>Ga0075017_100001206_pt1 | contig 15664 bp, 13 predicted proteins | sample AleBraG_ABR_2012_FD_71475 | JGI IMG/M metagenome (GOLD analysis project Ga0075017, IMG submission 71475) | Freshwater sediment microbial communities in response to fracking from Pennsylvania, USA - Alex Branch Run_MetaG_ABR_2012 | ecosystem: Environmental > Aquatic > Freshwater > Creek >... | reverse complement strand
CACGTTCGTGATCGCGCCGACCTCTGCACGGGTGGTGGTGTCGAGTACGGAGAGCACGGCGTCGTGCTTGGTTCGACGCTTGGCCGGGCCGACACGGTCGGCCTGGGCGTCGTCGCCCTCCTGCAGTTCGACTCGGGCGATGCGTCCGGTGACGCTGAGGTAGACCCGGGTCGGGGTGTCTTGAACTTCCAACACCACGGCACCCCGCTTCGACGCGGCGCCGGCGATGCTGGGCTTGGCTTCGGTGAGGAGAGTTCGGCGGGGCGTACCGAACTTCTCTGCGACGGCGGCCAGCTCATCGGAGACCAGGGTACGGATCGCCTGCTTGCTGCCGAGCAGCTTCTCGAGTGCGGCGATCTCGGCCAGAAGCTGGTCACGCTCGGTTTCGAGTTCGATCCGGGAGAACCGGGTGAGGCGGCGCAGGCGCAGTTCGAGAATGTACTCGGCCTGCAGTTGGCTGAGCTCGAACACATCGATCAGTCGGGTGCGGGCCTGCTCGCTGTCGTCGCTCGTGCGAATGACCTGAATCACTTCGTCGATGTCGACGATGGCGATGAGGAGGCCCTGCACCAGGTGCAGGCGCTCCTTGCGGCGGGCCAGGCGATAGGCGGAGCGGCGGGTGACGACCTCAATGCGGTGACCGACGTACACGACGAGCAGCTCGCGCAGGCCGAGAGTCTGCGGCCCGCCGTCGACGAGGGCGACGGCATTGATGTTGAAGGAGTCTTCGAGCGGGGTGACCCGGTAGAGCTGCTCAAGCACGGCTTCCGGGCTGAACCCGGTCTTGATTCCGATCACCAGGCGCAGGCCCTTGGTGCGGTCGGTGAGGTCGGTGACATCCGAGATGCCGCTGAGCTTCTTGTTGTTGACGCCGTCCTTGATCTTCTCGATGACCTTCTCTGGCCCAACGAGGTAGGGCAACTCGGTGACCACCAAGCCGGTCTTGCGTGCGGTGATCGCTTCGACGGTGACTCGCGCACGGGTCTTGAAGCTGCCGCGGCCGGTTGCATAGGCATCCTTGATGCCGGCTAGTCCGACGATGGTGCCGCCGGTGGGAAGATCGGGGCCGGGAACGAATTCCATCAGGTCTTCGAGTGTGGCGTTCGGGTGCGCGAGCAGGTGACGGGCAGCGCCGACGACCTCGATCAGGTTGTGCGGGGCCATGTTCGTGGCCATGCCGACCGCGATGCCGCTTGCGCCGTTCACCAGAAGGTTCGGGTAGGCGGCGGGCAGCACATCGGGCTGGGTCAGCTGGTTGTCGTAGTTGGGCACGAAGTTCACGACGTCTTCGTCGAGGTTCTCGGTCATGGCCAGCGCGGGAGCGGCCAGACGAGCCTCGGTGTACCGCGATGCGGCGGGGCCGTCGTCGAGCGAGCCGAAGTTTCCGTGGCCGTCGATGAGCGGAACGCGGAGGGTGAAGGCTTGGGCCATGCGCACGAGCGTGTCGTAGATGGCCGTGTCACCGTGCGGGTGCAGCTTGCCCATCACCTCTCCGACAACGCGGGCAGACTTCACGTGGCCCTTGTCGGGGCGCAGTCCCATCTCACTCATCTGGTAGAGGATGCGTCGCTGCACGGGCTTGAGGCCGTCTCGCGCGTCAGGGAGGGCGCGCGAGTAGATCACCGAGTAGGCGTATTCGAGGAACGAGCCTTGCATCTCAACTGAGACGTCGACGTCTTCGATGCGTTCGGTGATCTCGGCGGGAGGTGTGCTGTCTGTGCGGCTCATTCGTGACTTCTGCTTCAGGCGTGCGTCGTGCGTGAGGCAGGCACTGGCACTTCGGTGAGATGCGGACGTGCGGAACAGCTATGGAAGACTTGTCCCGATGCCATCAATTCTACCGGCCCGCCAATTCGGAGCCCTGCGCCTTGCCGATGTTCTGACAAGTTCACTCTCCGCGATCCGCGGCGAATCCAATGCCTTCGGGCTTCCCCCCGTGGCGAAGGCCGTCGTGGTTCTCGCCGACGGCTTGGGCGTCAGCGCGATCAAGGCTCGCGCCGGACACGCCCGGTTTCTTGCGTCGCGGCTGACGAAGTCATCGGTCATCGAGGGGGTCTTTCCTGCGACCACTGTCGCTGGCATCGCTTCGCTGACAACCGGCGTCGCGCCCGGTCAGCATGGTCTCGTCGGCTACCGCGTGCTCGACGGCGCCAACGATCGGGTGGTGAACCAGCTGAGCGGCTGGGACGAGGGGATGCAGCCAAGCACCTGGCAGCGTGCCCGCACGGTGTTTGAGCAGGCAACGGATGCCGACGTGCCGTCGTTCGTGGTCGGACCCAAGCGTTACGACGCGTCGGGTCTCACTCACGCCGTACTCCGCGGCGCGATCTATGTGCCGGCCGAATCCGTTGCCGACCGTTTCGCCGCTGCCCGGCGAGTGCTGGACGAGAACTCGCGAGCTCTCGTCTACCTCTATGTCGCTGAGCTTGACATCGCCGCTCACGCACACGGCTGGGAATCAGCGAAGTGGCTCGCCGCCCTCGAAACTCTGGACGGCGAAATTGCCGCCTTCGCCGGACGGTTGGCAGCCGATGAAGGCCTGCTGCTCACCGCTGACCATGGCGTGATCGACGTTCCGCACACCAAACACATCCTGTTCGACACGGTTCCTGAACTGGTCGCGGGGGTTCGCCACATCGGGGGAGACCCCCGCTGCCTCTACCTCTACCTCGAGTCGCCCACTTCCGGCGCTGCCGACGCGCTGGCCGAGGCATGGCGGGGTGTCGAGGGAGACCGGGCGTGGGTGTTCACGCGGGACGAGGCGATCGCATCCGGTCTCTTCGGTGAGGTGGCAGACGACGTATTGCCCCGCATCGGTGACGTCATCGTCGCCGCGCGCAAGCTTGTTGCCTACTACGACTCGCGGGAACCGAACCAGTCTCCGCGATTGATGATCGGCCAGCATGGCTCGATGACCGACGAAGAGGTGCGTGTTCCGCTGATTCGTGCGGGTGCATTCAGCAACTGAGCCGCCACAAACAACTGCCCCGCAGCCGTATCGGCTGCGGGGCAGTGTGTCGTGCAGGATGAATCAGAAAGCTGCGATCAGCTCGGGTACTGGCCGCGCTTGACCTGCGGCTTCGGCAGGCGCATCGCACGCAGCTGGAGGGCGCGCATTGCGGCGTACCAACGCACCTTCTCAGCCTTGTCGGCGCCGAACTTGGCGGCGACCTTACGGCTCACGCTGAAGCCGAGGATGATGCAGTCGACAACGGCGACGAGGAAGAACGCCCAGAGGGCGAGGATTCCGTAGGTCTGCACAGCGGGGTTGGGGAAGAAGGTGAGGATGATCACCAGGAACATGACCGGGATCATGAACTCGCCGACGTTGAAGCGGGCGTCGACGAAGTCACGCACGAAGCGTTTCTGCGGTCCGCGCTCGCGCAGGGGGAGGTACTTGTCTTCGCCGTTGGCCATGCCGATGCGTGCGCGTCCTCGCGCCTCCATCGACTTCTCACGAGCTTGCTTGGCGGCGATCTTACGGTCGCCGGGCACGAGCGGGCGAAGGTTCGCTGCTTCCTGCTGCTTGCGGGTCGGCGTCGCCTGACCCTTTCCGTTGGTGGCCGCAGCCGCGAGACGTGCCGCAGTTTCGTCGGCAGTCTCAATCGACGGCTGAGCGTCGGGGTTTACAGGGTTCTTAGCCACATCAATTCCTCTTGATTGTTTGCTTTAAGATTACCTCCATGACGGATACCCAGAAGCCAGTCTCTTCAGTTGTTCCCGAACTCGATTCCGCCCTGCGCGAAGCGGTAGAAAGCGGCTTGCCCAGCACGATCGCCGATCTCTGTGCACTCGTGCGCATCCCGTCTGTGTCCTGGGCGGCATTTGATCCGAATCAGGTCGCCGCCAGCGCCGACGCAGTGGCCGCTTTGGCCCGGGATCTCGGAGTTTTCGACGTCGTCGAGGTGAAGCAAGCCGGCATTCCCGGCACCGACGAACTCGGCCAGCCCGCCGTTGTCGCGACTCGCGCGGCTCGCAACGGCCGGCCGACTGTTGTTCTCTACGCACACCACGACGTGCAGCCTCCCGGCAAGGACGAGGAGTGGGAGTCGAACCCCTTCGAGCCGACCGTGCGCGGTGATCGGCTCTACGGTCGCGGCGCCGCAGACGACAAGGCCGGCGTGATGGCGCACATCGGCGCCATCCGCGCTCTGGTTGAGGCAGAAGGACCCGACTTCGATCTCGGCCTCACCCTTTTCATCGAAGGTGAGGAGGAGTTCGGCAGCCGATCGTTCGCCACGTTCCTTGAGGAGAACCAGGCGGCGCTCTCCGGCGACGTGATCGTGGTCGCCGACTCCAACAACTGGGACATCGACACGCCGGCGCTCACCATCGGTCTGCGCGGAAACGTGACGTTCCGTCTGACTGTGCGCACTCTCGCTCATGCTTCGCATTCCGGAATGTTCGGGGGAGCGGTGCCCGACGCGATGCTGGCCACAATTCGACTGCTGTCGACTCTGCACGATGCAGACGGCAGCGTCGCGGTGCGCGGCCTGACCAGTCACGAGCAGGAGACCCCTGCCTACTCCGAGGAACAGCTTCGTCGCGAAACCGGACTGCTTGACGGCGTCACGCCGATCGGGCACGGAAGCATCCTCAGTCGAATCTGGGCCCAGCCGTCGATCACCGTGACGGGTATCGACGCGCCGACCGTCGACACCGCGTCGAATACCCTCTCCCCGGCGATCAGCGTGCGCGTCAGCGTTCGCGTTGCGCCCGGGCAAGAGGCGCAGGCAGCGTACGAAGCGATCGAGGCGCACCTGAGAGAGAACGCCCCGTTCGGCGCACACCTTGAGATTGACGACGTCGACACGGGGGAGCCCTTCCTCGTCGACACCAGCGGGTGGGCCGTCACCGCTGTGCGTGAAGCGATGGCGGATGCGTGGGGAGTGCCGCCGGTGGATATCGGAGTGGGCGGGTCGATTCCGTTCATCGCAGATCTGGTTCGGGTCTTTCCCGCCGCACAGATCTTGGTCACCGGCGTCGAAGACCCCGATTCGCGGGCGCACAGCCCCAACGAGTCGCTTCACCTCGGAGTGTTCAAACGGGCGCTTCTGTCCGAGGCCTACCTACTGGGCCGGTTGAACAGACGCGCTGCCGCGTCCTAACCGAGCGAGGCAGTCAGACGTTTCGCCACGGGCATCCGCCGGCTCGTCGAGTCGGCGGGAATGCTCACGGCGAATTCGACGTTGCCAGAGTTAGAATCTCTTCAGATCCGCACCACTCATCGTGGTGCCGAACTACCCCAGTGCCGAACGACCGAACCGACGCGATCCCTCACCTGATCGAACCGAGGAGCACCATGACTGACACCATCACCACCAGCACCCCGTCACAGACCGCTGAGGCGGCTATTCACGCCGTCGGCCTGAGCGATGCCGCTGCCGACAAGGTGCGCAGCCTGCTCTCCCAGGAGGGGCGTGAAGACCTGCGTCTGCGCGTTGCAGTGCAGCCGGGCGGATGCTCGGGGCTGATTTACCAGCTGTACTTCGACGAGCGCACCCTCGACGGTGACGCAGTGCGTGATTTCGACGGCGTCGAAGTGATCGTCGACAAGATGAGCGTTCCCTACCTGGAAGGCGCAACGATCGACTTCGAAGACACGATTCAGAAGCAGGGATTCACGATCGACAACCCCAATGCCGGCGGAAGCTGCGCCTGTGGAGACTCTTTCCACTAGTTACGCGAAGCACGTCAACCTGGGAGATCATCCGTCTGGATGGTCTCCCATCTGGCTTTTTGGGAACTTTTCAGCAGGAGAAATCGGCGAACTCGACGACTTCTTGCCCGACTCGGCCCCCAGAGTGCACATTGTGCGGCATCCGCCGGAGTAGGCTAGAACCGGTCAAAGCACTTCCTGTGAAGTGCCCTCGAGTCTCCCGAAAGGTCACCGGTGCGCACAAATCGCCGTCTCCGATGGGCTGCAATTCCGATCGCAGCGACGTTAACGATTGTTCTTGCCGGGTGCACGACATCCCAGCTGAATGGTTTCCTCCCCGGTTTTGTCGACGGTGAAACGGCGGTGACGAACCACACTGAGCGCATTTCAGGGCTCTGGACAACTTCGTGGATCGTTCTGCTCATCGTCGGTCTCATCACCTGGGGACTTACTATCTGGGCGGTCGTTGTCTACCGCCGCCGCAAGGGTCAGACCGGTCTTCCGGTCCAGATGCGGTACAACATGCCGATCGAGATCTTCTACACGATCGTGCCCCTCATCCTGGTGCTGGGCTTCTTCGCCTTCACTGCACGTGATCAGGCCGCGATCGAAGCTCGCTTCGACAAGCCGGACGTGCAGATTGAGGTCATGGCCAAGCAGTGGGCCTGGGACTTCAACTACGTGCACGAGAACGTCTACTCCGCTGGCATTCAGGCCCAGCCCAAGCCTGACGCCCCGGCCGGCACGATCAAGGAAGCCGAGCTGCCGAAGCTGGTCCTTCCGGTCGGTGCCAAGGTCGAGTTCAAGCTCGAGTCGCGCGACGTCATCCACTCGTTCTGGGTCATCGACTTTCTGTACAAGAAAGACGTGATTCCGGGCAAGACCAACTACATGTCACTGATCCCCGAGCGCATCGGCACCTACGCCGGTAAATGTGCTGAGCTCTGTGGCGAGTATCACTCCCTCATGCTCTTCAACGTGGACGTCGTGTCCCAGGCTGACTACGACAAGTACATCCAGTCGCTGCGCGCGGCCGGCAACACCGGCCAGCTCAGCCAGGCATACGACCGCAACAGCAATCTTCCGGGCACGGGCGCCCCGACCACCGAGGAGGGCCACTAACCCATGAGCTCCACCACAGCACCCGCCCCGACACGTACTGCGCCAGCGGGATCCCCGATGGGCTCTTCGTCGGTCGAACACAAGGGCAACATCCTGGTCAAGTGGATCACGTCCACTGACCACAAGGTCATCGGGTACATGTACCTGATCACCTCGTTCATCTACTTCTGCATCGGTGGCGTGATGGCTCTTGTCATCCGCGCTCAGCTGTTCGCTCCGGGCCTGGAAATCGTCCAGACCAAGGAGCAGTACAACCAGCTGTTCACGATGCACGGAACGATCATGCTGCTCATGTTCGCCACCCCGCTCTTCTTCGGGTTCGCGAACGCCCTCATGCCGTTGCAGATCGGCGCTCCCGACGTGGCGTTCCCGCGTCTGAACGCCTTCTCCTACTGGCTCTTCAACTTCGGTAGCCTCATCGCCGTCGCTGGATTCCTCACTCCGCAGGGCGCCGCATCCTTCGGTTGGTTTGCTTACCAGCCGCTGGCCTCGACGACGTTCTCGCCCGGTGTCGGTGGAAACCTCTGGATGGTCGGCCTCGGCCTCTCCGGCTTCGGAACGATCCTCGGTGGCGTGAACTTCATCACCACGATCATCACGATGCGTGCGCCGGGCATGACCATGTTCCGTATGCCGATCTTCACCTGGAACGCGCTCGTCACCTCGATCCTGATTCTGATGGCGTTCCCGGTTCTGGCCGCGGCCATTCTCGCAGCCGCTGCAGACCGTATCTTCGACGCTCACATCTACGATCCAGCCAACGGCGGCGCCATTCTGTGGCAGCACTTGTTCTGGTTCTTCGGGCACCCCGAGGTCTACATCATCGCTCTGCCGTTCTTCGGCATCGTCTCCGAAGTCTTCCCGGTGTTCAGCCGGAAGCCGATCTTCGGTTACAAGACGCTTGTCTACGCGACGATCTCCATCGCTGCACTGTCGGTCACGGTGTGGGCTCACCACATGTACGTCACGGGCTCCGTGCTGCTGCCGTTCTTCTCGCTGATGACCATGCTCATCGCGGTACCGACCGGTGTGAAGATCTTCAACTGGATCGGAACAATGTGGCGCGGGTCGTTGACCTTCGAAACTCCGATGCTCTGGGCGATCGGCTTCCTCGTCACGTTCACCTTCGGTGGTCTGACCGGTGTCATCCTCGCTTCGCCGCCGCTCGACTTCCACGTGTCTGACACGTACTTCGTCGTGGCTCACTTCCACTACGTTGTCTTCGGTACCGTCGTCTTCGCCATGTTCAGTGGTTTCTACTTCTGGTGGCCGAAGTGGACCGGCAAGATGCTCAATGAGACCCTCGGAAAGTGGCACTTCTGGCTGCTGTTCATCGGCTTCCACACCACCTTCCTCGTGCAGCACTGGTTGGGTGTCGTCGGTATGCCGCGTCGCTACGCCACGTACTCGCCGGAAGACGGCTTCACGTGGATGAACCAGCTGTCGACGACCGGCGCCATGATCCTCGCGGTCTCGCTGATCCCGTTCTTCCTGAACGTGTACATCACGGCTCGTAAGGCTCCGAAGGTCACGGTCAACGACCCGTGGGGCTACGGCTCATCCCTCGAGTGGGCCACGTCGTGCCCGCCGCCGCGTCACAACTTCACCTCAATTCCCCGGATCCGGTCCGAGCGCCCCGCGTTCGACCTGAACCACCCTGAGGTGGGCATCCCGGTCGGCATTGGTCCGGCCAAGGACGCACCTGACGCTCCCACCTATGACGCTGCCTCGGAAAAGGTCAAGTAAATGAAAGCCAACGTCAACCTCTTCTGGATCCTGGCGGTCTTCCTCACTCTCACCACGATCACCTACGTGGTGTGGAGCCTGCTGGACCCGAACCACCACGCCGTCGAGTGGGCCGGTACCTTCGCTCTCGCCCTCTCCGCGATCCTGTCCGCTTTCCTCGCCTTCTACCTGGGCCGTGTTCACATTGCACAGGGTGGAGAGCTTCCCGAGGACCGTCTCGACGCGAACATCGATGATGGCGACCCCGAGATGGGTTTCTTCAGCCCGTGGAGCTGGTGGCCGATCCTGCTGGCCGGAAGCGCGGCACTGCTGTTCCTCGGCCTCGCAGTGGGTTTCTGGATCTGCTTCATCGCTGTCAGCGTCGGTGTGATCAGCCTCGTCGGCTGGGTCTACGAGTACTACCGCGGTCTCTTCGCCCGCTAAAGCTCGTACGCGCACGAAACGTACGAAGCGAAACGCCCTCCCTCGGGAGGGCGTTTCGTGTATCCGGGAGACTTTTCGCGAAATAGAGGGCTCGACTCCGCCGCTCCTGTAGCCTCATCGGAAAGCATCATCGACGGGGAGTGGTCAATGGTCACTGTACGGTTCTGGGCAGCAGCGGTCATCTGCGGTGTCGTAGTCGGTCTCACCGGGTGCGCAGCGGATGACCCGCTCTCACAGGTTCGCCGACTCCTGGCCAGCGAAAGCAGCGCTCAGGACATCCTGCCCGTCGACGCTCTTCCATTAACGAGTGATCCCGAGTCCAGCAGACTTGTCGGTACCAATGCGGGAATCAGCTACTTCGTCACCAAGTATGTTGATCCCGACTCAGGGAGTCCTGGGTTCTGTGTGATTCTCGCGCATCCTCCGCAGGGCGCGGTGTCTGGCTGTGCTTCAGACGCCAATGGCACGCGGATGCGGGTGGGCGGGTCCGTTGCAGGAAGCGCCAGACTCGTGACAGCAGACGACCCAGTGCCACACGGTTGGGCCAAGCTCGGCGGCTTCTTGATCGTGAACGCCGACCCGCTCACTTCCTGAGCCGGCGGAAGCCAAACACCTCGAATGCCGTCGTGACCGGGCGTCGCTCCGAAGTAATGAGCCAGTCATCCGCCGCCGACTGGTGATGCGCAGACGGGCCCATGCCGACGAGTGCCGCAACCTCCGTCGGGGTGAGACTCAGCCCGGTGGAGATTCGCTGTCGAGACTCCACAGAAAAGTGCGCGGCAAGACTCTCAACCAGGAGAACATCCTTGTCGTCGTGAACGCCGAGGGCGAGTCCGGCATCGCGGAGCTCGCGCAGATGGGTGGACTGGGGGATGACCACGACGAGGAGCCCGCCGGGCCGGAGCACGCGTGCGAACTCCGCAGTGTTGCGTGGCGCGAAGACATTGAGGATGACGTCGGCTGAGCCGTCTCTGATCGGCAGTGGCGACCAGACATCGGCGACGAGGCCGTCGGTACGCTCGTTCGAACGCACGGTGCGTGCAACGGCCGCGGGGGAGATGTCGACTGCGAGTGCGTGTGCTTCCGGAGCCTGAGCGAGAACGCCGCCCAGATAGTAGCCGGTGCCGCAGCCGATATCGATGATGCTGCGGGGTGAGCCCGACACGGCCAGAGTCGCGACCGCGTCGCGAAGCGGTGCATACCAGCCGGCACCCAGAAACGCCTCGCGGGCGTCAAGCATGTCGGCACTGTCGCCGATCAAACCGCGGGACCGCAGAAGAGTGATGAAGCCCCGCTTGTTCACATCGAAGGAGTGCCCAGCCGGGCAGACCAGGGTGAGCGGTTCCCGGGGGGAGAGCGCAGAAAAACAGACCGGGCATCGAAGCCACTCCGACAAAGTCTGGAGTGACATCGATACCCGATCTGTTGTGATGATGCCGTTGTCGTGGTGACTAGTGGTGGTCACCGTGCGACTGGTCGAGTTCGTTCTGGCTGACCGGAGCGATCCGGTCTTCGAAGAACCAGCGAGACATCGCAGCGCGGAAGTGCTGGCCGGCCGTGATCTGTCCCTTCGCGTTCGGGCGGATCATCAGCGGCTTGTAGGACGAGTAGCTGACGAGCTTCCAGCGCTCATACTCGTCGACCGGCTGGTGAACCTCGATGTACTCGCCGCCGGGGAGGCGAACGATGCGACCTGACTCGTAGCCGTGAAGCACGATCTCGCGATCCTTCTTCTGCAGCGCCAGACAGATGCGCTTGGTGAGGAAGTAAGCGAGAACCGGTCCGAGGATGGTGATCGCCTGGATGGCGTGGATGACGCCTTCCATCGTGAGGTGGAAGTGCGTCGCGATGATGTCCGACGACGCTGCGGCCCAGAGGCCCGCGTAGAAGGTCACACCGGCCGCGCCGATAGCGGTGCGGGTCGGGGCGTTGCGCGGGCGGTCCAGGATGTGGTGCTCACGCTTGTCGCCGGTGATCCACGCTTCGATGAACGGGTAGAACATCACGAGCATGATGAAGATGCCGATGACGACCAACGGGATCAGGATGTTCCACGAGTAGGTGTGGTTCAGCCATACGGTCTCGAGTCCCGGCGGAATCAGGCGCAGGGCACCGTCGGCGAAACCGATGTACCAGTCAGGCTGGGTACCGGCGGAAACGGGTGACGGGTCATACGGTCCGTAGTTCCAGATCGGGTTGATCGTGAACAGCGAAGCCATCAGCATCACGACACCGAAGACGATGAAGAAGAATCCACCGGCCTTGGCGGCGTACACCGGGAGTACAGGGAAGCCGACCACGTTCTGGTTCGTCTTTCCGGCGCCGGGGAACTGCGTGTGCTTGTGAACAACGACGAAGAGGAGGTGCATTGCGATGAATGCGACAACCAGCGCCGGCAGCAGCAAGATGTGCAGCGAGTACAGGCGTCCGACGATGTCTTCACCCGGGAACTCGCCGCCGAAGAGCAGGAACGAGATCCAGGTTCCGACGAGCGGAATGCCCTTGATGATTCCGTCGATGATGCGCAGACCGTTTCCGGAGAGCAGGTCGTCGGGGAGCGAGTAGCCGGTGAAGCCTTCTGCCATCGCGAGGATGAAGAGCACGAAGCCGATCACCCAGTTGAGCTCACGCGGCTTGCGGAAGGCACCCGTGAAGTAGATGCGCAGCATGTGCAGACCGATGGAAGCGACGAAGAGAAGCGCAGCCCAGTGGTGAACCTGGCGCATGAGCAAGCCGCCACGGATGTCGAAGGAGATGTCAAGGGACGACGCCATAGCGGCGGACATCTCGACACCCTTCAACGGCACGTAGGAGCCGTCGTAGTGCACCGGCGCCATCGACGCCTGGAAGAAGAAGGTCAGGAAGCTTCCGGACAGAAGAATAATGACGAAGCTGTACAGCGCCACTTCACCGAGAAGAAAGGACCAGTGGTCAGGAAAGATCTTGCGACCGAGTTCCTTGACCGCTGTAGAGATGCTGGTGCGCTCGTCGAGGTAGTTAGCCGCTGCGGCGGTGAATCCGCCCGACTTCTTAGCCTCGGCGGGTGCGCTCGTGGTAGTTGACGTGCTCAAGAACGCTCCCAGAAGCTCGGTCCGACGGGTTCGGTGAAGTCGCTCTGCGCGATCAGGTAGCCCTCAGAGTCAACGGTGATGGGCAGCTGGGGGAGCGGTCGTTTGGCCGGTCCGAAGATCACTGCACATTCGTTTGAAACATCGAACTGTGACTGGTGGCACGGGCAGAGCAGGTGGTGTGTCTGCTGCTCGTAGAGAGCGACGGGGCAACCGACGTGGGTGCAGATCTTGGAGTACGCGACGATGCCGTCGTACGACCAGCTTCGGCGTGACGGCTGCTCGTGCAGGTCTTCCGGCTTCAAACGCATCAGCAAGACTGCGGACTTGGCCTTCTCTTCAAGCCTGCCGTGCTCCATGTCGACGAGTCCCTCTGGGATCACGTGGAACGCTGAGCCCAGGGTGACATCAGATGCCTTGATCGGGGTGCCGCTCGGGTCGATCGTCAGGCGCATGCCCTTCTTCCACATGGTGTGCGAAAGCAGCTCAACCGGGTTCTGGTCCTGCGGGCCGAGGCCACGGAACAAAACGACGGCCGGCAGTGGGAACACGACGAGTGCACCGATCAGGCTGTTGCGGATGAGGGTACGACGTCCGAAACCGGACTCCTCATTGGCCTCCTGGAAGATCTCCACGGCACGAGCGCGAGTCTCGTCCGAACCCTGAACCGGGTGACGCTCATCGACACCTTCGTGGTCCGACATGAGGGCCTTGCCCCAGTGGACAGCGCCGATACCAATTGCAAGCAACGCGAGGGCCAGGCCGAGCCCGATGAACAGGTTGTTCAGTCGGACGGCGCCGATGTCTTCGCTTTCCATTGGGAAGATCATGTAGGCGGCAATCGCCCAGATGCTGCCCACGATAGACAGGTAGAAGAGCGTGTACACGGCACGCTCGGCGTGGCGCTCGGCCTTCGGGTCAAGATCTGTCACACGCTTGCGGTGCGGGGGGAGCCCCGGGTTGGCGACGGCATCCCGTGCGACGACGGCGATACCGGCGGATGCTTCCGCGTGTGCGCCGGGCGAGTCGGCGGCGATCAGGTCCTTCCCGCCGTTATCGTCCTTGGCCATTGTTCTCCTTCAGGGGCTTTATACGCTGTGTCATGAACCGGTATCCGGTCAGTTCGACTTCGCCGTGATCCACACGGTCAAGGCCACGACTGCACCCAGGCCGAAGATCCAGAGGAACAAGCCCTCTGAAACCGGTCCGAGCGAGCCCAGCGCAAAACCGCCCGGCGACGGGTTGTTCTCGAGGTACTTGAGGTAGCTGATGATGTCGCGCTTGCCCTCAGGGGTGATGTTCATGTCGTTGAAGACAGGCATGTTCTGCGGGCCGGTGACCATGGCTTCGTAAATGTGCTTCGCGGAAACACCAGTCAGAGGGGGAGCGAACTTGCCCTCTGTCAGGGCGCCACCAGCACCGGCAACGTTGTGGCACATCGCGCAGTTGATACGGAAGAGTTCGCCACCGTTTGCCAGGTTGCCCTTGCCATCGAGCACTTCGCCCTCTGGAATGGGCGGGCCGGGGGCCAGGGAGGCAACATAGGCTGCGAGAGCCGAGACCTGCTCGTCGGTGAACTGAACGGGCTTCTGCTGCGCCTGCGGTCCGTTGATTGCCATGGGCATCCGACCGGTTCCGACCTGGAAGTCGACAGCGGCAGCGCCGACGCCGATCAGGCTGGGTCCGTTGCCGGTGCCGTCGGCCGCTAGGCCGTGGCAGGTGGCACAGTTCGCAGCAAAGAGCTTCTTGCCTTCGTCAATGGTCTGCTGGCTTGTCGCATCCGACTGGGCGGTTGCGGAGCTCGAAGCACTGAAGGCTGCATAGGCGCCTCCGGTGAAGAGCAGACCGATAGCGATCAGGGCAACGCTGGCCAACGGGTGGCGGCGACCGGCTTTGCGACCCTGCCGGGTAGTGGGTTTTCTGTTCTCGGGCATGCTGTGGTTGTCCGCTCCTGATTTCTATTTGAGAACGTAGATGACCAGGAAGAGCCCGATCCAGACGACGTCGACGAAGTGCCAGTAGTAAGAGACCACGATGGCGCTGGTGGCTTCCTTGTGGCCGAAGTGCTTGACCGCGAACGCGCGGCCGATGACCAGAAGGAAGGCGATCAAACCACCGGTCACGTGGATACCGTGGAATCCGGTTGTGAGGTAGAAGGCTGAGCCGTAGGCGTTGGAGCTGAGCGAGACGCCTTCTGAGACCAATGTCGCGTACTCAAGCACCTGGCCGGATACGAAGATGGCACCGAGGGCGTAGGTGAGGAAGAACCACTCGACCATGCCCCACTGGCTGGGCTTCCAGCCCGTTGCCCGCGCCTGCAGTCGCTCAGCAGCGAACACACCGAACTGGCATGTCACTGAGGAGGACACCAGGATCAGTGTGTTGATCAGCGCGTAAGTGAAGTTGTGCTTGTCTGTCTCGAACTGCCACAGTTCGGGCGAAGTCGACCGAAGGGTGAAGTAGATGGCAAATAGGCCGGCGAAGAACATAACTTCGCTGCCTAGCCAGACAATGGTGCCCACTGCCACGCTGTTGGGCCTGTTCACTACCGGCGCAACAGCCGTATGAGTAATTGAGGTGCTCGTCACCCCTCCATTATGGCCGATATCCGCACAGCTTTTTCTCATTCAAGCGTGCCTGTCGAAGAAAGTCGTTGGTTAGGTGAGCCTTACTGAGTGTCAGTAACCCGCGTGAATTCGGGGGAGTAGGCCTGTTCCCCCTACGATTGTTGGCATGCTGGAATCGCAGTCTTGGCCCAATATCTTGAGTTCGCTTCTTCGTGGAGAGGATCTGAGCGTCGCTGATGCCGCCTGGAGCATGGAACAGATCATGGTCGGCGCGGCTACGCCGTCCCAGATGGGCGCCTTTCTCGTGGCGCTTCAGGCCAAGGGAGAGACCGTCGACGAGATCGTCGGTTTCCGCGACGCAATCCTCGATCACGCCGTTCCGCTCGCGGTCAACCCCCTCGCTTTGGACATCGTCGGCACGGGCGGAGACAGGTTTGGCACGGTCAATGTGTCGACCATGGCGTCGATCGTCTGTGCTGCTGCAGGCGTTCCGGTTATCAAGCATGGAAATCGTGCGGCGAGTTCCGACTCGGGCGCGTCGGATGTGCTCGCCGCGTTGGGCATCGACCTCACGTTGTCCGCCACGACAGTCGCGGAGATCCTGGATCAGACGGGAATCACTTTCGCCTACGCAGCGGCCTTCCACCCCGGGTTCCGCCATGCTGCCGCAACTCGCAGCGAGTTAGGCATCCCGACCGTTTTCAATTACCTCGGCCCGCTCTGCAACCCAGCGCGTCCGGAGGCCTCGGCCGTCGGGGTCGCCGCATTGTCCCGTGTCCCGCTCTTCGTCGGGGTTTTCCAAACTCGTGGGGCAACCGCACTGGTCTTTCGCGGCGACGACGGGCTCGATGAGATGACCACGACCGGTCACAGCCACGTCTGGGAAATCTCCCGCGGCCTGGTGACCGAGCACGACATCGATCCGCGCGATCTGGGCATCAAGCGCGCCAAGATGAGCGACTTGACCGGGGGAGACGCGGCACACAATGCCGCGGTAGTTCACTCGGTTCTGGCCGGTGACGAAGGTCCGGTGCGCGACATTGTTCTGCTGAACGCTGCTGCAGGTCTGGTCGCCTTCG
>Ga0075017_100001205_pt1 | contig 15668 bp, 13 predicted proteins | sample AleBraG_ABR_2012_FD_71475 | JGI IMG/M metagenome (GOLD analysis project Ga0075017, IMG submission 71475) | Freshwater sediment microbial communities in response to fracking from Pennsylvania, USA - Alex Branch Run_MetaG_ABR_2012 | ecosystem: Environmental > Aquatic > Freshwater > Creek >... | reverse complement strand
GACCGAGTCGGAAACTCGTGGGCCCGGCGTGCATCGAGCAATTCTCGGTGAGCCGCGTATCTTCAGCGTGCTGCACGACCGGGAAATTCAGCTCAGCGCCCAGGCGCAGCGCCAGGCGCATGATTTCGTCGTCGAGGATGGGCTTGCCGTCGTCCGTAACGGCCACCGCTCCGGCGCGCTGCAGCGCGCTGAACTCGGTAAGCGTTCCACCCCGGCTGCCGTGCGTGGCGGCGGCGATGGGGAAGACGTTGACCACGGCGCCGCGCTCCGGACTGCGCAGCCACCCCACCCACTCCGGCGTATCGACCACGGGCGCGGTGTTGGGCATGGTGCAGACTGAGGTGAATCCGCCCGCGGCAGCGGCCGCCGTGCCGGTAGCGATGGTCTCCTTGTACTCTTGCCCCGGTTCGCGCAGGTGGACGTGCAGGTCGATGAAGCCGGGAGCAACGATCAGGCCGCGGGCATCGAATTTCTCGTCAGCGCCGCCGCGGATTTTGTTGGGCAGCGCGACCTCGGCAACGCGCCCCTCGCGCAGAAGAATATCCATGAGCGCGTTGATCTTCGCCGCCGGATCGATCAGGTGGCCGCCCTTGATGAGGAGACTCTTGTTCTCCTGGCGCGTCATGGAATCATCCTCGAAAAGCCCGCGGTGTCATCCTGAGCGCGTTCTTTGCGCGAAGGACCTATGCACTCTTGCCGCAGCGCGAAGAAATGCATAGGTCCTTCGCTTCGCTCAGGATGACAAAGGAGAGGTCCGTGTTGACCCGAGTGCATCCGCGGAATAGAAGGTGTCGTCCTCACTTCGTCTTCCCCAACGCCCGCGCCAGAATTGCCATGCGCGTGGGAACTCCGTTGTGCACTTCGTCCACGATGACCGACTGCGGCCCATCGGCAACCTCCGCCGTCAGTTCGAGGCCGCGAATGATCGGACCCGGGTGCATTACGATGGCGTCGCGTTTGGCCAGCTTCAGGCGCGCAGTGGTCATCTGGTAGCGCGCGATGTAGTCCTGCAGGCGGATCTTCTGTCCGGCCAGGCGTTCCTTTTGCACGCGCAACAGCATGATCACGTCGGTGCCGCGCAGCGCATCTTCGATGTGGCGCGTCACCCGCAGACCCGGCGCCAGGGTCGCCGCCACGTCGGGCACGAAGTCGGGCGGCCCGCACAGCGTAATCTTCACTCCGAACTTGGTCAGCAGGTGGCAGGCGCTGCGGGCCACGCGGCTGTGAAAGATGTCTCCGATGATCGTAGCCTGCAGGCCCTTGAGCGATTTCTTGTGCTTGAGAATCGTGAACGCATCGAGCAACGCCTGCGACGGATGCTCGTGCATGCCGTCCCCGGCATTGATGATGGGGATGTCGAGGTGCTGCGCCATCAGGAGTGGCGCGCCCGCCGCGGGATGCCGCATGACAATGCAATCGGCGCCCACCGCGCGCAGCGTGTAGCCGGTATCAAGCACCGACTCGCCTTTTTCGATGCTCGATCCGGAGGACTGCACCAGCGTGGTCATCGCGCCCAGCGATTTCGCGGCGAACTCGAACGAGGAGCGGGTGCGGGTGGAAGCTTCATAAAACAGAAGCACCACGCGCTTGCCGCGCAGCAGCGGACGGGCCTTCAGCGGATTCATGCGGCGGGCCAGCTTCAGCAGGCCCAGGATTTCCTTCGCCTCGAGGTGTTCGATCCCCAGCAGCGAACCGCGCGCGGGCTTATTCATCGCATGAAGTGTGAACCGTGCATCATACGCGCAGCCACGGACTGCTGCAAGGTGGCAGGCGAAGTCGCGCGGCACGATCGAGAATCACGTCTTACCCCGGCGGCTTAGGACAGTCCCACCTAAAGCGCCGCCGATCGCCGCCAATACGATCGCGGCGACAAAACCCGAAACCAGACCGAAGATGATCAGGAATTGAAGCCCTTCGGGAGTCTTGAGGCGATCGAGGGCGACCAGGACCTGTGGGTCGCCGGTTCGCGAAGCGGCTTGCTCGATGATCGCAATCAGCCCCTTTCGGATCTCGGAATCTCTGTGCAAGAACAGCACAACCAGGGCTTCGAGGAGGGACGACATTGCAAACCACAGCAGGCCGCTCAAGGCGCCAATCCGGGCTCCGGTGACAGCCTTGATCATGGTCCCGGGCCTCCGTTGGCGATAGAAAACCACAGCGAGGAATCCAACCGCCACCATCGCAACGAAAGGATTCAACCCCACAGACATCAGCAGGGTCGCAACCAGGGCAGCCAGGGCACAGGGCTTTACCGTCTCAGACCAGCTCATGGCCAGAGCGAAAATCGGAACAGTCTGCGGGGCCGGAAGTGCGGCGGATTGAGGCAAGGCCGCGGGTATATCGCCGGCGATCGCCGGGGCGGACACAGACTCAGCGATTATCACCCGAATCTGCGGGGCCGAGCAGTGCGGGCAGAAGGGAACGCCCTCTTCCACCGCCTGTCCGCATTTATAACAGGGCTGTTCCATTGTCACTCAGAGAACGTGTCATCCAAAGATGGGCTTGTCTGAAAGTACAGCACAGCGCGGGACGGAGGCAAGGAAGAGCCCAGCGCAATGGTGGTCTCGCAAGAAGCTCAACCACCAAGGTCGCGAACGCGCCGAAGGAAATCTTGCGGTTGAGCGCCTTCGTGACACTTCGTGCCCTTCGTGGTTCAGGCTCTTCGACCGCCCTAAAACTGACCTACGACCAGCTCCTAGATTTCGCCGCTCTTACCGCGGGTGTGGACGTATACCAGAGCGAAGGTCGATCCCTTGCTTCCGTCGCGGGGTTCGACGGCCACAACGTGCTGGTTGTCGTTCGTGCCGACCTTCAGCTCGGTGACCGGGCCGGAGTTCTGCTCGCACTTCAATCCCTTGGAGTCCTTGTCGTCGTCGCCATCGTCTACGTCGACCCCGCCGCCATGCTTCTGCGAATGGCATTCCACAACCTTGCCGTACTTCTTCAGCTTGTCGCGATAGAAGTCGATGACCTTGGCGGGGGCGTCATCGGAAACGTAGTTAGCGACGACCAACTTCACTCCGAAGGCTTCGGTCACGACGGCCAGATTTGCCTGGCTGTTGTTCTCGCCTTCCGACTTCAAGCGCGCACCCGGATAAAGCGGCAAGCCGGTCTTCTTCGCGTCGGCGTCTTTGCCAACATGCAGGTCACCCACAGAGCTGCGGATGTCTAGATTCTTGTCGTGGCTGCCGGAATCCTGCGCAAAGGTCGGCAGAGAAAGAAACACGGCCAGGGCGAGTGCGGGGGTCAGAGACCGATACATAAGTGTTCCTCCTAAAGAAGCAAGCGTCGCCTAGATATCAGCGTCCTTGCCGTGAGTGCGCACGTATACCAGCGAAAAACTCGAGCCCTTTCCTTCGGACTCAACCGACACGATGCGCTGGTCGTCTTTCGTGCCGACTTTCAGTTCCGTGTTACTGCCGCTTGTGCCGTCGCAGGTAAGCTCATTGGAAGTGCTGTCCGAGTGCCCCATTCTCGTATTGACGTCGAGATGGCCCGAATTGCGGCACACCAACACCCTGCCGTATTTCTTGAGCTGGTCCTTGTAGAAAGCGACCAGCTTGTCGGGCGAATCGTCCGACTGATACTCCATGGCGACGACCTTCAGCCCGAATCCGAAGCTGGAGATATTTACGTTCGCGCTCTTGTCTTCGCCATTGGAATCTTTTTGCTTCATGCGGGCGCCCGGATACACCGCCAGGCCGACGTCTTCCACGCTCGCGCCTTTGCTGACGTGGATGCCGCCGACGGGCGTATTGATGTCGACTTGCTTATCCTGACCGTTGGCTTCTTTCTTGACGTTCACGCTGCAACCGGACAAGAACGCTACCGCCAGAATTGCCAACCCCAGAACGAAGATGCCTTGCATTCTATTTCTGCGCATGTGGAGACCCTCCCTTAGCGAGTTGCGCCGGCCGCTCGATGCCGGCGCCACGTTGCGCGACACTCGGAATCGTGACCGGGAGATGACCGCGAATCGAAATCTCTCCAAAGAGCGCTTTGATCGCGGCCACTTCCGAGACCGTCGCGTTGGAAAACGTGCACATATAAATTTCTACCTTGGGGAAATCGCTGGCCAGGTACGGATTCCCCATGGCCACCACCGCCGTCTTTTCCGCTGCGTGATCGAGCAATTGCTGCAGCAGCGCCCCAGTCGCGTCGGCCATCGCGACTGAGTTGCTCATCTTGCCCGCGGTCGGAATCGCGTAGACGGCAGCGACCACGCTCTGCGCCTCATCGACTGCTTTCAGCACTTCATCGCTCATGCCGGCGGCGATGCGGGGATCCACATACAGTACGCGCGAGTCGGGGATGCGAGCGTGAAACTCCCGCCCAAATGCGCGGCCCGAATCCGTGCGCACATCGTCAGAAAAGAGAACGGCCACGACCTGGTTGTGGGTCTCCTCCTTAGCTGTATACGGAAGCCCGGCCTTGGCGGTTCCCTTCGACTTCAGCGGGAGCACCTTGCCATTGTCGCGCACCAGCGTGATGGCCGCCTCGGCAACCTGCTGGCCGAAGGCAATGTTCTCCGGCTTGCCGACGGAGGCGGCAATTGCGCTCAGATCGACCGTGCGCGAGTCCTGCAGGCCGAGCGATCCCTTTATTTTCAGGATCTTGAGGACGGATCGGTCGAGACGCTGCCGGGAGATCTCTCCCGACTGCACGGCTTTCAGCATGGCCTCGTACGAAGCGCCCAGGTCGGCGGGGATCAGCAGCAGATCGTTCCCGGCCTTGAAAGCCTCGACCGCGGCACGGCCAATGTTGTTGGCGAAAAGATGCGTCAGGCCAGCCATGTCGAGAGCGTCGGTCACGATGAGGCCTTTGAATCCAAGCTGCTTTTCGAGCAGATCGGAGACGACCGACGGCGAAATCGTCGCCACGTGATTGGGATCGGAATCAAGCGCCGGAACGGTGACGTGCGCCACCATCACCGAGTCGACGCCCGCGGCGATAGCTTGTCGAAAGGGCGGCAATTCGATCGAGTCCAGATGGGCGCGGTCGCCGTTCACGCTGGCCACGCCGAGATGCGAGTCGGTCGCAGTGTCGCCGTGGCCGGGGAAATGCTTAACGGTAGTTAACATGCCGGCCTCGTGCGCTCCCTTGATGTAGGCCGTGACCAGATCGCCAACCTGCTTGGGATCTTCTCCAAACGAGCGCGTGTTGATGATGGGATTCGCGGGGTTCGAATTCACGTCGGCGTCCGGGAAGAAATTCCAGTGAACACCGATGGCGCGGGATTCCTGCGCGGTGATTCGGCCGAAAGTCTCGGCATCTTCGGTACTGCCATCAGCGCCGAAAGCCATGGCGTGAGGAAAAACGGTCGTGCCCTGGAGGCGCATGGAAACGCCCCGTTCAAAATCAGCCGCGAACAGCAATGGCAACTTCGAGTCGCGCTGTAGCCGGTTGAGCAGTTCGGCCGCTTCGTAGGGCTCACTGCGCAGCAGGAATGGCCCGTCGACGTGGACGGTCATGGCGAATGACCCAATGTGATACTTCTCCATGGCCTCGCGCCACTGCAGGTACTCGGGACTCTCCACGTTGAGGAAGCTGGCGCGGCACCAGATCATGAACACCTGGCCGATTTTTTCTTCGACCGTGAGCTTGCGGAGAGTCTTCTCGGCCCACTTGTCGCCGTGCGCGGCGCGGATGGGAGCGGGGCGGGAATGCTTTTCTTTGGCGACTGCAGGCAGAGCAAGGGCTAGGGTCAGGAGGATCGCGACAAAGATTCGCGGCATGCGGAAACGATAGCAGAAGGGCTGGTCTTGGGTCTTGGGTCTTGGGTCTTGGGTCTTGGGTCTTGGTTTCATCTTGTAGTTCGGCTCCTAGCGGGCGCGTGTCATCCTGAGCGGCGCACTTGCCGCGAAGGATCTATGCAACGGGCGGGGAGTGCCATAGGTCCTTCGCTTCACTCAGGATGACAAGGAGGTCAGTAGGACAGCGCATGCCTTAATTCCACAAAGACCGATCACCCATCCCAATTCCTAACCGCTCCACACATCGCGATGCTTCCTGTTGAATTCCAGGATCGTCGCCAAAGCCCTTCAGCCACGTCACGTCCGGCTCACGGCGAAACCACGTCATTTGCCGCTTGGCGTAGTTGCGGTGCGCTTGCTGCGCGGCTTGTAGCGTTTGATCGCGGGTGAGTTCTCCGCGCAAGAATTGCACTGCCTGCTTGTACCCGAGTGAAACCAGAGGGGTCGCTTTCGTCCCGTACTTCTCGAGCAGGCGCTGCGTCTCTTCGATCAGGCCGTTCTCGAACATCTGCCCGGCGCGCTGGTTGATGTGGTCGTAGAGCGCGGCGCGGTCAGGGTCGAGGCCTATGCGGAGAATGCGGAAGCCCTGCAGCGGATCGCGGCCTTGCTGCCAAAGTTCGCTCATCTTCTGGCGTGACGCCAGGCAGACCTCGATCGCACGGATCAGCTTGGGGATGTCATTGGCATGAATTCTTTCGGCAGCGGCCCGATCGAGACGCCTGAGAATTCGGTGCAGTTGCTCTGGCCCGCGACTCGCCGCCCGCTCGCGCAGGCGCTCGCGCAATTCCTCCGAGCGCTGCGGGCCCGGGAAGAGTCCCTCAAGCAGCGCGCGCAAATACAATCCCGTGCCGCCAACGACGATCGGGAGACGATGGCGTGCATTGATTGCCGCGAGCACTTGCCGCGCCTGGCGGGCGTATTCGCCGGCGGTCACGGCCTGAGTTGGGTCCACACAATCGAGAAGATGGTGTGGAACGCTTGCACGTTCAGCGGTGCTGGGCTTGGCTGTGCCGATATCAAACTCGCGGTACATCGCGACCGAGTCGCAATTGACGATCTCGCCGTGGAACCGCTGTGCGAGCGCCAGCGACAAGGCCGTCTTTCCGCTGGCGGTCGGGCCCAGGACGACCACCAAAAGCGGCTCAACGATCTCGCGATGCTGCGGGCCCACGTTCAGCGCAGGCTCCAATGGATGTCGTGCCAGTACCGAATCACCGTGAGGACCAGCAACAGAAACGCGATCAGCAGCAGCCCGGTTGCTTCCGACGCGTAGACCGCGTGCCGGTGATGCTTGTGCGAAGAATCGTGCGGCGGCTCCGGGGAGGGCACGGGAATATTGTAGCGCTGGGATTGGGTCTTGGGTCTGAGGTCTTGGGCACGCAGATTGGAACCGTTGCATACGACGGATCGCCAATGCCCAAGACCTAAGACCCACCACCTAAGACCCACAGTGCTACACTACCCCGTCGTCCATGGCTGTGCCCCAAAATAACAGCAGAATCGCGCGGTTTGGAGTGTTTGAGCTCGATCTGCGGGCGGGCGAACTGCGCAAGAACGGCGTCAAGCTGCGCCTGCAGGGACAGCCGTTCCAGGTGCTGGCCCTGCTGCTCGATCGCGCCGGCGACGTGGTCACGCGCGAAGAGTTGCAACAGAAGCTCTGGCCCTCCGATACGTTCGTCGACTTCGATCACAGCCTGAACACGGCCATTAACAAAGTTCGCGAGGCGCTGGGCGACTCGGCCTCCAGCCCGCGCTACGTCGAGACGCTGGCCCGACGCGGATACCGCTTCATTGCGCCCGTGCAGAACGACAGCCTGTCCGACGGTACCAGCGCAGCTGCGCTCGCATCCGCGTCCCCGGAACCTGACCCCTCGCTTGGCCCGATGCATCCCGAACTCGAAGTTCCCATCCCGCGCCGCGCCATCACCCGCGGCCTGTTCGCGCTGATTCAGGTGATGTACCTGGCCTTCTACCTCACGGCGCTTTTTCGCCTGCATGACGTCCAGGCCGTCGCGGATTCTCTCCTTCCCTTGTGGGGCGCGAACGCCCTGGCCGGCGCCGTGATGGTCACCGCAGGCGTGGGCATTCCCCTGCGCTTGTACCTGCTTTCGGCGGTAGGCTTTGATCACCAGCGGCTCGGCGAGAAGTTCCGCCAAATGTTCCCATTCATTCTCGCGCTCGACCAACTGTGGGCGGTAGCGCCATTCCTGCTGATTCAAGAGATCGGCCTGGGCGCGGCCTTCGCGGTAAGCGCGGCCCTGCTGTACCTGCCGTTCTCCGAGCGAACTTTGATCCGGATGGCATACCTCCGCGCACGGCCGCAGCTTGAAGTCTGAAACCTCCCTGGTCAAGGCCGAATCAACCGCCGGAGAAAGTCGTTTTCCCGGAACTAATCTCACCAATCGCGCGTATCTCCGTCTAAGAGGCTGGGTGAGGGTGTGCCCGCCGGAGGATCTTTATGAAACATGCCGCTATGAAACGCCTGTCGCTTGCAATCCTGGCCGTCCTCGCCGTGGTCGCCCTGCCGGCCTACGCCGACGACTGGTCGAAAACCTACACCCTCACCGGCAAGCCCGACCTGCGCATCGAAACCTCCGACGCCAACCTCCGCGTCTCGACCTGGGACCAGAACACCATCGAGGCCAAAATCACCACATCGCGCTACAAGATCGGCGAGGGCGGCATCCGCATCGAAGAGCACCAGAGCGGCGACTCGGTCGTGATCGAAGTGCGCTACCCGCACCGCGCCTTCACCGTCGATTGGGGCCAGCACCGCGTGGAGGTCGAAATCCACATGCCACGCGAGGGCAAGGTCAACCTGCGCACGGGCGATGGCAAAATCGACATCGCCGGATTCAAGGGTGAGATGGATCTGCACAGCGGCGACGGCATGGAGACGCTCGACGGCGTCGACGGCAAGCTGCGCGCCAGCACGAGCGATGGACATATCCGGGCCAATGGCCGCTTCGATGAACTCGACCTCAAAACCGGCGATGGACACATCGAAGTACGCGCCGCCGCCGGTTCTTCGCTGGCCTCGGGCTGGAGGCTTGAGACCGGCGATGGCAACGTCACGCTCGAAGTCCCCGGCGATTTCGCCGCTGACGTAAGCCTGCACACCGGCGATGGCCACATCGATCTCGACATGCCCATCACCACCGAGGGCAAGATTCGCGAAAACGAAGTGCGGGGCAAGCTCAACGGCGGCGGCAGCCTGCTGACGATCCATACGGGCGATGGTTCGATTCATCTAAGGAAGAGCTGAGCAGACTGTCTGACATTTGTGTTATACTGTCTGACAATCATGGCTTCGCATCGCATTACCGTCCGCGTCCCCAAGGGCCTTGAAGCTCTACTGCGGGATCGTTCCCGCACCCAGGGACAGACTCCCTCGGATGTCGTGCGCGTCGCGCTGGAGACTTACCTGGGTCGGGGCGGCAACAACCGCTCGGCCTACGAACTGGCGGAAGAAGCAGGCTTGATCGGCTGCGTGCGCCGCGCACCAAAAGATCTGAGTAAGAATCGTCGCCATTTTGACGGTTTCGGGAAGAACAAATGAGGCGGATTCTGGTGGACACAGGTCCGCTGGTCGCCATTCTTTCCCCCGAAGATGAGTACCACGATGCCTGCGTGGATGCGCTTAAGAATATGCCAGGGCCCCTACTGTCCTGCTGGCCGGTGATTACAGAGGCAGCATGGCTCCTGCGCAGTTCTCCCCGGGCGGTTCAGCAACTCCTGCGCGGTATCGATGGCGGGTTTCTTGAACTGCTGCCCCTGGCAGGGGCGGAGGCCGAGGCGATCGCGGCCCTGATGAAACGCTATGAGGACATCCATCCTCAACTCGCCGACGTGGCTTTGGTGTATCTTGCCAACCGTGAGCACATTGATACGATTTTCACGCTCGACCAGCGCGACTTCTCCATCTACCGGTCTGGACGGCGGCGCACGTTCCGCATCGTTCCGGAGGTGGAATAGGAGTATGGAGCGCTCAATTCCTTACCATTTCCCCAGGTTAACGGAAGGACCTTCCATGCAAAAGTATGCCGCACTTCTCGCCATCACATTCTTTTTACCCCTTTCCCTGGCCAGCGCGCAGCAACCCGCGGCGCCGACGTCTGAGCCGGCGCTCGACGTTACTTCCATGGATCGCGGCGTCGATCCCTGCGTGGACTTCTTCGCCTATTCCTGCGGCGGGTGGATCAAGCGAAACCCGATTCCACCCGACCAGTCGCGCTGGAGCACGTATTCCAAGATGCAGGACGAAAACCTGGGCCAACTGCGCGGGATCCTGGAAGCAGCGTCCGCGCCTGACCCGAACCGCAACCCGGGCGCGCAGAAGATCGGCGACTACTACGCGTCTTGCACCGACGAAAAGGCGATCGAGGCCAAGGGAGCCGACGGGCTCAAGCCCGAGTTGGAGCGAATTGCAAAAATCAGCTCCAAGGCAGAACTCGCCGATGTTGCCGCCGCCATGATCGACGACAACGTCCTCTTCCGTTTTGAATCCATCCAGGATTTTCGCGACGCCAACCAGGTCATCGCCAACGTAGATCAGGGCGGGCTCGGCCTGCCGGACCGCGATTACTACTTCAAGGACGATGCCAAATCGCAGGACCTCCGCAAAGCCTACCTCGCCCACGTGCAGAAAATGTTTGAACTCCTAGGCGACAAGCCTGAAACCGCCGCCGCTGAAACGCAAACCGTGATGCGCATCGAAACCGCGCTCGCCAAGGGTTCGATGACGCGAGTGGAACGCCGCGACCCCAAGGCTCTCGACCACAAGATGACCACCGCGGAACTGGAGAAGACCGCCCCCGAATTCCGTTGGAAGATCTATTTCGCCAAGGTAGGAATCCCCTCGACCCCGTCGCTCAACGTCACCGCTCCCGCATTCCTGAAGGCCATGAACGACGAGGTCGCCAAGGAAACTCTGGCCGACTGGAAAACCTACCTGCGCTGGCATCTGGCGCACGCCAACGCGCCGCACCTCTCTTCCGCATTTCTGAATGAGAACTTCGCTTTCTACCAGAAGACCCTGCGTGGTCAGCGGGAACTCAAACCTCGCTGGAAGCGTTGCACGGAATATGTAGACGACTATCTCGGCGAAGCTCTAGGCCAGGCGTACGTAGAAAAATACTTCAGCCCTGAAGCCAAGCAGCAGGCGCTGAAAATCGTCAAAGAGATTCAGGCGGCGATGGAGCAGGACGTTAACAGCCTCCCCTGGATGTCGGCCGCGACCAAGCAGCAGGCGCTGGCCAAGCTGCATGGCATGGCGGCTAAGATAGGCTATCCCGACAAGTGGCGCGACTACACCAAACTGGAAATAGTTCGCGGCGACTCACTGGGCAACGTCGAGCGCGCCAGAAAGTTCGAGTTCGACCGGCAGTTGGCCAAAATCGGCAAGCCCGTCGACCGCACGGAATGGGGCATGACTCCGCCCACCGTGAATGCCTATTACGATCCGCAGATGAACGACATCAATTTCCCCGCGGGCGTGCTGCAGCCTCCGGCCTTCGATCCCAACTCCGACGCCGCTCCCAACTACGGCGACACCGGCGGCACCGTCGGACACGAACTCACCCACGGCTTTGACGACGAAGGCCGCCAGTTCGATGCCCACGGCAACCTCCGCGACTGGTGGACGGAAGACGACGGCAAAGAATTCGTGAAGCGCGCCAGTTGCATCTCCGACCAGTATTCCAGCTACACCGTCATCGATGACGTCAAGATCAACGGTAAGCTCACGCTGGGCGAAGACGTTGCCGACCTAGGCGGCCTGATTCTCGCCTACATGGCGTGGAAGGAAGACACCAAAGGCCAGAAGCTGGAACCGCTGGACGATCTCACTCCGGACCAGCGCTTCTTCGTGGGCTACGGCCAGAGCTGGTGCGGCGACTCGCGCGATGAGACCAAGCGCCTGATGGCCGCCACCAACCCGCATTCTCCGGAAAAATATCGCACCAACGGCGTGGTCTCAAACATGCCGGAGTTTCAGCAGGCCTTCCACTGCAAGGCGGGAGCGCCCATGGTGAATCAGAACCGCTGCCGCGTGTGGTAGAAAGACGTGGTAACGGCAGCGTAAGTATAACTTTGTAATGACAACAACGAGGGAGACGGGGGAGTTTTGGGCCGTTTGGGCTTCCCTATCTCTCGAGTCGAAGGTTTTCTTAGCGAACTTAGCGCCTTTCCTTAGCGTCCTTTGCGTTTCAAGGCTTTTTGCCGCCCCTGGATGCTTCGCCCTACACGTCCAGTCCGATGGACCGCATCAGTGCGAGCCCGTTGCTCTTGGTAACCACGCCGTCGCGCAGCGTGTAGTCGAAGGTCATCTTTCCATTCTCCAGGTCGTCCTGAAAATGGACGTTGTGCAGGTGGCCATCCACCGACCCGCCGATATCTGTCAACGCGAGGTCGTGCGTGCTCACCAGTCCGATCGCGCCGCGCTTCACCAGCGCCCGCACAATCCCCTCCGCGCCAATGCGGCGATCTTTCGAGTTCGTGCCCTGCAGTAGTTCGTCCAGCAAGAACAGTAGCGGTGGATCGCCTCCCGCCAGGTCGAAGATCTGCCGCAATCGCGTGATCTCGGCATAGAAACGCGAACTGCCTTCGCGCAGCGAATCGTTGATGCGAATGCTCGCCCCCACCCGCAGAGGCGTGAGCCGCAAGCGGCGCGCCCGCACCGGCGCGCCCGCCATCGCCAGCACAGCGTTCATTCCCACGGCGCGCAGCAGCGTGCTCTTGCCCGACATGTTGGAGCCGCTGACCAGCAGCACGCGCGTCTCCCCGCTTATGCTTACGGTGTTGCGAACGCAGGTCGCGGTGGGAACCAACGGATGTCCGATTCCTTCGCCATCCAACGCTGCCGCCCCATCCGCGAATTCAGGAAACGAATCCGCGGGATGCTCGAAGCTGTACGCCGCCAACGACAGCAGTGCTTCCATCTCACCGATGGCCGTTACCCACAACCGCAGCGACTTTCCGTGAGCCTCGCGCCACCGTTCCGCGGCGAATGCGACTTGGACCGAGTACATGAGCGGCGCATCGATGACTCGTACGATCGTGTTATGCCGCGACCCGATCAGGTCCACTAACGTGCGCAACCGCGTGATGGCCTGCGAACTCGGCACGTCCTTCGACGAAAGCTCGCCCGACGAAGCCTCGCCTGACCACAGCTCCCTCTTCAGCGCCTGCAGCCGCGGCGCCTGAAACGTGTGCGCCTCCACTCGCGCCAGCACTCCCGAGAGCAGATCCAGATCGTGAAATGCGTGCTCCGTGCCGTGCAGCGCTTCCTCCAGCGGTTTCTTCAGCCTGTAAGTGACGACGGCTTCGATGACCACCGTGAGCACGAACGGCGTCGCCATTCCCCAGTACCACCACACCGCCACGCCCCCAACGGCTACCACCGCCAGCACAAGCGCCAGCCATCGAAACCACAACGGCTTCATCTGGTTCGGCGCTTCCGCCCACTGCAACAGCGCATCGGGATGCACGCCGACGCCAACATCTTCGCCAAGCACCGCCAGGTCCTCGCGCAGATCAAGCTGGTCGCGCAGTTCCGAAACTGCTGCATGCCGCTCTCGAATCCGTTCCACCGACGACGGCGAAAGCAGCCACTCGGCCAGCGTGTCTTCCCCCATGCGCGTGCGCGCCGTTGACAGAAGCTGAAACAGGCTGCCCTTGCCAAACAAATCGAGATCGTCGGCGTACACATGATGGGGATCGTCGAAGCGTTCGCCCGTATCGGCCCCGCTCTCTTCTGACCAACGATCTTCGATGCGCGCCAGCCCTCGCCTGTAAAACGCGACCGCCCGCTCCGCCAGTTCGCGCGCCCGCAGAACCCGCGAGTGATAAGCGCCGACGCCCACGAATGCCGCGACCGGCGCGGCTAGCCACCACCCCGAGAGCTTATGTTCCCGGAACGCAGCCCACGCCATGAACACCATCAGCCCGGCCAGAATCACCCGGACATTCCCCAGCCGTATATGGATTTTCTCGAAGTGAGCAACGCGCAGTGCGCGGGCGTTCAATCGCAGGACGTATTCTTCGGAAGGAAGCACTGGCTCAAAATGTAGCAGGTACATTCCGCGCGAGGAAGGGCCATCGTCGCGCGACGGGCCTATTCGCCGGTCACCGGCACGTCGCCAAACAGAATCATCCGCATCGAAATACTGCCGAAGTCGAACCCTTCGTACGGATAGGACACTGCGTCGCGTTCATCCGTGCTGCCCATGCAATAGAGCAGCGGCAGGTAGTTTTCCACCGTGGGATGCGCAGTAGCCAGCAGCGCATCTCCCCACTTCTGCGGCTCGGCCAGCGCGCCCGCGTCGTGGGCGTTGACCGCTTCTTTTACTTTGGCGTCGAACTCCACCGCCCAGTCATACGCGCCGGAAGGGTGGTCCCAGTCGATGTGCCGGAGGTTGTGCACGATGTTACCGCTGCCCAGGATCAGCACTCCGCGCTCCCGCAAAGATTCAATCTCGCGGCCCAGTTCGAGGTGCTCTTTGAAACTGCGCCGCTCATCCAGGCTCAATTGAAATGCCGGCACATCGGCCGCCGGATACATATGCCGCAGCACGCTCCACGCGCCATGATCCAGTCCCCAAGTCTCGTCAGGCACGATCTCAGGGCCCGTCACGGAAATGCTCGCCAGCTTCGCGGCTTCGGCAGGCGCGCCCGGCGCGGGATATTGCACTTCGTAGAGAGGCCGCGGAAATCCGTAGAAATCGTGAATCGTCCGCGGATGCGCCGATGCCATCACCTGCGACCCGGCAGTCACCCAGTGCGCTGAGACCACGCAAACCGCCTTCGGCCTGGGCAGGCGTGCGCTCAAACCGCTCAAAGTTTCGGTGAATGCGTTATGTTCAATGGCGTTCATCGGCGATCCGTGGCCGACGAACAAGACTGGCATTTTCACTGGAACATTCTCTCGAGCGATGAGTTACTCCCGGACAATTGGACTACGACGACCGGGAAAAACTTGGCGCGTTCAGCGACGCTACTGCACTCCCCGCTCATCGTCGAGATTGTAGGTGAAGATGCATCCCAGAGTTAAGTACTGCCCACCGCTCTGGATGAACTCCGGCGGTAAAGGCGGAAACGGATTCGACCCTGTAATGCCGCCCCAGGCGGCGCGGTCCAGAGCGGGGTCATTGGAAGTTGCCACCAGCTTCATTCCGGCGACGCTGCCGTCTTTCTGGATGGAGAACTCGATCATCAATTTGCCCTTCTTATAGATGGGCGCCTTCACCGACTCCGGGAGCACCTCAAACCAATGTTTGTAGATTTCGATCCGCAGACGCTCCAGGTAAGGACCGAAGTCCACGCCGAGAGTGTCGCTGAGAATTTCGAGGCTGCCCGATGCACGCCCGCGCGGGCCCGTGTTCATCCCGAAGTCACCTTGCTGCCCGCCTCCGCCGCGGCTCGCCGCAGCGGCCTGTGTGGCCTGCTGAATCGCCGAGCCCGGCGTCATCGCTCCTCCATACTTGCTGAACACGTTGTTGTTCGGACGCGCGGGAACCTGCAACTGCGCCGTCTGGTTGCTCTCAAACTGCGGGCGCGGCGCCGGGGGCTGCCCCGGCGGCTGGCTCTGCGCCGCGGCTTGCGCGGGCGGTTGCGGCGACGGTGGCCCGCTCAGCCCCGGCATGCCCGGCGGTGGCGTCGCCAGAATCTTGCGCAACTCTTTGGGATCGAGTTCCGGATGCCGCGTCATCGCGATCCGGTCCTTATCGGAAGTCACGTTCGTTTTCGGCTTGTGCAGCAGCTTCTGCGCATCCGGCGGCAGCGCCAGAAAAGTCACATCTTTGTCTTTCGCCGCGTTGAACGGCACCGCCACCGCCATATGAAACGGTAGATATTTTTCGATCAGCTTCGCGTTCCATAGGAGGATGAAGATCAACAGGTGGACGATCACCGAAATCC
>Ga0075017_100001204_pt1 | contig 15669 bp, 16 predicted proteins | sample AleBraG_ABR_2012_FD_71475 | JGI IMG/M metagenome (GOLD analysis project Ga0075017, IMG submission 71475) | Freshwater sediment microbial communities in response to fracking from Pennsylvania, USA - Alex Branch Run_MetaG_ABR_2012 | ecosystem: Environmental > Aquatic > Freshwater > Creek >... | reverse complement strand
TGCTCCCGGACCCGATGGTCGTGATCACGCCTGGTTTGCAAAGACCATCGATCTGCTCAGGCCGCGCATCCGTCTGTTGCCGGACTTCTCCACCTGGTCGCTCGCTTTTTTCAGCGATGAATTCAAGCGCGACTCTGCCGCCATTGACAAATTCTGGAAAGATCCGAAGGTTCCCGAGCTTTTGAAGAATCTCGCGGATGCGCTCGAAAAACTTGCCGAATGGAATCACGACGCTTGCGATCACACGTCACGTGCGGTTGCTGAAGCTGGCGGAGTCAAAGCAGGGCTGCTGATCAACGCGACACGCGTGGCCATTGTAGGCCAGGCCGTTGCGCCGCCGCTGTTCGATACGATGGTCGCGCTTGGCCAGAAGCGTGTCGTAACTCGGTTGCGCGACGCACTTTCCAGCTTACACAAAGTTTAAGTAAGCTCGGGCGGCATTATTGATGCGCGAGCGCCTCACCGAATATGTCTTCGTGAGCTGGTTTCGCGCCGGAGGGTGAAGCGAGGATGTTCAGAAGGGCTTCCAGATTCAGCGTCACGGGCGGCAGGCAAATTTCACGGCTGCACGCCTGGTAGCGCAGTTTCAGCGGGATTTTTTGCGCTCCGACAGGGGCGTTTGCCAGTGCCGTGACTGGCAGCCTTAGAGTGACCGCACCCTCATATACATTCAACGGCGTCTTCGAGAAAAGAAATTTCTGCAATTTTCCCTTGGGATAAATCACCTCGCCCCCCGAAAAGCCAGCGGGCAAGTCCGCTTTAAGGTCTGTGGCGATCAGATATTCTTCGGATTTTTCGCGCGCGTTCACGTGAAATTCCGGCCGAATCTTCATGACCACGGCAATCTGGAAGGAACTCCCGCGGCCCGCCGGGTCGAGCGAAGAATAGACTGCGGCCTTTACCACATCACGTCCGGATGGTGTCTGTCGACTAAAAGCCGGGGAAAACGCGAAGCATCCCAAGAGCGTGAACCCGATTAGCAGTACCCTGCAAGAAGCGCGGCGGATGGAGCTGAGTTGTGAAAAGCTCATAACGTCACCTGAAAACCGATCTGTTGGGAGATGACCCTGCTCATGACGGCAAAAAGATCTTCTCCCGTTTTTTCCAGTACGAATGCGGCTCGCACCGGGTTCCACCCGAGTTTGAAGCTCGTGGAAAGCGCCGAAATCCAGATTTCTCGCACCGGACTGTTCGGCGATATCACGAACTTGGCGCCGTCGGGATCCTCGAATAGCACTTCGAGCTTACCGGACTCGCCCTCCACATCGAACTGGTGTTCGTCACCCAAAACGAGCAAGCGCTTCTTGAGGTTGTCGAACGCCAGGTCGGCCTTCCTCTGAAAATCCTTTTCATCGAGCATCAAATTAGCGTACACGAGTGAAAACGAGCGGGCAAGAGAACCTCAGACAGGGTTGGGAGAAGGCCCATCCTTGGACGTCATCGCAACCGATCAATGCTGGAATCAAAGCAAGAGGCTCTGTAGACTTACCCGCTATGAAACCAGACTACAACCGGATTGCCGGTCAAAGCGTTGAAAGGCTGGCCGCGCTCAGTGACGGGATTTTCGCTGTCGCAATGACCCTGCTCGTGCTGGACCTTCGCGTTCCAGTCGGCGAAGCGATTCATAGCGAGCAGGATTTGTGGCATGTGCTGGTGGGAATCTCTCCGCGTCTGCTGATGTACACCATGAGTTTTCTCACACTTGGAATTTTCTGGGTCGGGCAGCAGACACAGCTGAATCATCTCCGACAATCGGACAGGCACCTGTCGTGGATTCACTTAGCCTTTCTCTTTGCTGTCACGCTGACTCCTTTTTCAACTTCACTCTTGGCGGAATTTACGGCACGTCGCACGGCACTCCTTTTGTACTGGCTGAACATTCTCGCCCTTGGCGGAGTGCTCTTTCTGAGTTGGGGTTATGCAACGCGTGCGAAGTTGGTGATGGAAGATTTGCCCGCTGAAATTCCGGCCGCGATTTGCAGGCGCATAACAATCGGCCAGTCTTGGTATGCCTTCGCTGCGGCGCTCTGTGTTCTCAGCACCTACTGGAGCATCGCGCTGATGGTGACGGTGCAGCTGTTCTACGCAATCGGCTTCCATTTCGTCAAGCGGTCCCCCACCGAGGAAAACTAGCGCTTCATCCCGGATACAACTCGCAACGACCTGCAATGTAATCCGTTGTTGGAGGCTTGCCCCCCCGGGCTCCCAGCAGACTATGGCGTTGGCTTGAGTTTCACTGTTCTAGCAGGCCTCGAGGGCTTGTTCAAAATCGGCAAGAAGGTCCCGCCAATGCTCGATCCCGACCGAAATTCGCACCAGTCCTGCCGTGATTCCCGCTTGGCGAAATTCCTCTTCCGTATAGCCGGAATGGGTTGTGGTCTGCGGATGGCACGCCAGGGTTTCTACCCCGCCAAGGGAAACGGCGTTCCTGCAAATCTTCAGATTCCTCAGGAATTCAAACGCTGCTCGCTTGCCGCCCTTCAAATCCAGCGAAAACATGCCGCCTGGGAAATCGCATTGCGCGCGGTAAATAAGGCTCTGATCCGGTTCGGCGATGAGCGTTGGATAGAGCACACGAGCGATCTTGGGATTGCCGGTGAGCTGTTCGGCAATGCGCTGAGCGTTTTTGCTGGCGCGGTTCATGCGGAGCCCGACGGTGGGGAGTCGGCCGTCCAGCATCCAGCATTCATCGGGTTGCAGAATATTTCCGAACAGGTGCCGCTGCAGTCGAATCTGCTGGAGGAGCGCTGGGTCACGGGCAAGCGCCATTCCCGCCAGCATGTCGCTGAAACCGGACAGATATTTCGTCGCCGAGTAGAGAACGATGTCCACGCCAAATGTCAGTGGATGCTGAAACGCCGGTCCCATCATCGTGTTGTCCACCATCACCAGCGGACGCGAAGCACCAGAGTTTGCAGGTAGCGAAGCAACCGTCTGGCAGACGCGGCGGATGTCGGTCATCGTCAGTGTCGGGTTGGCCGGAGTTTCAATCAGAACTGCGCCGAGATTTTTCGCCGAAAGAATGGTCTCATCCAGAGCATTGCCGAGGCCTGCGGGAACCGGAAATGTCTCGACTCCCCAGCCGGGCAGAAAGTTCCGCATAAAGTGTTGGGTGCCGCCATAGATTGGCACGGTATAGACAGAGGACTGGCCGGGGCGAAGGAAGGTAAGCAGCGACGTGACGATCGCGGCCATGCCGGAATTGAAAACCACCGCAGCCTCCGCGCCGGTTTCCAGCGGGATCGTCTGCGCCTCCAGTATTTCTGCGTTCGGATGGTTCAAGCGCGAATAGATCAGGTCAACTTTTTCGCCTGGTTCGGCAAGCGACCGGCCGGTGGCAATGTCGAAAGCGCGCTCCGCGGATTCCGGGCTCGTGAAAACATAAGTGGAACTGCGGAACACTGCAGGACGCGCCGAGCCCACCGATAAGCTGGGGTCGAATCCGTGGGTAAGAATTTTTGTTGTCGCGCGAAGTTTGTGCGCGGGACGATCAGTTGTTTCTGCCATTTGGCACCTGCTGCAGCATATATAACAGAGAAAAATGAGGGTGACGCAAAAAGCAGCGGCAAGTGTGAGAGGTTAGACAGCTTGGCATCTTTCATCGCGACGACGATGGAAAGAATGGAATCGTTTAGAATGACCGGCATGAGAAAAACGGACCTGAGTCTAGAACAGATTAAGCGCGCTGCCCAAGAGATTGACCGGGTCTTTCGGGACAGCCCGCAATTCTTTGACGAAGAACTGTGCCAAGCGCTGGGGAAACGCGTCTTGGTGAAGGTAGAAACCGCGAACCCGCTACGGAGCTTCAAGGGCCGAGGAGCTGTTTTTTTCGTGCGTGGACTGGACGCAAAAAAACACCTGGTTTGCGCTTCCGCTGGAAATTTCGGGCAAGCCATGGCGTACGCCGGACGGAGCCGTGGCATGAAAGTGGACGTCTTCGCGGCGGAAGATGCGAATCCCATGAAAGTAAAGCGCATGGAATCATTCGGAGCAAGAGTCGTTCTGCGGGGCGCAAGTTTTGACATGGCCAAGGAAGCAGCAAAAGAATTCGCAGCGCAGGGCAGCGATCGCTTGTTTATCGAAGATGGGGACGAGCCCGCAATCGCTGAAGGAGCCGGAACCATTGGAATGGAATTGATGAAAGAGGGAAAGTTTGATGCCGTCGTTGTACCGCTGGGGGACGGAGCACTGATCACGGGTATTGCTCTGTGGGTGAAAGAATTCGCTCCTCAATCGAAATTGATCGGAGTGTGCCCAAGCGGCGCTCCAGCAATGCTCGACAGTTGGAAAGCAGGAAGAGCACTAAGCACCGCGAAAGCGGAAACCATTGCAGACGGAATTTCCGTGCGAGTCCCGATCGCGAGTTCCGTGCATCGTATGGTCGCGCTCGTGGACGACATTGTTCTCGTTGATGACGTAGAAATGGTGGACGCCATGCGCATTGCGGTGAAAACGCTTGGAATCGTTCTGGAACCCGCCGGCGCAGCCGGCCTTGCAGCGATTCACAAAGGAGTCGTCGCAGGAGAGCGTCTCGCAACAATCCTCACCGGCGGAAACATCCGTCCGGAGATGCTGCATAAATTGCTAGCTGAAAGTTAAAGAGTTTGTGCTGCGCAGAATCGATTCTTAGAGCTGAGCCTCAATCGTTTTGGTGAGCTCTTCGTAATTGATCAGGCCCTGTTCTTTTTTGAGGATTCTGCCATCTTTAGAAATCAGAAAACTAGTGGGGTAACCGATCAGTCCGCCAAATTTGACCGCAGCGGCGTCATTCCCCAAAACAATCGGATAGCCCATGGGAAGCTTCTGGCCGTTGACGTCAAATTTTTCCTTTGCCAGGAACGGGGCCACGGCGGATTTTCCATCTTCATCCATCGCGACGCCTAATACCGTGAACCCCCTAGAGCCGTATTTCTGCTGCATTTCAATCAGCCAGGGAATTTCAATCCGGCAGGGCTCGCACCAAGTCGCCCAGAAATTCACTAGCACCACTTTCCCTTTGTAGCTGGCGAGCGGGATTTGTTTTCCGTCCAAGTCCTTGAAAGCAACTTCCGGTTCAGGTCCGGAATCCGGAATTGCCATACTAATCGCATGATTACGGTTTCTTAGTCTTGTGGCTTTATCGATACCGAAAGTAATTAGGATCACGCCCACGACCAGCGAAATTGCAAGACCTGCCCTTGATCGCGGCCCGGTAACAGCGGATCCCCAATTTCTTGCAAGGGACCAGAGCACCGCTACGGCGAGCAGAGCGCCAAGCGTTCCCCAGAAAATTCTCGGACCAGTACCCGTAGTAAGCCCTTGTTCCAGCATTCGCACCACCGTATCAAGGAATCCAAGTTTGCCCGTAAGCCAGGTGAGCCGGTTCAGGAAAACCAGGCCGCCAATAAACAAAAGCAGCGCTCCGCTGAAAAGTTCCACCGCGTGCAGATACTTTCGGAAATTCTTGTAAAAGATCATGAACTGGCCGATGCCCAGTGCAGTCAACAGAAAAGGCACGCCCAGTCCGGCCGAGTAAAATCCGAGCAACACAACGCCGCGCACCACGCTCTCGCTTGCGGCAGCAATCGTCAAGACGGTTGTAAGAATTGGCCCGATGCATGGAGTCCATCCGAATGCAAATGCGAAACCCAGTAAAAATCCGCTCCACGCGCCCGGCTGGCCCACCCCGGAGCGTAGATGCACATCCCGATTCAGCCAGCGCGCAAGCGACGGTCCGAGAAATCCGATGATCGAAAGCGAAAAGAAATGAAGTGCACCCAAGCCGGCGAAGAGCGGCGCATGGCGCGAGAGGGAAATAATTCCGAGGACTACGAGCAGAGCGCCAAGAACGATTCCAGCTTTGAGGCTCAGCTTAATGAGCAATCCCAGTAGGTGAAGTCCGAACAGCAGAATCAGTGCGCCTGCGATGGGGACCAGCGTAGTGCGGTTCTGCTTCAGAAAACCGCCGACCGCGCTCGCAGTGGCTCCGAACGAAACGAAGACGAGGGAAAATCCTGCGACGAAGGCCAGCGCTGAAGAAAATAAACCGGAGCGCGGAACTTGCCCCTGGCGGAGTTGCTCCATGCCAATACCGGAAAGCATGGAGATATACCCGGGAACCAGCGGCAAAACGCATGGCGAAAGAAAAGAAACCAGGCCCGCGAGAAACGCTCCAGCTAGAGAAACGTCATTATTCATTCAAAGTCCATCCGCAAAATCCTAAGTTTTTGCTTATTCTAGAAACCGCGCTCGGCTTGGCTGGTTTCAATCGATCCGCCCAACGCCATCCAGGTAGCGAGAAAAGTCCCGCCGCGATCTGCCTACTCGCGCTTACGTTCTAATTCTCTCACACATTTTGTGCGCGCCAGCTCTTGCGCGTTGAGCCCGAGGTGCGCGTGTGGAACCTGAATCCGCTGCGACCTACTCCCACCTTTAGAGCGAGGGGAGCGAGCAGAGTTACAGATTTAGACGCACCCAGGTCTCGAACGATTCAAGCTAGAAAAGGACGACAGTTGAAGGGAGCGGCTTGCGTGCCCCGCCAAGGCTTCCTCGATGACCATTGTAAAGTGCTGACACATAAGATGTTACGAGCAGTTTATTTGGCCTGGCAGTTGCGATGACTAGCTTCTGGACTCCGTGAGGTGCCAGCTGGTGGCGAGGAAACTGAATTGGACGCCCAACAAAGTGACGCTCCTCCGGGTGGTGGTGGGGTTCGGTGCGGTGTGCCTGTTCGGACGCGGAGCGTGGGCGAATCTCACGGCGGTGGCATTGACCGTTGCCGCGATCGCACTCGATGCGCTGGATGGACATCTGGCGCGGAAGAAAAAGATGGCTACGGCGGTGGGGGCTCAACTGGACATTCTTGGCGACCGCATGATCGAGAACGTTTACTTCACTTACTTTGCGGTGGTTGGAATGGTTTCGCTGTGGCTTCCGGTTCTATTTTTTGCGCGCGGGGCGACGACGGATTTTCTGCGAGGGCTGGCGATGAAGGCGGGGCACACCGGGTGGGGAGCGAATGCCATGTTCGAGACCTGGTGGGGCCGGACGCTGGTGACGTCACGATGGAGCAGAGGATTGTATGCCGCGCTGAAGTGTCTGTGCTTCTGCTACCTGGGATTAGAGCTGGCGCTGACGCGCGGGCCAGTCGCTCTGGTCGGCGCAGTTGCCACGGATGTGCACGCGATGATTCGCGTAGGCGCGCACGTCTTCACATGGATGACGGCGGCGTTTTGCTTGCTGCGCGGAGTGCCCGTTCTTTCCGAGGGTTGGAAGTATTTCGCGTCGAGCGTGGGATCGCAGAGAAAAGTGAAGAGTGCCGCATGAACAATCCTCGGCAGGAGAACGAAGCCACCAACTCGACAGGAGTTGCCGCGTTTTTCGATCTGGATGGGACGCTCCTGGCGCCGCCATCACTGGAGCGTAGGTTTTTCCAAACGTTGCGGTACCAGCGGGCGATTTCCCTGCGCAATTACTGGCGATGGGTGCGCGAAGCGCTGCGACTCGCGCACCGCGGAATCGATCAGGCGACGAAAGCAAACAAGATGTACTTGCGCGGAGTTTCGGCAAAGCGCTCGGGAGCAGGCTGGTTCTATCTCCCGGCCTTTTTTCGGGAGGCGGTGGCAAGAGCGGCGTGGCACGCGAGGGAAGGGCACAGCATCGTGATTGTATCTGCCACTCTGCAGGCCCTGGCGGAGCGCGCTGCGAGAGCGTTGGAAGAGGAGTTGCGAGTTCACGGGGTTTCCAGAGCGAGCGCTGGACTTCGAGTTTGCGCGACGCGAGTGGAAGAGCTCTCCGGCGAATGGACCGGCCGTATCGTCGGCGAAGCGAGGTTTGCAGAGGCAAAAGCCCGCGCGGTAGCGCGAATCGCCGATGAGATGCATTTGGATCTCGCGCAGTGTTTTGCGTACGGAGACAGTGCCGATGACCGGTGGATGCTCGAAGCCGTGGGAAAGCCAGCGGTGGTGAATGCTTCCAAGGAGTTACGCCGGATTGCGGAGGGGCGCGGTTGGATCAGTCTTGAGTGGCGTGGAAATGGGATTTCAACACAGAGCGCACAGAGGACAGAGACCAGGCAGGTGAAAAAACAGTCAGTAGGCGCGCAGGCAGATGCGAGCAAAGCGTTCACGGAAGTGAGCGAAGACTTTGAGGATGCGCGCGCGCGGAGAAAAATGCGGAGCGGCGATGTCGCGAGCGAGACTCGAGCGAAAGCGCTGAAGGCGGGAGCGAACCGATGAGCGGGCGGGAACAAGAAACAAGTTTGACGCGAGAAGTGTTGGCCGCGGGTGAAGCGGCATGCGCTTGGCGCGAGGAAGCAACAGCACCGCGCGCGGCGGAAAAAGAAATTTACGCGGTGGAACGCTTGAAGATTTTTGAGGATAAGAACCATTCCATTGCAGACATTTTTCTGAGAGAAGTGTCCGCAGCGTGGAAGGCTTGCGGAGCGTTTGAATGGGTAGCGCTCGGTTACTTGGCGCTTTCCACCGCGTTGATGTCATTGTTCGCGGAAAACTTGGCGCATCCATTGAGATTGATCGGCGCGCAAATCTCAGTTGCGATTCTGATTTTGATGCTGTGCCGAATCGAAGCGCATGTCGCTGAATCCTCTGAATCTTGTGGAGCGAGTGCTGCCGCGAGTTTCTGGCATTTCTGGCGGCACTGGTACCCGCACCTGTTTTTCCTTTTTTGTTTTGAAGAGATGGGGAAACTCGTTCACCTTGTCACGCCCGGATGGCAGGACGCGAAGTTGATTGCGGCGGATTACTGGCTGACGGGGGTACATCCGACGGTGTGGCTGGAACAATTTGCGACGCCGGCGCGAAACGATTTCATGCAATTTGTTTACCTCACTTATTTCACGTATCTGCTGGTTGTCGGCGGAGTGCTTTATTACCGGAAGGATTGGGGCGCGTACTGGAGCGTGATGGCTTATTCAGCGGTGGGATACGCGATCGGGTATGTGATCGCGATTCTCTTCCCGGTGCAGAGTCCGTGGCATTCGATGGCCGGTGCGTGGCACGGGCCGCTTGTGGGCGGGCCGTTTACCGCCACGATTAATTTTATTGAACACTACGGGCGCGTGAGAGGCGCGGCGTTTCCTTCACAGCACGTGGCGGGAGCGGTGGCGGCATTGTGGGGAGGGTGGGGTCATAGACGATGGCTGTTCTGGGTGATGGCTCCGCTGGTTGCGTGCATGTGCATTTCAACCGTCTGGGGACGGTATCACTACGTGCTGGATGTAGTCGCCGGGCTGGTGACGGGAACGCTGGGCTATTTGGTAGGAAGTTGGATCATGAAAAGCCAAGGAGCGACCAAGACCCTCCCCCTGTCTTTCACAAGTGTTTATGCTAAAGGGACGTAAAGTGCTTTATTTTCATATATTTTTGCAAGTCTAAATGAGGTTACCGAAAGAGAAAAAACCCTTCTTCCAGTTCACACAAATACTTGACAGTTTCTATTTGAGCCAAGTGATCCGATACAGAACGCTGGGATCGCTCGTATTGGCCTTGTGAATTTGACTGGTGCTAATGTCCCAGCGCGGCGGGCAACTTGTTCCATTGACTGGGTTTCCTTTCCTGTGTTACCCATAAAGCGCCCATAACTGAGGGATTTGGGGCCTTCGCGACGAAAATGACCGTCCCAGGCGGCAAACATCTAGAAGTGACGCTGGAAACTCAGGTGGAAAGCGTAAACCTGGCCGAAGAGATGTGCCTGCGTGTAGCTGAGGCGGCCGGATTTGGCGAAGACGATTGCTATCGCATCGGGATGAGCGTGCGCGAAGGCGTAATCAACGCCTTCCATTATGGAAATCAGGAGCGTCCGGAAAAGAAGATCTATCTGGCGCTGGACATCACGGCCGAGAAACTCATCATCCATGTTCTTGATGAGGGAATAGGCTTCAAGCTGACGGATGTGCCCGATCCGCTGGCCGAGGAAAATCTTCTAAGCACGTCGGGGCGCGGGATTTTCCTGATGCGCGCTTTTATGGACGAGTTTGACGTCGTACCTGGAAAGACCGGTGGGGCAGAGATTGTCATGTCAAAGAAGCTGCCCGTTGGCGGAGATTTCAGTTCAAATTCGGAAACTGAGCGGGGCGGGGCGTCGCGACGGGAAGCCTGATTATGTCAAGGTCATTGCAAGCCACTTATAGAGACGCGGGGTCGGTGACGGTCGTGGATTTCAGCGGGCGTATCACTCTTGGAGAAGGCAGCGCTCTTCTGCGGACGACGATTCGAAAGCTACTCGGCGATCAGCGCAGGAAGATTCTCCTGAACCTCGCGGACGTGGACTACATCGACAGCTCGGGGATTGGCGAACTCGTCAGTGCGTTCACGGCTGTGAAGAATCAAGATGGGGACTTGAAGCTACTCAATCTGACGAAAAAAGTCCGCGATATCCTCCAGATTACCAAACTCTATACGGTGTTTGATGTCTACCTGGAGGAGCACGCCGCGCTGCGCAGCTTTTAGGGGCAAAGTTCGCTGGGCAGTTCAGCAAACCGTTCAATCTTCGATTCGATGCGCTTCGCTCGAAAAGTTGAATCCTTTCCATTGTTTCAGGCTCCAGTAAGACCGGGATGTAACTTGATGTGCAGCTTCTCCGCCAGCCTCGACCAAAGATGAACCGGGCCCACACCATGGCGATCGTGGAGCATGCCCAATCCATCGGATTTGACCGATGCGGAATTGTGCTTGCCGACAAATATCCGGAATTGGAGAAGACGGCAGAGTGGCTGGATCGGGGATACGCGGGCGAGATGAAGTATTTGCGCAATCCGCGTCGCGCCGACGCCCGCATGGCTATGGACCGAGTGCGGTCAATCATCGTCGTCCTGCTGAATTACAATTCGTCGCAGCCGCGCTCTGTACATTCTGCCCCGCGCGAGCGCGATGAGCGGCCTCGGGGCTGGATTTCGCGTTATGCGTGGGGGACGGACTATCACCTTGTCCTCAAGGAAAAGCTGGATCGTTTGGTGGAATTTCTGAAGCTGCGATTTGATGAGCCGTTTGAAGCGCGCGCCTACGTGGATACGGGCCCCATGAATGAGCGGGTTCTGGCAAAATACGCGGGGCTGGGATGGCTGGGTAAGAATACGCTTCTTCTCAACCAAGCAATTGGATCGTACTTTTTTCTTGGCATGATTCTTTCAACCCTTGAGCTGGAGCCAACTTTGGGGGCCGGTGAATTGCCTCCTCCCGACCTTTGCGGATCATGCCGTCGGTGCCTTGATGCTTGTCCGACGCAGGCTTTCCCCGAAGCCTACGTGATGGATGCGAGGAGATGCATCTCCTACCTCACGATTGAGCTTCGAGGCGCGATACCGAAGGAGTTTCGCGAAGGCCTGGGCGACCACGTTTTTGGTTGCGACATTTGCCAGGACGTTTGTCCGTGGAATCGCAGAGCGCCGGTCACAAAGGAACCGCATTTTCAGCCCCGGATGACGATGGAAGTTGAAGAGAGCTTTGCCCAGGCGATCGACTCGGACCATGCTGGCTCGTTGTTTCGCCCCGAGCTTGAATGGCTCATCGAGATCTCAGAGCAGGAATTTAGTCGGTTCTTTCACGATAGCGCCGTCAAGCGCACAAAGTGGCGGGGCTTGATTAGAAATGCGTGCATCGCATTGGGCAATTCAGGCTTGTCGAGGGGTTCACCCGACGCCGAAGAGATTACCTCCAGGCTACAAGAGCTGGCCAGCTGCGAGGATTCCGTCATCGCCGGATCTGCCCGTTGGGCCATCTCACGCATCCAATAATTGGTATACTCCTTTTTGCTGGTAAACTGGGTTTCCGCCTCAAGAGGGCATCATGAATAGAAGAGAATTCCTGAAAGATACCGGTATCGTTGGTGCTGGACTGCTGGGTGCGGGAACTGGTGCGCCTAGGATTCTGCATGCCGGCACTGCAAATGCTTCAGAAATCAATCTAAATTCGGAGGAAAATCACGTGGCATATTCTGTCCCGCCGCTCGCTTACTCATTTGACGCTTTGGAACCGCACATTGACGCTAAGACGATGGAAATCCATCATGACAAACATCATGGCGCGTACGTAACAAACCTGAACAAAGCACTGGAGGGCCACGGCGACCTTCAGGCGAAGTCGCTCGATGATCTTTTGAAGGGGCTGGACTTAGTCCCGGAGAACATTCGCAATGCCGTCCGCAACAATGGCGGTGGACATTGGAACCACTCTTTGTTCTGGACCCTGATGAAGAAGGGTGGAGGCGGGGAGCCCAAGGGAGACCTTGCCGCTGCGATCAGCTCGGCTTTCGGATCATTCGCAGGATTCCAGGAGAAGTTTGCCGCGGCCGGAGTTGGCCGGTTTGGCTCCGGATGGGCCTGGCTGGTTGTGCGCGATGGAAAGTTGGCAATCGATTCGACCCCGAACCAAGATACCCCCTACTTGCTTAGCGGTGGCGGGAAGGCCGTGATCGCTTTGGACGTATGGGAGCACGCTTACTACCTGAAGTATCAAAACAAGCGCGCCGATTACATCGGTGCTTGGTGGAACGTCCTCGATTGGGGCAAAGCCGCCGAGCTGTTCAGTGCAGCGAAAAAATAGCGCACGGGGGATAGATTCACGAAGCAAGAGGGCCTGCTCTGGAAGGAGCGGGCCCTTTATTCTTTATTTTTGGAGTGGGCGCTCATTCAAAGTTGTTGGTGGATTACAAACCGATCACGCGCTTGGCCAGTGGAACCACCGCGGGCGTGCGCCGAAGTTCTGGATACTCCCTGGCAGTTTGAGTTATCGAGACTTGTTCGGTCGCTGAAGCCAGCGCAGGGATCAGCATCGAAACTGCGCCCTGCCGCGATGCTTCGCGCACAAGTTCCATTCGGCCCCTCACACGGAACTTAGACAGCAGGGAAGACACATGGAATTTCACGGTACGCTCGGAAAGATTCAAATTTGCAGCAATCTCTTTGTTTGAGAGGCTTTTCATCAATCCGGAAAGAACTTCCTCTTCCCGCCTTGTCAAATTGATTTTGCTGCGGATCGACCTGCCAGCTTCTAAAATCGTGTTTGCCTTTTCGGCCAGACCCTCAACCAGCTTCTCGCCGGCGCGCACCAGAATCATGTAGTCACCGGGCGCATGACCACGCACCATGCAGTGCATTGCCATTAATCCGGCGGCCTTATCTACTGGCAAATTCCCATCCGGATTGGCCTCAATCTGGAAATGAGCTGCACCGGTGCTTTTTTCACAGAAGAAATAGACATGCCGTGGAAATGCGGAACTAGCTGTGCCAAAAGGATGTGGTTGATCACTTCTGCGGATCACTCTCACAAGCACCCCCTGCGAATGTGGTCTGCAGAACGAGTTGAACTCGTTCTGCTTCTTGCTTTTCCTCGCCACCTAAAAGGCGCGGTTCCCTCATGTTTGGTAGCCAGCCGCGGAAGCAACTGAGGAGCGGGCCTGAGCCCTTTGACTGCCACCGTCTTGCCGGCGAACTGGGAAACTAGGGGCAACTGGAGGTAGCTTCCCAAGTGCTCCACCGAGCAAAGCAATAGTAGCAACCGAGATTCCCAACGAACCTGAATCGTAACCTACTCACCTTAAGGGACTTAATCTTGAGCAGCGCGGAAGTGTGAACAAATTTCCGGTAGGATTTGCACAGTGTAGGAAAAATTACCCGGCAAAACTTCAGTATTCATGTTAGCTACAGTACTCGTGTGTGTCGAAGGTGAATTCAAAGACTGGCTGTGGAAAAGTGCACTCCCTTGTTCTGTCAGGATTGGAATTCCTAGCGGCCTACGATGCGGGTCTGGTCCGGCCCCAACAGTTCGTAGGTGATGCCACGCCAACGAATCGTCCGCGTGACCAAAGAGTTTATGAAATTCGCCAAATACAAAAAGGGAACAATCGCCGGCAGTAGCACATAGATCCAGCCCTGGCCGCCAAATTGAGCCCTCACCGAGGGCATCGCTTCGGTCACCCCGTGCAGTCGTATGGCTCCCCTGATAGCAGAGAGCAACACCGGAAGCAGGGCGAGGGTCATCAGGTGAAAGACCGGCCTTTGCGCCACGAAATCACTGAGGATTAGGGCGAGACCGACCAGCAAGGTCAAGCAATAAAGCGAGTGCGTCAACAACGCCGCACGCCAGATTTTTTCTGCATAGACCCGTGTAATCAAGATCTGACGGTTTGTGAAATCCAACAGCCCATCAAAGTTAGTGTCAACGTATGATGGAGTGAGGCACTCAGGAATAAACACGATTGGCTTGCCAGCTCGGTCCAGTGCTCTGGTTAGCGAATAATCGTCGCTGACCGAGCGCCTCCAATCCTCCATCACGCCGGACTGCTCAAGCGTCGTTCTCAGGATGGATGTGCCTCCACCCCAGCAGAAATTTCTGCCTTTTTCGCCAAGCATGGTGACTACAGGCGCGTTCCAAGCTGCGAGCATGGCAGTCGGGAAATTCATTCGGGTTGGAATGAACCAGCGCATCGCTGTGGTTGCGCCAATTCCTGAATCTGCCAGTGGTGCAACCAGATGATGAAGCCAGGAGCGTCCCGGCCGCCCGTCGGAATCGCAAAAGGCAATCACCTCAAATTCGGGTGGAAGCTGTTCAATCGCTACCCGAAGGTTGTTGACCTTCTCCCCGGATTGGATGGGATTTCCGGCGATGATCAAGTTGCACTTAACCTTTGAACTCTTCGCGACTCGGTCCACGATGTTCCGTGCTGGATCCTTCTCCGATGCCAGCACAAAGAAAATCTCGTAGTTTTGCCGTTCAAATTCGGTCAGGGAAACCAGGTTTCGTTCCAGCCCCGGTTCGTTCCCTTTGCAGGGGCAGATGACTGCTACATGTGGCGAATAGAATCCTGGATCGGTTTGCAGTCGTTTTCGCACGTAATTGAGCCAGAGGAGCGCGTGCCAAACCAGATACAGCCCCGTGGCAACCTGAAGAAAGCTCAAAAGGTAGAAGAGGCGTTCCACGTAGTCAGAGGATAGCACTGTAAGAATGCTCGCGAAGCTCGGCTAGAGCGGGTAGAATCGCAGCAGTTAACCTCTGCTAAAAGGGAGAATCGGATGCCGCGACTAGATCAATCAATGGTGACTTCTGCTGTGGAATTACCCGGCTATAAGATTGTTCGAAATCTAGGACTGGTTCGCGGAATCGTTGTCCGTTCTAGAAGTATCGTAGGAAACCTCGGCGCTGCGCTCCAGACTATTGTTGGCGGCAACATCACCATCCTCACCGACCTCTGTGAGAAGACTCGTGAGGACGCATTTGAACTCCTCCTTCAGCATGCGGGGGACCGGGGGGCCAGTGCGGTGATCGCATTTCGCTACGATGCCACCGAGGTCATGCAAGGCGTCACCGAAGTGCTGGCCTACGGCACCGCCGTGCAAGTGGAGCGCACCGCCTAGCCGCGCGGTTCCTGCCACTTTCGATCTAGTGGTAGAATTTCGCTCGCTCATGTTTTGTCCGCAATGTGGTGCCAGGCTGTCTCCGAACGCGCGTTTCTGCAAAGGATGCGGCGCGCCGGCTGACTCCGACACTGGGGAGACTCTCGGGGGCGACATCACAAGCATGGAGGGTGAGACACTTGCTCCCTCGGTGCCAACTCCGCGGCGGCCCTCTTCCTCGCCCACACCTGTCCGTTCCGGGCATTCCACTCCCTCTAGCAATCCACTGACAAGTTCTGAACCGATTGGCGGCGGCCGTTTTGCGCCCGGCCAGATTCTTG
>Ga0075017_100001203_pt1 | contig 15673 bp, 16 predicted proteins | sample AleBraG_ABR_2012_FD_71475 | JGI IMG/M metagenome (GOLD analysis project Ga0075017, IMG submission 71475) | Freshwater sediment microbial communities in response to fracking from Pennsylvania, USA - Alex Branch Run_MetaG_ABR_2012 | ecosystem: Environmental > Aquatic > Freshwater > Creek >... | reverse complement strand
TCTCAAAGAGCTCCTTCTGCCAGCGGTAGAAGACCGTCGGCTGGAGCCCCACCTCATCACACAGTTTTGAGATCGGCTCGTGCTCCAGCAGATGCCGCCTCAGGATGGCCACCTTCTCTTGGGCCGTGTAGTGCTTCCTTGTCTTTTTCACGCGTTCTCTCCGTTATCTTAACGGCAGAACGCCCTCTCCATTTCCAGCTGAGGCAAAACAATTAGGTCACGCGTGTCAGTTCGTGGTGGCTGTCCTGTTCCTCTTCGTTCTTTGTCTGGTGTCCGGCCCGCTCCAGCCCCGCGCCGGCGGGAGCACGCAGGCGTTACGCCAGGAAACAGCGCCTGTCATGCCGCCTGCCAAGTGTGCTCCTTTCGCCGTCTTGGCCACGCGGTCCTTGTTTCCCCGTTCCGGCTTTTTGGATTCCACGTCTTCTTGCGAAGGAACCAAACAAGCCTTCACCAGGAGAAAACAACACATGAAAACAAAGAACGAAAAAACGGAACAGAAAAACAACGCCGCCCCGGCCTACCTCAACCGCGTGACCCTCGTCGGATTCCTTGCCGACAAGGCCGACCAGCACGATGGCTTCGCCATTCTGCGGCTCGCCACGAAAGTTAGTTGGAAGGACAAGACGTCCGGCGAGTGGCAGTCGCACACCGACTGGCACCGCGTCATCGCCTGGAACGGCCTGGCCGAGGCCGTGAAAACCTTCGGCAAGGGCGATCATGTCATGGTCGAAGGAGAACTTCGTACGAGCCGCTACGCGCGCGAATTCGAAGTAGACGGCGGGAAAGTTCTAACCGTCATGATGAATACATTCGAAATCCGCGCCCGGGCAATCCGCAAACTGGATCGCAAGAAAGCACAACAACCGAAGTCCAAGAAAGGAGGTGCGGCGTGAGCCGCCGCCCTCTACCCGGCGAAACGTTCACGGCGACGTGGCGCCGTGTGGATCTCCAGATCAACTGGAAAGACAATTGGCTCAACACCGGCATGGGTCACCTTGAAATCGTCTGCGTGTCGAGTGGCGCGGTTCTCCCCATCACCGAGACGGGTTATCGCTCCCATTTCACCGCTCCGGAGGCCGTTAAGGAGCACGGCGGTCCTGTCGCCTATGTCCTCGCATGGCTTGACGCGGAAGCGGTCTCGGCCAAGTGGCAGAAGCGAGACGCGGCATCCCGGCAGCTTAATCTCTTTTAAGGGCGAAGCGACTTCGTGCATCCGGTCGTCTCGGGCGAGCAGGTGTTTTTTGTTGCGCTTCGAAGGGCTAATGCAAATCGCGCACGGGAAGGTGACGACCATGTTGCTTCAGGTAGTGCGCCAGCAGCACCGCGCGACAAAGCGCATGATTCTCGCTTAGAGCTTCGCATGAATCGCGAAATCCGCTCGCGTTAACGACGCAGTCGTCGGAGGCACGCGCCTGCCCAAGCAGCCAGACCTTGACTTGATTCGATTTGAGCCGTTCCCGCAAACGTACCTGCGCTTTCACATGGGTGGAGTGGGGCCACACCGGCTCGGGAAAGCCGAGGATTGAATTACACGTTCGTATAAAAACTCGGTCGTGAAAAATGTTCTCTTCAGGCCCAACAACATGCGAACAATCGTCTGCTCGTATTCAAATTCGACTTGCCGGGCTTCTTTACACGAGCGTATAACGAACAGTCTTCCGCTCGATAGAGCGGCACGGAGCAAGTGAGCAGTTCCGTTCTCAAAATTAAATTCACCGGGTTCTCACCCACCGGCGAGAAAAGGAGGACATCATGAAATTCACGAAAGAACACCACCAGGCCGACGATGCTCAGCCGCCCATTTCCAAACCGGTGCCAATGATTGCCAAGAGCCGGTTACCGGACGACAGCGATCACCTCGCGGATCTTCAGTACGTCGCCCGGAAACTCGGCGTGAGCAAACGGTATGTCCAAACGCTGATCCGCCGGAGGGTGATCCCAGTCATCCGGCTGGGCCGACGCTGTATCCGGTTCGATCTCGATCGCGTGATGCATGCCATAAAACGGTTTCAAATCGACGAGGTGCGGTAGAGCGACTCGCGTCCCAAAGACGGCACTGCGAGAAATTGCGTCGGACGAATTTCTCCCAGTGTGCCCTCAATGCCCCCAGCGGTGCATTCGTGGACGTGAAATCGCTTTGACCTTATTATTTTTCTGATGCTCACGATACGAGTCATGCGCAATGGAGCTGGCTATGCCAAAAAGTATTTGGAGCAATCCGACTACTACGCCGAGGGTGAAAGGAAAGTCGTCGGGGAATGGTTTGGCCGCGGTGCGGAAATTCTGGCGATCGCCTGGGAAACGGTTCACGACGAGCAATTCGAGCGCTTGCGGCTCGGGTTGCATCCCAACAGCGGCGAGCAACTCAGGGAACGAAAAAGCCCGGCGAAAGAGAACGGCCAGGAAAACCACGGGCGAAGCCTCTACGATTTCACGTTCAGCGCGCCCAAATCCCTCTCGCTCATGGCGATTCTCGGCGGGGACGACCGCCTCATCGGAGTCCATAACCGCGCCGTACGAATCGCTTTGGAAGAAGTCGAGCGGCATGCGGCTGCGCGCGTCCGGGTCAACCACCAGAATTCCAACCGGACCACGGGCAATCTGATTGCCGCCTGCTACACCCACCTGGACAGCCGCCGTCTCGACCCGCAGGTTCATACTCATTGCGTCGCCGCCAATATGAGTTGGGACCATGAAGAAGGGAAGTGGAAGGCGCTTCAGGCGGGCCCGATTTATGCGCGCACCGCCCTCTTTACCGAAGTTTACCGGAGCGAACTCGCCCGCGGATTGGCAATCTACGGCTACGAGATGGAGCGGGGGAAAAACGGTCCCGAGATCAAGGGCGTACCCCAGAGCCTGATCGACCAATTTAGCCAGGGGAGCAGAGACCGGGAAGCGGCTATCGCCGAGTTTGTCATCAAAGCGGGCCGCCCGCCGACCAAGAATGAAATCACGATTCTCGTCCGCGATGCCCGGCCTGACAAGATGGTCCATATTTCAACCGAAGAAGTCCGCGCACAGCAATTGGCGCGGCTCACGCCTGACGATGAGCGTACGATCGCGCAGGTGCGCGACCGGGCGGACCGGAACCGGAATCGCTTTGAAACGCACGAGGCCGCAGATTCCCTCGCCTATGCGCTTGGCCATACCTTCGAGCGCGTTTCCGTCGCTCGCGATTTTACGGTTTTAACCGAAGCGTTGAAGCATGGGCGCGGTCACGTGGCCTTGGACGAATTAAAGGAAGCGCTGGCGACCGTGGAAGCGAACGGCACGGTCATTCGCGCCGGCGACGATATCGCCACGCGCTGGTCGCTGGAACGCGAGATCAAGATGATTCGCACCATCAATCAGGGCCGGGGCGGCCATGAGCGCATGGGAAAAGATTTGAACCACTTTGAAGTGTCCCCGAAATTAAACGCCGAGCAGCGCGACGTGGTCGAGTTCGTGCTCAATTCCCGCGACTTCGCCGTGAACATCGAGGGCGCTGCCGGTACGGGAAAGACGACGACTCTGAATGAACTCCGGCGTGGTTTGCAGGCCGGTGGACGCCTGATGGTGGCCGTAGCCCCGACCCAGAGCGCGGCGGACGAACTGCGGAAGACCGGTTTCCAGAATGCGATGACGATCGAAAGGCTTCTAGCGAGCACGGACGAGCACCCGATGTTGAGCGGGCGCGCCATCATCGTCGACGAAGCGGCGATGGTGAGCGGAAGGCAGATGGATGAATTGCTCGATCTGGCGAAACGATTCGACGCCCGCATTATTTTCAGCGGCGATACCCGGCAAATTCAATCGGTTGAAGCCTCCGATGCCTTACGTATCCTGCTGAAGGATTCGCAGCTGGCCAGCATCGGCTTGCGTGAAGTCCAGCGTCAGGAGCCAAAGGATTACAAGGACGCGATTGAAACGTTGCGCACCGATCCGGCCCGAGGATTTCACAAGCTGGAAGATATGGGCGTGGTCAAGACTGCCGGATTGCTCGACCGGGCCGACGAGGTGGCGAAAGCTTACCGCGAGGCGAAAGGAACCGCCGTGGTGGTTTGCCCGACGCACGAGGAAATTAACCGCGTCACGGACGCCATCCGCGCCGATCTCATCGAACAGAAGAAGTTGGGTGCACAGAAGAAGCTGGACCGCCTGGAGCCGTTGAATTGGACCGACGCCCAGAAACAGGACGTTCGCAATTTTGTTCCCGGCCAGGTTCTAGTCTTTCATAAGGGAACCAAGCAGGCGCGCAAATACGAAGCCGTGACCGTGACGGCGCAAGAAGGCGATCATATCGTCGCCCGAAACTCGCGCGGTAAGGACATTGAGCTGACCCGAAAGCAGGCCCGGTGTTTCGGTGTCTTCGAAAAACGGAGCATCGACGTCGCGGTCGGCGACTGGTTGTCGATTCAGGGGAACGTGAATGATGACGTCTACCAGTTCACGAACGGCGAGCGAGTCAAGGTGAAGAAGGTGAACGACCGCGGCAGCATACTCCTGACCGACGGACGCACCATTCCGCATCGGTTCAACCAATATACTCACGGTTACGCCATCACGGCGCACAAGGCGCAAGGCAAGACCGTTGATGAAGTCATCATCTCCGGCGACCGATTCAGCCAGGAACTATTTTATGTGGCCGCATCGCGCGGGAAGAAGCGCATTACCATCTTTACCGGAGATAAAGAGGCCTTGCGTGAATCGATTGGCGTTTCCGGCGAACGGATGTCCGCGCTGGAATTGGCGCGCTTGAACGCCGTGACGGTCGACCGGACGCGCAGCGCCGAACGTCCGCGGACGCTGGCCGAGCGCATCGGTCAATTGATGGAAAAAGTCTGGTTGAATATCCCGCGCCTCGTTCTGGGCGATCGATTTGCGCCCGCGAAGCAGGGAGTGGAGATGGGCCGATGATTTACGCGAAGGACAAGGAACAGAGTTACAGGACGGTGCCGGATGGAGCCTACTATCACGGGCTCACCTTTATCGTCGATGACGTTTATGACGTTCAGATGTGGGGCGATCTGTGGCGAGTCCGAGGCACCGACCGCGAGATTCTCATGACGTTCAAGCTGTGCGATGTCACGATCAAGGGCTCGGGCCTGACTCAGCTGATCCGGGATGCCAAGCGTCACAAGATCGACTTTCTGACCGTTGCTCCGCGCAGTCAGAGCATGATGGGCGGCGAAGGCTTGATCGTGACCAGCATCGACATTCGAGACGCGAAACCCCGATGAGCGCCGCGGAGTTCTCTTCGAGACGTGACGGTTCGAGTGGTTTCGAATCGTCCTTTGCAATCCCGCCGGATCACATCGACCTCGACCGCGAGCGGCTCGACGCTCTTGTCCTTCGAACCATCCTCTTCACATTCGTCTCCGTCTGGTACGTCGTCTGGTTACTCATGCTGGCGATCGCGCTGGGCTGGGTCAGGCCGGAATTCCTCGGCTTGAGACCGTAGCCTGATGGCAACCGTCTGCGCCACTCCATCCTCATCGGGGAATTCTCATTCTCACCACGACGCTATTTCCCAAAGATAAGCCCCGGCAGAAATGAAGAGAACACGCTCAAACATTCTCCAAGAAATCATTCTTGAGAAAGACACCATCCCCCAACGTTCCGTTAGGCACTTCGTGGCGCGCTTTTTTAGCGCGTGCATGGTGAAGCAGAAGCGTCACTGAGACGCGCGTGCGGACACTTGAACTTATTCCGGTGAAACAAGGGCGGTGTTGGCGCTTCGATGCATCATCATCATCGTCGTCTTCGTCATCTTCATTCTCGTCATCATGCTCATCCGCCGCCAACGCAGCAGCACCACGATGAGCGCACGTCAATGCTCGTCGTCGGTTATATCAGCGACATCACGCAAGCTGCTGTCCTCAATAGTCTTATCTGTAATTACTTGCAATGGGACGACGAAGTTAACTTGTAATTGCACGGCAGACTTGACTTGTGTTCGAACGGCAACATAGACTTGTAATCGCACAACCAAAGAACACGCGTACCAATCCACTCGAAAGCCTCAATGCCCACGGCAAACCAAAAGCTGGCCGAATCCCTCGCTGTACTCCACCAGTTGCAAGGGGAAGGGCGTCGTGTCTTCTCATCGAAACAATTCAAACGTCTCGATCGCGAGCGATTGCTCAAGAACGGATTTCTTCAGGAGGTCATGCAGGGATGGCTGATTTCCTCGTCTCCAAATGCTCGCGACGGGGACAGCACTCCATGGTACGCCTCTTTCTGGGAATTCTGCGCCCGCTATTGCGATGGTAGATTTGGCGCGGCCTGGTACCTCTCGCCCGAACAATCGCTCTTCCTCCTTGCCGAGCACACGGCTGTTCCCACTCAGGTAATCATTTGCAGCCCGAAGGGAACCAACAATAAGATCGCATTGCCGTTTGGCACTTCACTCTATGACTTGAAGCAATCGCCAATGCCCCCGGCAGCCGACCTCATCGTGAGGGATGGCCTCAGGCTCTTTACCGCTTCCGCCGCACTTGTGCGCGTATCAGAGACGTTCTTCAAAAACAATTCAGTCGAAGTTCGAGTCGCCTTGGAAAGCGTCCGGGACGCATCCGAAGTGCTTTCTCGTTTGCTCGAAGGAGGACATTCGCGCGTCGCAGGCCGCATCGCCGGAGCCTTTCGGCATGTCAATCGCGCCGACATCACTGATGAAATTCTGAAGACGATGAAATCCGCCGGATTCGATGTGCGGGAAACCAATCCATTCAGCCGCGAGCAGCCTCTTGAAATACCGGTTAGAGTCGACCCACCCATCGTCACCCGTCTGCGAGCCTTGTGGGACGCTACGAGAGAAACGGTCCTCGAAGTTTTTCCGCAGCCCCCCGGCCTACCCGCCGACAAAGATGCCTACCTCAGATCCATCGATGAAATCTATCGCGTTGATGCGTATAACTCGCTTTCCATCGAAGGCTACACCGTCTCGATGGAATTGGTTGAGCAAGTCAGATCCGGAAATTGGAATCCCGACCATATCGAAGCCGATCGGCAGCAGCAGGATGCCCTCGCCGCCCGCGGCTACTGGCAGGCCTTTCAGAACGTGAAAGCCAACGTCGCCCAAATCATCGAGGGAACCAATCCCGGCCAACTCGTCAAATCCTCTCATCGCGACTGGTATCGCGAACTCTTTCAACCGTGCGCCGTCGCCGGCCTGATCAACATCTCCGCGCTGGCCGGTTACCGTAACGATGCAGTTTATTTGCGCAGGTCGCGCCACGTGCCGCCACGCTGGGAAGCCGTACGCGATGCCATGCCCGCACTCTTCGAACTCATTGAAAACGAATCGAGTCCCGCCGTTTGTGCCGTTCTTGGCCATTGGCTGTTCGGCTATATTCATCCATATCCCGACGGAAACGGACGCATCGCGCGATTCCTCATGAATGCGATGCTCGCTTCCGGTGGATACCCATGGACCGTCATCCGGCTTGAAGATCGGGACGCCTACCTTGCTGCCCTGGAGAGCGCAAGCGTTGCGACTGAGATTCGCCCGTTTGCCACGCTGGTTGCTGAAACAATGAAGCGACCCGCCCGCTAGTCTCACAATCCTCTCAAGAGGGCGTCGCTGATGTTTCTTAGATCCTTTGCACTTGTCCGAGGATTTGCCAGCGTCCAGTTCAAAAAATGGCCCAAAAGCTTAGTCAGACTTAGTAAATCGAGATAATCGTAAACCAGCTATTGACGCTTCCAGCCGCGCACTCTCGCCGACTTTCAGGCCAGCGCCATCTCAAGATAAGGACGGATGATCCGCGAGACCCGGCAAATCTTGGCGTACCGTTCGATTTCATCCACCGTCGCCTTTTTCCGCTTGAGCGCATCCTTGAGGGCTTCGATTGCCACATCCAGCCCGATTGTGTTGCGGTGTTTGAAACAGTCGGCCACCGTTTTTGCCGGGTTGAACACGCGTACGGAGACGCCTTCAATTTCGTGGCTCTTCACTCCAGCCTTGAGGGCTTCGCCGGTAAACCGAATGATCCGCAACTGAACGGCATCGACGGTTGGCACCCACGACTTGTTTTCGATGGCAAGCCATACCTCATTGGGTTGTTGAGTCGTTAGTTCATGGAAACGCAGCGCGGAGACCAGGCAGACGACGCTTCGAGGTGCCAGCTTCGCCACTACAGCAAGACTGTGATGTTCGGTCGATCGTCCGTCCGGTAGAGAATAGATGCCCCAACCAAGTCGAACGAGCTGCCCCTTGCGTACAAGACGCCCGAGGTGCATGGTCGGGATTTTGCCGATGTCGCGGGAACGGATGATTTTCCGTTCCCGCGCCAGAGCCAGGATTTTTTCAGATGGAGTGGCCTCTTTCATGGATGTTGCGTTTCCTAGGTACTTTTGCACATTTACCGAGGTTTTGCAACATTCACTTGCGCACGACGGTTATGGCGAGGAAAACCCTCGTGCGCGCCAGCCCGAGGCTAAGGCGCTCTTATCGAATTCTCGGCTGATGTCACATTCCCGAGTCATTTACTACCGAACGATGGCGTGATGCCCTTTTCCGTCGAGACGCGGCCCACCACTGCTGAACCAGAGTCGACCCTCACGGTGGTGTAGTCGGACGGCCGGTGGTTACGCGTGATGTCGATGACTTTCAGAACGTCTGCGTGACGTTGTTCAACCCTTGGAAGGAGTGAAGTCTTACTCTCGGAAGGTCGGTTGGACAAGAAGTTTCTACGGCGCAGCCGGGTTTCCGAGCGTACAATTAAGGGAGCCAATTTACCACTTCTACGGAGGCCCGAAATGATTGCCGGTACTCGCGAAGTTCAAACATCGTCTCTCTTGATTCCAGGATCGCAAGGGAGTCTGCGGTTCGGCGCCGTTGCCCGAATATCGTTGATCGGAGTCTGTCTCCTGTTTTCGCTCGGTAGAGTCCATGCGGAAGATCCGCCACTTAAGAATCCCTGGATTAGACAAAAGGGACCATCTCAATCTCGCGGCGTAATTGTCTTTGTGCACGGAGTGTTGGGTAACTCCAAAAGTACGTGGTCAAGTAGCAAGTCCTTCTGGCCAGAACTGATCACGCGTGACTCTGCGTTTGACGGACAAGACGTTTACGTTTACGGATACCCGTCTCCGCTAGTAGGGAAGACTTTTTCAACCGACGACGTGGCAGAGAATTTAAGACTTGTTCTTAGCGATGACGGTATCCTAAATTACACTCAGATTACTATCGTGTCCCATAGCATGGGCGGCCTCGTTACTCGCGCCTTTCTCTTAAAGAATCTACCCGTTGTCTCTAAGATTCGGTTCCTCTACTTTTTTGGAACGCCAACAACGGGTAGCCCTTATGCCACGCTCGCTGGCGTGATCAGCAAAAATCGGCAGTTCGAACAGATGTATCCGATGAAGACCGATTCATATGTCGCTCCACTTCAAGCCAACTGGCTGAGCGCTAATTTAGGATTGAAATCCTACTGCGGCTATGAGCGAGAGACGCTATATGGGCAGATAATCGTCGAGAGGGAGAGCGCAACCAACCTTTGCACAGAGCGCCTAGATCCGATAGATGCGAACCATATCGACATGGTGAAGCCGCTCGATACTACGAGTACATCTTACCGAGCCCTGAAAGCTGCTATGGTCGAGACCGGAAAAGTAAAGGCGGTCCAGAAAGTCGTACCAACCACGGAAACATATAGAGCGGAAGTCGCTAGTGGCGCTTGTGCGGATTTCGGAGCGTGGCAGACAGTCACGTCGGAAACCAAGCCAAAAGGTTGGACGATTGTCAGTTCCGACTTTCGCGTAGAGGGAGCGGCGAGGAGCTGTGGTGCATGGACGGAATGCAGCCAACAAGTGAATACGGCGGAGAAAGTAACGTGGACATTTCACACGCAGGGACACAGCGAAGAATGCGGGCACTCCGGAAACACTGGCATTCACAATTCAACAGGAATTCTAACCGTCTATTGGCAGCATATCGAGTGATCGTGAGATAACTCATAGGCACTGGTCATCTGGCTCGCTAGCTTGGAAGTAAGCCAGAATTGCGGATGCGAAACTGCGCTTTCAAAAAGTCGCAGGGGCATCGCGCACGCGAGAATGGTTTCAAGCCTGTTTTGTGGGACGCAATTTCGCCGGTACTCCAAATGGCTAGCGCAGATCTAAGAAGTGTGTGCTCCATTTGTGCTCCATTCGCGAGCCGAGCGGAGCACCGAGTGAAAACCGGCGTATTCTCTATCGCCAGAACGAGGTGCAGGAAACGCAATGTTCTTTGTTTCCAATTTACCGTCGTCTTCCCAAGCTGGACGTCGCCGGTTCGACCCCGGTCTCCCGCTCCAAAACATCAACAACTTAGCAGAAGCCACAAAATCTGTCACTCCAAGTCACTCCATTAGGCAGCCATCACTTCAGATTCCAGTTTCTTGACCGCCTCCGACCGCTGCTGTAAGTCGGACTTGGTGTAGACGTCCAGATTGACTGTCAGCGCCGGAATAAAACAACCGCAGTTTCGCCGGCTTTGTAGTTGAAAGAAAGCGCCATCGGCGAGGATGCGGTACCAACTCTACAAAAGTTTCTAAACTCTTCCCCCGCTCCGGTTTAGTGAGACAACGCCGGTATGGTCGAACGGCGTTGTCGCTATTGTGAGCAGCTCTTCCAGCCCTCGGAGTTTCAGCCCGGTCAGTCCGTTTGCAATGGGCCAGAATGCCAACGGCGGCGCCGCCAGAAGATTGCCTCCGATCCGGAATACCGTCAGGTCTGTCAGGATAGCTGCCGAAAATGGCGGGCCAGCCATCCCGATTACTGGCGGAAGCGACGGGAGGGCAATCCTGCCGTCGTCGAACACAACCGCCAAAAGCAGCGAGTCCGGGATCAGAAGCGGCGGCTGCGCGATCTTGCCAACAACAACTCAGCTTTCGATCTAAAGCAAACCGCTGCATAGGTTTGGCTCATAGGCCCTGGCCTGGAGCATCTTGCCAACAACAACGCTCTGGTTTGGATGCGCTTTCTGCCGGATAAAGGAAAGCGACCGTGCTTTCGACCGAACAGATCAACGACCTCCATCGGCTGTACTGGTCCGAGCACTGGCCGATCCGTAAAATCGAACGCCATCTGCGCATGGGCTGGCACACCATCCGGAAGTATCTCAATGCGCCGGCGCAAGGGCCGGCGGCACGGCCACGCACCGGCAAACTTGATGCGTTTAAGGCCACCATCGCCGAATGGCTGGAGAAGGATGCCACTGTCTCCAGCGCAGTGATTGAACAACGGCTACGGCCGCTCGGCTATACCGGCGGCCACACGATCCTGCGCGATTACTTGAAACAGACTCGCCCCAAAGCCAAACCGAATCGCGCCTTCATTCGCATGGAGCCAGCGCCAGGCGAGCGTTTCGAGGTCGACTGGGGGCACTTCGGCGTGCTGAATTATTCCGGCGACCAACGCAAGCTCTATGCCTTCGCTCTCGTCGATGCTCACAGTCGCATGCTCTATCTGGAGTTCACTCATAGTCAAAGCTTTGAAACTTTCGTCCGCTGTCACATGCATGCCTTTGTCGCTTTTGGTGGTGTTGCACGCTGCGCCGACTTCGTCGTTGCCGGCCCGTGCACCGGTGTCTGCCGACGCCGAAACCGGCGGCCAAAACAGCGTCAAAACCGGCGTAATCGACGCCGTTTTAAACCGGCGATAAGAACCGGAATCGACTTCCTGATGGACGGGGGAGTTACGGCCGCCTACTGGTACGGCGAACTGGCACCTAAATGATGGAAGTCCGACGTCGGCGCGCGAACTGGCTCGCCAGACGTGATCGCGAAGGATGTTGTATAGCCGACATACAGGGGTCTCTCGATGAATGTTCTAGTCCTCGGAGCTAACGTCCAGATAGCCCGTGCGGCCACCGACCTGTTTCTCAAGCAAACAGACGCACGGCTGACTCTCTACTTGCGCAAGGCCGCGCGGCTCAAGGTCTCTGCCAATCAGCACCGGGTACGAGTGGTCGAGGGAGATGTTCTAGATTTGAAGACTCTTGAGGCCGCGATGGAAGGGCATGATGTCGTCTATGCAAACCTCAAAGCCGGACAGGGTCGGCTAATTTATCTCTCCAACGAAGAGACCAGAAACGCCTGAGGCTATTACTTCCCCCTATTGGCGTCTTCCTCCGACGGCGACGGGAAGCCTCCAGCCATACCGGATCGCCATAAAGCGGAGCCCAAAGCAGAGAAGCGCGCCAATCGTCATAGCCGCAGAGGACGAAACATGAAGCATCTGTCCGATCACGACGAGGGCAGCGCCAGCGAGGGCGGCAACGGCGTAAAGGTCTGCGCGTAACACTACCGGAATTTCTGTGATTAGGATGTCACGCATCATGCCGCCGCCAATTCCCGTCAGCATCCCGAGCAGGGCCGCCCCGACCGGATCAAGGTGATAGGCCAAGGCTTTCGTCGCGCCCGTAACAGCGAAAAGCGCCAGACCAGCAGCATCGAAGATCAGAACGGAGCCTCTCAAGCGGTCAATAAACGCATAACAATAGAACGTCAGCAGACCCGCAGCGAGCGAAACAGCGACATATCGCCAATCGCTGAGAGCCGCGACTGGGGTTGCCCCAATCATTACGTCGCGTGCGATCCCCCCGGCATTGGCGGCTGCGAAGGACAAGACGAGCACGCCAAAGATATCAAGCCTGTGCTTGACTCCGGCTACGCCTCCGCTGAGCGCGAAGACGAAGGTGCCGCCCAGATCGAGGATGGCGTGAAACGTATCCATCCTTATTGCAAAGTGAAAAGGCTCCATTCTCTTCCGTTTACGCCTTTACTTCCCCAACCAGGCCAGCGCGGCGACTACTAGCGTTTCAACGCCCGCCTCCACAGTTGGATGGATGACCGGTGCGAAGTATGGGCTATGATTCGTGGGAAGTTTTCCGATCGTGCCGTCCTTCTTCGCCTTGGCGTACACGTCACGATCTACTCCGCCTACGAACCAGAAGACTGACGGAACGTGCCACTCGGCTCCGAAAGATCCGAAGTCTTCGCTTGCCATTGTCGGCTTGGTCTCCTGCACGGTGTCGGCAGGAAAATGCGCTCGAAGTGCGTCGCGCACTCGCTTGGTCGCATCCGGATCATTCCTCGTCAGTGAATAGTGGTCCAGCGGCGTAATCTCCGGCTTCCTCGGCGCATTTGAGGCTTCGGCTTCAGCATTCACAATCCGTTCTATCGCGGCAAGCACCAGCTTGCGCACCCCCTCATCGAAAGTGCGCACGTTCAGCTTTATGATTGCCTCGTCGGGGATGACGTTTTCCTTTGTCCCCGCCTGCAGCACGCCAATCGTAACTACAGCGGCTTCCGTCGGCGGCACCTCACGTGAAACAATGCCTTGCAGCCGCAACACTGTTGCCGCTGCCATCACGACAGGATCGACGCTCGCCTCGGGCATGGAGCCGTGAGCGCCGCGCCCAAATAGTTTGATTTGCAGGCTGTCCGCGGCTGAGGTGGTGACACCGATGCGCCCGCCAATCACGCCAGCCGGCATGCACATCACATGCTGGCCGAGGATGACATCGGGTTTCGGGAATCGCTTGAAAAGCCCATCGTCAATCATCGCCTGCGCGCCCTGCGCCGTCTCCTCAGCCGGCTGAAAGATGGCGAGCAGTGTCCCTTTCCAGGCATCGCGGGAATTCGCAAATAGTTTAGCCGCACCGATCAGCCAGGTCACGTGCATGTCGTGACCACAGGCGTGCATGACCGGCACGATCTTCCCAGCGCTGTCGGTCGCCGTGGCCTTACTAGCGTAGGGAAGGCCGGTAGCTTCCTGAACCGGCAGCGCATCCATGTCTGCGCGGAGCATTACGGTTGGTCCATCGCCGTTATGCAGCAAAGCTACAACGCCGGTCTTGCCCACCCCGGTAGTCACTTCATAGCCTGCGGCCCGCAAGTGGTCTGAAGTCACACCGGCTGTTCTCACTTCCTGCATCGAAAGTTCGGGATGGGAATGGATATCTTTGTAGATCGTCTCCAATTCGGGAAGGAGACCATTGAGCTTTGCAAGGACGGGCTCTGAAGACGATGATTTCACAGGCATTGCTCGGAGCTCCTCAACTGGGCGCGTGAGTGTCGACCGCGTCATTATTGCACTACCGCGGTATACACTAGTCTCGCGAGCCGATTTTGGAAAACAATCGGCCCAGGACACCCGGCGCTAGCGAAGGTAACCAAATGAATAACATCCGTGAAGTCGCCGTCATCGTCGGCAGCCTGAGGAAAGAGTCAATCAATAAAAAGGTAGCCAACGCACTCGCGGAATTAGCACCCCCCAGTCTGAAGCTGAGCATCATCGAAATCGGACACCTGCCGATTTACAACCAAGATAGTGATGAGAATCCGCCGGCTGCATGGACGCAGTTTCGTGAGCGGATAAAAATTACTGACGCCGTCCTCTTTGTTACGCCGGAGCATAATCGATCGGTTCCTGCCGCTTTGAAGAACGCTTTGGATATTGGTTCTAGGCCTTACGGCCATAGCGCATGGAGCGGCAAACCGGGCGCGGTGGTCAGTGCATCGCCGGGCGCCATCGGCGGCTTTGGCGCGAATCATCATCTGCGGCAGTCGCTGGTGTTTCTGAATGTTCCAGCAATGGCGCAGCCGGAGGCGTATCTCGGCGGTGCCGACAAGTTCTTTGACGCCGACGGCAAGCTTATCAATGAAGGCACACGGAAGTTCTTGAAAGACTTCGTGCTCGCTTTTGAGGCGTGGATCACGGCGAACACCAAATCCTAAGCCGCGCTTGGCGCAACAGAGCCATCAAGAAATCGCTACGGGGAGAGGACAATGGGACAGCGCGTATTGATCACGGCCGGCGCGAACGGCATCGGAAAAGAAGTCGCAAGAAGCTTCGCGGCAAACGGTGCTGCGGTCTGCATCGGCGACATTGACGCACAGGCGCTGGAAACGGCGGCCAAGGATATTCCCGGTCTAAAGACCATCATCTGTGACGTATCGAAGCGAGAAGACATCGAACGCATGGTCGCCAGTGCTGCCGAGACTCTGGGTGGACTCGATGTGCTGGTGAACAACGCCGGCATCTCAGGACCGACAGCGCCAGTTGAGACCGTGGACCCCGACAAATGGGAAGCAGTGATGAGCGTCGATGTCATCGGGACGTTTCATGTTACGCGGCTTAGTATTCCTCATCTGAAAAAATCTGCTGCCGGAAGCATCGTCGTTATGTCGTCGCTCGGCGGACGCTTCGGCTACCCGAACCGCAGCGCTTACTGCACGGCAAAGATGGGATTGATCGGCTTTGCCAAAACGCTGTCTCGTGAACTGGGCCAGTACAACATTCGCGTTAACGCCATCGCGCCGGGAGCCGTGGGCGGTGAGCGCATCGAACGGGTCCTTCAGGGCCGAGCCAGCGCAGAACACAAAACGCTGGACGAGGAGAGGGAAGCCGCTATGAGCGTACAGTCACTCAAGCGTTTCGTCGATCCGAAGGACATTGCCGCGCTCATCTTGTTCGTGACGTCGGACGCGGGAAAATCGATCTCCGGCCAGGTCTTGCCGATCGATAACGACGCGCAGACATCTGCATACTGAGGCACTAAACGATAACGGAATCTGGGAGGATCAATCATGGCACAGGGATTACGCGAACGACTGATCGGCGCATGGAAACTGATCTCCTACGTCGAAAAACCAGTTGATGGGTCCGCACCCTTTTACCCCATGGGAGAGGAGCCGCAGGGCAT
>Ga0075017_100001201_pt1 | contig 15685 bp, 17 predicted proteins | sample AleBraG_ABR_2012_FD_71475 | JGI IMG/M metagenome (GOLD analysis project Ga0075017, IMG submission 71475) | Freshwater sediment microbial communities in response to fracking from Pennsylvania, USA - Alex Branch Run_MetaG_ABR_2012 | ecosystem: Environmental > Aquatic > Freshwater > Creek >... | reverse complement strand
GACCTTCACCACGGAGTCGGACCTCGCGATCCTCGGGTACTCCACCGCGGTGCAGCCGGACAACAAGCTGTTCCGCGACTGGGAGGTCGCGGGCACGGCGCACGCCGACTCGTACATGATCGGGACCGCGGCGAAGGACACCGGCACACCCGATGGTGACGTCGCGTTCTTCCAGACCATGGTCACGCCGCCGAGTTCGCTGTACGGCGGCATCATCAGCTGCAACTCGCCGATCAATGCGGGTCCCACGACCTACGTGTTGCGCTCCGCCGTCGACGCGCTGAACCAGTGGGTGAAGACCGGGACCGCGCCGCCGAAGGCGCCACGCCTGCAGACCGTGGCGCAGCCGCCGGTGACGACCGTCGCCGGCGACAAGACGGTGCACCCGACCGTGTTGTTCAAGCTCGATTCGCAGGGCAATGCGACGGGTGGGATCCGTACCCCCCAGGTCGATGTGCCCATCGCCGCGCTCTCCGGGCTCGGGCAGTCGGGCAGCGGGTTCTGTGGCCTGTTCGGCACGACCGTGCCCTTCGACGCGGCGAAGCTGGCCGCGCGCTACCCGACGCACGCCGCGTTCGTGAAGGCATGGAACCAGGCCACCGACAAGGCGGTCAAGGCCGGCTTCGTCCTGCAGGCCGATGCACCGGCCATCAAGGCCGCGGCGGCCGCTTCGACGATCGGCGGCGCCGGGACGCCCTCATCGTCCTGATCGTCCTCATCAGCAGGTGTCCCGGTGCCCGCGTCGCGCGCGACAATCGACGCATGCTCGATCACGTGTCGATCCAGTGTGCCGACGTCGCCGCCAGCGCGGTGTTCTACGACGCGTTCCTGGCGCCGCTCGGCGGGGAGCGGGTCATGGACTTCGGAGGGGCGATCGGGTACGGCGTACCACCGCAGCCCGACTTCTGGATCGGTCCGCGGGCCACGGGCGAGGGCTTCCGCGAGAACCACCTGGCGTTCGCCGCGCCCGACCGGGCTGCGGTGCGGGCATCGTTCGATGCCGCGGTCGCGCTCGGTGCGGAGGTGTTGCACGAGCCGCGCGTGTGGCCCGAGTACCACCCGAACTACTACGGCGCCTTCGTGCGCGATCCCGACGGCAACAACGTCGAGGCGGTGTGCCACACGCCCGAGTGACGGGGGGTCGTGAGGGCGGTGGCGTCAGTCGGCGGCGGCCCAGGCGACCGCCGCGTCGTGTTCGGCGATCGTGAAGGTCTTCACGTCGCCCGGCGTCATCCAGCCGAACAGGCTGGTGGCGTGGCGCATCCACTCGACGTCGGTCACCAGGGCGATGCGCTTCCACTTCGTGAAGCGCTCGATGCCCATCTTCAGGTCCTCCCACACCGCCCCGCCGGTGAGGCCGGGCCAGTCGTCGAACACGAGCACGATGCGGACCTCGTCGCCGCGCCGCAGCACGTCGTCGATCGCGGGCTTGAGCACGTCGGTGTAGTCCGACGCGGTGATCTGGCCCGCGGCGCGGAAGCCGAGCACACCAACGGGCAGGTCGTCGAGCAATTGGATCACGGGAGCTCCTCTCGTCAGCCCAGCGCGGCGCGCACCGCGTCGACGACCTCGAGGTCATCGATCGCAGCGTTGGCGCGCATGAGCAGGTTGTCGCCGAGCGCGACGCCGTCGCCGCTGGCGTACGACGGCATGTAGGCGAGGAAGGTCGCGACCACGGTGTAGGACGCCTGCAGGCGGTGTGCGGCCCACGCGTCGGCGAACGAGTAGTCGTGACCGCCCGCGGCGCGCAACGCGTCCAGGTAGCCCTGGATGAGCTCGCGCTCGTTCGCCCGGCGCGCCTCGACGTCGACCGACATGGTGAGGAAGTAGCTCATGTCGCGCAGATGTGTGCTCGTGCGCGAGAGTCCCCAGTCGACGAAGCCGACGCGCCCGGCGTCGAGGTACACGTTGCCGACGTGCAGGTCGCCGTGGATGTAGGTGGGCGGCCCTGCGTGCCAGATCTCGTCGAACCACGCATGGTGCTGCTCGTAGAGCTCACCGACGGCGACGTAGGTGGGGGAGAGCCGCTCGGCGTTGGCGTCGAGCACCATCCGCATCAGCCCCGCGGTGGCCTCGCTCATGCGTCGCGTGGGCGTGCGCAACCATGGCGCCACCTGGTCGCGTTCGGCATCCGATTCGAAGCGCGCATGGAAACGGGCGAGATCCTCGAGCGCGACGGCGGCCGCGTCGGCGCCCACTCCCGTCATCTCCGGGAAGAACTGGCAGTCGCGCACGGTCAGGTCTTCCAACAGGAGCACGAAGAGATCGCCCTCGCTCGCGGCGAACGGGCAACCGGGGACGAGCAGGTCGACGGTTCCCGCCACATCGGAGAAGAACTCCGCCTCGCGCTCGCCCATGCCGGTGGCGCCGATCATCTGCCGGTGTGCGGGGTCAGTGGGCGCGAGCTTCACGAACAGCGACGCCGGCCCCGCGTCCGCGCCGTGGGCAAGGCCGGCGTACTCCAGGCCGATGCGGACGCGCTGGTTGGTCGCGAAGGCGTGATCGAGCACCTCGACGCCGGTGACCTCGGTTCCGAGCGCGTCGCTCAGCCAGGAAGGGGTGAGGTCGGCGGGATCCGAGGGCAGCGTGGGCACCGGGTCATCTCACCACATCCGGGTGACGACCGCTTCCCGGTCGGGCAGGCCGAGGTAGCGCAACACCCGGGTGACCTCGTCACCCAGCGCGCCGTTCGCGGGCTCGCCGATCGGCTCCAACAGCCGGATGCCGACGGTGCCGGACGCCAGGCCCCACGTGGCGACGACCCGCCCGTCGACCAGCACGACCGGTCGGAAGATCCCGTTGGACGTGATGACGTCCTGATGGCTCCCCGTGAACAGCTCGCGGTCGCGCCATCCGTGGAGCGCCGGGTCGAACGGCCCGAGGAGCCGCGGCCTCGGGAGCCGGGGCGCGGGGACGTCGCCGAGCTCCGCAAGGGTGGTGAGTGTCGGATCGTGGCCCCATGGTGCGAGCGCGGTGGACGCCCCCGCGAACCCGGCCCGCGCGTCGCCCAGCGTGATGCCGGCCCACTTCGCGAGGTCTTCCGGCGCGGCTGGTGCGTGGCCCTGCAGGTAACGACGCACGAGGCGCGCGAGCACATCGTCGCGGTCGACCGCCGGTGGCCGCGGTCCGAGCCACTGCTCCACGTTCACCCACGCGAGCTCGCGACCGAGCACCGGCCCGCGCGCGACGTGGCCGGCGATCGTCGCGGCGACCATCACGTGCACGAAGGCCTGACCGGCGTTGGGGACGCGTGCCGCGTCGAGCCGCGCTCGCAGCTGGGCCCTCGACGTGGGCCCGTCGGCGAGTGCCTCGGTGACGACGTCGACGCCGCGTGCGGCAGCTCGCGCGCTCACGCCTTCCTCGGTGAGACGTCGGCGGTTCCCCGCCGCGAGCTGCGGTGTCGTGAGCGGCAGCAACCACCAGTGGTCCTCGGGACGCATGAGGTGGAGCGTGCCTCGCGGTCCCCACGTCACGATCAGCTGCCGCGCGCCGAGCGCGGTGTCGACGACGTCGGCGGTCGCCGCCGTGCTGCGCGTCCGCAACGCGAGGCGAAACCCGCGGTCGTCCTGGGCCTGGATCGCGAGGAGATGCGCGACCGCGGCGACCGGATCGTGCGTCGCGCGGCCCGCGAGCAGTTGCGCGCCGAGTCGGGCCCGTCGGAGCTGTCGGCGCCGGTGGTCGTCCCGGTTCACCTGCCCGGAGCGAAGGCCGCAGCGGTGTCGGCGACCTCCCACACCTCGGCGATGCGGCCGCCGACGAGGCGGAAGAGGATGTTGTACTCGGCGTCGTAGCTGCCGATGTCGGCGCCGCCCCTCCCGACGAGGCGTGCGGTGCGGCGGTAGTGCGCGGACACGAGGTCGCCCTCGGCGACGAGATGATGCAGGGTGAGCACGCTGGAGCCCGGCACGAACGCCTTCCACCCGTTGCCGCCGAGCCAGTCGATGCTGTCCCAGCCGACGAGCGGGCGGTCGAGGCCGAACTTGGCTGCCGACGACGTGGGGACCCACCACACGACGTCGTCGTGCACGAGGGGACGCATCGCATCGGCGTCGTCCTCCACGAGGGCCGGGAGGAATCGCTCGATCACCGCCCGGTTGCGTTCGGTCTCGGCAGTGTCGGCCATCGCCGGAAATCTACGCTGCGGAGCCATGACCCGCATTGGTTGGATCGGCACCGGGGTGATGGGGGCAAGCATGGCTGCGCACCTGCTCGCCGCGGGGCACGAACTCACGGTGACGAGCCGCACGCGCGGTAAGGCACAGGCGCTGCTCGATGCGGGCGCCACGTGGGCCGAGACGCCCGCGGCGGTCGCAGCCCGCAGCGATGTGGTGTTCACGATGGTCGGGTACCCCGACGACGTGCGCGCGGTGATGCTCGGGACGGACCGAGGCGGCGACGGCGTGTTCGGCGCCGCCGCTCCCGGCACCGTGGTGGTCGACATGACCACGAGCGACCCGACGCTCGCGGTCGAGCTGGGCGAGCGCGGCGCGGTGCTGGGCCTCGCGGTGCTCGACGCCCCGGTGTCGGGCGGCGACATCGGCGCGCGCAACGGCACGCTCTCGATCATGGTCGGGGGCCCGGGCGACACGTACGACGCGGTGTTGCCGTTGTTCGAGCTCATGGGTGCGACCGTCGTGCACCAGGGCGGTCACGGTGCCGGGCAGCACACGAAGCTCGTGAACCAGACCCTCGTCGCCGCGAACGTCGCGGGTGTGTGCGAGGCGCTGCTCTACGCGCAGCGTGCCGGCCTCGAGGTCGAAGCGGTGCTCGCGTCGGTGTCGAGCGGTGCGGCGGGGAGCTGGACCTTGACGAACCTGGCGCCGCGGATCGTCGCCGGCGACTTCGCGCCGGGCTTCTTCGTCGACCACTTCGTGAAGGACATGGGCCTCGTGTTGGCGGAGGCGCGCCGCATGCAGCTCGCCCTGCCCAACCTCGCACTCGTGCAGCAGCTCTACGTCGCGCTGCAGGCCCAGGGTCATGGACGCGACGGCACGCAGGCGCTCATCCACGCGCTGGCCGCGCTCTCGGGCGGCACGTGGCCGCTCTCCGGCGTACGCTGACGCCGCGGACACCACGACCGGGGGGTACAGGTGCTGCTCGACGTCGACGGCTTCGAATGGCTCGAGATCACGGGACCGGCCGACGCGCCGTACCGGATCCATCACGACCTGTCCGTGCTCGCGTGGGACCGCGACGCGGGGACCATCGACCTCGTCATCCGCTTCGACGACGAGGGTGGACACTGCCAGGCCCACCGCCACGTGACGACCACGTCGGTGCTGGTGCTGTCGGGCGAGCAACACCTCACCGAGCTCCGGCCCGACGGTGAGCGCCCCCACAAGGTACGACCCGCTGGTGGCCACTACCTCACCGCCGGTGACCCGTATCCGCACCTCGAACGCGGTGGGCCCGAGGGCGCCGTCGTGTTCTTCAGCCACCACACCACGGATGGGCGCCTCTACGAGATCGTCGACGAGTCCGGCACGGCCGTCCACACCGTCACGCTCGACTCGCTGGTCGACACCTGGGAGGCGCGACCGCGGTGATCGACGCGACCGGTCCCGAGCTCGACCTCGAGGCGTTGCGGGCGCGCTACCGCGAGGAGCGCGACAAGCGCCTGCGACCCGACGGCAACGCGCAGTACCGGGAGGTCGCGGGCGAGCTCGAACGGTTCCTCGCCGATCCCGCCGCGCCCGACCCCGAACCGCGCTCGCCGCGCACCGATCAGGTCGAGGTGCTCATCGTCGGCGCGGGGTTCAGCGGCCTGCTCGCCGGCGCCCGTCTGCGCGACGTGGGCGTCGAGTCGATCCGCGTCGTCGACGACGGTGCCGCGCCGGGCGGCACCTGGTACTGGAACACGTACCCAGGCGTGCAGTGCGACATCGAGTCCTACATCTACCTGCCGCTGCTCGAGGAGCTCGACTACCTGCCGCGCGAGAAGTACTCCTACGGGCCCGAGATCGCGGCGCACGCGCAGGCGATCGCCGCGCACTACCGGTTGCTCGACGACGCGCTCTTCAGCACGCGCGTGACGGCGATGGCCTGGGACGACGACACCGCTGAATGGGTCGTGGAGACCGACCGCGGCGATCGAATGCGCGCGCGGTTCGTGGTGATGGGCATCGGGCCCTTGAGTCGGCCCAAGCTCCCGGGAATTCCCGGAGTCGAGGACTTCGAGGGCCACACGTTCCACACGAGTCGTTGGGACTACGCCTACACCGGTGGCGACACCACCGGTGACCTCACCGGCCTGCGCGACAAGACGGTCGGCATCATCGGCACCGGCGCCACCGCGGTGCAGTGCATCCCGCACCTCGGCGAATGGGCGCGCCAGCTCTACGTGTTCCAGCGCACGCCGTCGTCGGTCGACGTGCGCGGCAACCGACCCACGGATCAGGAGTGGGCGGCATCGTTGACACCGGGCTGGCAGCAGGCGCGCATCGACAACTTCGGCGTGATCGTGACCGGGGGTCATCAAGACGAGGACCTCGTCCACGACGGCTGGACCGAGATCCTCGGCTCGCTCTCGGGCCTCGCGGACCGCACCGGCGAGCGCGCCTCACCCGAGGAGATCGCGGCGCGCATCGAGCTGGCCGACTTCGCCAAGATGGAGCAGATCCGCACGCGCGTCGACACCATCGTGCGCGACCCCGCGACCGCGGACGCGTTGAAACCGTGGTACCGGCAGTTCTGCAAGCGCCCCTGCTTCCACGACGACTACCTCGACACCTTCAACCAGCCGAACGTGACGCTGGTCGACACGCGCGGGCAGGGCGTCGAGCGGATCACGCCTCGGGGCGTCATCGTCGCCGGCGAGGAGTACGACCTCGACTGCCTGGTGTTCGCGACCGGCTTCGAGGTGGGCACCGAGTACACGCGCCGGGCGGGGTGCGACCCGGTGGGACGCGCCGGCCTCCGCCTCGGCGAGAAGTGGGGTCGTCAGGTCGCCACCTTCCACGGACACCTGAGTCGCGGCTTCCCGAACCTGTTCTTCATGGGTGGCATCCAGTCGGGCGTCAGCCCGAACTTCACCGAGCTCTACAACGAGCAGAGCCGCCACGTCGCCTACGTGGTGCAGCGGGTGCGGGAGGCCGGCGCAACCGCCGTCGAGCCCACCGCCGCCGCCGAGGCCGAGTGGGTGCGCACGCTCCAGGAGTCGAACCGGGGCCGGGCGAGCTTCCAGGATCAGTGCACGCCCGGCTACTACAACAACGAGGGCCGCCCCGGCGAGGGCCCGGGCTGGTTCGGCGGGAACTACGGCGGCGGCGCGCAGGCGTTCTTCCGCATCCTGCGCGACTGGCGCGCCGCGGATTCGCTCGCCGGCCTCGAGCTCTCCTGACGGCACCGGGAGTCGGGATCTGACAAGTACGTCAGATACTCAGATACTGATATCATCAGCACGTGCCGAACCGTGATCTCGAAGCCGCCCTGAGCCGTCCCGTCCCCGAGGCCAAGGCCGAGCTGTTCCGGGCGCTCGCCCATCCCGCCCGGATCCGCGTGCTGGAGGTGCTGTCCGAGGGCGAGCACTCGGTCGGCGAGATGCAGCCCCTGGTGGGCATCGAGTCGTCGCACCTGTCGCAACAGCTCGCGGTCCTGCGGCGCGCCGGGCTGGTGACCACGCGCAAGGCGGGGTCCACCGTGTACTACTCGCTGCGCGCACCGGAGCTCGCGGAGCTCCTCGCGGCGGCGAAGCGGTTCATGGTCGTGTCGCTGAGTGACTCCACCGAGCTCCTGGCCGGCCTCCGGGCCGCCGGGGCCTCGTGAACCGAGCACTCCACCTCGTCGGGAGTCGTGTGCGCGGCGTGCTGCCGCGCCGGGCCGACTACGCCGACGTCCCCCGCACGTGGCGCACCGATCTCGTCGCCGGCCTGACCGTCGGGGTGGTGGCGTTGCCCCTCGCCCTCGGCTTCGGCATCGCGACCGGGCTCGGCGCGGAGGCCGGACTCGTCACCGCGATCGTCGCCGGGCTCGTGGCCGCGGTGTTCGGCGGTTCGAACGTGCAGGTGTCGGGCCCCACCGGCGCGATGACCGTCGTGCTCGTGCCCGTGGTGGCGCGCTTCGGCGCGTCGGCAGTGGTGATCGTCGGGCTGATGGCCGGGGTGCTCGTGGTGATCGCCGCGTTCGCCGGAGTGGGCCGCTACCTCGCGTACATCCCGTGGCCGGTGGTGGAGGGCTTCACCGTCGGCATCGCGGTCATCATCTTCCTGCAACAGGTGCCGACCGCCCTCGGGGTGCCGAAGCCGGCGGGGGAGAACACGGCCGCGATCGCGGTGCGCGCGGTGGGCCACGCGTTCAGCGGAGCGGGCAGCTGGCCGGCGCTCGCGATGGTGCTGCTCGTCGCAGTGGTGATGGTGGGCTCCGCCAGGTTGCACCGCGCGATCCCGGGGTCGTTGCTCGCAGTGGTCGTCGCGACGGTCGTCGCCGCGGTCGGGAACCTCGACGTGAAGCTCATCGGCGCGCTGCCGGCGGGGCTGCCGGCCCCGTCGATCCCGAGCGTGTCCGCCGGACAGCTGAGCGCGCTGTTCTCCGCGGCGTTCGCGGTCGCGTTGCTCGCCGGCCTCGAGAGCCTGCTCTCGGCGAAGGTCGCCGACGGCATGAGTGACGCCGCGCCGCACGACCCCGATCGCGAGCTGTTCGGTCAGGGGCTCGCCAACCTGGTGACGCCGTTGTTCGGCGGCATGCCCGCCACCGGCGCGATCGCCCGTACCGCAGTGAACGTGCGCTCGGGGGGACGCACCCGGCTCGCGGCGATCACGCACGCCGTGGTGCTGATCGGCGTCGTGTACCTCGGCGGGTCGCTCGTCGCCGAGATCCCGCTGGCCGCGCTGGCGGGCGTGTTGATGGTCACCGCGTGCCGCATGGTGGATCTCCACGGTGTGCGCATGGTGCTGCGATCCACCCGCGCCGACGCCGCGGTGCTCGTGCTGACCGCGGTGGCGACCGTCGCCTTCGACCTCATCGTCGCGGTGGAGATCGGCGTGGCCGTGGCCGCGCTGCTCGCGCTCCGCGCCGTCGCCCGCAACGCGAGCGCGACCGCCGAACCGGTCGCCGCGAATGCTCCGGGGCTCCGCGCCGACGGTGTGACGCCCGACGAGGAGCAGGAGCTGCTCTCGGAGCACATCCTCACGTACCGTCTCGACGGCGCGTTGTTCTTCGGCGCCGCGCAACGCTTCCTCTCGGAGCTCACCGCGGTGCACGGCGTGCAGGTGGTCATCCTGCGATTCCCCGACCTGCAGGTGCTCGACGCGACCGGCGCGCAGGCGCTCGGCGAGATCGTGGCGCAGCTCGAGGCGCGTGGCATCACCGTGCTGCTCAAGGGACCGCGCCCGGAGCACCTCAAGGTGCTCGCTGCGGTGGGCGTGCTCGACCGCCTCGCCCACGAACGCCACCTCTTCGACGACCTCGACGCGGCCGTTGCGCACGCGCGCCTCCACGTGGCGCGGTCCGAGCACGCGGCCTGAACCACTGCCATCCTTTCGCCGGGCCGCAATTCGCCGGCGAGTCCTGACTTCGCGCTCCGCTCACATTCCGCCGATTCGCCCCTGACCTCCGCGGGCGAAGCTGGTCCCATGCAGAGATGGGTGATCGCACTCACGTTCGCCGCCGCACTGGTGCTCGCACTCGTGGTGCGGGGTGCCACGGCGATCGTGGGTCTCGCCGTGCTGTTCATGGTGTTCGTACCGCTGGAGAAGATCTTCGCCCTCCGTCCGCAACGCGTCTTCCGGCCCCATCTGCTCACCGACCTCACGCATCTCTTCGTCGACAACTTCCTCGTGACGATCGGCGGCATCGTCTTGGGCGTGCTCTTCGCGCTGCCGCTCGTGTGGCTGCGCACGTTCGGCATCGTGGCGGCCCTGCCGGTGACGGCCGCGCTGGTACTCGGGCTCGCCGTCGCGTTCCTCGGCAACTACTCGGGCCACCGGCTCACGCACACCGTCCCGTTCCTGTGGCGCTTCCACTCGGTGCACCACAGCATCGAGCAGATGGACTGGGTGGCCTCGGCCCGGTTGCACCCCGTCGACGGCGCCTTCACCCAGGCGTGTGCGATCGCTCCGCTGGTCGCGCTCGGCTACGGCGGCGGTGCGTTCGCCGGCGTGGCCGTGTTCTTCACCCTGCTCGCGCTGTTCCAGCACTCGAACGTGCGGCTGCGCTTCCCGGGCGTGCGTTGGGTGATCAACACGCCGGAGTGGCACCACTGGCACCACTCGATCGACCCCGAGGCGCACGACAAGAACTTCGGGCTCCCGGTGATCGACAAGCTGTTCGGCACCGCGTATCTCCCGAAGGACCGCCGGCCGACGGGCTTCGGTACCCACGACCCCGTGCCCCAGGACGGCTGGTGGCGCCACCTCGCCTACCCGTTCACCGGCGCGGCCCGTTCGGTTGCCGCACGCCCGAATGCTCCCAGCGTCGCCTGAGCGCGGCCGGTAGCCTCCCGCGGGTGCTGCACCACCTGACCCTCTGGGTCCCCGACCTCGACCGCGCCCGCGACTCGTGGACCTGGCTGCTCGGCGAGCTCGGCTACCAGGCCGACGCCACGGTGGTCGGCATCCTGCTGTTCCGCACCGAGGGCGGCGCATCGCTGGCGATGGAGCAGTCGCCCGACATGGTGCCGGGGATGCTCTACAGCCGGTTCCGTCCGGGGTTGAACCACCTCGCGTTCGCGGTCGACGACGACACCCGCCTCGAGGAGATCACTGCGGGCGCCGCGGAGCACGGCTGGTCGCGACTCCCCGTCGACACCCACCCCATCGCGGGCGGCGCCGAGGTGATCTACTTGGAGGACGGCTCCGGCTTCGAAGTGGAGCTGGTCGCCCCTGCCCGAACGTGACGACCAAAGGCTGACTGCGATGCCGGCGACCTTCGACCACGTCACCATCTGCGTCACCGACGTCGACGAGGCCCTGCGCTTCTTCGGGGTGCTCGGCTTCGAGGTGGTGAAGCGGGTGGTGGCCACCGGGCCCACGATGGACGCCTACATGGGCCTCGACGGCATGGAGGCCGATCACGTCACGCTCGCGATCCCCGGCGCCGAGCCGTACCAGGAGGTGCAGCTCCTGCGCTTCGACTCGCCGCCCGTCGAGATCGACGGAGGCTCCGGGTTCCTCGCCCGCACCGGCCTCAACCACTTCTGCTTCCGTGTCGACGACATCGCCGCGACCCTGCAGGCGTTCGTCGATGCGGGGTTCGAGGCGCGCAACGAGCTCATGCACTTCAACGAACGCGACCTGGTGTTCCTGCGCGGCCCCGCGAACGTGGTGGTCGAGCTCGCGCAGTGGACGTGACGACGACCCCGGTCAGTCCGTCCAGGTGACGCAGGCGGCGGGCGGAAGGCCGCTCGTCACGTGAGTCCAGGTGTCGCCGGCGTCGTCGCTCACGAAGAGCGAGCCCGTGGTGCTCGCCATCGCGAGGCGATCGCCGGTCGAGTCCACGGCGAGGGCGTGGCGGTACACGAGGTGATAGGCGTGCCGGTCGGGGAGTCCGGTGCCCAACACGTCGAAGCTCGCACCGCCGTCGCGGGTGCGGCTCACGACCATGCGGCCGTCGACGGGGATGCGCTGCTCGTCGGCCTGCGCGGGGACGAACCACGCGGTGTGCGGGTCGTGTGGGTGGGCCGCGACGGCGAACCCGAAGGTCGACGGCGGGCGCTCTTCGATCTCGGTGAACGTGCGGCCGCCGTCGGTGGAGCGGAACACCCCGTTGTGGTGCTGGCACCACACGAAGTCGGGGTCGGCCGGGCAACGGTCGAGACGGTGCGGGTCCTGGGGACCCGGGTCGTAGGCCTGCTCCGGGGGCAGGTAGGAGTTGCGCAATCCGGTGCCGAGCTCCCAGGTCGCACCGTCGTCGTCGGAGTTCCAGACGCCTCCGATCGACACGCCGACCGTCAGCGCGCGTGCATCGCGTGGGTCGACGCTCACCGAGTGGATGCCGCCCCAGTCGTAGCCGCCGCCCATCCATCCGGCGCGCTCGGGGCGGTCCCACAACGAGCGAACGAGCTCCCACGAGTCGCCGCGGTCGTCGGACCGGAACAGGCCGCCCGGGATGGTGCCGGCCCACAGCCGGCCGGGCTGCTCGGCGTGGCCGGGCGCGAGCGTCCACAACAGCTGCAGTGCCCACGGCACCGGTTGGTTCGACATCGGGTTCACGTCGGTCGCGTCCACCGGGCGCTCGGGATATTCGGGCACGGCGATCTCGCGGAAGCCCGTGTCGCCAGGCTCGCGTCGGTGCAACTTCACACCGAAGTGCCCGTGGTCGAGCGCTGCGTAGAGGGTGCCGTCGCGCTGGTCGTCGAGGATCGCGGTGACCGGGGCGCCGAGGAACTCGGTCGCGACGACCCGGTATCCGGCGTTGCCGCCCGTGCCTCGACGGTCGACGGTGAACAGGCCCTTCCTCGTACCCACCAGCACACTCATGTCCCGCAGTCCCTTCTCCCCATCGTGCACGGACGGCGCTCAGCCGCCCGACAACGCCTGCATCACGTGGATCTCCGTGTCCGCGCCCACGGCGTCAGACTGCGCCTCACGATCCGTGATCGGCTCGCCGCCCACGAACACCGCGACGTGCCGACGGATCGTGCCCCGTTCGTCGACCACGTATCCCCGTACCTCGGGATGGCGGCCGAAGTACGCGTCGAGCGCAGCGCGAACGGTCCCGCCGTCGACTGCCTCACTGGGCGCGTCGACGTGGCGCTGCAAGGCGCGCGTGAAGTGGAGCACGGCCATCGTCGGGGGTTGACTCCGTTCCGGTGCGGAATTCATCGGCGCGGTGTCGGGAACGCTACCGCGCTGGTGCACGCGCCTCTTTCGAGGTCTTGACCAGTCCCTTCACGCCACCGGACACGCGGATCGTGCCGTCGGTGAGGTACGCGCGCGCGTTCGCGGCGATGCGCCCACGGTCGTAGAGGTAGTTCACCATCAGGCCGAGTGACTGCTCGATGCCGTACGACGCGGGGTTCGCCATCCAGTCGAGCTGCTCCACGGACGCGCCGTTCGACAGGTGGAAGTTCTCGACCGGGTCGAACGCGCGCGGGGTTTCCTCGCCCGTCTCCGTGGTGGCGAGATAGCGCGACGCGGCGGAGAGGATGCCGGGCTTGACATGCTCCGCGACCGCAGGGTCGTCCAGCCAGGCGCGGTCCTGCAGCTCCACGATGGCGCGCGCGGCGTCGCCGAACGCGGCGGCCTCGAACGGCGTGAGCTCGTCGTCGTGGACCTGCTGCACCAGCCACTTCCGGAAGCCCGGCAGCGGGGAGAGCGTGGCGAAGCGCTCGAGGCGGTCGTCGGCGCGGCGGAGCGCGTCGACCACCTGCTTGATGAGCTCGTTGCCGAGGTGGATGCCCGCGAGACCCGGCTGCGCGGAGGTGATCGCGTAGAAGATCGCGGTGTCGGGCCGCTCGACCGGGTCTTCGCGCTCGAGCAGGTGCACGAGGTCGTCGGCGAGGCCGTGGTTCAACGCGACCTCGACGAACGCGATCGGCTCGTTCGGCAGTGCGGGGTGAAAGAAGCCGTACGCCCGCTGGTCGCCCGTGAGACGGTGCTGCACGTCGTCCCACCCGGAGATCTCGTGCACCCGTTCGGTGGCCATCAGCCGCTCGAGCACCGAGGCGGGGGAGTCCCAGGTGATCTGGCGCAGCTCCAACAACCCGACGTCGAACAGCGTGCTCAGGTGGCCGGCGAGCTCGTCGCCGAACAGCCCCAGCGCGGGATGCGGCGCGTCGATCGCGAGGAGGTCGGCGCGCAGGCCGACCAGGTGCGACACGCCGTGTGGCATACCCGTGACGACGTGCAGCAGTTCTGCGTACCGCGGCGTGACCGCGCGGCGCAGCGCCCGTTCGGCGGCGATGCGGCCGTCGGGTGTCGTGGCGGCGCGCAACCCCGCCGCGGCGGTGTCGACCGCCGCCGGGTCGGTGCCGAAGCTGGTCGCGATCGTCTCCATGAAGCGGGCGCGACCGTGGTCGTCGAGCGCGAGGTAGGCGTCGACGAGGCGTTCCGCGGCGGCCCGCTGCGTGGTGGTGTCGGGTTCGGTGAGCAGCGCGTCGACGGCCTGGACCACGCGCTCGGCGTCGGCGTCACTCAGCGACGGGGAGTCGACGAGATCCTTGGACCGCCGCAGCGAGCGACGGAGCCGATCGAACCGCCGGCGACGGGAGGGGGCGAGCTCCGTCATCGAGGTTCGAGCTCCACCAGCAGGTGGCGGGGCCCGTGCGCCCAGAACACCGGCACGTTCTCGAACTGCGTGCCGGGGACGGGCCGCGCCGCAGCCACGCGGTCGAGGAACGAGTGCACCGCGACGCGCGCCTCGAGGCGGGCCAACGCCGAGCCGGGGCACACGTGCGGTCCGCCACCGAACCCGAGGTGGCCACGCGGGTCGGGCCGGTCGAGCCGGAACTCGTCGGGCGCGTCGAACACCGACGCGTCGCGGTTCGCGGACGCGATCCCGAACGCGACCTTGTCGTGGGGGCACAACGACGCGCCGCGCACCTCGGCCGGCGCGGTGCAGTTGCGCATGAGGAACTGCACCGGCGGGTCGAGACGCAGCGTCTCCTCGATCGCGGCGTCGACGAGCTCGCGGTCGGCGTGCAGCGTGTCGAGCAGCCCGTCGGTGGTTGCGAGCCGCCACATGAGGTTGCCGATGAGGTGGCGCGTCGTCTCGTTGCCCGACACGAGCAGGAACACGAGTTGGGTGCGCGCCTCGACGTCGGTGAGCCGCCGCCCGTCGACCTCACTCTCCAACAGGACGGTGATGAAGTCGTCGCGCGGTTCCGCGCGGCGCAGCGCGATCTGGTGGTCGACGTACGCGGTGAACTCGGGATGTGCGCCCACAAGTCCCTCGCCGCGCTCGTTGCGGTACTGCGTGGGGTACGTGCCCTGCACCACCTCGTCGGACCACTCGGCCCACAGGTGGAAGTCGTCGCGGGGTGCGCCGAGCAGGTTTGCGATCACGCTCGTGGGGATCGGCATGATGTAGTCCTGCACGAGGTCGACCGGGCCGGTGCGGGCGAGCACCGCGTCGAGGAGGTCGGTGCAGAGCGTCGCGCAGAAGTCGTCGACGCCGCGCAGGCGGTGCGTGGCGATGGCGCCGTTGATGATGCGCCGCACCTGGCCATGACGCGGTTCGGGGATCTCGTTGACGAACTGCTCCTCGTCCGGTACGACCACGCCGGGTTCGCGGAAGCTTGCGTTGAAGGTGCCGAGGTCCTTCGCGGCCGCGAGCACGTCGTCGTGGCGCGACAGGAACCACACGCCGGCCTCGTTGCGTCCGACGATGCCGTCGTTGCGCAGGTGCGCGACCCGTTCGTCGTCGGGCGGGGTCTGGAGCGGATCGAAGTCGAGATCGGTCGCCATCACCCGATCGTACGACGACCGCTAGCTTCGTGCGGTGCCTGCCGCCGGTCCTCCTCAGCCTGCCTCTCTGCCTTCGTCCGGCGACGGTCTCGCCCGTCCGATCGACTTCACCGCCGGCTACGGCGCCGGCCATCGGCGGGCCGTGGTGCTCGGTGGTGGAGGCGTGGTGTTCGTCGCCTGGCTCACCGCGTATCTCGCCGAGCTCGCCCGGCGCGGTGTCGACGTGCAGCATGCCGACCTGGTGGTCGGCACCTCGGCTGGCTCGGTGCTGGCGTCGGTCGTCGCCGGTGGGCACCTCGACCGCTTCGAGAAGATGATCGGCTTCGCGGCCGGCCGGCCCGCGC
>Ga0075017_100001200_pt1 | contig 15687 bp, 16 predicted proteins | sample AleBraG_ABR_2012_FD_71475 | JGI IMG/M metagenome (GOLD analysis project Ga0075017, IMG submission 71475) | Freshwater sediment microbial communities in response to fracking from Pennsylvania, USA - Alex Branch Run_MetaG_ABR_2012 | ecosystem: Environmental > Aquatic > Freshwater > Creek >... | reverse complement strand
CTTAGCGTGCCGTCATCATCAGAGCCGCCGCGGCGCGGCAACACGGGCCTCCGCTCAGAATCAAGAAATACGACTTTGAGGGCGGTCATACCGTCCTTATTAAACACAGCGGTCTTGCCCGAGTCGCCTGCAGTATTGCTTACGCTGAAGTGGTGCTCCAGAAGCATGCCACCGCGCACTTCCCAGATCCAGGCGACTGCCCCGCGGTTCTCCTTGCCGCGCGTGCACGTTCCGTCTTCGTTCCCGAGCACATATCGAACCGTGATGTGTGGCCCCGGCTTGACGAGGTGGCCTTTCGGCTTGTTGTTCTCTAGCGCTACTTTGATTTCCAGATCGCCGTAACGCTTGTCCTTGCTCAGCAAGTCTGGGTACTTATGCGGGCCATTCGCAACAAAACGGCCGCTGGATGCCCGTGCCAGCCCGCCGCGGAATAAGTTGCCGATGATTGCGGACAGATTTGCAAGCTCCAAGAGCCCGGCCATGCGCGGTTCGCCCGCATGTACGAGGGTGGAATCGAGCGCGTCGAGTACCTTGTAGGTGTACTCAATCGCACCCTGAATCATCTGCACATCGACCCCGAGCCGCCTCAGCTCCGGTTGCTCTAGGAAACGGCCTACTTGCTTCTTGTGCCGCACTAGCGCTGGCGCTTGTGAGTCGCCGACCCGAGATCGCGTAAGAACTCGGCCGGCGGTACCTTGAGAGCCCGTGCGATAGCGACAAGGTTCTTGATGCCGACGTTGCGCTCCCCCCGTTCAACCCCACCTATGTACGTGCGATGAACCCCGGCAAGCGCCGCAAGCTCTTCTTGGGATATTCCTGCCGCATCTCGCGCCCTTCTAATTGCGGCGCCAATTGCGAGGAGTATCGTGTCCATGGCGGCATCGTCAGCTGGCGCAGCCTATGAGTCGACAGACTATAAGTAGCAAACGGAGGTCGGCGGGTCGCGACGGTGTCAGGATGCCTTTCAGACGCCTAGCTGAGAAGGCGATATCAAACGAAGCGGCCCGGCTGTTTACGACGAGAGCGACTTCGGCTCGCATGGCCAGGGTCGGACAAGCGGGAACGGCGCCGGAGCTGGCGGTGCGGCGTGCCTGCAGTGCTGTCGGTATGCGCTATAGGACGCGCAATCGGGATTTGCCTGGAAGGCCCGACTTGGCAAACCGTTCCCGGAAGTGGGCAATCTTTGTCCACGGATGCTTCTGGCATCGACACCCTCAGTGCGCCAGAGCAACGCTGCCGCGAACTAATGCCGCATACTGGCGCGCAAAGTTTGTTAGGAACGTGGAGAGAGACGCCGCAGCTCAGGCTCACTTGCGGAGCCTTGGCTTCGCGCTAGTGACGATTTGGGAGTGTGAAACCGCGAATCTTGAGACGTTGCGGGCGACTATCTCGGCTCTTGCGCGGCGTTGTAACTACGAGGTGTCAAAGATCGGTGTTGCGGCGGCTCGGGGCCGCAGCAAAGGAGGAGCCTTCGGCCTGTCGCGCAGAATCCGTCCGCGACGCTGAATGCTGCACATTATGGTCGTCGACGAGGGGCACTACGTCTCGCACCAGGGCTCAGCCGATAGCGCTTGGCTATCTACTGAGGGCGGCGCGGGAGCGCCCCGGGTTGCAACCTCGCCGAGCCCCGGCCGTAACCGATCGCGATAGACGGCCGGGCCACCACCGGCCAACGTGCCTGCCGTGGCGCTAGGCCCTCGGGCAAGGCGCCGACGGCGCAGCCTAGCCGCGTTCGCGACGGCCTTTGCAGCGCGCCCGGGGCGTCCGCACAGGCCATGATCACATCACGCCGCCCGGCCACGCCGGGACCGGCGGCCGCACCTGCACCTGCCCTGGCCCGCCGCACTCGCTACAGCGCGGCTTGAAACCCGCCAGGCGCCGCGCGCCGTGGCCCTGAGCGACGAGTTGGGCCAGGTCGAAGCCGTCCCAGCGACCGCACGCGGGGCAGTAGGTGCCGAGCCCGTCATTGCCCTCGTAGCTGCTGATCGGCGGGAGCGGCTGCGGTGGTTGCGGATTGGCAAGCGCTAAGGTTGCGCTACCGTGCCGCAGATTCATGCATGGGGGCGCCACATGGGGAGAATAACTCGCGTCGCGACTCTTGCCGCAACCGCTCTGCTGGCCTGCGGCACGGCGCGGGCGGCGGAGTGGCTTTCGCTTGGCAAGAGTGACGATGGCAAGCAGGAGACCTTCGTTGATGTCTCTAGCATCCGAGTTACGGGCCCCGTCCATCGGGCGTGGGTAAAGTTTGTCGTCGCGCCTCGCACCATGAGGGTCCCTGGACATTCGTGGTGGAAATACTCGATGAACTACCAAGCTTTCAACTGCGAAGTTGCCACATATAGAACGGAGGCAGCATCTGTCTATTACGACGACGGGTCGATGCCGGACAGCGTTCCCGATGAAGCCAAGGATATGAAATGGAAGCCGGTGCCACCGGAGTCCGAGGTGAGTGTCGAAATGGCGCTCATCTGCGGGTCGACGCCGAAATGAGCGGGCGCGGCGCTGTGCTGGTGGCACTGGTGCTGGCCTGCGGCACGGCGCAGGCGGCGGAGCGGGTTTTGCGGGTATCAACATGAAACGTGCGGCAACTTTGGCGCTTCTTTCCGTGAGTCTCGTCGCTAGCGCCGAGACACTGAATTTCCACTGTCACGGCGTGCTGCGTGGCGATGATATCGTTGATAGCTCGACTGACTTTGAGATTACCGTGGATACGGTCTCCGGCGAAATCTATGGGTTTCCTGGCTTCGTGGCGCCCGGATGCATGGATGTCAATACGACTGGGAAGAAGAAGTCTTCCATTGACGAGCGACATGCCGAATCGACATGCAACTCGACGTTGGGAACCGACATCGTGATGAGCATCGTGACGCTGTCTAGATTGACGGCGAATTTGAGCATTTCTACGGTCTTCGTTGACGAGCACAAGAAAACCAAACTCTGGAATGGCAACTTTGCTTGCCAGAAGATCTTCAAGAACGTCTTCTGACGTTTCTGCGCTTGCCGAGACCGAAAGAGCGCAGCAGATAGGATGGTATATGTAGTGGCTGAAGCGGCCGGTTCCGCCTACATCACGCCGCCCGGCCGCGCCCTTGTTCGGTGACTCATGCCGACTTTGTGCCTAATCCCAATTGACGCGCTCCGCATCAGCATGCGTCGCCGCGTTCAGGACAGAGCACCGCGTATGCGGAGAATCGACCACCTGAATCACTGATTCAGAGTGATGCAGCTGTCGCGGGAAGATCGCAAGATTTCGCCTCCCGGTGATCGTTGAGGAGAACAATACACCCTCGAAACCAGCGTCCGACAACATGTGACCCAGCAACTGCGAGTTTGCGGGTGTAGACCACATCGTGGGGTACTGTCGCCAATTTTCCGCCATCAGGGTCTCTATCAAGATTGCGACCGTATTCACTAGTCGCAGCGGAACCAAGCGCAACCTACTTTCTTGGCTTCGCACATTGTTCGATAGCCGAAAGCTCGTGATCACGTCAACGAAGGGCTTTACATTTTCGGGCTTCGTGAGATCAAAGACATTGTTCGCGCTTCCGGTGACCGCTAGCCACGTCACACTTGTCCTGCTGCATAGAGCCAATTCATCGGCAGTTAATCCTGCTCTATTTGAGTCTCGAAGGAGTCCATGCATTTCCCGAAGCGCGGTCTCCATGTCCTCGCCCAAGTAAAGCGCGGGGAACGGTGTGTAGCGCGAGCTGTCGATATCGATTCCGTAGTTGAATCGGCCACCCACCCATTGCAGACTGCCAACACAGGACAGTGGCAGACCGGAATACTTGAACTCGATTGCTCGACCCCAACCGTCGAGTGGCACCTGTATTCCGGGAACCGCCTGGAGTGCGAGTCGGAGTTCGGACTGTTGTGCCGCGCGCTGGCGCTCGAGCTCATAGAACCAGAGATAGTGGTAGTTCTGTAGCTCTTCGGCCTGGGCGCGCCAGTGGGCTAGCTGATGGTCAGAAAGATATTCAAGCAGTAGCTCGCCAGGCCTTATCTCTGGCCAACCTGGGCCGCGATAGACGCTATAACGAAGTTTCCGCTCGTTGCGGCGCTTTACCACGGCCCTCCCCCTGATCCAGCGCCTGCGTGACAAATCGCAGCAGCTTGTTGTATCGGCCGAGGCGGATCATGTCGCGTGGACTTAGATCTCCCAATAGCGGATTAGGCGTCTGGAACCAAAGCTTGGTCTTGACCTTGTCTTGAAAGAACGTCCAGACCAAGTTGCATATGTTCGCTACATTCTCGAGATGCTCGCGAACTTCACGAGGCGCTTTGTCGTCATACCGCACCGAAGCCTTTGCGACACCAGTCGCTCGCGCCACGTCCTTGGTCTCGAGTCCTACGAACTCGCGAACCTTCTGATAGTTAAGGCCGTTGCGCTCCCAAAACCTGAGCCTATCCGCATCAGAAACGGTGCTGAACAACTTGTCTCGAGTAGTCATAGTTAGGTGAGCTTGCGCAGGACGGGTAGGCTCATTAGTGTACACCCGAAGAGAACCAGAACAATACAGCTTTTAACCATATGACTCCCTGACGGTTCTCGGTTTTCGGAATGCGCAAGAGACGTTTGCGCAGGTAATGCGCGGCCATTTGGCGGCCGAGGTGGTCGGTGCATGGACGCGCGATCTGCGGTATCTGGCTCATAAGGCGGCGCAAAGCGAGCTGACGGTCACGCACGGCTATAGGTGGTACGAGACCCCGCTCCGGCGGGGTTCTTGTTTCTGCACATTCCCACCACTTATCCCGCGTGCATCGCCGCGTCACCTGCCGCACGCTCACCGCATGGACGACCAAACCGACGACGACGTGCCGGCCTACGACGAGGTGCTGGCCGACGCCATCGGCTACATAGCCTTCACCGTGCTGGACGAGTTGGCGGCTGACCCCAAGGCGAGGCGGGCGTTCCTAGAGGGCTTTCTGAGTCTCGTCGAGGCGACCTGGCTCTGTTACCGGCGGCCGGCGCGAGCAAAAACCGCAGCGCCAGCGGCAGCGACAGCACCCACTGGCGCAACGGCTTTCTCGGCTGCACCTCGTCCGCCAGCAGCGCGGCACTTTCCGTCAACCGCCGTGCGCCGCAGCGAACGCCTCCGACTACTCCTCCATATGTACCGGCAAAGATTTGGTGCGTCGCAGAATCAGCTTCCGTAGCTCAACTGCGATCTTCTTTCGCTGGCGATCAGCCACTCGCCTCCCCCGTAAAGTGACCATGAACCAAGAACACACGCCAGCGGGAACATGCAGAATTCGGTCGCTGCTGCAATCCTCGTAGCCTTTCCCAGCCAAGTGCGAATGACCCTTCTTCACGGCCTTTTTCTTGCTACCTTTTTGTGTCTCCTTCTTTGGCTTCTTTGGAGCCGGGGCACATGCGCCAGTGATTACATCAACCCCACCATCGTTTGGCATGACGTGACTCCTTTTTCTTCGCATCCGCTATCAAGCGATATGCGGACACTTAATGATACACGGGGTATCATCACCGCGTCCCAATGACTTAATCTATGACGGCGCTCTTTCAACTTCCGCTGCTAGGCAAACGAATCCGGTGCTACGAGAAGGGTTCGAGAAGCGCGCCAGGGAGTGCGAGGAGCGGGCGGATAGGATGAAGCGATCTCCATGAAGTTCAACAAAGCCGTCTGCTATCCGAGATATCGACGATAATTACCCAACTCGAATTGGAATTGCAATGATCTGACGTCCGACCGACTTCCGACCCAGTCGTACCGCCTGCGGTTTGGCCAACCCACAACCTAGTGGCCAAAACCGTAACTTGCTGGGAGTAAGAAGATGGCTGACCCCGATATTCTCCTCGAACTGTTCAAGGCCTATCTCGATGACCTCGGTAGGCTTGGCGAGCGTCAACAGAACTCCCGATCGTTCTATCTGTCGATCATTTCAGCGCTGTTTGTGTTTCTGTCGTTCGCTGGCTCTTCTAACAACCAAGTCATTCAAATACCAAAAGCCGCTCACGCCATAACCGGTCTTGTCGGTATAGTCATATCCGCGGCGTGGTTTGAACATATGCGGTCGTTCGAGAAGCTCTTCGAAGCGAAACTTGAGATCCTCCGCTCTGTAGAGAGGAAACTGAACGCGCACTTGTTTTCGCTTGAAGAAGAGCAGCTGCATGTTCGAAACTACCGGCACATCACGTATATTGATTCCGTCGCGCCCGTTGCTTTTGTCGTGCTATTTGCGGGTCTCATTTACTTCGCCTGAGAGAGCGCGTCGCCGAGCAGGCCTGCGCCGATACCTGGCGCAACATCAAAGACGATCTGAAGCGGATAAAACTTGCTCAATTGTTGAGCCCCAACGGCACCGTCTGGCAAGTCACTGAGTCCCCCGCCGACGCTCTCAAGCGCCTGAAATCCCTGAAGATTCAAAAGCCACCGCCGATCCTCCACCTGGCCTGACCGCCTAGATACACGCCCCTTCCCAGCCGTCGCCGCAACCCTTCGCGACGCCTCGAAAACTCAGCTCCTCGTATGCAGCTGCTGTCAAAGTCGCGGCAGAGTGCAGCAACCCACAGGCCACAAGGGGTCACAAGAGCCGCTCCAAGGCTATCCTGCATCGACTTGGATTCAACACCGCGATCAGCGCGGCGTCAGCCGCTCGCTGCCGCGGGCGCAGCGCATCGCACGCGGCGGCGGGCACTTGAACATAGCGCTGATTATGCGGCGCGTGAGCGCGGACGGCGGCTCGCGTCCTCCCGAACGCTGCGCATAATATCCCAGCGTTATGTTCCAGGTGGCCGCCTCCTCTCAGTGTCGCGGCTGGAGAGCTTGCTTCGACCAATAGTCGAAGATTTCGCGCAGTCGCTTGCCCGTCTGCTTCTTCGACGCCAGTCCGTACGCTAGTGTTACCGCAATTCGAACCGGGTTTAGTGGCACAGGCCCAAAGCCGTTCAAGACCGGTTGGCCATAGTCCGCAAAGTTTCGGTTGTCGAGATACTGCTTCCACACTACTCCCGGGTGCGTGCCCTCGAAGGTCCGCGCCAAATACATTCCGACGTCCATGGCCAGAGAGAAGCTGCGGTCCGTTAGGTCTACGTCCGGCGGAGACATGCCCAGATCTCCCTGCAGCTTCAGTTCTGCCATCTCCTCAGGCGCACGCGCCCGTGTGGCCACTGCACCAGCAAACCAACTCCCGAGTTTCTCTAACGACTCCGGCGTGAACGTCGCCGCCCACGATTCAAAGCCAGGCGTCGCTCGCACCGCTCCTTCTAACTGAGAAGTTCGCTCATCGAGACTGCTGCGAAACCAGGCTGCGTAGTCGAGCAACTGCTGCTTCGACATCTCGCGAAACTTGAGCGTGAAAGGGGGTTGTATGACTTGGTACGGCATAACTCAATGAATGATCACGTCAATGCCGGCTTGGCGCAGCGCATCCGACAGCGGACCAGATGGTCCGCCGAGACCAGTCACTGGGCTCCGGAAGAAATGCCACGCCGCCCCCTGAATCTGGCCTGATTGGATGAGTTCGACGTCTTTTGCAATCTGCGATCTCGTAGTCGCGTTCAGGGTCTGGTAGCCAACCTTCGATTCGTTCGCAATGCCGTTAATAAGTTGGTCCACATAGCGTGTCCCTTGGCTCGTTCGGAAGAAGGCCTGAGATTCGCCACCTAAATTCTTTAATGCGGCTTCCCCGATCTTCCCTGTCGCGCCGATTGCGCCCCTTGCGGCATTGGCAAGCTTGGCGGCTCTTATGACGTCGTATGCCTTTCCAACCGCTTTCGCAATGACGATCGCGTCTGGACCGGGCAGCAGCAGAAGAACAGCGTTCTCTGCGAGCTCCTCGAGATCAATTGGCTGGATTTGCGCCTTCCGGTCCGTGTCCGCGTGCTTGTGAAGAACGCGGCGAATGTCCTCAATTTCGAGCGCGCTGCGTCGAAGCGCCTCCTCTACCGACAGATGCTCCCGGCGCGGCGTCGAAGATGGTGTTGATTCATCACCGGCGCCCGTCGGGTCTCCGAATCCGAGCGGATTGAATCCCGGCGTCACCCCTGGGAATGGAGCCCCTCCGCCACAGGGTCCAACCAGATTGCCTGCGCTGCAGGGAGGAGCAGGTCCCTGTGCAGAAACTCCCGGTAGAGCCGTTGCAGGGGGCGGCGGAGGCCTATCAATACCGCCCACGAACCATTGGCCGAGCACATTGAAAGTGAGAAGGATCGAATTGCAAAGGAAATCGCATGGCGCTGCGTCAAGTCCCGTAGGATCCGTGGCGCTCACCGGCCGATTGCCCACGTACGCGTATGGATTGACAGACTGACTATCGCGTGTCCTGCCGACAATCGGATCGACCGACAGAAACCTCCCCACGACTGGGTCATACACTCGTCCTCCCATGTGGACGAGACCGACTGCATCGGCCATCTCGTGACCCGTGAACCCGTCTCGGGTCGTGTTTGCGAACTGTTGCGCGTCGCCGCTGGAAGGTACGCCAATCCATGTCGCGCCGTTTCGTCGCGCACCGAACGGGGTGAAGCTTTCGGCGACCAGCAGGGCTCCAGTCTTGTCGAGCACCGCATCCGAGCTGCCGAGATGATCGCTCAGGACGAACGTTGTCGAGGTCGTGTGGTCAGTATTCCGGCTGACGACGATCTCGGCGCTACCGGGTGTAACCACGAAATTCCGCCACCGCACGGCGCCCGTGCTTGGCGTCAGCGTCTCGAGAAGCCCGCCGGCATACCGAGTCGTCGCTGTCCCGTCCGATCCAACCGCAATTTGCTGAATCCGCTGGTGGTCAGGCCCGTAGGCGTAGGAATTCGAGTAGCTGCCGCTATTGATGGCGGTGGGCAGATTGAAAGATGCCCATGTCACGCTGGAGCCGTTCCTCGTGATCGCGTTGCCGTTCGCATCGTACGAGAAGGTGGAACTCCCCGCGGTCGTCACAGCGTGCGGGTGACTACTATTGGCGTAGGCATAGTTGGACGCGCTGACATCGGACTTGTAGGTCACGTCGCCGGCCGCATCGTACTGAACCGTCAGCGCGGTCGTTCCGGTGACGCCCGTGAGGCGGTTGAGCGCGTCGTACCCGAAGTTCTCGGTGAATCCCCGCATCGAGTCCGCGCGCTGCGTCAGGTTCCCCGCCGTGTCCCATTGGTAGGCCAGGTTCTGCCGATTCGTCTGCGGGCTGATGCCGATGCCGCTCTTGATACTCATCAGCTCATCCGTCCACGGCTTGTACGTGGACGTGACACTGGTCGCGGTTCCTGTCGTCCCGAGTGTCTCCGTCAGTGGTGACGAATAGTCGTTCGCCGTTCCGAGCGTCCAGAGCGTCCGCGTCGTCGGTGAGTCCGTGATGTCGGTAATCCGGTACGGCGCCCCGTAGCTGTACGCGTACTGGATTTTGAACCGCGACCCGGTGCCGCCGCTCGGAATAGGGCTCGTCGGATAGGTCAGCGTGTCGAGTGCGCCAATCGAGTTATACGCAAAATCAAACTGATACGCCTGGTCCGTGGTGATGGTTCGCGTTTGAAGCCGCGCGGCGCTGTCGTACGCCAGACCCTCCGCGTAACCGGGTCCGGTGACCGCTTGCAGCCGGCCGATGTTGTGACTTGCGGCCACTGTCCCCCATGTCCAATTGCTCGTGCCCTCGGGCTCCGTCCGCGAGGTCATCCGGCCGAGTCCGTCATATCCGGCGCCGAACGATTGACTCTTCGCGTCGGTCCAGCTTGTGAGCTCGTTGAGCGAGTCGCCGAAGTAGCTCCACGTGCCGGTGTCGGCATCGACCCACTGCGTTCGAAACCCACGACGGTTATACGTCCCGCTCGATACCTTGCCGACGGCGTCGGTGATCTTGTTGAGATTGCCAAATGCGTCGAAATCGTAGTAGGTCGTGGCGCCCGGTGATGGATCCGTCACTCGCCGCAGACGCCCCGCCACGTCCGTGATGCGCTGGGTCGCGTGATTGAGCGGGTCCGTAACGGTCGTCGTTCGACCGGAATAGCCAACCGTCGTAGTCCGATCAAGAGTCCCGCTCGGCTGATAAAGCTGCGCGGCCGTAACCCTGTTCAGTGAATCGTACGTCCAGCTACGGTAGCCGTTCGACGCGCTGGCGTACGGCTGGTATTGGGTTACCGGTCGCCCGAGGCTGTCGTAATAAACGATCGCGTCATTAGTGCCAGTTCCGAACACGCGATTGGACTCATCGTAGCGGAGCCGGTCGAAGCCGTCGTAGTACAGCCACCGCGTGGTGACCGCATTACCGCCGGTGTCGCGTGGGTACTCGATAACCTGCAACCGGAGATCCGGCACGCCCCAGCATGGCGGTAATGCGCAGCCCGCACGTGTCCACTGGATCGATGTGTTGTCCGGTCGTGTCTCGAGCGTCTTTCGACCAAAGTCATCGATACTCCAGCTGGTCACAAGAAGGTTCGGGTCCTTGACGGAGCTCGGCACGCCGAAGTTGTAGTAGTACGCGATTGAAGTCGACTGCGAGAGCGCATTTGTGACGGTCTCGGGCAATTGACAGCGAGTGCCGTAACTGAAGCCGGTGGTCCGCGTCGGCATCGCAGAACCGCTGGAAGTGTGGCCCACAACGGCGATCGAATTGACGTTCCCACATCCGTCGAAGGCGAGCGTGGTCGACACGGTCAGTGCGGCCGTTGACGGCTCGATCGTCTGGCTGGCCGTACGACACTTCGTGGTGTCGCCGCCATAATTGTAGGTCCGGGTGTCGGTTGTCTGTCCCGGCACTGCATTCTGGACCGTCGTTGTGTTCGGTAGCCCGAAGCAATTGTTGGCTGTGTCGTTGTAGAACGTGTTCGTGACCGTGCTCGTCCAATTCTGGCCGAGGTACGGCGAACCGGGATCCTGGTCCGTAGTCGTCGTCGCGACGCTCGTCGGGCTGCCGTAGCTGTCATAGACGTAGTCAGTCTCTGAATGCGTAATTAGATACAATGCGCCCGCCGGTACGTTGTACTCGTCCGTGTAGATCGGGGTGAAATACGGAAAGTACCGCACTTCGTTGCCACCGAGACCTGTAATCGTCTGCGCGGTCGGCGTGCCCCACCGGTCGCTGATGACGTTGCCAGCAGGTGTTGTGTCTCTCACCAGGCGCTCACTCGGCAATCCGGTGTACGGAAACGACTGCTCCACCCAGTCGTCAGTCTGCAATGCATTGCGCGTGTCGACCGTCGTTCGCAGATAGAATCCCTCGAACCCGCGGCCCTGCACTTGCACATATGCGTCGTAGTAAAAGAACTGGTTCTGATATGTGCCTCCTGTCCCATCGGACGCCGTAAACTGGTTGACGACGTACAGAGGGCCCTGGTAGATCAATTCAGGATAGTACGAGCCCCGGGTTACCTTGTAGTTCGACGCATTGAGCGGCCCGTACGTCGGACTCTGGTTCATCCCAAAGCCATCTGTGAAGGACGTCGCGAGATCGGCGGGCGTTGATTGCCCAGCGTGCAATTGATACTTGATGACATTGCCGTTGTTGCCGTCCACGAACGCAAGATCAATGAGGCCGTCGCCATTCTGATCGAGTGGGAACCACGACGTATTGGTGGGGGCGGTGAAGAGTGCGACCGCCGGCGCAATCCCGTCTCCATGCGACCGCTGCACGTACCACGTGTTGTTGCTCCCGTTCAGGTACACGAGGTCCATACGGCCATCCCCGTCCCAGTCCACAGCCAGAAAGGCTGCCGCTCCAGCGCGAGGATCGGGTTGGGACACGACTTGTACAAAGCCACCGTTGCAGTTCGACGCAAACACCGCCGTCGGCATGATCACGTCGCTGCAACCGTCGCCATTCCAGTCGCCAATAAGCGCCCAGATGCCAGAGGAGCTACTCGTAATATGCGTGTCGGTCGCTTGGGCCCCGAAACCGTTAGAGATCAAGGCGTGCAGGAGCACGCTCTGCGTCTTAGCGGTCTGGTGCAATGTTGTGACCAGGATGTCGGCCTTTCCGTCGCCGTTAAAGTCGGCGGTCGTAAGGACACCTCCGTAACTAGGCAGGATACCGAAGTCTGCACCGCCCGGCAGGCCGGCCGTGAAGACCGTCGTTGCCGTACTGGCAAATGTCACGACACCAGATGCGCCGGTCGTATTTCTCCGCACGAGCAGGCTGAGCGAGTCCGTGGACACGGACACGAGGTCCGGCAGTCCGTCTCCGTCATAATCGACGGCCAAGTATTCGCCACCCGGGAGCGGGGTAAGTTGAACGCCGGTGCTCACGCCGGTGAATCCGGAGCTGGGTATGTAGGTATACACATACCAAAAGCCGTTGACAGGGGCGAGAAACTGCTGTTGCCCCAGGCCGGCGAAGTCGCCTGTAATGATCTGGGGAGAGGCTCTGTTCGTTGTGGAAGTTGTGACCCCGGTGTCGATTGGTGGACCAAATCCGCTTGATGTCGCGAGCGCCGCCCACCAGTGCACGCCCCCGGAAACGGTAACTGGATAGAGCAAGTCCGCAGCGCCGTCACCGTTCAGGTCGACCGAGATAGGCGCGACATAGGTGGAAGGCGGCGCAGTCGCGATGCCCGTCGAATTGACCGTTGATAACCACCCGGTCGCGCCGGCCTGATAGGCAATCTGCGTGGGCTGAAAGCAGTTCGTTGCGGAGCATTCCTGTACTTTCTGCAACTCTAGGCGACTGCTAACCACGTTCGTGGCGTACGTCAGGTTATACGTCTTGGTCGGCGTGCTGGACCCGTAGTTCTGGATCGAGATCGTGTTGAGTTGATTCGGCTCTTGCACCAGATTGCCCGCCAGATACCCTTTCGGTTGGTTCGTCCCGCTTGCACGCGATCCGTACGTGAACGTCACAGAATAGAACGGCCCCTGGGCAGTGGCTGTCGTCGGGTAGTCGATTTCGGAAATGCGATAGGTGCCGTTTGCGGTGTCGTTCGCGTACGTGAAGGTAATCTTGTTCCCAACCCGATCCCGAATTCTCGAAAGTGCCCAGGTCCGCACCGTGCCAGTAGTTCCGGCCATGATCTGTGCGTTCGACGTCAGGCCGTAGTCATAGATCAGGCCATTCTTGGTCGTCACCGTGAATGAGGACGGGCCCTGGCCTACAGTGCCCGATGCCGCGATTTCCGAGAAAGATTCGATCTCCGTCGCATAGACAGAGCCGGCAACGCCGTACGTCCCACTCACCAGCTTGAGCTGCTGCCCATCGAGGCAGAACCGGTCGGCCGTCGTGTTGGTCACCGGCGCGGGAGCGCCATCCTGTGCCCACGTCTTGTTGCACCGCGTGACCGCTGACAGTCCCGACAACGCCCAGCCGACGCCCATGACGCCGTCCGGGCTGCGGCTGTTGTAGCTAAGCGCAAGCGATAGCTGTACCGACCCGACTCCTGGCGGCGTCCACAGGGGAATCGAGTACGTTGCGGCCCCGGAGTAGGAGACGCCGAACGACGTGGGTGTGCGTCCTGCGCTGACCGACCCCGGAATCGCAGGGCTCAGGCTGGCCTGTGCGATTGGCGGAGGGCCTGTGACGGCCGCGGCCGGAGCCGGCGGACTTGATGGCGGACGGAGCGGCGGTACCGGATGGGAGCCGGCGAGCGCGGTCATGCCGGACATCAGCAGTACGACGCTGAGAACTGCGCTGACGGCCAAGGAGCAAAGATGACGCTCCTGCGGTGTCGAGGACAGGTACTTCGTGTTCAAGTCCGACGCCGCCGAAGCCGAAGTCACCGTCTCGTCACAACCGAGTGGAACAAGTCCCATGGTGTACTCCCGTGCCCTTACCCGCATTGAGCAATGTGGTCGCAGAATTTGTGCCCGGTTACTCGGGCCTCGTCGGCATGCGGCCCACAGCGGATCCCGCCCGCAATCGCGGCGACCTGGGCAGCCGCTCCGGGAGCGACGGGCGCCGAAGCAAGGTCGGGTGCCACAGGGCTGGCTACCGGGTCGACAGACAGCGGTACGGCGACGGGTACGTGCAGGACTTGGCCGACGCGGGTCGTCGCGGCGGACACTCCAACGAAAGCAAGTACGGCCCCCGGTACGCGCGCGGGCGACAGGCAATGCATCGCGAGACGCGGACGCGCGAACGCCACGCCACTTTTCTCAATCCCCACTATCGGGTCCCCGTCGTTCTTCTGATCGGCGCGCTCAATCACGCGCTCTGTGCGTGAGGCTACGCCGATTTTTCGCTTCCGCAAGGACGACGCGTCGTCTGGATTTCCCAAGGCACCGAATCTAATGGTGCGCCGCAATACCGGCATGGCGCGTCCGTGCAGGATGGACCCCCCGAAACACATGCTAGACGCGCTTGTCTGCACGAATAGGCAACAAGGTTGCCTGGCGTCTCTCTTGTGCGGGGCTGCAGGCGTGTCGTACGCGAGGAAGGCTTCTCGGCGTCGCGCTCGCACGACGGCTGCCGCCTGGCGCACGATCGACGGGACTCGCTGCGGACGCCCGCTGACGCCGATTGCTATACGGGGTGATGCATCAGCGCGCGCAGATCAAGCCCAGCGCGACGCTAACGCCGCCGCACGGCGCCTCACTCTGTTGAGAACGTCCAGTGCGCGCGCTGCCAGGGCGCGGCCGGGTAATCGGTCTGTCGCGCGAGCTCAAAACGGCTGTGACCCAAACACTGTGCTGCCGCCTGGTCCAACACGTACCAGCCCGTCGATTCCTCGATCTTCGCTTCGGACACGTGTCCATCCGTTTCGACCCGGATGAGCAGTGTCACCACTCCCTTGCGTCCCAACTGTCGATCTTCCTCGGAGTATGCCGTATCGCACAACACTCGGACGGCACGGATGTCGACCGGCGTTGCCTCTGGAATTGAGGGATCCGGCACTCCGCGGCCGTACTGTCCGGAATCGTCGGGAACGACGAGCGCCGCGATAGCCTCGAGCTCCTGTTGCTTTTTCCCATCCCGAGGTGCCATTCGCGGTTGCCGTGCTTGCTCGCCTGTCCGGCGCGGGCGAGCCGACTCTGGCGGGCTTGTCGCTGCTCGAGGCAATGTCACGAAGTAGACCACGAAGGATTGCGCCGGCTCCGGTACTCCGGAGACGTCGGACTCCGATCGAATGACCTGGAAAAGCAGCACATGGATGGCCGCAACTGCGCCGGCGATCGCGGCGCGGCGCAACAGAGCCCGCGCGCGTGGAGTGCCCATAGATCGACGCCCGTATTTCCTGCGCTCGACGATGTTGCTCACAGTCGGCATGCACCAGGCGTCGGCACGATAATTGTCCAACGCTGTTCTCTGTTCGCTTTGGCCTCTGTCACCGATCGGCTTCATCAATCGGGGGCGTTCCGCGTACCGGCAGCACTAGCGAATGGGTGACCGCACATCCTGTAGTTCTCGAGGATGAACAGATTCGTGAACCTTTGCAACGGTCGACTCGTTCCGGATGGAGGGACCTCGGAATCTTGGCTGGATCCGCCTTCGCTGACGAGGCAATTCACGTTGTGACTGAGTCGACCGATGGTCGTGGCCGCGAGCAGGCGGTTACAGCGGAACGGATCGTCGCATTCGGTGAAGGCGAGCTTGGCGGCGCCGATGGTCGTGGTCCGTCACCCAGATCTCGGGTAGTTGGCCAATCTCGACGCTAGAGTTCGAGTAGCTCGCGGTCCTCCTTCCGCTCAATGGCCTCATCTAAGGAAGCTCTGAAGAACTGGCCATGAGGACGGGTTGCGGCAACGATTTTGGGTCGCGTTCGCCGAACGGACGAGTTTCGACCGGCATTTCGATGCTTGTCGCCTCGAAGCAGCGCAT
>Ga0075017_100001199_pt1 | contig 15691 bp, 12 predicted proteins | sample AleBraG_ABR_2012_FD_71475 | JGI IMG/M metagenome (GOLD analysis project Ga0075017, IMG submission 71475) | Freshwater sediment microbial communities in response to fracking from Pennsylvania, USA - Alex Branch Run_MetaG_ABR_2012 | ecosystem: Environmental > Aquatic > Freshwater > Creek >... | reverse complement strand
GCGTACGGCTCGGCGACGGGTCGACGGTCGAGGCGCCGGTGGTAGTCAGCACGGCCGATCCCCGCACCACCCTCGTCAGCTGGTTGGGCGATCCCCCGGCCGCGGCGGCCGCCATGATCGCCCGGTGGCGGGCCGTCGAGCCGACCATGGGCTACGAGTCCAAGCTCGACGCGGTGGTCACCGCCCGCCCCGCCTACCGGCGCCTCGACGACAGCGTGGCGACCCGGCTCGGGGTCGACGACCCGCTCACCTGCACCGCCGTGCTGAGCCCCGGCCCGGCCGGGATCGCCCGGGCCCACGCCGCCAGTCTCGACGGCCGTATCGCCGATCATCCGGTGATGCTGGTCAACCTCCCCTCGGTGCCCGACCCGAGCGTCGGCCCGGCCGCTGGCGGCGACGTGTTCAGCCTCGAGGTGCTGTTCACGCCGTACGCCCTGCAGGGCGGTTGGGCCTCCAGTCGCGAGCCGCGCCGCTGGTTGGAGGTGTACGGCGGCCACGTCGAGCCCGGCTTCCTCGACTCCATCCGGGACTGGCGCCTGGTCGGGCCGGAGGACTACGAACGGGACTTCAATCTGGTCCGCGGCCACGCCCCGTCGTTCGCCGGCGGCCCCCTTGCCGCCCTCGTCGGGCGGGCACCGGAGCTCACCCGCTACCGGACGCCCATCGGCGGGTTGTACCTGTCCGGCGCCGCCACCTTCCCGGGAGCCGGCGTGTGGGGTGCCAGCGGCCGCAACGCCGCCCGGGCCGTGCTCGCCCACCGCTGAGCCGGCGGGACGGCGTCGCGGCGCGACAGCCAAGCGGCCGCGCCGGGCGACCGGTCCGGGGGGCGCCGGCCCCCCTCACGTGGTTCGTTACCAGCGCGTGAACGTGGCCCTGCGGACTGGTCGCCGGGCGCCGGCCCGGCGGTAGGGTGCCGAAATGCGGCTGACCGTGAAAGGGGCCCGACTGCTGACCATGGCCCCGACGTCGCCGGAGCCGTTCGAAGGTTGGTTGAGTGTCGGCGACGACGGTCGTATCGCGGCCCTGGGCCCCGGCGAGCCGCCCGCCCCGACCGGCGAGGTCCTCGACGTCGGCGGCGCCTTCGTGGCACCCGGCTTCGTGTCGGCCCACAGTCACATCTGGACCACCGGGTCGCGGGGGATGGCCACCGACCAGTCGTTGTACGGCTGGATCGAGGCCATGACCCGCTACACCCGCCGGGCCGCGGCCGACGATGTGTACTGGCTCACCCTCCACGGGGCGCTCGACTATCTCAACAACGGGGTCACGACGGTCTACGACTTCGCCGACAGCCGGCTGGCCTTCACCGCGGCCAGCGCAGGCCAGGGGCGATGGGGAGGCTCGTTCAAACCACCGGCGTGGGCCGAGGCCCAGATCCGGGCCAAGGTCGACGCCGGGATCCGCTTCGTGCACAGCGTATGGCTGGACGACAGCGTGGGCACCGAGCACGAGGCGCTGGAGCGGCTGGCCGAGACGGTGGCCTACGCCGAAGGTTTCCGCCACCACGCGCCCTATCTCGGGATGGCCCTGTCCGGGGCGGCCCAGTGGTCGCCGACCGAATCGACGGCCGCTCTCGAGGTCGAGGCCATGCACCGCCACGGTCTGCTCAACCAGCCCCACCTGCTCGAGACCCCCCACGCCCTCGAGGAACAGTGGGAGCGCTTCCGGTGGTATCAACGGGCCGGCGCCTTCGGGTCCTCGCTGATCTTCGGCCACTTCGTCCACGCCCGACCCGAGCAGATCGTCGAAGCGGCGCAGGCCGGTTGCGGCATGGTCTGGCAGCCCGCCTCCAACGGGCGCCTGGCTTCCGGGGTGGCCGACATCCCGGCCTGTCGGGCCGCGGGCATGCGGGTCGGCGTCGGACTCGACGACCAGTCCTGCAGCGACCAGTCCGACCCCTTCGCCAACCTGCGCATCGGCATCTACCTGCTGCGGGCCACCCGTCAGGACCCCGGGGCCATGCCGGTGCGGGACATGCTCGAGTTGCACACCCTCGGCTCGGCCCGTGTGCTCGGCATCGACGACCGGGTGGGCAGCCTCGAGGTCGGCAAGTTCGCCGACTTCCTCGTCGTCGACCCGCGCGCACCGGACACCGGACCGGTGTGGGACGCCTACGGCACCTACGTGCTGGCCTGCGGGCTGCGAAACCTCAGGCGCGTCTACGTCGGCGGCCGGCTGATGAGCCTCGACGGGCGGATCTGCCGGCCCGACGGCGCCGAGGTGTCGCGCCAGATCCACGAACGCCTCGGCCGCCTCCGCCGCGAGGTGGACGACCAGCTGGTGGCCATCGCCTGATGAACGCACCGCACCCCACCGGCGGCTCGGCCGTCGGGCCGGCGCCGCCCCCCGGCCGGCGCCGGCCCGGACTGGCGTCGTCTTGCACAGAATGTCAAACTTCGGCCGCCACTGACCGTGTCGCGGCCTGCCCGCGCCCACCTCGTCCGGGTCCCGCCCGGAGACCCGGGACACGGCCGGCGCCGTGGGGCCACGTGGGAGGGGCTAGATGACCGTGACGGAGACGGGCCCGCCGGACGCTGAGCGGGGGACGCCGGCACCCCGACCCCGGTCGGCCTCGCCCTCGCTGGCCTTCGACCGGGTGTCGATGGTCTACCCGGACGGCACCGCCGCCCTCGACGACGTGAGCTTCGAGGTCGGCCCGGGCGAGTTCACCACCGTGGTCGGGCCCTCGGGCTGCGGCAAGTCGACGCTGCTGCGGATCGCCGCCGGGCTGACCAAGGAGAGCTCGGGAAAGGTCACCGTCGGCACCGACCAGCTCGGCTTCGTGTTCCAGGACGCCACCCTGCTGCCCTGGCGGACGGTGCTCGGCAACGCCGAACTGCTGCTCGAACTCCACGGGATGAACAAGGCCGACCGCCGGGCCAAGGCGCTCGAGGCCCTGCGGTCCGTGGGGCTGACCGGCTTCGAGCGCCACCACCCGAAGCGGCTGTCGGGCGGCATGCGCATGCGGGTGTCGATCGCCCGCTCCCTGACCCTCGACCCGAGCGTCTTCCTGTTCGACGAACCCTTCGGTGCCCTCGATGAGATCACCCGCGAACGGTTGAACGAGGAACTGCTCCGACTGTTCGTCGACAAGGGGTTCGCCGGTCTGTTCATCACCCACTCGATTTTCGAGGCCGTGTTCCTCTCCACCCGGGTCCTGGTCATGTCGGCCCGGCCGGGTCGCATCGTGGCCGACATCCCCGTGCCCTTCCCCTACCCCCGTCCCGACGAATTGCGGTTCGATCCCCGGGTCGCCGAGATCGCCGGGCAGATCTCGGCCGCGCTGCGAGGTGCCCACTGATGACCGACATCGTGGTGCTCGACGACACGACCGAGCCGACGGTGGTGCCGGGCGCCGGGGCCACCGAGCGCCGGCCCCTCAGAGGCCGGTCGGTCGGGCGCAGCACCGTGGCGGCGGTCCTCCCCGCGGTGGTGGCGCTGGTCGCCTTCCTGGCCGTCTGGCAGTTCGCCAGCAGCGTGATGATGAGCCCGCACCGCCGCTTCCTGCTGCCGCCGCCGGGCACCGTCCTGCGTAAGGGCTTCTTCGACTCGACCACCATGCGGGAGATCTGGTCCAGCCTGCTGCTCACCACCAAGCTCTCGTTGTTCGGCCTGGCCGTGGCCATCCTGCTCGGCCTGGCCGTGGGCGTGCTGATGTTCCGCTTCCGCTGGTACGAGCGGGCCGCCTACCCCTACCTGGTCGCCCTGCAGGCCGTGCCCGTGCTCGCCATCAGCCCGCTGATCGGCATCATCTTCGGTTACAGCTTCTGGTCCAAGAGCATCATCGTGGTGATCATCTCGTTCTTTCCGGTGCCCACGACCCTGCTGCTCGGCATGAAGTCGGTCGACCGGGGACTGATCGACCTGTTCCGTCTGAACGGCGCATCCTGGACGACGCGGCTCCGCAAGCTGCACCTGCCCAATGCCCTGCCCTCGCTGTTCGCGGGACTGCGCATCTCGTCAGGTCTGGCGGTGATCGGCGCCATCGTCGGAGAGCTGTTCTTCCAGCAGGGCAAGCCCGGTCTCGGGCAGCGCATCTACGATTACTCGACCAACATGAAGTACCCGCAGTTGTACACGGCGATCATCTTTTCGTCGCTGTTGGGTGTGGCCATCTTCAGCTTCTTCGGTTGGGTCGGAGGTCGGGCCGTACGGAGCTGGCACGAGTCGGCCGCCGAAAACCGTTGAGCAGGGCCGACCCCTCCGGTCCTCGAGGGTCACCCGGACGAGCCCCGCCGGCCGTCAGCCCTTACCCGTTCCCCGGTTGTTGTCCTGCCGCTATCCCCATTTTCTGAACCTGGAGGTTCTCCGTACATGAGACGTCGTCGCATCCTCCCGATGGCCGTGGCTGCCCTGGCCCTGGTGGCCGCCGCCTGTTCGAGCTCGAAGTCCTCGAGCTCGGCGCCGGCGGCCACGTCGGCCGCCGCGTCGTCCAGCGCCAGCTCGTCCTCGTCGGCGGCCTCGTCGTCGGGCTCGTCGAGCTCATCCGCCGCGGCGGCGTCCGGAGCGCCGGGCGACTTCGCCAAGGCGCACTACACCACCAGCCTCGCCGGCACCTGCCCCAACCCGGTGATCATCCAGACCGACTGGTTGCCGGAGGCCGACCACGGCGGCATCTACCAGATGATCGGCGGCGGCGGGAAGATGGCCCAGTACACCTACACGGGTCCCCTCGGTTCCACCGGGGTCAACCTCGAGATCATCTCCGGCGGCCCCGGCCTCGGTAACGGCGTCAACCAGCCGTCATCGCTCTACGCCGGCAACCTGGTCAAGAACGTGACGCCGCAGCTGGCCTTCGTGTCCGAGACGGACGCCATCGCCTACTCGAAGCAGTTCCCCACCACGGCGGTGTTCGCCACGTACCAGAAGAGCCCGCAGGCCCTGCTGTTCGACCCCACCAAATACCCGACCATGAAGACGATCGCCGACGTCAAGGCGGCCGTGGCCGGCGGGGCCAAGCTGTACGTCACCTCGGCCACCTTCAGCTATGTCCGCTGGCTCATCGGCCAGGGCATCCCGGAAAGCGCCTTCATCGGCGGCTACTCGGGTGACCTCGAGAAGTTCGTCGGGGGTGCCGGCTCGATCATCAACCAGGGCTACTCGACCAACGAGATCTACACCCTGGAGAAGGCCACACCCACCTGGAACAAGCCGGTCGGCTACGTCTACATCGCCGACCTCGGCCTGCCCTTCTACCAGTCGTCGGTGGCTGTGGCCACCAACAAGCTGGCTCAGCTGACGCCCTGCCTGCAGAAGCTGGTGCCGATCATGCAGCACGCCCAGGCCGACTACCTGGCCGATCCCACCGAGGTGAACCAGGTGCTGGCCGACTACAACGCCGCCGGCCTCGGCGCCGCGTTCTGGAAGACGCCGGTCGACCTCAACAAGGCCGCCACCGACGTCATGAAGTCCGACAGCCTGATCAAGCCGCCGGCCGGGCTGGGCGTCGGCGCCTTCGACTTGACGGAGGTGGGTCAGGTCATCAGCACGCTGGTACCGATCGAGAAGGCCCAGAACATCACCTCCATGGACCCGAGCGTGCAGGCGTCGGCCATCGCCACCAACCAGTTCATCGACAACACCGTCCAGCTCGCCTCCTGAGCGCCCTCGGCACACGGCCCCGGTGACGGCCGGCCCCGGCCTTCGCCGGGGCCGGCCGTCGCTCGGCCACCGCCCCGCGGCCCCGACCAGGCCGGCCACGGCACCGTCGCTGCGTTGACGTCGGGACGGACGGGCAGGCGGCGTGGGCCGGCTACATTTCACGGCCGAGCAAGGAGCACGACATGGACGTTGTCGCACACGACCCGTACGCCCCTCAGCCCCCCGAGCGGCCCGGCCGGGACGGCGCCCCGTCGGCGTCGACGGCCATCGCCGTCGGCCCGAAGATCCCGGCGACCGTCCTCACCGGTTTCCTCGGCTCGGGCAAGACGACGCTGCTGAACTACATCCTCACGGCCAACCACGGCAAGCGGATCGCCGTGATCGAGAACGAATTCGGGGAGATCGCCATCGACGACACGTTGGTGATGACGGCCGACGAGGAGATCTTCGAGATGAACAACGGGTGCTGCCTGTGCTGCACGGCCCGCACCGATCTGATCCGCATCCTCCACACGCTGCTCGAACGGCGCGACCGCTTCGACCGCATCCTGGTCGAGACCACCGGTCTCGCCGACCCCAACCCGGTAGCCCAGACCTTCTTCGTCGACGCCGAGCTGTCGCGCCACATCGCCCTCGACGCCATCGTCACCCTGGTCGATGCCAAGCACATCGGCCGCCATCTCGACGAGGTCGCCCATGACGGGGTGGGCGACCAGGCCTGGGATCAGATCGCCTTCGCCGACCGGCTGATCATCAACAAGGTCGACCTGGTCGACGGGGACGACCTGCGGACCCTGACCGACCGGTTGCGGGGCATCAACGCCACTGCCCCCATCCTCACGTCGAGCTACGCCCAGATCGACCTCGACGAGATCCTGGGGGTGGGGGCCTTCGACCTGTCGCGGACCATGGCCATCGCGCCCGACTGGTTGGAGACCGACGACCACGAGCACGATCCGACCCTGAGCTCGGTCGGCCTCGAGCTCGAGCGGGACATCGATCCGGACCGCCTCGACACCTGGCTGGGCCGTCTGGTGGCCGACCACGGTGACGACATCTTCCGTCTGAAGGGCATCCTGGCCCTCAAGGGGGACAGTCGGCGCTGCGTGCTCCAAGGCGTGCACCGCCTGGTCGAGCGGCGGAGCGTCGACGCCTGGGGCACCGAGCCGCGCCGCAGCCGGATCGTCTTCATCGGCCGCAACCTCGACCGGCAGGCCCTCACGGCCGCCCTCGCCGGTTGCGCCACCGACTGACCGCCACCGACTGACCGGCACCGACTGACCGCCACCGACTGACCGGCACCGATGGGCCGCCACCGATGGGCCGCCACCGATGGGCCGCCGCCCGGGAAGGACGGCCCGGCGCCCGCTAGGCCTGCCAACCGGAGAAGGCGTCGATCATGGCCCTGACGTCGCCCAGGGGATAGAGGATCGGGCAGGTGCAGCCGTGGGCGACGTAGTCGGCCACCCGGCCCCGGGCCTGCTCGGGCGTGCCCGAGGCGGTGAGCAGGCGGACGATGTCGTCGGGCACCAGGCGGGAGGCGGCCGCCACCTGCTCGTGGGTGGCCGGCCAGGTGAGGACCTCACCGACGGCGTCGAGCAGCGACTGGGGTACGCCGGAGGCGGCCATGATGTGCGGCTGCTGGCCGAGGTACTGGGTGACCATGAGCCGGGCCATATCGAGTGCGGTGGCCTCGTCCTCGTGCACCGAGCAGACCACCAGCTGGGGACGGTCGAAGTCCTCGAAGCGGCGGCCGACCCGGTCGAGACCGGTCCGGAGGTGGGCGATGGCCCGCTCGTTGTAGTCGGGGGACACGAGGTAGTTGAGGACGACGCCGTCGGCGATCTCGCCGGCCAGCTCCATCATCTGCATCCCGGTGGCACCGATGTAGATCGGCACGTCCTTGGCCCGCCGGTCCTGGTAGACGTAGTCGAGCTCGACCCCGTCGAAGTGGACGTAGGTCCCGTCGAAGGTCACGGTCTCGTTGTGGAGCAGGGCGCGGGTCACCGTGACCACCTCGCGCATCACGGTCAGGGGCCGGGCCCGCTCGATGCCCACCTTGCGGGCCAGGGGATCCCACCAGGCGCCGAGGCCGAGAACGACCCGTCCGGGAGCCAGGTCGTCGAGGGTGGAGAAGGTGGCGGCCAGCCGGGCCGGGTTACGCGACCAGCAGTCCGACACGCCCGAGCCGACCCTGATCCGTTCGGTCACGGCCGCGAAGGCGGCCAGGGGCACGGTCGCCTCCCGGACCAGCCGGCTCTCGGCCTGCCACACGGCGTCGAAACCCCGGCTCTCGGCATAGACGACGAAGTCCATGCCCTCGCGGATGGTGTGGGCATCCTGCAGGTACAGGGCCACGGGTGTCGGCACGAGCTGCTCCTTGGGGGGACGGCGGGCGGTGGTCGGGTCGGACAGCTTCGGCGGGCGCAGCGGGGTGATCGGCGACGGCGGGAAGCCTTCGGGGCGGGTCGGCCCGCCCGGTTGGCCGGGCCGCTCCGGCCGGCGGACAACCAGCGGTTGGCGGTGGGAGCCGTCAGGGCGCGGTGTCGGGGCCGGCGTCGACGCCCATGGGCAGGCTGGCCCGCCAAAGCCCGTCGGCGGCGTGGAGGGCGGCGGCCACCGCCCCGGCCGTCGGGACCAGCCCGATCTCGCCGACACCCTTGATGCCGTAGGGGGCGCGAGGCTGCGGTACCTCGACGAGCACGACCTCGATGGGCGGCACATCCTTGGCCCGCAGGATCCCGAGCGAGCGCAGCGTGCGCTTCTCCGGGAAGCCCCGTTCGTCCGACCCGAAGTCCTCGGTGAGGGCGTAGCCGAGACCCATGTGCACCGAACCCTCAATCTGTCCCTCGCACAGCAACGGGTTGACGGCCCGGCCGACGTCGTGGACGGCCACCACCCGCTCGATGGCCCGGCTGGCCGGGTCCATGATCACCAGCTGGGCGGCGTAGCCGAAGGCCGAGTGGATCACCGGGTTCTCGACCTCGCCGAGGTGCTGGGTCCAGTCGACCCGGTACTCACCGACGTAGTCGGTCTCCGGCTCACAGTTCCCCAGGCGGGCCACCCGGCAGGCGTCCCGCACCGCTCCCGCCCCCATGAGGGTGCCCCGGCTGCCCGTCGTCTGCCCGAGCCCGAGCTCGTGGGTCGTGTCAACCACGACCCGGACGCGGGTCGGGTCGACTCCGAGCTCCTCCACCACCACCTGCAGCGCCACGGTGTGGACGCCCTGCCCCATCTCGGTCCAGCCGTGCCGCACGATGACCGTGCCGTCGCGCTCGAAGCGCACGACGGCACCGGTGACCTCCTTGAATCCGTTGCCGAGACCGGAGTTCTTCAGAGCCAGGCCGACACCGACGGCCTTGCCGGCCGCCCGCGCCTCGTCGTAGCGGGACCGCAGGACGTCGAGGCAGGCCTCGGCCCCGGCGCACCCGTCGTCCATCACCTGGCCCGGGCCCCACACCTCACCGGGGTGGATCACGTTGCGCTTGCGGATCTCCCAGCCGCTGATCCCCACGCGCTCGGCCAGGCGGTCGAGCACACCCTCCATGGCGAACTGGGCCTGGTTGGCCCCGAAGCCACGGAAGGCGCCGCACACCGGGTTGTTGGTCCGCACGGCCACCGACTCGACGTCCACGCTCGGCAGGCGGTAGGGGCCGCTGGCGTGGCCGGCGGCGCGTTCGAGAACCTTCATCCCCACGCTGGCGTAGGCGCCCGAGTCGCCCACCATCCGGGCCCGCAACGCCGTCAGGCGGCCCTCGGCGTCGCAGCCGGCCGTGTAGACCAGGCGGATGGGGTGCCGCTTGGCGTGGATGCGGAAGCTCTCCTCGCGCGACAACGTGCACTTGACGGGCCGCCCGAGGATCCACGCCGCCAGGGCGGTCTGGGCCTGGTTGGACATGTCCTCCTTGCCCCCGAACGCCCCGCCGTTCGACACCAGCTCGACCGTGACGCGGTCGTTGTCGACACCCAACACCTCGGCGATCTGGTTGCGGTCGTCCCACACCCCCTGGCCACCCGAGAACACGTGCAGGCCACCGTCGCCCCGAGGCACGGCGAGGGTCGCTTCCGGCTCCAGGAAGGCGTGCTCGATCCGTTGGGTCTGGAACACCTCCTCGACCACGTGGGTGCTGGCCGCCAAGGCCCCCTCGACGTCACCCCGGGCGTAGGCCGAGCGGGACAGCACGTTGCTGTCGGTCCCCCACACGGCGATCTCGGCGGTGGCCAGGGCCGCGTCAGGGTCGGTGATCGGCTCGTACACGTCATAGGTCACCTCGACCAGCTCGGCGGCCGCCCGGGCGGCCTGGCGGGTCTCGGCCACCACCACGGCCAGCACGTCACCGGCGAAGGAGGTACGTCCGCCGACCGGGATGAACACCGGCCAGTCGTGGTGGATGATGCCCACCCGCAGGGCACCGGGTACGTCAGCTGCGGTCAGCACCGCCACCACGCCCGGGGCGGTGGCGGCCGGTGCCGTGTCGATGGCCATGATCTCCGCCCGCGTATGGGCGGTCAGGTGGAGGGCGGCGTGCAGCATCCCCTCGGCCCGCAGATCGTCGACGTAGGGCCGGTCCCCGAGGGTCAGACTGGCCGCCTCGTACTTGGTGCCCCGCGTGCCCACCCCCCCGGGCAGGCCGGCGTCGACGGTCCGACCCTGGGCGACCGCCTCGATGGCGTCGAGGACCTTGACATAGCCGGTGCAGCGGCACAGGTGGGCCCCGAGATGGCGGGCCATGTCCTCCCGCGCCAGGCCCGGGCCCTTCTTGTCGATCTGGGCCTTGGCCCGCATGACGATCCCGGGGATGCAGAACCCGCACTGCAGGCCGCCGCAGGCGGCGAAGGCGTCGGCGAAGCGCCGCCGTTCGTCCTCGTCCACCCCTTCGAGGGTGACCACCTGGCGACCGTCGGCCTTCGAGAGCGGGTACTGGCAGGCCACCTGGGCCTTGCCGTCGATCAGCACCGTGCAGCAGCCGCACTGGCCCGACGGCGAGCAGCCGTCCTTGGGCGAGGTGATATCGAGCTCCTCGCGCAGGGCGGCCAACAGGTGGGGATGGTCCGCCCGAACGGTCACCGCCGCCCCGTTCACCGTCAGGGCGATGACGCCGGTCTCGAGGGTCGTCACGATGCCACCTCCTCCTCGTCGTCGGACGCGCTCGCCGCCAGGGCGATGTCCTGGGGTCGGACCGGGCAGCGGGCGAGCTCCAGCCCGGTGGCCGCCCGGATGGCCGCCACGACCGCCGAATGGGAGCTCACCGTCGGCGGTTCGCCCACCCCCTTGGCCCCGAAGGGCGCTCCCGGCTCGGGCTGCTCGACCAGGGTCATGGCCACCTCGGGCATGTCGAGGGCGGTGGGGATGAGATAATCGGTGAAGCTCGCGTTCTTGATCCGGCCCCGGTCGAGGACGATCTCCTCCATCACCGCCAGGCCCACGCCCTGGGCGATGCCCCCCTCCACCTGGCCCCTCACGGACAGGGGGTTGAGCGCCCGGCCGACGTCTTGACCGGTGGCCACCTGCACGACCTTGACCAGTCCCAGCCCGGCGTCGACGTCGACGACAGCCCGGTGGGCGGCCACGACCATCGAGACGTGGGCGTCGCCCTGGCCGTCACCATCGAGCGGGTGGGTGAGCCGGTGGTGGAACTCCTCGGTGGCTTCGAAGGCCAGGCCCGGCGCGGCCTCCGCCACCCCGAGGTCGAGCTGGCCGTCGACCGAACGGATCCGCCCGTCGACCAGCTCGAGATCGGACCGGCCGCTGACCGCGGCCACGTGGGCCAGCAGCTGGGCGCGCACGGCGATGCAGGCGGCCTCGACGGCGCCGCCCGACATCCAGGTCTGGCGGCTGGCCGAGGTCGACCCGGCCGAGCCGATGCCGGCGGTGGCCGCCGGGGCCAGGACGACCTGCTCGGCGCCGAGCACGCTGCGGGCGATCTGCCCGGCCAGGGTGACGAAGCCCTGGCCGACCTCGGCGGCGGCGCAGGTCAGCTCCACGAAGCCGTCCTGGAGCCGGCAGCGGGCCGTGGAGAAGTCATCGGAGCCTTCGGCGTAGAGCAGGTTCTTGAACCCGACCGCCCAACCGACCCCACGGCGGACGTCGACGGCGTCGGTCGTGCGCCCGGCCCCGCCCGGCCGGGCCAACCAGTCGTCGGCCGGCGGCGGCGGAAGCGGGAGGGCCGCCGCCGCCTCCAGACACTCGCGCACCGGCAACGTCCCTTCGACGACCTGACCGGTGGCCAGCCGGTCGCCGCTCGCCATGGCGTTGCGGAGCCGCAGTTCGTAGGGGTCGACACCGCAGGCCGCCGCCAGTTTGTCCATCTGGGACTCGTGGGCGAAGCACGCCTGCACGGCACCGAAGCCCCGCATGGCTCCGCACGACGGGTTGTTGGTTCGCACCACCAGTCCCTCGATGACCACGTTGGGCACCACGTAGGGTCCGGGGGCGAAACACGTGGCGTTGGCCAGGACGTGGTGGCTGCTCGACTGGTAGGCGCCGCCGTCGAGCAGCATCCGACCCTCGACCTTGATCAGCCGCCCGTCGGTCTCGGCGTGGTGGCGCATCCACATCCGGGCCGGGTGCCGGTGCACGTGGCCGTGGAAGGACTCCTCCCGGCTGTAGACCATCCGCACGGGACGGCCGGTGCGCAGGGCCAGGAGACAGACGTGCACCTGCAGGCTGACGTCCTCGCGGGCGCCGAAGGCACCTCCGACGCCACCGAGCACCAGCCGGACGAGTTCGGGGGGCAGATCGAGGCAGGCGGCCACCTGATCGCGGTCCACGTGAAGCCACTGGGTGGAGATGAACAGGTCGACGCCGCCATCCTCGGCCGGGATGGCCAGTCCCGACTCGGGTCCCATGAAGGCCTGGTCCTGCATGCCCACCTCGTAGACCCCTTCGACCACGACCGGGCCGGTGGCGCCCGGGTCGCCCTTGCGGATCGTCAGGCGCCGGTACACGTTGCCGAAGGGATGGATCGGCTCGGCCGTGATGGCGGCCTCGGGGTCATGGACGCCATCCAACAGCTCGTAGTCGACGGTGATGGCCTCGACGGCCAGTCGGGCCGTCTCGGGATGGTCGGCGGCGACGGCGGCCAGCGGCTCGCCCGCGTAGCGCACCACCTCCCAGGCGAACACCGGCTGATCGGCCCGGTCCAGGCCGTAGAAGGGTCGACCGGGGACATCGGCCGCGGTGACCACGGCCCGCACCCCGGGGATGCGCCGGGCCGCTTCGACATCGACCCCGCGGATGCGGGCCGCGGCATGGGGCGAGCGGAGGGTACGGCCCCACAGCACGCCCTCGGCCTGCAGGTCCGAGGTGAAGGCGAACTCACCCCGGACCTTGGCCGTTCCGTCGGGCCGCAGGGCGCTGGCCCCCAGCCCGCCGGGGACGGCCGTGGCCGGCCGCTCCGCGGTTACGGTGGCCGCCACCGTCACGACCTGTCCCGGTGGGCGCCGGCCCGGTCGGCGGCCGCCCGGCCGACGGCCGCCAGGACCCGTCCGTACCCGGTGCAACGGCACAGGTTGCCCGACACCGCTTCACGGATGGCCAACTCATCGGGCTGCGGGGTCCGGGCCAACAGGTCGTGCACGGCGACGATCAGCCCGGGCGTGCAGAAGCCGCACTGCACCCCGCCTTCGGCGACGAAGGCGGCCTGCACGTCCGACAACCCGTCCCCGCCCGCGCTGAGGCCCTCGACCGTCACGATGTCCACGCCGACGGCGCTGGCCGCCAGCACGAGGCACGCGCAGACCAGCGTGCCGTCCACCAGCACCGAGCACGACCCGCACTCGCCCTGCTCGCACCCCGACTTCGAGCCGGGCAGACCGAGGCGTTCCCGCAGCACCGTGAGCAGGCTCTCCCCCAGCCAGGCGTCCTCCACCTCCCGGGGCGTGCCGTTGACCCGTAGCGTGTAACCGCCGACCACCGTGAACGGGGCGGCTCCGGCGTCGGCCGTCACGCCGCCGCCCGGAGGCCCAGATGGCGACGAAGGGCCCGGGCCGCCAACACCTCGACGGCCCGGCGGCGGTACCCGGCGGTGGAGCGGTGGTCGTCGATCGGACGGGCGGCCGCCGCGACCAGCCGACCGAAGCGTCCGGCGACGCCGTCATCGGTGACCCGTCCGCGCTCCCAGTCGATGTGCTCAGCGGCGAAGGCCTCTGCTTCGGGCGCCCGCAACGGCACCGGTCCGACCGAGCCGAGCCCGACCCGCACCGTGCGTTCGGCCCGGCGGCACACCAGGGCCACGCTGGCCACGGCGATGACCATGGCGTTGCGGGTCCCGACCTTCAGGTAGTCCTGCACGTCGCCCGGTTGGGCCGCCGGTACGACCACGTCGACGATCAGCTCATCGGCGGCCAGGCTCGTGCGCTTCGGCCCGACGATCAGCTCCGACACCGCCACCTGCCGTCGGCCGCGCACCGAGGCGACGGTGGCGACGGCGTCGAGGGCGGCCAGCACGGGCAGGGTGTCGCCGGCCGGCGAGGCGGTGCCCACGTTGCCGCCGATCGTCCCGGCGTTGCGGATCTGGGGTGACCCGACGGTCCGGGCCGCGGCCGAGAGTGCCGGCACGAGGATCGCCAGGCCCGGCGCCATCAGCTCCGTGTAGGTCAGTGCCGCCCCCAACCGCACCCCGCCGTCAACGAGGCGCGACCAGCCCTGCAGTTCAGCGATCCGGCCGACGGCCACCACGGCGGCCGGCCGACGGTGACCGTGATTGACCTCGACCATCAGGTCCGTGCCGCCGGCCAGGACCTGGGCTCCGGCCACGTCCGCCAAGGCGGTGAGCGCCTGGTCGAGGGTGGTGGGCACAACGACGGACACGACGGCGAGCGTATCGGATCAACAACTTGTCAACGCGAGCCGGTGGGATCGCGATGCACCTGCAGGGACACCCGGCTGGCGCCGGCGCCGAGGGCGGCGACCAGAATCCGTTGGGCGGCGGCCAGCACGGCGTCGTCGTCGCCTCCGACCGTGGTCCCGAACGGTCCGAACTCCACGCGCAGACCAGGTTCACCGGCGGCATCCAGGGCGGCGCGCACATGGGGACCGGGGGCCCCGTCGATGAAGGGCTCGACCGTGTACTCCAGGCGGAGGGCCACCGCCCGTGAGCCTACCGAGCCGGCGGGAACCCTCAGACCGCCTCCGCTCCGGGGACCGGTGGTGGCCGACGGACGGCCCGACGGCCCCGGTCCGGGCCCTCAGGCGTCGGGGCCGACAGCGTTCAGATAGTTGTAGACGGTGAAGCGGCTGACCCGAAGGGCGTCGGCCACGTCCTCCACCGATTTGCGCAATGTGAAGGCGCCCCGCTCGTCGAGGATCCGCACGGCCCGCTGCTTGTCCTCCCGGCTGAGCTCGCCGAGCTGACCCCCGAGCTCGCGTTCGACATTGGCGATCAGGCGGTCCAGGGCACCGTGGAGCGCCACCGACAGCCGCAGGCCGCCTACCAGGTCCTCACCCCAGCGCAGCTCGATGTCGCCGGCCACGAGCTCGGAACGCTCGACGACCTTGGCGCCGATGGCCAGCGCCACCGGCGCCACGGCCTCGAGCAGCGGATGGGACACGTCGGCGGAGGCTACCCAAGGGCGGCCGATACCGCCGGGACGACCGGTCCGATCAACCGAAGGCGCTGACCATCCCGTCGGTGGTGCCGGTCAAGAGGTGACCGGCGCCCAGACCGACGGTGGCGAAGTGGGGAAGGTCACCGACGTGGACCCGTTCCCGCACCGCCCCGCTGGCGTCGTCCAGGCCGACCAGGTCGCCCGTGCCGAGGTCGGGCACCCACACCGTGGTCCCCGCCACGACCGGCGCCCCGGCATCGAAAGACGGACCGTGCCACACCACCCGGACGGTGAAGGTCCCACGGTCCACGCCGACCTCGAGGGCGGCCACGCCGTCCCGGCAGGGCAGCAGGACGAGCGCCCCGACCGTGGCCGTGCCGCTGAACACGCTGTCGCAGGCGTGGACCTTGGCCCGCTGGCCGCCGATGCCCCCGAGGTGACCGGGATCGAGCACGTAGGCGTCACCGGCCTTGCCGGCCTGCACCACCGCGCCGGCGAGAAGCGTCGGGCTGCTCGAGCCGAGATCGCGGTCGGCCTCGGC
>Ga0075017_100001198_pt1 | contig 15695 bp, 10 predicted proteins | sample AleBraG_ABR_2012_FD_71475 | JGI IMG/M metagenome (GOLD analysis project Ga0075017, IMG submission 71475) | Freshwater sediment microbial communities in response to fracking from Pennsylvania, USA - Alex Branch Run_MetaG_ABR_2012 | ecosystem: Environmental > Aquatic > Freshwater > Creek >... | reverse complement strand
GGTCTCAGGCGCAAGCACCGACGCTCCGCTGTCGACGTACATCTCGGACTTCCCCAACAGCGACGTCACCGCCGACGGCTACTCAGGCCTCTACGTGCTGCGCTTGAAGACCTCAGCACCCGGCAAGCCCTCCCTCACGACCTACGACTCGGCTGTGATCCAGGTCACGGGCTCCACGTGGGCGGAGGTCTCCACCTTCGGCGTGATCTCGCCCGCCCCGAATCCCACCATCACCGGGACAGCCGTGACGGGTGACACCCTGACGGCCCATCACGGGATCTGGCAGGCGGGCGTAACCTTCACGTACCAGTGGAACCGCAGTGGCACCCCCATCTCGGGGGCGACGGCCTCCACCTATACCTTGGTGGGAGCGGATCTGGGTCTTCCCATCACGGTCACCGTCACTGGTTCTGAGACAGGCTTCGCTCCTGCAGCGAGGACGTCGACGACCCCGGTGACACCCACCGCAGCGCCGCTGCCTGCCATTGGCACCGCTCAGATCACGGGCACTGCCGTGACCGGGAGCACGCTCGGCGTCACGACACCGGGTTGGACCTCGGGCGTGAGCTTCACCTACCAGTGGTTGCAAGACGGGACGGCCATCTCTGGGGCAACATCGTCTTCGTACACGCTCGTCGTTGCTGACTTCGGCCACCAGATCACGGTGAAGGCCACCGGAGCGAAGCTGGGCTACACCTCAGCCAACGCCACCTCGGCTGCGGTCGCCGTCGGTCCAGGAGTGCAGACCATCAAGGGCACGCCGACGATCTCGGGTAGCGCCTCGACGGGCAGCGTGCTGACTGCAAGCACCGGCACCTGGTCGGTCGGCGAGACCTTCAAGTACCACTGGCTCCGCAACGGCGCGGTAATCACCGGACAGACGCAGAGCACCTACACCCTTGTTGCCGCCGATGTCGGAGCAAGCATCCAGGTCAAGGTCGCAGGATTCTTGACCGGCTATGCCAAGAAGGCCGCGACGTCAGCGGCTGTGGTGCCGGTGAAGGGGACCCAGGTGCTGCACCCCATTCCGACCATCACGGGAACCACCACGCTCAAGAGCATCCTCACGGCGAACGCCGGCACGTGGGACTCGGGCGTGACCACAAGCTTCCAGTGGTATCGAGACGGCGTAGCCATCACGGGTGCCACGACCTCGACCCACAAGGTGGCAAAGGCAGACCAGGGTCATGGCCTCACTGTGAAGGTGACCGGTACCAAGCCGGGATTCGTCAAGGTGGTCGAGACGTCGCTCTCGACAGCGATTCCGGCCTGAGAAGCCCCATCTCTGGGCATCAGCCCGGTTCTCCGCGTGACGCTGACGTGGGGGACCGGGCTGCTCTCTGCCCTCTGAGCTGGAAAGGTGCGTCCATGGTGAACCGTCTGGCATCTCCTTGGCCCAGGATGAGCATCCAAGCACGTGAGAGGACGACATGGTTCGAGAGGGGCAAGTGAGACATCCTGATCTGGCGGGCAGGCGCCGTGCAGCGCGTCTGGGTGTCCTGTCATCCCTTGTCTTCTTGACCCTGGCCCTCGTGTCGACGCTGAGCTCGAGCGCAGCGAGTGCCGCAACTGCGGCAACGCAGGCGCCTTACACCGATAGCGCAGCTGTGGGGTCACTGGGTCTCTGTAACCAAGCGGGACAGCAGGTCACCAGTGGCAGCATCACGACCAAGCCCTTGGCGTGGCGGATCGTCTCGACGCAGCCCGCCACCGGCGTGTACGCGGGAGCCACTCGAACGGCGATCGTCTTGGCATATCAGCCGCGCCTGGGACTCCCACCAGGGGAGTGGAGCGGGGAGGCGATCACCGCGTCCTCTCGCTACACCAATCCCTCCGCTCCCATGGCTGCTGCGACAGCCAATGACTATTCATTGGGTGAGTTCATTTCGGACTTCCCTGCCACGTGGAACGGGTTTGTCCAGCTTCGGATGTATCTGGGGGCGGCAAACTCGCCCCAGTACACCCAGCAGTATCCGACGCTGAACCTCCAGATCATCGGGAACACATGGCACGCCGTAGGTGGGACCAGCGTCAACTGCAACTCGGGAACGTCAGTCTCGATTGAGTCGATCTTGCTTCCCACGACCACGACCCCGGTGACCTCCACCACGCTTCATGCAAGCAACACGACCACCACGAAGCCCGCGTCGTCGACGCATCCCAAGAGCTCAGCCGCTTCGTCTGGATCATCAGGGGGATCTGGAGACGGCATCTTGATCGGCGTAATTCTCGCGGTCGTCGTGCTGGCAGTGCTCGGGGGACTGCTCCTTCGTCAGCGACTCAAGGCTCGATCGAAGCCACAGCCTTAGGGAGCTTCGGGGCAGTTCCTCGAAGCCACCTTCTCGCCGAGACAGGCGGTCGGTGTGGAGATCGATCGACGCGGCGTCAGCTTCGGATCCACCCTGCTTTGTCGGTCTACCTCGTCGTTCCTGAGGCAGGGATCTCTGCCCGGGGCCGCGCAATGGCGATGCAAGTTTTTCTAGTAAACTGATAATTCCGATGGAACCCATCATCAATCGCACCCTCTTCTCTGGATCAACTCTTGGCGAGCCGGCCCTCGGGCCAAGTTCGTTGGCGTCCACGCGTCCAGACGAGTCGAGTTCACGGCTCGCCGCCAAGCACTCGAACGCCTGGGGGATCGTTGCGGTGAGGAATTTCGCAGGAGAGCCGTTTCGGGTCCTCGTGCCACTTGTTCAGCGACAGGCCGGTGCTCGGCGCCGCGTGAGAAGAAAGCACACACCGTGACGGTCAAGGAGTCGACGTCCGAGAACCTCTTCGCCGACGTGCAAGGCCGCCACGCGCGCCGTGAAGACACGATCTCCACCGTCGCTGCAGGCACCTTGGAGGCTATTGAGGTCTCCGCATGGTTCAGTGGGAATCTCGTCCTCGAGGACGTATCGCTCGTCATGCCTGCGTCCAAGGTGACAGCGCTGATCGGGCCCTCTGGCTGCGGTAAGTCCACCTTCCTCAGAATCCTCAACCGAATGCACGAATCCACGCCCGGAGCACAGCTCGGAGGCGAGGTCCTGCTTGACGGAGAAGACATCTACGCCAGGCATCAGCGAGTGACCGAGGTCCGCAAACGTATCGGCATGGTGTTCCAGAAGCCCAACCCGTTCCCGGCCATGTCGATCGGTGAGAACGTCGTGGCGGGGCTGGCGCTTGCTCACGTCAAGGTCAGCAAGGAACGGCGCGGAGAGATCATCGAGACCTGCCTCACCCGGTCGGGCCTGTGGACCGAGGTCAAAGATCGGCTCGCGACGCCAGGTGGAGCGCTGTCCGGCGGCCAGCAGCAGCGTCTGTGCATCGCTCGGGCGTTGGCTGTCGAGCCAGAGATCCTCTTGATGGACGAGCCTTGCTCGGCGCTTGACCCCGCGTCCACCTTTGTCATCGAGCAGACGATCCAAGAGTTATCCGGAGAGGTGACGATCGTGATCGTCACCCACAACATGCAGCAAGCGGCTCGAGTCTCTGAGCAGACGGCTTTCTTCCTCGCTGCCCAAGGCGAGCCTGGGGGCATCGTGGAGAGCGGCTCGACCGCACAGATCTTCGATGATCCACAGGACCCCCGCACGGCTGATTATGTGCACGGGCGATTTGGATGAGCGGCGCTGGGGCCCCTCAGCTGCTCGAAGAGGATCGGCCCACAAGGGGAAAGCCTCGAACGATCGAACGAGGGCTGTCGCGCTCGGATCGAGTCTTTCGAGGTTCTTCAACGGGCGTGGGGATCTTCGTTCTTGTGGTCACCGGTTCGATCGGCCTGTTTCTGGGGCTGCAGTCGATCCCCACGTTTCGCCACTACGGCTTCAGCTTCTTCACGCAGACCAACTGGCAACCGGAGCGAGACCAGATCGGCATCGCGGCCGTGCTGGTGGGCACCGTTGAGGTAGCGCTCGTCGCCATCTGCGTGGGCATCCCCTTGGCGATGAGCCTGGCGCTGTTCATCACCGAGTACGCGCCGCGCAAGCTCAAGTCGTGGATGGTCAGTGCCGTCGACCTCATGGCGGCAGTGCCGAGCATCCTCTATGGCCTCTGGGGCTTCTTCCTCTTGCAGCCGCACGCCAAGTATCTCGCCCGATGGTTGAGCCAGTACTTGGGATGGATCCCGATCTTCAAGGTGTCGACCGACCCGAATGCTGCGGTGTGGCAGCAGTCGGCGTACACCAGTTCGGTGTTCATCACAGGCATTGCGGTGTCGATGATGGTGATTCCCCTGGCGTGCGCGGTGATGCGCGGCGTGTTCGATGAGACGCCGATGGGCGAACGAGAAGCAGCTCTGGCTCTCAGCGGTACGCGCTTTGGTGTGATCCGCACGGTCGTGCTGCCCTTTGGCCGCGGAGGGATCATCGGCGGTTCGATGCTTGCTCTCGGACGAGCGCTCGGCGAGACGATCGTCGTCCTGATGATCATCTCGCCGGCCTATGACATCAAGATCAGGATTCTCGAGGCCGGAGGCCAGACGATCTCGGCGCTGATCGCCGGCAACTTCGGTAACGCCACCTCGGCGCAGCTCTCGGCGCTGTTGACCGCTGGCTTCGTTCTGTTCGTCATCACCTTGGGCGTCAACTTCTTCGCCGCCACTGTGATTCGCAAGAGCCGCAGCGGCGCGCTCACGGAGATCTGAGATGACGACCTTCTCCGATCTTGATCTCGAGCCTCGCGAGGAAGGGCCCGTCGAAGAGGCGCCTGAGCGCGTAACGCGTCGACCTCGTCGCGTGCGGCGAACCACCTTCGACGACTACCTCGAGCTCGGCGGTTCCTTCCTGTCCTCAGGTGCGCTCGTCGGCGTCCTCTACGGCCACGTCTTCAACATGAGCGGCGTCTTAGGGTTTCTCGTCTTGTGGTACTTCGCCTTCATGGTGATCTTCGGCCTGACCTTGAAGATCACGAATCCGAACCCGCTGGTCGTCGACAAGCTCGTCCAGGCGACGATCTTCGTGGCCTCGGCCGTCGTGATCGCGGCGCTCTTGAGCGCGCTGATCTTCGTCGTGGTCAAGGGCCTTCACGCGCTCGGTCACCTGAACTTCTTCACCCACAACATGGCTGGAGTGAGCCCCACAGCGCCTTTGAGCCAAGGTGGCATCTTTCACGCCATCGTGGGCACCCTGGTTGAGATCTCCGTTGCCGTCGCCATCTCGTTACCACTGGGCCTCATGACCGCGGTCTTCCTCTCGGAGGTCGGCGGCAAGTGGTCGAACTTGGTGCGCACCGTCGTTGAAGCCATGACGGCGCTGCCGGAGATTCTGGCTGGCCTCTTCGTCTACGTCGTCATGATCGTCTACTTCGGGTTCCCGAGGTCTGGGTTCGCCGTCTCGGTGGCCATGTCGGTGACCATGGTGCCGATCATCGCTCGTACCGGTGAGGTGTCACTGCGGATCGTTCCCAACGGCCTTCGCGAAGCGTCCAACGCCTTGGGTGGCTCGGAGTGGCGCACGACGTGGAAGGTGGTCCTGCCAAGTGCTCGGGCTGGTCTTGCCACGGCGCTCATCTTGGCCATCGCGCGCGGCATCGGCGAGACGGCGATCCCCTTGATCTGCTCTGGAGCGTCGAGCTTCACCAACTTCAATCCCTTTGCCAACCCGATGAACTCCCTCCCGCTGTTCATCCTCACCGGGTTCCAAACAGGCCAATCGGTGGCCATCGAACGAGCCTTCGGCGCGGGGACTGTGCTCCTCGTGCTCATCCTCGGGCTCTTTGTGTTGACGCGCTTCTTGGCGCGAGATCGGAAGGTCAAGCGATGAAACGACTTCGCTCACGAGCCGTCGTTGTCCTAGCGCTCATCGGAGCGCTGCTCATGGTGTCGGCGCCTGCGGGCGCTGCCAACAGCCACGCGCTGATCCAGGGGTCCGGATCGAGCTGGGCAGCCAACGCCATCAACCAGTGGGTCGCCGACGTGAATTCGCAAGGCATCCAGGTCGTCTACACCCCTGATGGCGACGCCCAGGGCCGACAGGACTACGCCAACAAGACCGCCGACTTCGCCGTGACCTCGTTGGGCTATCAGGGCACCGACCCGGTCACGGGCGTTCCCGACAATTCGCACGGCCGGCCCTACGTGTACCTCCCCATCGCAGCAGGAGGGACCTCGTTCCCTTATCACATCGTCATTGACGGCCAGCAGGTGGCCAACCTCAGGCTCTCTGGCCAGACTCTGACCAAGATCTTCACAAACCAGATCACCAACTGGGACGATCCACAGATCACGCAAGACAACAACGGCCACAAGCTGGCGTCGCTCCCCATCATCCCCGTCGTCCAGTCTGAGGGATCCGGTGCGACGGCCCAGCTCACCAGATACTTCGCCACCGAGTTCGGATCGATCTGGCAGTCGTACTCCCACCTCTCTGGGCTCACCGAGTACTACCCACGCCAAGGTGCGCAGATCGCGCAGAACGGCTCAAACGGTGCGATGAACTACATCGCGTCGAGCGCGGCGAACGGATCCATCGGCTACGTCGAGTACTCCTACGCGCTGGCTGCCAACTTCCCGGTGATCAAGGTGTTGAACTCCGCGGGGTACTTCACGCTGCCGACGCAGTACAACGACGCCGTGGCCCTGGAGGCTGCCGTGATCAACACGGACCCCAACTCCCCGGACTACCTCCTGCAGAACCTCGACAACGTCTATACCGATCCTGACCCGCGCACCTACCCGCTCTCGTCCTACGTCTACGCGATCGAGCCGACGGGATCGAATGCCCAGGACTCGAGCATCACGACGGCCAAGCGACAGTCGATCGCCGACTTCCTCTACTACTCGATCTGCCAGGGACAGCGGGAGATCGGGCCGATCGGCTACTCACCGCTACCGGTGAACCTCGTCGAGGCGGGCTTCGGGCAGCTCGCCAAGCTCCAGCAGGCTGACTCCGGTGTCGACCTGACCAACCGCGACATCTCGACCTGTGGCAACCCGACCTTCGATGCGTCGAACCCGAACGAGAACTACCTGGCGTCGATCGCCCCGCTGCCCCCGTCCTGCGACAAGATCGGGAACGAGCCCTGCGTCGCCGGAACGGGCAATCCCGAATCGCTCGGCTTCAACGCCAGCCAGACGTCGAGTGGCTCAGGGTCGTCGAACTCGTCGACTGCTGGTGGTTCCAAGAACGGCAAGGGGGCGAAGGCCTACGCCGCGTCGTACAAGGGCAAGTGGCGTATCGACAAGGCCACGGGTCAGCTGATTCCACCCAATGGCTTGTCGCACGGAGCCCTGTCGTCGACGGTGCTGGGCGTGAGCGTGGGCGCGACCACCTGGGGACTCTTGGCTGCGCTCGCCGTGCTTGCGCTGCTGGGGGCAGTGTTCCTGCCGCCGATTATCTCTCGACGCATCGCTCGCAAGAGAGAAGAGAGCCAGCCATGAGAAGGCTGCTCTTCGCGCTCTTCGCCACCGCTGTCGTGGCGGCGCCTCTCCTCGTGGTCACGAGCGGCGCGGCTCCGGCTTCAGGGGCCTCGTCAACCAGCGCGCCGGCCTTCAGCGCTACCGAGAACATCTCTCGTCAGCACTTGGTGGGCACCACCGAGGACGTGGTCGACTCCAGGACGGTCAACGTCGCGGTGAGCCAGACCGCCAATCTGCGCGGCCGCCAAGAGATCCAGGTCTCATGGAGTGGTGCCCATCCGTCGAGTGGCATCGTGGCCAACCCGAACTCGATTGACGCTCAGCAAGAGGAGTATCCGGTCGTCATCCTCCAGTGCCGAGGAACGACCGCACAGGTGAGCCCCTCGACGTGTTGGACAGAGAGCTGGAGCGAGCGCTACCAAGATTCCACCCACAACGAGTTCCCTGCCTATCGATCGGATCAGTTCGCTTCTGGGGCAGAGCGAGCACAGGTGGCGGGCGCACCGAACCCGTTGCCGGCCACCTGTGCGTTTCTGCCTGCGCCGACGCAGCACTGGGTGCCCTTCACGGCCGTCGATGGCACCACCTACTTCGGGGGACCAGCTGGATGCGCCAAGCAGGCACCCGAAGCTGACAACGTGGGCGGCTCTGCTCTTCCGAGTAACGAGACCTTTGGCTCCACCGCGGCAGATGGTTCGGGTTCGGCCAACTTCGACGTCTGGACCTCGGCTGAGAACGCATCGCTCGGTTGCTCGACGAGCGTGGCCTGCTCGCTCGTGGTCATCCCCATCATGGGGCTCAGCTGCGATCCGGCAGGCAGCCTCGCGCCGGCCGGCGATCAGCCAACCAGCGCGCAGCTTGGCTTGGCGACGTCCACGTGCGAAGCGGGACCCAACTTCGCGCCTGGCCAGCTGGTCACCCCGCAGGGCAACGAGAGCTTGGCGGTGAGCGGGAGCCTGTGGTGGTCAGCGTCAAACTGGAGGAATCGGATCAGCGTGCCGCTGTCGTTCGCCGTGCCGGCGAGCGCGTGCAACGTGGTCTCGAACAGCAACGCTCTCGACATCTACGGCTCAGAGCTCATGATCCAGGCGACGTCGCAGTGGGCTCCAGCGTTCTGCCTGAACTCTGCGCTCTTCCCCGTCTCCCACGTGCAGACCGGTGAGCCCGAGGCACGCAACCTGGTGGTGGCGGGATCCGCCAACGCAGCGCTGACGAGCGAGGCCCAACCGGGTGGCTACGGCAAACCCGTCGCCAATGCGCCCGTCGGTGTGACCGGCTTTGCTATCAGCTATGCGATCGACGGCGCGAATGGTCAACCGATCGAGAACCTCAAGCTCACACCGCTCTTGTTGGCCAAGCTCATGACGGAGTCGTATCCAGGTGATCTAGTGGTGAAGTCGGAGTATCCGGCCCTGGCTAACAACCCGCTTAACATCACGCTCGACCCAGAGTTCATTGCGCTCAATCCAGGCATCACCCAAGGCGTCCCTGCCACCGAGGCGGCGTCGGAGCTCATGTCGCTCTCGAGCGACTCGGACGTGATAGAAGCGCTGACCTCCTACATCAACGCGGATCCGACTTCGCGGGCATGGCTGAACGGGCAACCTGACCACTGGGGCATGGTGGTGAACCCTGCGTACAAAGACATCCAGCTGCCGGTGAACTCGTGGCCACTGCTCTCCACGTTTGAGCCCACTGCCTACTACCAGTCAGACAACAACGACTGCCTCCACAACAGCCCGGTGCCCTACCTGCCGCTCATCTCGGCGCCTTTGAGCAATCTCGAGGCCATCAGCGAGAACCTCCAGTTCAATCTTGCCAACTCGACGACCCAGTGCTCCCAGATTGACGGCACCACGTTGGGTGAGAAGCTCGTGGCCCTCGGGCGACAGACGGTCGGGTATCGCTTCCTGATCGGGGTGACGCCGTTGGCTGATACGCAGCGCTTCCTCTTGAACACGGCGTCCCTCGAGACGTCGTCGGGAAGCTTCGTTGCTCCGACGAACCAATCTCTAGAGGCCGCGACCTCGCTCCTCGGCTTTGACTCGTCCACGGGAACTTGGCCGATCCCCTACAGCGCCTTCGGCTCAAACGCTCAGGCGTCTTCGGCGTATCCAGGCACCATGGTGGTCTATGCCGCTGTGCCGACGAGCGGCCTTGATCAGAAGGTGGCTTCAGAGCTCGCGACCTGGCTGCGGTTCGCGGTGAGCTCTGGGCAGACGCCAGGACTCGGGGTGGGCCAGCTTCCTTCTGGCTACCTCCCCATCAACTCTTCCAATGGCCTGGCCGACTTCGTGAGCTACACCAATGAGGTCGCGGACGACGTCCAAGCCCAGAACGGCCAAGTCCCAGGGGTCTCAACGTCGTCGTCAGGCGGCAGTGGGAGCGATGGCTTCTCAGCACGAGGCGGTCTCAACGGACTCGGCAATGGTCTGAAGTCGGCGGGCAAGAGCGTCCTTGACGCCTCGGCGATTCCTGTCTTGCTCTCGATCGAGGGAAGCACGCTGCACATCTCGCTCGGATCGGCAGGCACCTACATCGTCGGCACAATCTTCTTAGCCTTGGTCTTTGGCGGGGCAGCATTCAGTGGGATCCTCTTTGGACGTCGTCGTGGCATCTGGTGACCTAGACGAGCTGGCTGCTCCTTCTGACGACAGCGACGTCCTGGTCGTCACCGACGACCTCGCCAAGGGCACAGGCGACAACCCCTTTGCCGACGACGTGGAAGCGGACTCTGACGGAGCGATCGACGAAGAGAAGGGTCCGTCGTTCGTTCGACGCCACGCCAGCGGCGTCTTCGTTGCTCTCGCGGCGATCGTCACCGTCGGCTTGGTGGTCCTGTACTTCGTGGTGTTCGCCTTTGGGCTGAGCGCGGTCCAAGAGCATCGGAATCAGAAGCAGCTCTATCGAACGATGCGCGGTCTCGTGAACCCTGCGAGCCCCGTGGCGCCGTGGACCGGTGGCGTGATCCCGGCGGGGTCACCCGTCGCCCTCATCACGACCAAGGCCGGCAACATGAGCAACCTGGTGGTGGTCGAGGGGTCGTCGTCTGATCAGATGCGGGATGGACCAGGGCACCTTCCAGACTCACCGCTCCCGGGTCAGGTGGGTGACTCCATCGTCATCGGTCGAAGCACGACGACCGGAGCGCCATTCGGTTCCGTGCCCTCGATGCGCAAGGGCGACACCCTCACGGTGATCACGGGACAGGGGACCTTCCACTACCGCGTCGAGGACGTAAGAATCGCTGGAGCCAAGCTTCCGAAGATCCCCAACAGTGGTTCGTTGCTGACCCTCGTCACCTCGACGGGACCAGGAGCGCTGGGCAGCCTCCTTGATGGTCACCTCGTCTACGTCGACGCGGCCCTCAAGGGTCGAGCAGTGGTGACGCCGAAGGGCAGACCGACCTCGGTGAGCCCCGCCGACGTCCAAGGCCACGGCGATCTCGGCGCACTCGGAGCGGTCCTGTTCTGGATGGTCCTGGTAGCAGGATCGCTCCTGGCCTCCGTGTGGCTCGTGGCTCGGTGGGGTTGGCGACGAGCGTGGCTGCTCATCGCGCCGATCATCATCGCCGCAGGTTGGGGACTGAGCGATCAGCTGCTCCGTCTCGTGCCGAACGTCACCTGACGGCGCAGCTCACTCGTGGTGAGCTGCTCTCGAGCTCGCCACTTGATCGAGATCGAGAGCAGGGTTGCGCGCTTTGCGAGGACTACTCCGGCTGGACGGCGGCTTCCTTCGGGCTCCGCTTGGTCCGCCGGAGGATCTTTCGCCCCAGCCACGCGGCTGGGTCGAAGTTGGCGTCGACCACCCGCTCTTTGAGAGGGATGATGGCGTTGTCGGTGATCTTGATGTGCTCGGGGCACACCTCGGTGCAGCACTTGGTGATGTTGCACATGCCAAGGCCAGCCTCCTCGCGCACGAACTCACGACGGTCGTTCGAGTCCAAGGGGTGCATCTCGAGCTCGGCGTAGCGGATGAAGAAGCGAGGCCCCGCGTACTTGGGCTTGTTCTCCTCGTGGTCGCGGATGACGTGGCAGACGTCCTGGCACATGAAGCACTCGATGCACTTGCGGAACTCTTGGCCACGCTCCACGTCGATCTGCTGCATGCGATAGCCCTCCGCAGGCTTCGGGATGGGGTTGAACGCCGGCACGCGGCGAGCCATCTCGTAGTTGAAGCTCACGTCGCTCACGAGGTCGCGGATCACCGGGAAGGCTCGCATCGGGGCCACCGTGACGGTCTCGCCCTCGGGCAGATCGTCCATGCGCGTCATGCACAGGAGTCGGGGCTTGCCGTTGATCTCCGCAGAGCACGAGCCGCACTTGCCGGCCTTGCAGTTCCACCGACAAGCCAGGTCCGGTGCCTCAGTGGCCTGGATCCGGTGGATGACGTCCAAGACGACCTCACCCTCTTGGGAGGGGAGGGAGTATTCCTCGAACTCGCCGCCACCTTGATCGCCCCGCCAGACTCGCATCTTCACGTCGCTCATCTACTTGGCCTCCTCAAGAAGGGCTCTGAGCTCGTCGGGCATCTCGGGGAGGGGCTCGGGTGAGAGCTTGATCTCACCGGTGAACCCGCCACCAGAGGGCTGTGAGCTGGTGAAGTTGATCTTGCCGAGCACGGGATCGGGCAGCGGGAAGTCCTCACGGGTCTGGCCGCCACGGCTCTCCTTGCGCTCGCGAGCACCCAGCGTGGTGCACGTCGACACCGTGAGCATGCTGGGCAGGTCGGTTGCCAGGTTCCAGCCCGGGTTGTAGGCCCGGCCGCCGGCAACTGAGAGGCGACTGGCGCGCTCTTTGAACTCCTCGAGCTTCTCCAAGGCGACGTCGAGCTCTTCACCTTTTCGGATGATGCCCACGTTGGCCTGCATCATCTCTTGGAGGTCGCGTTGGAGGTCGTAGGGGTTCTCGCCCGACTCTCGCGTGAACGGGGCGAGCGCCTCGTCCATGTACTCGGTGACCAGCGTCTGATTGAGCACCGGCGCGGCGCTGACGCTCTCGGCGTGATCAGAGGCACCGATGCCGGCGCGCCGTCCGAAGACGAGGAGGTCGGAGAGCGAGTTCCCGCCGAGGCGGTTCGAGCCGTGCATCCCTCCTGCCACCTCGCCCGCGGCGAAGAGGCCTTTGACCGAGGTCGCACCGGAGTCCGGATCGACTTTCACGCCACCCATGATGTAGTGGCAGGTCGGGCCCACCTCCATCGGGTCGCTCGTGATGTCGACACCGGCGAGCTCCATGAACTGGTGGTACATGCTCGGGAGGCGGCGGCGGATGAACTCGGCCGAGCGACGAGAGGCGATGTCCAAGAACACGCCGCCGTGAGGAGAGCCTCGTCCCGCCTTGACCTCGGAGTTGATAGAGCGAGCAACCTCGTCTCGAGGCAGCAGCTCTGGTGGACGGCGACCTGCGGTGTGGTCGTCGTACCAGCGGTCGGCCTCCTCTTCGGATTCCGCCGTCTCGGCACGGAACATGTCCGCCACGTAGCCGAACATGAAGCGGTTCCCGTCGGAGTTGCGAAGCACCCCACCGTCGCCTCGCACACCTTCGGTAACCAAGATGCCTCGCACCGAGAGGGGCCAGACCATGCCGGTCGGGTGGAACTGGATGCACTCCATGTCGATGAGCTCGGCACCGGCCCAGAGCGAGAGTGCGTGGCCGTCGCCGGTCGACTCCCAGGAGTTCGACGTGAACTTCCACGATTTGCCGACACCACCGGTCGCCATCACGATCGACTTCGCACCGAAGGTGACGAACTCGCCAGTGGGGCGCCAGTAGGCGACCAGGCCGGTGACCGCGCCGTCGTCATCGGTGAGCAGGCGCACGGCCTTGCACTCCATGTAGACGTCGATGTCCATACTGACGGCCTTCTGCTGGAGCGTGCGGATCAGCTCGAGGCCCGTGCGGTCGCCGACGTGGGCGAGGCGTGCGTAGCGGTGACCGCCGAAGTCACGCTGGAGGATCTTGCCGTCCTTCGTGCGGTCGAAGAGGGCACCCCACTCCTCGAGCTCGAGGACGCGGTCAGGGGCCTCCTTGGCGTGGAGCTCAGCCATGCGCCAGTGGTTGAGCATCTTGCCCCCACGCATGGTGTCTCGGAAGTGGACCTTCCAGTTGTCCTCTTCGTAGACGTTGCCCATCGCAGCGGCCACGCCACCTTCGGCCATGACCGTGTGGGCCTTGCCGAGGAGGGACTTGCAGACCAGCGCGACGCGCAGGCCTCGCTGCCTGGCTTCGATGGCCGCTCTCAGCCCGGCGCCACCGGCGCCGACGACGATGACGTCGTAGTCATGATGCTCAAGATCGCTCATGGTTCCCTCGATCCCTAGAAGAGCTTGAAGTCGGTGATGGTGCCCGAGGCGACCATGCGCACGTAGAAGTCGCTGAACGCCACGACGAAGAGGCTCACCCAGGCGAACTGCATGTGCTTGGCGTTGAGCGGGGTGACGAACTTCCAGAACTTGTGGCGAATCGGGTGCTTGGAGAACGACTTGACCTGGCCTCCGCAGAGGTGCCGACAGGCGTGGCACGACAAGCTGTACATCCAGAGGAGCACCGCATTGAGGCACAGCACGAGGGTCCCCACCGAGACGCCGATCCCTCCGGCTCCCGGCATGCGGAAGGCCATGATGGCGTCGTAGGTGAGCAGCACGTTGAAGATCAGCCCGAAGTAGAAGAAGTAGCGGTGGATGTTCTGGAAGATCAGCGGGAAGCGCGACTCGCCTGTGTAGCTGAGGTGCGCATCGGTCACCGAGCACGCCGGTGGGGCCCACCAGAACGAGCGGTAGTAGGCCCGGCGGTAGTAGTAGCAGGTGAGGCGGAACCCGAGCGGGAAGATCAGGATCAGCAGCGCGGGCGAGATGGTCCACCAGCTGATCACCGCGTGGTTGGCCGCACCAGTTGAGACGCAGCCCTGCGTCAGACACGGTGAGTAGAAGGGGCTGATCAGGTCGCGGTTCATCGCGGCGCCGACGTAGTAGTTCTTGTTCACGAACGCCGCCCAGGTGGCGTAGACGACGAAGGCCGTCAGGATGGACACCGTGATGACGGGAGCGAGCCACCAGCGGTCGTTGCGCAGCGTCGGCTGGTCGGGACCACCCCGAGTGCCACCAAGCGCTACGGGAGTAGCGGAGTTGTCCACTCTCGTGGCCGAGCTCTCCACCTTCGTCACACTGCCTCCTCATCTACCGACCCTTCGGATCGGCGCGCCGCTCTGTCCTTCTCACTGCCGTGCTGGCACGCCAAGAGCCCGGCCTCACGAGGAGGATCCGGGCTCGCTGCGTGCTGAGCCCTGCCATTCTCGTCATCGACGGCCTGTGCCGCAACTTGACGCCTTATGCTCAGCCCTATGAGCACTTCGAGCGACGTGTCCGCCCCTCTCACCCCGCCGAGTGAGCTGCCCGGGACACTCGGAGAGCTCCGAGCGAGTGGCTGGGAGAGCCGGCCCATCAGCGACGAGATGGCTCGGAACCTCGAGACGCGCATCACCGACGGCATCGCTCTCACGACTGGGGTCCAGGGATTTGATGACACCGTGCTCCCGCAGCTCGAGACCGCGGTGCTGGCGGGTCACGACGTCATCCTGCTCGGTGAGCGCGGCCAGGCCAAGACGAGGCTGATCCGCTCACTCGTCGAGCTGCTCGACGAGTGGCTGCCCATCGTGTCGGGCTCCGAGATCAACGACGACCCGTATCAGCCGGTCTCGGCGTATGCACGGGCGCTCATTGCAGAGCACGGCGAAGACACGCCGATCACCTGGATCCACCGAACTGCTCGCTACGGCGAGAAGCTCGCCACGCCGGACACCACCATCGCGGACCTGATCGGCGAGGTCGATCCCATCAAGGTGGCCGAGGGTCGCTACCTCTCCGACGAGCTCACCATCCACTACGGGCTCGTGCCGAGGGTCAACCGAGGGATCTTCGCCGTCAACGAGCTGCCCGACCTGGCTGAGCGCATCCAGGTCGGTCTGCTCAACGTGCTCGAAGAGCGTGACATCCAGATCCGAGGCCACCGGATCCGCTTGCCCCTTGACATCGTCTTGGTGGCGACGGCGAACCCGGAGGACTACACCAACCGCGGTCGGATCATCACACCGCTCAAAGACCGCTTCGGCGCCCAGATCCGCACCCACTACCCGAAGGAGATCGCCACCGAGGTGGCCATCGTCCGCTCCGAGGCCCGGATCGCCCACACGGACCTGCCCATCGTGGTGCCGTGGTTCATCGAGGACATCCTCGTCCAGGCCAGCCACCTGGCCCGACGCAGCCCCATGCTCAACCAGCGCAGCGGTGTGTCGGTTCGCTTGAGCATCGCCAACTACGAGTCGGTCGTGGCCAACGCGCTCCGTCGGGCTCTCCGCACCC
>Ga0075017_100001196_pt1 | contig 15702 bp, 13 predicted proteins | sample AleBraG_ABR_2012_FD_71475 | JGI IMG/M metagenome (GOLD analysis project Ga0075017, IMG submission 71475) | Freshwater sediment microbial communities in response to fracking from Pennsylvania, USA - Alex Branch Run_MetaG_ABR_2012 | ecosystem: Environmental > Aquatic > Freshwater > Creek >... | reverse complement strand
TCGCCTACCTCGTCGCCGGCGATCCCACTCGGCCGCGCGCCGGGAGGCTGCCGCGCTGTGGTGCCGCTGCCTGCAGGAGGACGTACTGCGCAGGAAGCTCGGGCGGTAAGCGCCGGCGCTGACAGCTTCCTGACAGCTTGGCGCGCGCAGTATCGGTCCACCGGCTGCACGGACGTCGAGATGCGTGCGGCCGGCACCCAACAATGACCCGAACGGGGGACCCCATGCACACGCGCGGTCACGCGTGGTCAGCGGCTCAGTCCCGCGGTGTCGGAACCGAGGCTATCCCCCTGGAGGCGTTTATCGTGGCATACCGCACGGGCGCGCCCGCTGCGGCTACGCGAGTATTGTCCGACGTCGCCGCCTTGCGCGGTACCGCGTGCCACCATGGCTGAGTCCAGGCAGCAACGGCTTCGCATGGCCAGGACAGTATTCCGCGTTGCGAGCGGAAACTTCCTTGAAATGTACGATTTCATGGTGTTCGGGTATTTCAGCGCCGCGATCGGGCGAGCTTACTTTCCGGCCACCAGCGAGTTCGCTTCGCTCATGTTTTCGATGACGACCTTCGCGGTCGGGTTCATGGTGCGCCCACTCGGCGCCATATTCCTCGGCGCGTATATTGATCACATCGGCCGGCGCAAAGGACTGCTGGTCACCCTGGCGTTGATGTCCGTGGGCACCCTGACGATAGCACTGGTTCCCGGTTATGAAACGATTGGCCTTTTCGCGCCCATCCTCGTCGTGCTTGGGCGCCTGTGCCAGGGTTTCTCGGCCGGCGTGGAACTGGGCGGCGTGTCCGTCTATCTGTCGGAGATTGCGACGCCCGGCCACAAAGGCTTCTACGTCTCCTGGCAGTCGGGCAGCCAGCAGGTTGCCGTGGCCTTTGCGGGTGTGCTCGGCTACGCGTTGTCCAATATCATGCCACCGGAAGCATTGCAGGCCTGGGGATGGCGCATTCCCCTGATCGTCGGTTGCCTGATCATTCCCTTTGTCTACATGATCAGGCGCACGCTCCAGGAAACCGGCGAATTCGCAGCACGCGCACACCATCCGACACCCGCCGAGGTGTATGCCAGCATCCTGAGCCACTGGAAGATCATTCTTATCGGGGTCGCCATGGTGCTGATGACGACCGTATCGTTCTACACCATCACCGCCTACACGCCGACCTTCGGCAGGAACGTACTCAAACTGTCCGAAAGCGATGCCCTGCTCGTGACGCTGTGTGTAGGGATATCCAATCTGCTCTGGCTACCGCTGATGGGAGCGATGTCGGACCGCGTTGGCCGCCGGCCGCTGCTGCTGCTATTTTCCGGGCTGGCGGTGCTGACCGCGTACCCTGTGATGGATTGGCTCGTGCACGGACCATCCTTTGAGAAGCTGCTGGCGGTCGAGCTGTGGCTGTCGCTGATCTTTGCCGGCTACAACGGCGCCATGGTCGTCTACCTGACGGAAATTGTGCCCTCCGAAGTGCGCACGGCGGGCTTTTCAGTCGCGTACAGCCTGGCCACTACCATCGGCGGGTCGACACCCGCCATCGTCACGTACCTGATCCACAATACGGGCAACCGTGCCATGCCAGGGGCCTGGTTGTCCGTAGCGGCTGGCATCGCCTTCCTGAGTGCCTGGAGCAGCGGCCGTAGATTTTCCCAGACCCCGTCGATTGCCCCGGCATGACCGCCGCGCCACCCTGCGGTACCTCGGCATCCGTACCGATCTCCCGGAACAGGCTGCGGCGAGGCTACAGCTGGAAGAATGGCCCGGGGCCCGCCGGCCGCTTGCAAGGCCTGCAGAATGCCGATGGCCGGGCCTTTGCCGGTTGACAGGCTGACCGACCTGTCACCGCCGGTGGGGCGGCGCACGCGCTGCGGCCGGAAATGTTGCGGCGCACTACTGCTCGCCATCGCCATGGTGGCCCGCTGCGCCGCGCTGTACGCGCAGACGGACGAGATTCAGGTCTACGACGGCCAGATTGCCGCGCCCGAAATCTTCAACCTCACGCTGCACAACAATTTCACACCGGATGGACCGACATCACCCGCATTCCCCGGCGGGCTCGTGCCCGACCACACGCTGAACGGCGTGCCCGAGTGGGCCTACGGAGTCCGACCCTGGATGGAAGCAGGTCTATACCTGCCCCTCTATAGCTACACGGCGGGCGGCCATGTCCTGTTCAACGGCCTCAAGCTGCGCGCGCTCTTTGTCATACCGGATGCCGGCAGGCGGTCATTCTTCTACGGCGTGAACTTCGAGTTCAGCTACAACACGGCGCATTGGGATGCGAGTCGCTACAGCCAGGAGATCCGCGGCATCCTCGGATGGCATCTGGGTCCGTGGGATCTGATCTTCAATCCGATCCTGGACAACGGCTTCAAGGGGATCGGACAACTGGATTTCGCGCCCGCGACGCGACTGGCCTACCACCTCGATGGAACGTGGACACTGGCCGCGGAGGAATACGACGACTTCGGCCATCTGCAGAGGTTCCAGCCGGCTGACGCGCAGAGCCATCAGCTCTTTGGAGTCCTCGATTACAGCGGTCGACCCTGGTCCGTCGAAGGCGGTCTTGGCTTTGGCCTGACCCGCGCCAGCGACAAGGCCGTCCTCAAGCTCATCCTGAGCCGCGACCTGAACTGAGCGCTTCGGCGGGTCACCGCCCGTCGCGGTGAGGGCAGCAACGGCCGGTCGTCCCAACGCAGGGCCTCGACGCTCACGTTTGAATTCAGGCACTGCGCGAATTCCTTCTCAGGCGCGCACGCGGTAGCCCGCTGATGGCACAATGCGCACTTGACCACCATCGATACATCAGGCCCCCGGAGCGCCGCGGCGCAGCGGCCGGCCGCCGGTGCGTCGGCGCCGTGGACAGCAGCGAGGCGCCACCGTGGGCGGCCGTGAAGCGCGCCTGCCGGTGACTGCGCGGCGGGTGCCCGCAGACACCGTATCCCCCGAGGCGCTGCGGTGCGCGCTGCGATCCGCCTGCGCCGATGGACTGCCGCCTCTACCGGATCTCACGATGCCGGCGTGGTCTGAGCACTTCGCTCAGCACGGCGTGGATCTGTCCTCGAGCTGGGCGCTGATCCGGGGACCGCAGGTCATCGCGTTCGTGCTGCTGACGCTCCGCCGGGCGAAACGCTCACGAATCACGGCTTTCGGCGTGTTACCTGCCGCCCGCGGCCAAGGCGCCGCCGCAACACTGCTGGACGTCGTGCTGACCCGGGCCGATGCGCGCCGCGATCAATGGGTAGAGCTTGAGGTTCCGGCCCGGAACAGGCACGCCATGCAGCGTGTGTGGGCGCAGGGCTTCAAGCCGGTGTGCCGCCTGTATGGCTATCAGGCCCCGCCACATGACGGCGACCCGCCGGAGGCCGCCTGTTCGCCCATAGCGGCGGCTGAAGCCATCGGCAGGCTCGATGAATTGGACGCCACCGATCCCGAAGCGCTGCCGTGGCCCGTCAGCGGCGCGGCGCTGGCGATGCGCCCGGCGCTGCAGGCCTGGCACTGCGATCGCGCGCAACTGATCTTCGAGGCGACCGGCGAGTCCGCCCTGACGGTGCGTAGCCTCATCGACCGGGATCCGGAGCAGTGCGGTGCCACGCAGCTGCTCCGCGCGCTCAGGGCCCAGCGCCCCGGCCACACGCTGACGACGCCGCCCGTGCATCGCGAGGACGGCGCGGCGCGTGCATTCGATGCAGCGGGCTGGAACCGCCTGTCCCATTCCCAGTGGCTGCTGCGCTATACGTTGTGCGGTTAGCGCAATAATCATCGGCCTAGAAGTCAGCAATCCACGCCGGGGGCATCGGGTTCATCCGCGCAGCTCATCGCGTCGGTGTCTGCCTGGAGCCCAGATACCGCGTCTCGACTCCGATTGAACGGGATCTGGGAACACGCGTGGGCCTCCGCACGCGGTCCCGATCCGCTCGAGCGTGACACCGCGCTGCCTGGCATGTCTGGCGTTCGCCCGCACCATGGCGGTCGATCCTTCCAGGCGGAGCGAAATGCACCGACAACCTCAGGTGCGTTCGAGAATCCCCGCGGCCCCCATGCCGGTGCCGATGCACATGGTCACCATGCCGTAGCGCCGCTTCGGATCGCGCTTAAGTCCGTTGACGAGGGTGGCCACGCGGATGGCGCCGGTGGCACCCAAGGGATGACCCAGCGCGATGGCGCCCCCGAGGGGATTGACCTTGGCGGGATCCAGCTGCAGGGTACGCATCACCGCCAGCGCCTGGGCCGCGAAGGCCTCATTGAGCTCGATCCAATCCAGATCCGCCTGCCGCAGGCCGCCCGCCTTGAGCGCCCGCGGAATGGCCTCGATGGGTCCGATGCCCATGATTTCCGGGGGCACACCCGCTACTGCAAAGCTGACAAAGCGCGCCAGCGGCTTGATGCCATAGCGCTTGACCGCCGCTTCGCTCATCAGCAGCACCGCACCGGCGCCGTCCGACATCTGCGAGCTGTTGCCCGCCGTCACCGAACCGCGGGCCGCGAACACCGGCCTGAGTTTGGCCAGGCTTTCGAGCGATGAATCCTTGCGCGGGCCTTCATCGACGCTGCACAGTCTCTCCATGACGCGCACGGCGCCGCCCGCGCCGGGCACATGCGTATGCACGGAGTACGGACTGATCTCGGCATTGAACTGCCCGGCAGCGATCGCGGAACAGGCGCGTTGATTGGACAGCAGGGCGAAGGCATCCTGGTCCTCGCGGCTGACTTTCCAGCGCTCGGCCACCTTCTCGGCGGTCAGGCCCATGCCGTAGGCGATGGCGTAGTGCTCCTTATTCTCGAAGACCGCCGGGTTGAGGCTGACCTTGTTGCCCATCATCTGCGTCATCGCGCTCATCGACTCGGTCCCGGCGCCGATCATCACGTCCGCCTCGCCCAGGCGGATGCGCGCTGCCGCGTCGGCCACCGCCTGCAGCCCCGAGGAGCAGAATCGGTTGATGGTGATGCCGGGCACAGTGTCCGGAAACCCCGCGAGCAGGACGCCGATGCGCGCCACGTTCATGCCCTGCTCCGCTTCCGGCATGGCGCAGCCGACGATGACATCGCCGATTTCGCCTGGATTCAGTCCCGGAACCTGGTTCACCACCGCGCGCAGCACATGCGCCAGCAGATCATCGGGGCGTACATAACGGTACATGCCATTGCGCTTGCCCACGGCGGTGCGGGTCGCGGCGACGATATAGGCATCCTGGATGATTCGGGCCATGATCAGATCCCCGTGTGTGAGTCGTGGTTCAATTGCGCAGCGGCTTGCCGGTTTCCAGCGTGTGGGCAATGCGCTGCTGAGTCTGGTCCGACTTCAGCAGTTCCACGAACTGCGCGCGTTCGACATCCAGAATCCATTGCTCGTCGACGCGACTGCCGGTCTCCACCTCGCCGCCGCACAGCGCGACCGCGGCCGCCCGCGACACCCGGTAGTCGTGCGCGCTGATCATCCCGCCTTCCTTCATGTTCACCAGCATCATTTCGCAGGTGGCTATGCCGTTGCGCCCGGCGACCGGAATCGAGCGCCGGACCAGCGGTGGCCGATAGCCGGCCTCGGCCAGCGCCCGGGCGCGGCGGATCGCGACGTACAGCAATTCGTTCGCGTTGAACAGGACGTCGTCCGATCGCTTCAGGTAGCCCAGTCCCACGGCCTCCAGCGCACTCCTGGATACGGTTGCCATGGCCACGTTCTGGAACGCGTTCTGGACGTAGGGAAAGACGTCGCCGCCGGCGGCGCGCTCGGCCAGGTCTGCGGCCTGCAGCGCCAGCTCCTTGCACCCACCGCCTGCCGGAATCAGACCGACGCCCGTTTCCACGAGGCCGATATAGCTCTCCAGCGCCGCCACCCGATGGGTGGCATGCAGCAGGAATTCGCAGCCACCGCCCAGCGCCATGCCCTGCACCGCGGCCACGGTCGGAATGGCGGCGTGCTTGAGCCTCATCGCCGTGCGCTGAAACCGGTCTATGAAGCGCTCCAGCTCCGCGAATCGCCCCGCCCTGCAAGCCTCCAGTACCTCATTGAGATTGGCACCCAGCGCGAACGGCGCCTCGTGCCAGAGGACCAGCCCGGCGAGTTCCCGCTCCGCGCGGGCGATGGACTCGAGCAGCCCCTCGATGACCGCGCTGGCGATCGTGTGCTGCTTGGTCTTGAACGACACGATGCCGATGCGCGTGTCCTGCTGCGGCAGCTGCCACAGACGCAGGCCCTCGTTTTCCCACAGCGTGACACCGCGGTCATAGGGCGCTTCGCCGAACAGCCTTTCCGGAGCCAGCTGCCGCGCATACACCGGGAGGCTGGAGCGCGGCTTCAGTGTGCCGGAGGCCGCCGAATACGAGCCGCCCGGCTCGTGCACGCCGCTGCGGGTGGCGACCCAACCGGGCAGCGCGACCTGCGCCATCGCGCGACCGGCATCGATGTCCGCCTGGATTGCGGTGGCGATTTCGCGCCAGCCGGCGGCCTGCCAGGTTTCAAAGGGCCCCTGCGACCAGCCAAAACCCCAGCGCATCGCAAAGTCCAGATCGCGCCCGTTGTCGGCGACGTCGCCCAGGTGAAAGGCGGCATAGTGGAACACATCGCGGAACACGGCCCAGAGGAACTGCGCCTGTATGTGGCTCGATGCGCGCAGTGCCGCAAATTTCTGCTTCGGGTCGCGGACGTTCAGGATGGCATCCACCTCCGGCGCAACCCGTCCGGCGGCGGGCCGATAATCCCTGGCGGCAGGATCCAGGACCTGTATGTCCTTGCCCACCTTGCGGAACACCCCCGCCCTGCTCTTCTGCCCCAGCGCGCCCTTGGCGATCAGCGCCTGCAGCCAGTCCGGCACCTTGAAGTGGGGATGCCAGGGATCGGCATGGGCTCCTTCGCCGAGCCCCGATTGCAGGGTGCCGATCACATGTGCCAGCGTATCGAGCCCGACGACGTCCGCGGTGCGGTACGTGGCGCTCGAGGGCCGGCCGATCCTGGGGCCGGTGAGCGCGTCCACTTCATCGAAGCCGAGCCCCAGGCGCGCGGTGTGGTGCATGACGGCCAGGATCGAGAACACGCCGATCCGATTGGCCACGAAATTCGGTGTATCAAGGGCGCGGACGACATTCTTGCCGAGTCGGCTCGTCAGCCAGGTCTCCAGCCCATCGAGCATGGCGGGCTCGGTATCCGGAGTCGCGATCAGTTCGACCAGCGACATGTAGCGCGGCGGGTTGAAGAAGTGCAGGCCGCAGAATCGGCCCCGCAACGCCGCCGGGATGCCCTCGGCCAGCGACCGGATCGACAGTCCCGAGGTGTTGGATGCAAAAATCGCCGTTGCCGGGATGTAGGGTGCAACCTTGGCATATAGGTCGTGTTTCCACGCCAGCTTCTCGGCGATCGCTTCGATGATCAGGTCACAATCACGCAATTTCTCCAGGTCGGTGCCGTAGTTGGCCGCATCGATGTAGGCGAGTCGCTCCCGCACAGCCAGCGGCGCGGGCTCCAGCTTGGCCAGGCCCGCCAGCGCCTTGTCGACGATGGCATTGGCCGGCCCGCTTTCGCCGGGCAGGTCGAACAGCAGGACGGGTACGTCGGCGTTGGCCAGGTGGGCGGCAATCTGCGCCCCCATGACGCCCGCGCCCAGCACGGCCGCCTTGCGGATGATGACTGTGTCCACGTTGCTGTCCTCGCTTGCAACCGGTCTTCGCGCAGAGCATACGCCCCAGTGCGCTGGGGACGGAAGGCCTCGAGCGGGCGAATACGTTATCGGCGCGGTGACCCGCGCGCGACAACTGAAAGATCAACAGACAGAACACCCGTACGCTCAGACCTTGCAGGATAGCGACGCCCACGGTTGCCCTTGAAAAGAGCCGCTCGGTCGGCACCCTGGGCGGTCGCCGCATGATACTGGGTTCGGCGCCCCCTGCCTCGAAGACCAGGAAACACGCCGCAGGCCCGGGCGCGCTAGCGTGCGGCGGTGCCTAAAGAGCCTTCTTGGGCTACGGGACGTCCTTGACAAATCGCAGGTCAGACCCTCGACGGAACTTCACCACGTCTTCCAGATGCCATTCCCGGAGCGGTTGACCCAATGTACTGGGATGGTAGATGCCCACGCGGATGACCTTTATCGATGAGAGCTCCGCCCGCGATGCCAGCGCTGGCTCCGCGGCAGCGACTACGGTCGCGGCGACCCTCTCGATCGCCGCGGTGTCGGCCTCCACGAACCTGATGTCGTCAACGGAGATATGCAGATCATTCCGACTGCCCGTCACCAGGATGTGGTTTTCCGGCAGGCCTGTCGCCTTGGACACGGCCGCGGTGATGGAATCCAGATCAGACACATAATGCAGAAAATCCCCCAGCGATGAGGGACCGCCCGCGTGACAGCCCGCAAGGCCGACGGCACCCAGGCAGGTCAGCAGAAATCCTTGAACCCTTCGGATCACTTCGCGCCTCGGGTGGTCAATGGGCCGCACGCGGTACTATTGCGACGATCGAGGCCCTGTCTTCGCGACCTCCTGCTCCGCCGCCAGCCAATCGTCCAATTCGGCCCCCGGCAAGAACCCGCGTCGCTCGGCCCGATAATAGGCATTCTCTGCAATGAGCGCCCAACGGGCTTCGTCGTCCCAGAGGCTTTCCGGCTCCGGCCGAGGATCGCTACTGAGCGTCAGCGGGGGCGGCGGGTCAATCGTCCGTCGGACCTTGAGTTGATTACTCGCGCTCATGAAATGCTCCTCCACATGTCAACCTAATCCGACGCGTCAGACCATCAAGCAACCCGCTGCCGCCGGGAAGCGCGGAACCGGCCGCGGCCAGGTTGGGATGTCCGATCGCAATCCCGACCCGCACCGCCTTCCCGGTGAGCTCAATGGGATCTGTTCATCAATGCGCCAACAACGGAAAGTAAAGCTCATCGGCGCCTGCATATTCCCAACGATTTTGAGTGTCCAGCGCCCCGCCCACACAAGCCATTCGTGGATATACGTAGGCGCTCGTCGGCGCTATCCGGGATTGCGATGATCAAGCAGCCAGCAGGGAGCTTGGGACTATGCCAGTCCTGGTGAATGGCGCCCCTATCGGCGAGAATATCATCAACGTCACCGGCATTGTCGACAGGCCCATGTGCTCAGCACGACGTCGCCGCTCTGCACAGGCCATCCCGCGGCGTTACGCGGCAGCGCGGGCAGGAATTCTCTGATATTGATCCGCCCTTGCCTCCGCTGTCCGCACGACTTCCCATGACCAATCTCTACCAGCTGGTCTACTTCATGCTTCCGGCCTACTTGGCCAACATGGCTCCGCCATTTACCCGGTTCTGGAAAGGCTGGAATCGGCCCATCAGCCGCCGGTGGCTGGGCAGTCACAAGACGGTGCTTGGGTTTGGACTGGGCGTCGCCGTTGCACTGGCTACCGCGTTGGTTCAGTCCCGTATCCATTGGGGCGGCGATCTGTGGCCTCGCGATCAGTGGCCGGCTCTTGGGCTGGCGTTTGGCCTGGGCGCGATGGGCGGTGACAGTCTCAAGAGCCTGGCGAAGCGGTTGCAGCACATTCCACCGGGACAGTCATGGATTCCACTGGATCAGTTGGACTTTGTCGTGGGCGCCTTGATAGGCGTGCTTCCTTGGGTACGACTGCCCTGGGCTGATGTTGCGCTGCTGCTGATTGTCAGTTTCATCGGCGATGTGGTGGTCAACCACCTGTCCTTCTGGTGTGGGATACGGGCAACCAGGTGGTAGTCATCGGATAGGTACCGGGCATCATGCTCGTCACGGCGGCAATCCGTGCGCATTCACTCGGCGACGCTCGCCGCCGCACGATGCACATCCGGGCGCAGGATCGCGAACGCCACCATGGAAGCCGCCGACACACCCGCCGCAAGCAGGAAGGGGCTTGCGGGATGGAGGGTCCACAGCGCTCCGGCCATGACGGACGCCAGCACATAGAGGCACCCGGTTACGAAATTGTAGACCCCGATCGCCGCCGCGCGCCGTGCCGGTTCCACATCCGCGATGAACGCCTTGCTTTGCGCCTCATCAATCGAATAGAACAGGCCGTACAGGACAAACAGCGCGACGATCTGCCACTTCGCAACCGCCCAGACGAATCCGAGGCTCATGAACAGATAGGTCAGGTAGCCCGCCGTAATGATGCGTCCCCTGCCCCACCGATCGCCGATCTGGCCAATCAGCGGCGCCGACACCACGGAGGCCGCATTGAACAGCGCGTACAGCAAGGCGATGTCCCGCGCCGCGAAGCCCGCGCTGTGTGCGCGCAGCAGGAGGAACGCGAAGCTGAAATACCCGAGCGCAAAGAGGCCGGCAGGCACCAGGTAGCGCTTGAAGTCGCCGCTCAAGGCGTGCCAGGTCTTCCGGGGATTCTCGCGTCGGTGGGGCGTCCCGGGCCGATCCTTGACCAGACACAGGACCGCGACGCTGACCATCGCCGGGATCAGCGCGATGCGGAACAGCATCCGATAGCTCCGGGCGTCTTCCCCGAGCCAGGACAGTATGCCGTACGCGAGCAGCGGGCCCGCCACGGCACCGGCCTTGTCGAGGGCCTTATGCACCCCAAATGAAAAGCCCCGGGTCGCCGGGTCCGCGACGGCAGCCAGCCAGGCGTCGCGCGGCGGCCCGCGGAAACTCTTGCCCAGCCTTTCCACGACCCGAAACGCACCGAGGCCGGCGATCGATGTGGTCAGCAGCACAATTCCCTTGGCCAGGGTCGAAAAACCGTAGCCTGCCAGGGCAAATACCTTGCGCTGACCGGATCGGTCCGATAACCAACCGGCGAGGACATCGAGCGACGAGGCGGAAAAGTCCGCAACGCCCTCGACCAGGCCCAATACTGCCGCGGAAGCGCCGGCGACACCGGTAAAGAACACCGCAAACACCGCAAACAGCATCTCGGAACTCAGATCCGTCAGCAGGCTCACCACGCCCAGCTTCAGAACGTCGACGTGCACGCCGAACTTGGTTGGACCGCGATCGGTCGGCATGCCGGCCCCCTGTGCCCGTGACCGCGCCATTGTGCAGCCAATGCCCGACCCGGTAAACCGCGGGCGCAGTGTCCCTGCCCGCCCTTCCTGGCGCCGGTCCTGACCCCTACATGCCGTACCGTCGAACAAACCAGGTCTTGACGATATGCGTCAAGGCCGCGTAGCTGATCATCATGCCCGCAAGAATCGGCCAATAGAGCATCGGCAAGGGCTTGAAGCCGAGCGTCGCGCCCAGCGGGGTATAAGGAATGATACTGCCGATTGCGACAATCAATACGGTCGTGCCGATCAAGGCGGCGCTCGCGCGGCTCTCGATGAACGGGAGTCTGGCGGTACGAATGATGTGGATGATCAGCGTTTGCGTCATCAGACTCTCGACGAACCAGCCGGCTTGAAACAATGAGGGGTTGTTCCAGCACTTGAATACCAGCAGCATCACCGCATAGGTCATGTAGTCGAATATGGAACTGATTGGGCCGATGAAGAGCACGAACCGGGTCAGGTTCCCGAGATCCCACTTGCGGGGCTGGGCCAGGTAGTCCGCGTCGACATGGTCGGTGGGAATCGTGGTCTGGCTGAAGTCGTAGAGCAGATTGTTGGTCAGGACCTGGATCGGCATCATCGGCAGGAACGGCAGGAAGATACTCGCTCCCAGCACGCTGAACATGTTGCCGAAGTTCGAACTGGCGCCCATCTTGATGTACTTGACGATGTTACCGAACACCTTGCGGCCCTCGGTGACACCTTCGCTGAGCACGATGAGGCTCTTCTCCAGCAAGATGATGTCGGCGCTTTCCTTGGCGATATCCACGGCAGTGTCCACGGAGACGCCCACATCGGCCGCTTTGAGCGCCGGCCCATCGTTGATGCCGTCGCCCAGAAACCCGACGACGTGCCCGCCGCGGTGCAACGCCTCAATGACCCGCGCTTTCTGTTCGGGTGAGAGCTTGACGAATGCCACGGATCCCTCCGCAGCCTTCGTCAGATCCGCATCGCTCATCCCCTCGACCTCACTGCCAGGGATGAAGCGCTCCACCGGAAGGTCGACCTGGCGGCAGATGGTGCGCGTCACCAGCAGGGCATCGCCGGTCAGAATCTTGACCGTGACGCCGGCGTTCCGGAGCAGAGCCAGAGCTTTAATCGCCGACTCCTTCGGGGGATCCAGAAAGGCGATGTAGCCCAGCAGCGTAAGACCCGCTTCATCGGCCACGGAGTAGGACGGGCGCATGGGTTCAAGGCGCCGATAGGCCACGCCGACGACGCGAAACCCCTCTTCGTTCAGCCTGTCAACCTCCAATTGCGCCGCCTGGCGCCGCGCGGCATCCAGGCTTGCGATCCGGCCCCCAGCCTCCTCGAACTGCTCGCATGCGGCGAGCACTTCTTCCACGGCGCCTTTGGTGATCAGCAGATGCGACGCCGTCTGGTCGGACAATACGACCGACATGCGACGGCGCTGGAAGTCGAAAGGGATCTCGTCGACCTTGGTGAATTGTGCCTTCAGATCGTTCAGGGTGGGGGCGTGCTCCGCCTGCTCGCCATGCTTAAGCACCGCCACATCGAGGAGATTCTTGAGGCCCGACTGGAATTGGCTGTTCAGCCACGCGAAATGCAGGACCCGCTCGGACTCCTCGCCGTCCAGACCGAGATGATACTGCAGGATGATCCGGTCCTGGGTCAGCGTCCCGGTCTTGTCCGTGCACAGCACATCCATCGCACCCAGGTTCTGGATCGCATTCAAGCGCTTGACGATGACGCGCTTACGCGCCATGGCCGTAGCGCCCTTCGCCAGATTGACCGTGACGATCGTCGGCAGCATCTCCGGCGTCAGTCCCACGGCGACCGCGACCGCAAACAACAACGCTTCCAGCCAGTTCCCCTTGGTGAGCCCATTGATCAGAAACACCGCCGGGACCATGACCACAAGGAATTTGATCATCAGCCAGGTGAAATTGGTCACCCCGCGGTCGAACGCCGTGGGAACGCGGGTACCGACAATCGCGTCGGCGAGCCTGCCGAAATACGTTCGGGCACCGGTCTGCAGCACGATGGCTACCGCGGTCCCGGACAGGACCGAGCTGCCGAGGTAGCACACATTGGGCAGGTCCAGGGGGTCGATGTGATCAGCGGCGGGAGGGCGGTCCGATTTCTCGACCGGCATGGCCTCACCCGTCAGGGCGGACTGGTTGATGTGCAGGTCCTTGGCGGACAGCAGCCGCAGGTCGGCCGGGACGAGGTCGCCGGCGGCCAGCAGCACGATGTCCCCGGGGACGAGGCGATCCATGGGCTCTTCCACAGTGCCCGGGCTGGCGGCGTCCCGCCGGCGTACGGTGGCCGAGGTGTGTACCATGGCCCGCAGCCGGGCCGCGGCCCGGTTGGATCGGTGCTCCTGAAAGAAGGCCAGACCCACGGAGAGCACGACCATCAGGCTGATCAGGGTCGCAGCGCGCGAGTCACCCGTCGCCAGAGAGACGGCGGCCAATGCGAGCAGGAGAAAATTGAGCGGATTCTTGAGCCGCCCCAGCAATTCCTGCGGGATCGTCAGGGCGCGCTCGCGCGCAATCTGATTCGGCCCGATGTCCGCGAGCCGCTGACGGGCATCATCAGCGCTCAGACCGGTTGGCGAGGATTTGAATTCGGCGAGCAGTGCATCCGGCTCCGCGCGCGCCCAGACCGGCATTTCCGTGAGCGATATCCGCTCGCGCCCCGCTCTCGACGCACCATTCCCCCACCACGCGAGGTGCAGCCAGCCGCGTGCGGGTGCAGCGTGCGTGTTCATCAGTCGCAGGGAACTGGTACAAGACCCGCGGGTAAGCAGGTCGATCCGCGATCGGATGCGCCGGCTACCGGCAGCTTCAATCTCCGACTGGCCATCTATGCCCATCCCCGACTCATTGCAGGCCATTCTCATGCGGGCCAGCCACCCAGCCATCCGTACCATCCCTTAAGGGCCAGGCGCTTGACGGCTCGTCATCGTCCGGGCGCCGCCCCCGCCGGCCCAAGCCCCTGCGGCCAGGGCTACCCCAACCCGCCTTGGCTCGCCGGTGTCTACACCTGCCCCATGCATCCACAGAGCCGCAGTCAACGCAGCGGCGGGATCAGCCGTGCCGCCCGAGCCAGGCGACCAGGTCATCGAGCACGCGCCCGCGTTCGGGTTCGTTGTAGATCTCGTGGTACAGACCCTCATAGACCAACAGCGTCTTGTCGGCGCTCCCCAGGCGCTCATAGACCGGGCGATTGCCGGCCAGCGGCACCAGTGAGTCGCCCGTGCCATGCTGGATCAGGACCGGCATCCGCAATTCAGCCGCGTGGTGCGCGAACCCCGCCATTGCGCCCGCCAGCTCGGACACCGTGCGGGCCGGAGCCGCGCCCCGGTAGACCAGCGGATCCTCGTCGTAGGCCTTGACGACCGCTGGATCACGACTCACGGCAGCCGCCGGCAGGGTCAGGACGCCGAGATTCGGCGCGATGGCCGACAGCACGCGGACCAGCCGGATCTGCCAGGACGGTACCAGCTCGCCCATGCTCAGCGCCGGGGCCGACAGCGCCAGGGCCGTGATATCGCGCTCATGCGCCAGTGCGTACCCCAACGCGATCGCACCTCCCATGCTGTGTCCGACCAGAAAGAGCGGCAGGCCGGGATGGGCCTGCCTGGCAGACTCGATAAGGGTGTGCAGGTCGGCAATCAGCCACTCGAAGCGCCCGATGTTTCCGCGCCGGCCACCCGAGCGGCCATGACCGCGATGGTCGATGGCGTAAACGGCGTAACGGCCCGCGTTCAATCGCGCGGCCACGTGCTCATAACGACCGCAATGCTCGGCCGCGCCATGCGCGAGGATCACCGCCGCGATCGGCGCCTCATCGGGGAGCCACGCGCGTCCGTAGAGGCGGACTCCGCCGACTCCGCTGAACTCGAGTTCCCGGCTTTGCATGGCCGATCACCTGATTCCATAATGAACTTAACAGGCTACAGCAACAGCCCCGCTCCATCGAAGCGCCTGCGGTCAATTTGCAGCCTTCGCGGCAGCCTCGCCCCGGGGCCACGCGCCTGATCCCGAGCGGGACGCTTGCCGCACGCGTCGCCGGCAATCATCGCGTGGCTGGCGCAGGCCGCCGCCTGAATCCCGCGCAGACGATGACTCGTTGATGGCTCCAGGGCGGCTGTCGTCTGCGCTCCATCCGTGTTATTAATGCCCGGGGTGAAACCCGCGCCGCGGGCAGGGCGGAGAGGGAGTTGAGCAGGATCAGCATTCGCCGGACCCATGGCCTGCCGCGCGCGCGCGCCGTCGAGGCGGTCGACGCCGTGGTCGGGAGGTTACAGTACGAATACGCCATCCAATCGCGGTGGGCCGGTTCGACGCTTCATTTCGAGCGCGCAGGCCTCAGCGGTACGCTGGAGCTGAGCGCAACAGAATTGACGATCGATGTGGAACTGGGGTTTCTGCTGGGCGCCTTGCGCGCCAGCATCGCCAGCGGGATCGAGCGCCACCTCGATGAATTTCTGGAGGCGAAACCCGGCTCGGCCCGGCGCCGCCGGAAGTGAGCGCGTCACGGCGCTGGACGATCTGTGGCTGACGGTGCCTCTGAACTTCGAGGCGATCCACGCCTATCGCACTGGTGAGGCTGCGCCGATACTGCTAGCCTGGATTTCCACGGCGCGCTGATCGGCTAAGCATCGACGCATCCTCGTGGCCCGCGTGGGGCCGTTTATCCGCCATTTCTCCCCCGCGTTAAACGAACTGACGCCGTCAGTCTG
>Ga0075017_100001195_pt1 | contig 15732 bp, 15 predicted proteins | sample AleBraG_ABR_2012_FD_71475 | JGI IMG/M metagenome (GOLD analysis project Ga0075017, IMG submission 71475) | Freshwater sediment microbial communities in response to fracking from Pennsylvania, USA - Alex Branch Run_MetaG_ABR_2012 | ecosystem: Environmental > Aquatic > Freshwater > Creek >... | reverse complement strand
GCGAGTGCGGCGGGTCGTCACCCCGTTGGATGGGTCGCTGCCCCTCGTGCGACGCGTGGGGCACCCTCGTCGAGGAGATCGCCGCGGCACGTACCGAGGTCGGGCACGCGGTCGCGCCCGGATCCGCGCCGGTGCCGATCGCCGAGGTGAAGGTCGATGCCGCGGAGCGCCGATCCACGGGCGTCGAGGAGCTCGATCGCGTGCTGGGCGGTGGCCTCGTGCCCGGTTCGGTCACCCTGCTCGCCGGCGAGCCCGGGATGGGCAAGAGCACGTTGCTGCTCCAGTCGCTCGGGGCGATGGCGGCGGCAGGTCTCCGTTGCCTGCTCGTCACCGCGGAGGAGTCGCCCGCCCAGGTGCGGATGCGCGCGGAGCGCGTCGGTGCGCTCGCGCCGGAGCTGCTCGTCGTCGGCGCCACCGATCTCCACCATGTGCTCGCGCACGCCGAGGCGGTCGCGCCCGACGTGCTCGCGATCGACTCGATCCAGACGGTGGTCGATCCCGATCGGCCCGGGGCGCCCGGTTCGGTCACGCAGGTGCGCGACTGCGCGTACCGGCTGGTGCAGCTCGCGAAGGAGCGCGCCTTGGCCACGCTCCTCGTGGGTCACGTCACCAAGGAGGGCACGGTGGCAGGGCCGCGAGTGCTCGAACACATCGTCGACACCGTGCTCTCGTTCGACGGCGACCGTGGTCACTCGCTGCGCCTGCTGCGCGCGCTCAAGCACCGGTTCGGTTCCACCCAGGAGCTCGGCCTCTTCGACATGACGAGCGAGGGGCTGGAGTGCGTGCCCGACGCGTCGGCACGCTTCCTCGTCGATCGCCGCCCCGGTGTCGCCGGTTCCGCGGTGGCCGCGGTGCTGGAGGGCGCGCGGCCGGTGATGGTGGAGGTGCAGGCGCTCGTGGTGCCGAGCAACGCGCCGTCGCCGCGGCGTTCCGGTTCGGGTGTCGACGCGCAACGGCTGTCGATGCTCCTCGCGGTGCTCGCGCAGCGTGCCGGGGTCGACCTGATGCAACACGACGTCTACGGCAGCATCGCCGGTGGCCTGCGGGTCACCGAGCCCGGGCTCGACCTCGCGCTGGCCCTGGCCACGGCCGGTGCGCGGACGGGGCGGGCGGCGCCGGAGCGGCTGGTCGTGGTGGGTGAGTTGGGCCTGGGCGGCGAAGTGCGCTCGGTGCCGCAGTTGGAGCGCCGGCTCGCCGAGGCCGCCCGCCAAGGCTTCGAGCAGGCGCTGGTCCCGCCGGGGACGGCGGAACAGCCGGGGATCCAGGTGCTTCCCGTCGGCGACCTTCGCGAAGCGGTTGCACTCGGTCTGATCAGGGCGGACCCGGGATTCGCCGCGGTATCCTGAGGGCTCGACCGTCGCCCGACCCACCGAGAGGCTGAGCGCACCGTGCCCGCCCCAAAGCGATCGGAAGCAATGATGGTCGCCCTGCGCCTCGTCGCGCCGGGCACGCAGCTGCGGGAGGGGCTCGACCGCATCCTCCAGGCCCGGATGGGCGCGCTCATCGTCGTCGGTGACGGCCCCGACGTGCTCTCGGTCTGCTCGGGTGGCTTCCTCCTCGACGCCGAGTTCACGCCGCAGCGGCTGTCGGAGCTCGCGAAGATGGACGGAGCGATCATCCTCGCCGCCGACACGTCGCGGGTTGCCCGGGCCAACGTGCACCTCGTCCCCGACCCGAACGTGCCCACCTCGGAGACCGGCACCCGCCACCGCACCGCCGAGCGGGTCGGTCGTCAGCTGGACGTGCCGGTGATCACCGTGTCCGAGGACATGTCGCTGGTCACCATCCACCGCCGGGGTGAGAAGCACACCCTCGAACCGATCCCACGGGTGCTGGCGCGCGCCGACCAGGCGCTGCAGATCCTCGGCCGCTACAAGGCCCGCCTCGACGCGGTGAGCGGCTCGCTCTCCGCACTCGAGGTGGAAGACCTCGTGACCGTGCGCGACGTCGCCACCGTGCTCCAGCGCGCCGAGATGGTGCGGCGCATCTCCGAGGAGATCGAGGGCTACGTCGTGGAGCTCGGCGCCGACGGCCGCCTGGTGATGCTCCAACTCGAGGAGCTCGTCGGCGGCGTGGAAGAAGACCGTCGCCTCGTCGCGAAGGACTACTTCCACTCCGCCCCCGACTTCGAGCTCGTGAACGTGATGCGCGAGCTCGGTGAGCTCGACGACGAGGCGATGCTGGATCTCGGCTCGGTCGCCGGCGTGCTGCACCTCCCGCCGGGCGCGGGCATCGACAGCGCGCTCCAACCGCGCGGCTTCCGCCTGCTGCACAAGATCCCGCGCCTGCCCGAGATCGTGTCGGATCACGTGGTCGGGCGCTTCCACAACCTGCAGAAGATCATGCGCGCCAACATCGCCGACCTCACCGAGGTCGACGGCGTGGGCGACGCGCGAGCCCGCGCGATCAAGGAAGGACTCTCGCGTCTCGCCGAGACGTCCATCCTCGAGCGCTACGTCTGACGGAGGAAGCATGGCGGAGTTGGCCACCGGCACCCACGAGGTCGACGTCGAGCACATCGTGCTCAAGGGCGCCGACGGCGCCGCGGTCGACGCGATCCACGCTCGGCCCGACGGCATGCCGCACTCCGGGCTGGTGCTGCACCCCGACATCATGGGAGTGCGCCCGCTGTTCGACGACCTGTGCCGGCGCCTCGCCACCCACGGTTTCGCGGTGTGCTGTCCCGAGCCGTTCGCCCGCGCGCCGGTCGAGGTGCTCGCGGCGACCGACGATCCCGCCGCGCGAATGGCGTACGTGAAGGAGCTCGACGACGAGCTCCAGATCGGTGACCTCGAGGCTGCGGCCGACTACCTCGTGGTCCACGACGACGTGCGCGAGGTCGCGGTGCTCGGCTTCTGCATGGGCGGCATGCAGGTGCTCAAGGCCGCGGCGTCGGGGCGCTTCGACCGCGCCGTCGCGTTCTACGGCATGGTCGTCCCGCCCGAGAGCTGGATCGGTCCCGCCACCAAGCTGCCGCTCGACACCGCGGCCGAGGTGTGCCCCACGCTGGCGATCTTCGGCGGTCGCGACGACTTCACCCCGGCCGCCGACATCGAGGCGTTGAGCGCGGCGTGGGCATCGCGCCCCGACTGCGAGATCGTGCTGTACCCGGAAGCGGAGCACGGGTTCGTGCACGCTCCGGAGCGTCCCTCGCACCGCGCCGACGATGCCGCCGACGCCTGGACCCGCGTGCTCGCCTTCCTCCAACCCGAGTAACCGGGTCAATACAGGGTGGAGCGTTCCTCGAGGGCCTGGCGGTCGAGGATCTGGTAGCGGTTGCGACCCTCCACCTTGATCCAGCCGAGGCGGGTGAACAGCGACAGCGCCTTGTTCACGCGCTCGCGGCTCGCGCCGACGAGGCCGGCGAGATCCTCCTGGGTCATCGGGAGGCGGAACGCGTCCTCGGTGCCGGCGATGTCGAGCAGCCGCTTGGCGGTGCGGGCGGGCACGTCGAGGAACACGGCATCGGCGAGGGCGTCGTCGGTGGTGCGGAGGCGGCGGGCGAGCAGGCGCACGATCACCCACAACAACGTGGGCTGCTGGTCGATCGCGGCGCGCAGCGGCTCGTAGCCGAGCACGATGACGGTGGTCTCCTCGAGGGCTCGTGCGTCGGCCGAACGGGGGCCGTCGTCGAAGAGGCCGAGCTCGCCGAACAGGGCGCCTTCCTCGAGCACCGCCACGAGCGACTCGCGGCCATCGGGCGAGCTGGTGAGGATGGCGACGCGCCCGTTGACGATGCCGTACATCTCCGAGGCGGCCTCGCCCCGGCGGAAGATCACCTCATTGCGGGCGAAGGTGCGCGACGTCGAGACCGCCCGCAGGCCGTCGAGCGTCTCGGGGGGCATCGCGCCCAGCAACTGCGACGTTTCCAGGACCCGCCGGTTCTCCACCATGCTCGAGCGAGCGTAGCGAGTCGGACGCGGCAACGGGGTGAGCCTCGCGGCGATGCGGGGGCGGTCGTCGATCCGGCCCGGAAGAGGCGCTCCCGGGGCTCTGGTACCCTGGATGTCCTGCCGTTTCCGGCCGGCCCCACCCCGTTCCCCCCCAGTTGGGGCCGTACGCGAGATCCTGTGCGAGGAGAGTCATGGCGTTCGACGTCGGCGACAAGGTCGTCTACCCCCACCACGGTGCTGCGACCATCGAGAAGCGCGAGAAGAAGGAGGCATTCGGCGAGAAGCGCGACTACCTCGTGCTGCGCCTTGCCTACGGCGATCTCACCCTGATGGTGCCTGCGGACAACGCCGAGGAGATCGGCCTGCGCGAGGTCATCAACGACGAAGAGGTCGAGGAGGTGTTCGCCGTCCTTCGCAAGAAGGAGGCGCGCATGCCCACCAACTGGTCGCGTCGGTTCAAGAACCACGTCGAGAAGCTGAAGAGCGGCGACATCTACCAGGTGGCCGAGGTCGTCCGGAACCTCTCCATCCGGGAGGCCGACAAGGGCCTGTCCGCCGGCGAGAAGCGCATGCTGGCCCGCGCCCGCCAGATCCTCGTGTCGGAGCTCACCTTTGCGCTCAACGTCGACGAGGAGGCGGCCGAGGCGCGCCTCGACGAAGTGCTGAAGAGCGAGGACAAGCCGCCCGCCAAGAAGGCGCCGGCGAAGAAGGCCCCGGCCAAGAAGGCACCCGCAGAGAAGGCCCCGGCCGACAAGGCAGTCGCCGAGAAAGCGCCTGCGGAGAAGAAGGCCCCCGCCAAGCAGGCCGCGCGATCGACCGAGAAGTAGCCCGCGCCGGGATCCACGCCGATGGCCGGGGTGTGGGCAGTGGTCGTCGCCGCCGGTTCCGGCGTGCGCTTCGGCGGGCCCAAGCAGTTCGCAGTGCTCGCGGGCACGCGCGTCGTCGACCGCTCGCTCGCGGTTGCGCGCGACGCGTGTGACGGCGTCGTGCTCGTCCTCACCGATCCCGACGCGTGGGATGGCGCGGGTCCCGATGCCGTCGTCGCCGGTGGTTCGACGCGCGCCGAGTCGGTGCGCGCGGGCCTCGCGGCGGTCCCCGCGGGCGCGGACGTCGTGGTGGTGCACGACGCCGCGCGTCCCCTCGCCGGCGCCGACCTCTACATCGCGGTGGTCGACGCCGTGCGCGCCGGCGCCGACGGCGCGATCCCGGGTCTGCCGGTGGCCGACACGTTGAAGCGCGTCGACGGCACGTCGGGCACGTCGGTGATCGTGGGTACGGTCGACCGCGACGGCATCGTCGCCGCGCAGACCCCTCAGGCGTTCCGGGCCGATCTGTTGCGGACCGCGCACGCGTCGGGCGACCACGCGACCGACGATGCCGCACTCGTCGAGTCGCACGGTGGCAGGGTGGTGGTCGTGCCGGGCGACCCACGCAACCTCAAGCTCACCGGCCCGCGCGACCTCGCGGTCGCCGAAGCCCTCCTGCGCGACGCGCGCCGGCTCGATGGAGACGAGGGCTGATGTTCCGCGTGGGGCTCGGTTACGACGTCCACCCGTTCGGCGGTGACGGGCCGCTCGTGCTCGGGGGCGTCGTGATCGAGGGGCCCGGCCTGGTCGGACACTCCGACGCCGACGCGGTGTGCCACGCAGTGGCCGACTCCGTCCTCGGCTCGACCGGCCTGGCCGATCTCGGCACGCTGTTCCCGGCGACCGACGAACGGTGGCGGGGCGCCTCCTCGCTCGAGATGCTGCGCGACGTCGTGCGACGCATCGCCGCCGACGGCTGGTGGATCGGCAACGTCGACGTCGTGATCGCCGCCCAGCGTCCGAAGCTCGCGCCGCACATCCCGCAGATGGCGGCCACGCTCACCGACGTGCTGCGCGCCGCGCAGGAACCCCTCGGGCTCGGCGTCCACGTGTCGGTGAAGCCCAAGCGGGGCGAGGGGATCGGCTCGATCGGCCGCGGCGAGGGGATCGCCTGCTGGGCCGTCACGCTCCTCGAGCGGGCCTGACCGCGGGAACGACCCGGTTCCCTTCACCCGAGCACAGGTACCCTCCCACGATGGTCCGCATCCGCGACTCCCTGCTGCGAGACACGGTGGAGCTCGTCACGCGCGAGCCCGGCAAGGTGTCGATGTACGTGTGCGGCCCGACGGTCTACGACGTACCGCACGTGGGGCACGGCCGCACCGCGCTCGCGTTCGACGTGATCCGTCGCTACCTCGCGTGGCGCGGCTACGAGGTCACGTTCGTCAGCAACGTCACCGACGTCGAGGACAAGATCATCACCCGCGCCGCCGAGCGCGGCACCACCGAGCCGGAGCTCGCCGCCGAGTTCGAAGCCGCGTACTTCGAGCAGCTCGCCCGTCTGGGTGTCGAGCGCGCGGACCACACGCCGCACGCCACCGAGTACATCGACGAGATGCTCGCGCTGGTCGGCGAGCTGGTGGCCGACGGCCACGCGTACGTCGTGGAGGGGCAGGGCGTCTACTTCGACGTCGCCAGCTACGCGGGCTATGGCGCGCTCCCGCATCGCAGCCTCGCCGACCTGCTCGAGTCGGCCGGCGCGCGCGTCGACGTCGACGAGGCGAAGAAGAGCCCGATCGACTTCGCGCTCTGGAAGGCGGCGAAGCCGGGTGAGCCCACGTGGGACTCCCCGTGGGGTCCGGGCCGGCCGGGATGGCACATCGAGTGCTCGGCGATGTCGCTCGACCTGCTGGGCGAGAGCTTCGACATCCACGGCGGCGGTGACGACCTCGCCTTCCCGCATCACGAGAACGAGCGGGCCCAGTCCGAAGCCGCAGGACACCCGTTCGCGCGCCACTGGATCCACAGCGGCATGGTGCTGGTGGGCGGCGAGAAGATGTCGAAGTCGCTCGGCAATTTCACCACGCTCGCCGAAGCACTCGATGCCCACGGGCCGCGCGCGTTCCGTCTCGCGGTGCTGCAGTCGCACTACCGCAAGCCGATGGACCTCGGGCCCACGGAGCTGGAAGCGGCGAAGAAGGGCGTGGAGCGCTTCGAGGCCATGTTGCGCGCGGCGGACACCGCCGGGATCCGAGCTGCGGACGCGCCGCTCGCCGACGAGTTCGTCACGAAGTTCCGCGACGCGATGGACGACGACTTCAACACGCCGGTCGCGATGGGCGCGGTGTTCGAGGCCGTGCGCGAGGCCAACCGCGCGATCAGCGCGGGCGACACGGCGCGCGCCGCCTCGCTCGTCGCCACGGTGCAGGAGCTCACCGGCGCGCTCGGCCTCGACCTCACGACTGTCGACGTGCCCGCCGCGGGCGATGCCGAGATCGATCAGCTGGTCCGCGAGCGCGACGAGGCACGCGCGGCGCGCGACTTCGCCCGCGCCGACAGGCTGCGCGACGAGCTCACCGCGCGCGGCATCACCCTCGAGGACACCCCCTCCGGGACCGTCTGGCGCCGATGAGCCGCTCCGACGCGCGTGGAGGCCGCGGCCGGTCCGACAAGCGAAGCGGCCGCGGCGACGACCGCCGCGGCGACCGCGGTGACAGTCGTGGCCGCGACCGCGGTGACGGTCGTGGTGACCGTTCCGGGCCCGCCCCCAAGCGCGACCTCGGTCAGCAGGTCGAAGGACGCCAGGCCGTCCGGGCGCTGCTGACCGCCGGCACCCGCCGGGTCCACGACGTGTGGCTCTCCACCGAGGGTGACGCCCTCGACGAGCTCGCGGCACTGGCCGAGACGGCCGGCGCCCGGGTGCGCCGTGTGCCCGCCGACCAGATCGAGCACCGGGCCCGCACCGAGGCGCCGCAGGGCGTCGTCGCCTTCGCGGCTCCGGTGCCCGCCGGCGATCTCGATGCACTGTTCGCCGACCCGCAGGCATTCCTCGTGGCCCTCGACGGCGTCACCGATCCGGGCAACCTCGGTGCGGTGATGCGCACCGCGGAGACGGCCGGCGCCACCGGCGTCATCGTGCCCACCCATCGTGCCGTCGGGCTCACCCCGGCGGTGGCGAAGGCCGCCGCCGGCGCGCTCGAGTACCTACCGGTCGCGTTCGTGAGCGGGGTACCCGGCGCACTCGACCGCGCGAAGCGCGCGGGCGTGTGGTGCGTCGCACTCGACGGCGACGGTGACCGCTCGGTGTTCGATCTCGCCGTTGCCGACGCGCCGCTCGTCCTCGTGCTCGGTGCCGAGGGACACGGCGTGTCGCGACTCGCGCGTCAACGGTGCGATGTCGTCGCGTCGATCCCGATGCACGGACGCATCGAGTCGCTCAACGTGAGCGCGGCGGCGGCGGTCGCGTTGACGGAGATCGCGCGCCGCAGGGCAACACCACCTGGTTCCGGATAACGTTTCTGCGTTCGCCGGGTTAGCTCAGTTGGCAGAGCACTTCTCTTGTAAAGAAGATGTCGTCGGTTCGATCCCGACACCCGGCTCTCCGTCCCCGTGTGTCGCACCCGCATCGGACGAAGTACCAGGTCGGCGAAGGCCGATCTGCTTGACGAGCAGGAGGGTCGATTCTCGTTCTCCGGAACGAGAACGAACATCCCGGCCGCGTCCCGGTGGTGCCCGCGTGCACTTTTCACGCGAACGGGTCTAGCGTCCCCGCCAGCGACGGACGGGGTTCGTTGCCCAACGGGGGGAACACACATGAAGAAGTACGGAAGGGTCGCGCTCGCCGGCGCGGTGATCGGGGCGCTCGCGCTGATCGCCGCGGTGCCGGCGGGTGCCCAATCGAGCAGCGAGAAGCCGAATGCCTCCGAGATCGGCGTCACCGCCAGCGAGATCCACATCGCTGTGATCGCCGACGTCGACAACCCGTTCGCACCGGGCCTGTTCCAGGGATCGGTCGACGGCGTGAAGGCCGGAGCCGCGTACCTCAACAGCAAGGCGGGCGGCGGCGGCCTCGCCGGACGGAAGGTCGTGGTCGACTTCATCGACACGCACCTGAACGCGAACGACTCGCGCAACGCGACGATCACCGCGTGCCAGAACGACCTCGCACTGGTGGGTGGCGCCGCGCTCTTCCTGTCGAGCGTCGACGACATCGTCAGCTGCAAGGATCAGGCCGGCCAGGCGACCGGGATTCCCGACATGAACTCGGTGATCACGGGCGTGCCCGAGACCTGTAGCCCGATGGCCTTCCCGGCGATCGGTGCCGCCATCGACTGCAAGACGATCACGCAGAACCCGCAGACCTTCTACGGCAACGCCGGTCCCGACAAGTGGCTCCTGTCGCAGAACAAGGGTGGGCTGAAGGGTCCGATGATCATCGGCAACGACACGAAGGATGCCGCACGCGGTGGCACCATCCTCGCGCTGGCTTCGCAGGCCGCCGGTGTGAAGGCCGACCCGTCCGACGTGATCCCGAAGTCGGGCCGTGACCCGCAGAGCGCCTACACCAGCGTCGTGCAGCAGATGAAGACCGACAACGCGAACTTCTCGCTCATGACCTCGGCGGTCACGAGCGCGCTGGAGCTCCGCAGCGAGGCCCAGCTGCAGGGCATCGACAGCGCGAAGGTCGCGTGGGAGTGCGTCTCGTGCTACGGCAACAAGACGGTCACCGACAACGCCTCGGCCTTCGAGGGTGAGTACCAGTTCCTCGGCTTCCTGCCGTTCGAGGAGGCGAAGTACAACAAGACGCTGGCGAATTTCCTGAAGTTCGACAAGCAGGTCGGCGGAACGCCCGACCAGTTCGCGGCCTACGCGTTCCAGGGCACCCTGGCCTTCGCCGACGCGGTGAACGCCGCGGTGAAGACGAACGGCATCAATGGCATCACCCGTCCGAACCTGGTCACCGGCATCAAGTCGCTCACCGACTTCAACGCCGGCGGCATGGCGGGCACACACTCGTTCAAGACCGGCATCACGACCAATTGCTTCGTGATGACGCAGTTCAAGAGCGGCAAGTGGGTGCGCGTGTACCCGACGAAGAAGGGCACCTTCGACTGCAAGGCGTCGAACACCGCCACCATCAAGGCGAACCTTCTCGGCAGCTGATCAGCCAACCAGTGCCATGCGCTGACCGGCCGGCGACACCTCGTGTCGCCGGCCGGTGCGCGTGGCAGGATCTCCACCACCATTCCCACGACAGCAGCACGAGACGAGGGGGGCTCCCATGCGCGCCGCGATCCTGACCGCATTCAACGAGGACATGGTGATCGAGGAGGTCGCGGCGCCCGCACCCGGACCGCGTGACGTCGTCGTGCGCATCGACGCGAGCGGGGTGTGCCACTCCGACCTCACCGTGGCCGTCGGCAACGTGCCGATGCCGCCGCCGATCATCCTCGGCCACGAGGGCGCGGGCACCGTGCTCGAGGTCGGCAAGCAGGTGAGCCGCGTCGCGGTCGGCGACACCGTGATTGCGTCGTTCGTGCCCGCGTGCGGCAACTGCTTCTTCTGCCTCCGCGACCAGGCGCAGCTCTGCGAGACGATGGGCGCGCACACGATGGTCGTCAAAGGCACCCGCGCCGACGGCAGCACCGTCACCGGCATGAGCGGGCTCGGCACGTTCGCCGACGTGATGACGGTCGACGAGACGATGCTCGTGAAGGTCGAGACCGACCTCCCGGCCGAGCAGCTCGCACTCATCGGGTGCGGCATCACCACTGGTGTTGGCGCCGCGCTCAACACCGCACAGGTCGAGCCGGGCTCCACCGTCGCGGTGATCGGTTGCGGCGGCGTCGGGCAGTCGGTGATCCAGGGTGCGCGCATCGCCGGCGCGGCGCGGATCTTCGCCATCGACCCGGTGGAGATGAAGCGCAAGACCGCCGAGCAGTTCGGTGCGACCGACCTGGTCGACCCGGGTCAGGGCGACGTGCTCGAGCAGATCCAGTCCGCCACCGGCGGGCGCGGTGTCGACTTCGCGTTCGAGGTCATCGGCCTGCCCGAGACGATGGTCCAGGCCTACCAGCTCGCCCGGCGCGGCGGCACTGCGGTGATCGTCGGCATGGCGCGCTACGACGCGGTCGTGACGCTCCCGGCGATCTCGCTCTTCGCCGAGAACAAGCGCATCCTCGGCACCATGTACGGCGCGGCGCAGGTGCGGCGCGACTTCCCCCGGTTCGTGTCGCTGGCGGAGACCGGTCGCCTCGATCTCGGCACCATGGTCTCGCGACGCATCCATCTCCACGAGGTGAACGACGCGTTCCGGGCGATGGAGGCCGGCGAGGTCATCCGCTCCGTCATCTGCGAGCACTGACGGGCATTGACTCCGCGATCGCCAGGCGCAGCCATAGGCTTTCCGGCCGTGGCGCCAAATGCTTGCAATCGGGATCAGCGACGGCGAGGATCGTCGATCTGATGGTTCTTTCCGACCGTGAACGTGCCATTCTCGACTTCGAGCGGGGCTGGTGGACGCGCCCCGGGCCGAAGGAGGCCGCGATCCGCGCCGAATTAGGGGTCTCCGCGACCCGTTACTACGAGATCCTGCGGTCGCTGGTCGACCGGCCGGAGGCCTTCGAATACGACCCGCTCACCGTGAGCCGCGTGCGGCGCGAGCGTGACCGCCGCCGCCGTGAGCGCATCGAGGGCTCCTGGGCCGACCCGGGGAGCCGGTGACCGCGCCGGGCCCCGGCGGCCCGCAGCAAGGTGGCGGCGGGGTTCCCTCCGCGGTGCGCGGCGCGGTGCTCGTCGGCCTCGCAGTGATCGTGGGGATCGTCGGGCTCCAGATCCTCGACGACAGCAACCCGGGTTCGAGCACGTCCAACGCGGTCATCGGCACCGTCGCGCCCTCCGCCACCACTGCCACCACGGCTCCGAGCGGCACTGGCGCGCCGGCCACGACCGTCGCCGGCAACACCGCCACACCCACCACCGCGCCCAAGCTGCGCAAGCCCAGTGACGTCAAGGTCAAGGTCTACAACGCGTCCGACACTTCCGGTGTCGCGCAGGCGATGACCGACCGCCTCAAGGCTGCGGGCTACAACACGCTGCCGCCGGCCAACCTCGGCAAGACCACCAACGGCTACGTCGTCACGTGCCGGTCGGGCTTCGAGAACGAGGGCAAGGTGCTCGCGATCTACCAGGTGAAGAACAACGCCACCTACGAGGCCTTCCCGAGCAACCCTCCGACGGGATCGGGCGACGCCGACTGCCTGGTGATCCTCGGCAAGCCCGCGTAGCGAGGCCGTGCTCCCCCGAGAGCTCGACGCGTTCGTCGCCGCGGGCCCGGGCGCGTGGCTCGGTCTCGACTTCGACGGCTCGCTCGCCGCGATCGTCGACGATCCTGCGGCGGCGACCATCCTTCCTGCCGCCCGTGGGGCGCTGGCTCGGCTCCTGCCCCACGTGCGCGGGATCGCGGTGGTCAGTGGTCGTCCGGCCGCCTTCCTCGCCGAGCGCGTGGGGCTCGACGGCATCACCTACGCCGGGATCTACGGGCTCGAGCGCTGGCAGCAGGGTCGCGTCGTGCCCCACCCGGCCGTCGCCGACTGGGCGCCGGTGGTCGAACAGGCCGCCGAGGAGGCGTCGCGCGTGCTGCCGGGCGTGCTGGTGGAGCGCAAGGGCGCCGTTGCCGTCACCGTCCACTGGCGCACCGCACCCGAGCAGGGCGACGCCGCGGCGGCCTGGGCGACGACGACGGCCGATCGCCTCGGACTGCACGTCCTCCCCGGGCGGATGGCCGCGGAGCTGCGCCCCCCGGTGCCCGTCGACAAGGGCAGCACGGTGGCGGAGCTGGCCGAGGGAGCCGCGGCCGCGGCGTTCGCGGGTGACGACGCGGGTGACGTCGCCGCGTTCGCGGCGTTGCGCGGGCTGCAGGCGACCGGCGGGGTCGCCGCCGCGGTGACGATCGGTGTCGCGTCCGACGAGTCGCCGGAGGAGGTGCTCGCGCAGGACGTCGTGGTCGAAGGGCCGGCCGGCTTGGCCGTGCTGTTGGCGCAGCTCGCCGACGCGCTCAGCGCGCCTGGCTGACGAGCGCGCGCAACCACGTCTCGGGCGTGTGTCGTATGGCGGCCTCGCGCAGGGCCGCGGCGCGCGCGGCGCGCTCGTCGGCGCCCATCGTGAGCGCGCGGTGGAAGACCTCGGCGTTCTGCTCGATGTCGTACGGGTGTACTGGGAGCGCGTCCACGCCGAGCTCGTCGAACGCGCCCGCCTCGGGGGAGAGCAGGAGCACGCCGTCGCGCTCGTTGAGCACCGGGCCTTCCTTGGCGACGAGGTTGAGGCCGTCCTTCAACGAGTTCACGAGCAGCGCGTCGTAGCGCGCGAAGCCGGCGACGGTCTGCGGGTAGTCGTCGCGCGTGTCCACGACGATCGGATCCCACGTGTGGGTGCCGTGACGCTCGTTCACTCGCGCCGCGGCGGCGTCGACCTCGCTCTGGTACGCGACGTACTCGGGCAACGACTCCCGCGAGCTGTTGAGCAACGCGACGAACACCACGCGGTCGTGCCACTCGGGGCGCAGTTCGAGGAAGCGGTCGAACGCGAGGAAGCCGCGCACGATGTTCTTGGCCGGTTCCGTGCGGTCGCTGCGCAGCACCAGTGCACGGTCGCCGACGAGTGCGGTGAGCTCGGCGGACGCGAGGCGGGTGTCGTCGGTCGCGGCGTCGGCCGCGAGCGCGGCGGGGTCGGGCCCGAGCGGCGCGACGAACGAGGGCATCATGTCGGCCTCCGGCCCGAGCGCGACGCGGGCCGAGGCGCGGAAGGCGTTGGCCCACCGCTGGGTGTGGAAGCCGGTGGGCACCGCAGCCATGGACGCACAGATCGCGTGGGCGACCTCGTCGGGGAGCACCCGGATCGAGTTGGGGCCGCAGAAAGGTGTGTGCGTGAAGTGGGCGAGCCGGAGGTCGGGGCGACGGGTCCGCACCATGCCGGGCACGAGGGCGAGGTGGTAGTCGTGCACCACCACGACCTCGCCCGGGAGCGCCTGCTCCACCACGGCGTCCGCGAACACCTCGTTCACGGCCAGGTACGCGTGCCATGCATCGCGGAAGGCCTCGTCGAAGTTCGGCTGGTGGGTGAGGTCGAAGAGACCGTGGTGGAGGAACCACAACGTCTCGTTCGACACGAGGTCGTAGTGCAGACGGTGCTGCTCGGGATCGAGGTCGAGGAGGAGCAGGTCGAGGCCGGGCACGTGCGCCGCGCCCGCGCGGACGGCCTCGCAGTCGGTGTCGCTCATCGCCGCCGCGACCCACGCTCGGCGTTCGTCGTCACCGGGTCCGCCACCGCTGATGCCCAGCACGAGGGGCAGCAGCGCGCTGACGATGCCGCCGGCGCCACGGACCGGCTCGAAGCTCCCGTCGTCGCACACCGAGAACCGGAACGGTCCGCGGTGCGTGACGAGCATCATGCCCGCAGTTCTCCGAAGAGCCGCAGCCAGTCCTCGAGCTCGCGGGTGGAGAGGAAGTTGGCCCGCACGTGCTCGCGGCCCTGCGAGCCCATCGCGTCGGCGCCGACCGGATCGGCGAGGAGATCGATCGTGCGTTGCGCGCAGTCCTCCACGCCGTCGACGAGCCAGCCGTCGAAGCCGTCGCGAATCTGCAGCTTGATGCCGCCCGCGCGTCCGCCGATCACCGGACGGCCCTTCCACAGGGCCTCGCTGACGGTGAGGCCGAAGCCCTCGCGCAACGACTTCTGCAGCACGACGTCGGAGATGCGCTGGAACGCGTTGATCTGGACCGAGCCCACCTGGTGGAGGTTCGACAGGAGGTAGATGTCGGGGTCGCCGGCACGGGCCGCTTCCGTCTCGTCCCACACCCGGAAGCCCTCCGGATCGTCGGTGGCCATCGAACCGGCGAGGAGCAGCTGCGCGTCGGGCACGCGCTCGCGGACGATGCGGAACGCCTCGATCACCCCGACCGGGTCCTTCCACGGATCGAAGCGGCTCACCTGCGTGACGATCGGCCGGTGCACGTCGAGCCCGTACTGCTTGGCGAGCTCCTGGCAGAACGGCACCGCGAGGTCGAGGTTCTTCACCGACAGCGGATCGATGCACGGGGGTGCGTGCACCACCATGTCCATGTCCAGCGTTTCCGGCACGAACTCGGGCATCGTCCACACCGAGGCGTCGTGCATCTGCACGAACGGGCGGAAGAACTCCCACACCGCGGGGTTGGCCTCGGTGAGGTCGATGTGGCAGCGCCAGATCCAGCGCGTGTCGGCGCCGGCCTCGCTCATGCGGTCGCGCAGGAAGCTCAGGATCGCCGCCGGCTGCGGGTCGTGGATGATCACGAAGTCGTAGTCGGTATCCATCTGCAGCGCGTTGTCGAGCACCTTCTCGAGGTAGGTGCGCTGCATTCGCGAGGTCCACTCGACGTCGGCGCCCTGGAGGGCATTGTGCACCGATTTGGTGACGCCGAAGAACTCGTCGCTGCCGTGCATCACCTGCCAGTCGGCGTCGATGCCCACACTGCGCAGCAGCGGCACGTGGGTGGCGAGCAGCTCGGCCACGCCCCCGCCGTAGGCGGTGGCGTTCACGTGCAGCACCCGGGCGCCCTGCAAGGGGGCGGCGAGCTCGCGGATCCGCTCGATCACGTCGGGCCCGACGATGCCCGAATAGTCGTCGATGTGCTTCTCGAGGAGCGGGACGCGTTCGAGCACCGTTCTCCCTGGTGGGCGCGTGGGCGGGGGACTGGGTCAATCTATGCGGCATGGTGACCGCACTGGTGTGCCCCGACAAGTTCCGTGGCACGCTCACCGGCGCCGAGGCCGCGGCCGCGATGGCGCGGGGCCTGCGGCGGGCCGGCTTCGACGACGTGACCGAGCTGCCGCTCGCCGACGGGGGCGAGGGCACGTTGGACGCGCTGGTCGCCGCGCTCGGTGGGTCGCGGCGGCGTGCCCGCGTCACCGGGCCCCTCGGTGGCGAGGTCGATGCCGAGTGGGCGCTGCTGCCCGGCGGTGTCGCAGTGGTGGAGGCGGCAGCGCCCACTCGGCAT
>Ga0075017_100001193_pt1 | contig 15753 bp, 12 predicted proteins | sample AleBraG_ABR_2012_FD_71475 | JGI IMG/M metagenome (GOLD analysis project Ga0075017, IMG submission 71475) | Freshwater sediment microbial communities in response to fracking from Pennsylvania, USA - Alex Branch Run_MetaG_ABR_2012 | ecosystem: Environmental > Aquatic > Freshwater > Creek >... | reverse complement strand
AGCGTCCCCACAACAATCGCATCGGACGGATTGCCGAACGGGGTCTTCACGCGAACCTCGCGGGTGTCCGTCAAGCCGCTCATCGAATAAAGCCCGCTGCCGCCAATAATCCCAATCGCTGCTTTGGCTCCGTGTTTCACGCTTTTCTTCCTCGACTTCTTAGTTGCCATCACAATTTTGTCCGCTGAAACTACCGGTTGAGGTCCACCGGCTCAAATTCAATCTTGCCGTCGCGTTCGTGCAGCGTCGCCGCTCCGTGGTCGGGATCGTGGCCAAGCACGAGAATCCACTTCTGCCTGACGATTTCGCCCAGCCACTTTCGCTTCGTTTCCAGCGTCTGCATGGGATATAAGTCGTAGGCCATGATCCATGGTAGCGGCAGATGGTGCCTGGTGGGAAACAGATCCGCTGAGAAAAAGAGCGTCTTCGTCCCGCTCGTCAATTTCACCGCTTGAATCGTCAGGTTGTGGCCAGGAATCCGTGTCACGGAAATCCCGGGGACAATCTCCACATCCCCATCCACAAGCTGCCATTGCCCTGCCGCGGAGATCGGCCCAAACCGGTCTGGAAAGTAGCTTGCTCGATCCCGTTCGCCGGGATGCTGCGCGTGCTCCAGCTCTTCGCGTTGAACAATGTACTTTGCATGCGGAAATGCGGGTGTGTCCCGGTCTCCGGAGGGAATCGTATTCCCTCCAGCGTGGTCAAAGTGCAAGTGCGTGTTGATGACGATATCGATGTCTTTCGATTTCACGCCAACTTGGGCGAGTGCCGTCTGCAAGCCATCGCCCTCTGGAATCCCATAAATTTGACGAAGCTTTGCATCCCACTTCGCGCCATTTCCCGTTTCAATCAGAATAATCTTATCAGCCGCGCGCACCAGAAGGACATTCGCCGCCAGCTTGATGCGATTTCTTTCGTCCGGTGGTGACTTCTTTTCCCAAAGCGTCTTCGGCACCACGCCGAACATCGCTCCGCCATCTAGGTAGAAGTTTCCCGCGTGCAGATGCCGGACCTCAATATCACCAAAATGCATCCGCCGGATCCTCAGACCTCGAGGCCTGTTCCTTTCAGAAGTTCATTCACAGCTGTAAATGGATCTTTTTTTCTCTCTGCAACTTCTGCCGCAAGCGCGGAAATCCGAGCCTCCCCGCCTTTACCGCCCAGCACCCTCTCCAAAAGCCGCGATTCCAGCAAATCCATCAGCCGGTTCTTCCAATGTTCGAGATGCTTTTTCTCCCGTTCACCGCTCGCTGCAAAATGCGTCTCAAACTTTTCAACGGCCGCAGCAAGCTCCGCGATTCCTTTGTTCTCTGTCGCAACTGTCTTAATAATCGGCGGATGCCATCCATCTCTCGGCATCACGAGTGAAAGCATCGCCATCAACTGCTGTTCCAACCGCTCTGCTCCCTCACGGTCCGCCTTGTTCAAAACAAAAATATCGCCGATCTCCATCAGCCCGGCTTTCATGTTCTGGATGTCGTCGCCCATGCCCGGAACCATCACCACCAGAACGCAGTCTGCGAGCCGCACAATATCAATCTCATCCTGACCCACGCCGACGGTCTCAATTAGCACGCGCCGCTTCCCGGCCGCATCCAGCACCAGCGCAACTTCCGCCGTCGCACGCGCCAGTCCACCGAGGAACCCCCGTGTAGCCATTGACCGGATAAACGTTCCGCTATCGCCCGCATGCCCCTGCATCCGGATGCGGTCGCCCAGAATCGCTCCGCCTGAATAGGGACTCGTCGGATCGACCGCAATCACTCCAACTTGCTCTTGTTGTTTTCGGTAGTGCGCCACCAGGCGATCCACCAGCGTGCTCTTCCCCGTTCCGGGCGCGCCCGTAATTCCCGCAAGGTACGCCTGCCCGGTGTGCGGAAAAAGCAGCTTCAGCAGTGCTTCCGCTTCTGGCTGATGATTTTCAATCGCTGAGATGGCGCGCGATAGCGCGCGCACGTCGCCCGCACGCACCTGCTCGGCCCATTCGGTAACGGGCATCGTCATCTTTGGCCTGTGAAGTATCGAAAGGAGGCAGGAGACATCTCCCCATTATTCCTCAAGTAGGGGCGGGGCTTGCCCCGCCCGCCCGCAGCCTGATTGTGGGAGTTCGAACTAGAAAGCATCTCCCTATTATTATTTTTTTCCAAGCAGCTGTCGAGCAATCACGAGCCGCTGGATTTCGCTGGTCCCTTCCCCGATCGTGCAGAGCTTTGAATCGCGGTAGTACTTTTCCGCAGGGTAGTCCTTGATGAATCCGTACCCGCCATGAATCTGCACGCACTCATTCGCCACTCGCACGCACACTTCGCTGGCAAACAATTTCGCCATGCTCGATTCGCGCGTGAATCGCACCGTCTTCTTATCCGCCAGCCAGGCAGCTTGATAAACCAGCAGTCGCGCCGCTTCCACTTCCGTGGCCATATCCGCCAGCTTGAACTGCACGGCCTGAAATTCGCTGATGGCCTGGCCGAACTGCTTTCGCTGTTTCGCGTATTTCGTCGCCGCTTCCAGTGCGCCCTGCGCCATTCCCAGCGCCAGCGCGGCAATGGAAATTCGTCCGCCATCCAGAATCGCCAAGCTCCCGGTAAAGCCTTCGCCCTCCGGCCCCAGCATATTTTCCTGCGGCACCAGACAATCGCTGAAAATGACTTCAGACGTGTCGCTGGCTCGCATCCCCAGCTTGTTTTCCTTCTTGCCCGGCTTGAAACCCTTCATCCCTTTTTCCAGAATGAACGCGCTTATGCCATGTGAGCCTTTGGACTTGTCCGTCACCGCCATGGCCACGCAATAATCCGCCCGATGACCGTTCGTCGTGAACGTCTTCGCTCCATTGATCTTCCAGAACTTTCCTTCGCGCACTGCCATCGTGCGCGTGCCGCCGGCATCCGAACCCGCTTCCGGCTCGGTCAGCGACCATGCCCCCAGCGCCTTCCCCGAAGCCAGCGGCGTCAGATATTTCTTCTTTTGCTCTTCCGTTCCGAATTTATAAATGTGATTCGAGCACAGCGAATTGTGTGCCGCCACGATCAATCCCACCGAGCCATCCACGCGCGCCAGCTCTTCAATCACCAGTGCGTATTCCATGTAACCGAGACCGGCTCCGCCGTATGCTTCCGGGAAAATCACGCCCAGTAGCCCCAACTCCGCAAGTTTCGGAAGAATCTCCGCGGGAAAGTGGGAAGCTTCGTCCCACTCCATCACAAGCGGCGCAATCTCGCCCTCGGCAAATTCGCGCACACTTCGCCGCAGTTGTTGCTGCTCTTCACTGAGTTGGAATTCCACCACGTCTCCCGTAAGCTATTTGTTTCATCTATGCTCGCTACAAGTTCAGCTTATAGAGATAGTTTACACGAAACGCGCTACCAGCCCGTCCCGTAGCCGTTCGCTTTGTTCTGTTCGTCAAGCCACTTCTTAAGAGGCGCAAAATAGTCCGCCAGAGCCGATGCGTCCATCTGTTTTTCGCCCGTCAGAGCTTCCAGGGCTTCCGGCCAGGGCTTGCTCTGCCCCATTGAAAGCATTTTGTTTAGCTTCGCTCCCGCTGCCTTATTCCCGTAGATCGAACACCGATGCAGCGGCCCCGTGTATCCAATTTCTTTGCACAGTCCGCGTTGGAATTGAAATTGCAATATTCGCGCTAGGAAATAACGCATGTAAGGAACATTCCCAGGTACGTGGTACTTCGCACCGGGATCGAAATCCGTCTCACTTCGCTGTACTGGAGGCGCCACGCCCTGATACTTCAGCCGCAGATCCCACCATGCTTTGTTGTATTGCTCCGGCTTTATTTCTTCAGAGAAGACCTGCCACCTCCACTTGTCCAGCACCAATCCAAAGGGAAGAAACGCCACTTTGTCCAGCGCCTTCTGCAACAGGTAATCGATATCCCCGCTCGCATCCGGCACGGTTTCGATCAAGCCAATTTGCTTCAAATATTCTGGAGTCACGGAAAGCGCAATCGTGTCTCCCACCGCTTCATGAAAACCGTCATTGGCGCTGTCCTGAAACAGGGGCGGCTGCGTGTTGTACGCCCGCTGATAAAAATTGTGTCCCAGCTCATGATGAATCGTCCGGAAATCCTCTTCCGTAATCTGAAAGCACATCTTGATGCGCAGATCATCTTTCGAGTCCACGTCCCACGCGCTTGGATGGCACACAACATCGCGGTCCGCGGGTTTCGTGAACAGCGACCTCTCCCAAAATGTCCCCGGCAACGGCGCAAATCCCAGCGACGTGAAGAACGCTTCTCCGTATCTCGCCATGCCCTTCGGGTCTGTGTGGCGCTCTTGCAGAATTTTCGTCAAATCATAACTTTGCGCCGGCTTTTTAGAATCCATCAACTCGTAAACGTTGTTCCACTCCTGGCTCCAGATGTTTCCCAGTAGATGCCCGGGAATTGGTCCGTTAGCGGGAACCACATCGTTTCCGTACTTCTTCCGCAATTGTCCGCGCACATAGGCGTGCAGACTTAGATACAGCGGCCGCAACTGCTCCCACAACCGGTCTGCATCCTTGGTGAACTCATCCGGCGGCATGTCGTACTGCGAGCGCCAGATTACGCCCACGTCTTTGTAGCCCAGCTCTCTCGAACCCTTGTTCCCCAATTCCACAAGCCGCGCGTATCGCTGCCTCATCGGCGCGCCTACGGAATGCCAGCCGATCCAAGCGCGCTTCAACTCCGCCGCATCCCGGCTCTCCGCCATCAATTTCTCTATAGCTGTGACATCCAGGCATTTCCCTTTTTCTCCATCTGGACACCACTTCCCTTTTCCATAATCGCCGTCCAGCGAGGCCGCCACTTGTGCCAGCTCTTTCTGCTCGGCCTCATTCGCAGGCGCTGGAAATCCAGCGGACAGTTTGAGTAACAACAATTTTCTTTGCAGTTCCATCGGCAGCTGCAATCCATCAAACCTGCGCGCCTTCTTTGCCAGCTCCACTGTCGCGGCATTCGCCTCCTGCGAAGCGTCCGCCGCGATCTGCTCGGTATCATCGGTGATGAAATTCTCCTGCACCCAGGACGCGCGACTCGCTTTTACTCCCAAATCAAACAGCCGCCTCTCCGCTTCCTCCACGAAGGCTTTGGCCTCTGCGGCTGTCGGTTTCTCGATCGTCGCGTTTGCAGTCTCTCCGCTGGGAGCTTTCTCCTGCGCTTCCGCTCCCATTCCCAAAACCGCTATCGCTATCCCCACAATCACAAGTCGCATAAAATTCATTGTGCTCTCCTTTAAGCTCCCGCTTTCTGCGACTTCCCGACAATTTCTTTCAACAATTTCAGCGCGCGCTCCACGCCTGCGCGGTCCACATCGCAGTGCGTCACCATTCGGACGGAATACAGGGCTGTATCCTGCGCCCACACCCCCAGCGGATGCAGCGCATCGCACAACTCCACGGCCGTCTTGCCCGTCTTCGTGCAATCAAAAATCACTATATTTGACCGCACCTTCTTCACATCGATCGCCAGCCCGGGAATTTGCGCTACGCCTTCCGCAAGAAACCGCGCATTCCCATGATCAATGTGCAGCCGCGCGGGAGATTTCTCCAACGCAATGAGCCCTGCCGCCGCAATCACGCCGGCCTGGCGCATTCCTCCGCCAAACATTTTTCTGTAAACCCGCGCCTTCTCAATGAACTGTTTCGACCCTGCCACCATCGACCCCACTGGCGCTCCCAATCCCTTCGACAAGCAAAACATCACCGAATCCACGCTCCTCGTCATTCTCGAAACGTTTTCTCCCAAAGCTACCGCTGCATTAAAAATCCGCGCGCCATCCATGTGTACTTTCAACCCCAGTCCGTGCGCCCCTTCGCAAATCTCATCCACGCGCCCGGTCGGATAGACCGTTCCGCCCGCCATGTTGCTCGTATTCTCCAGGCAAACCAGCGCCGTCTGCGAGTCGTAATAAATCTTCGGACGAATCGCCACCATCACCTGTTCCCACGTCATGATTCCGTCGTCACCGCCATGAACGGCGCGCGGCATGCAACCCGCAATCGCGGACATCGACGCCAGCTCATACAAATTCACGTGGCCACGCTCTTCGCAAATCACTTCACTTCCATGATGCGTCCAAATCTTGATCGCGATCAGGTTCCCCATGCAGCCTGTTGGGACAAAAAGCGCCGCTTCCTTGCCGAATATCTCCGCCGCTCGCTTCTCCAGCCGGTTGACCGTCGGATCCTCTCCATAAACGTCGTCCCCGACTTCCGCCTCCGCCATCGCGCGGCGCATTTCCGCCGTCGGCCGCGTCACCGTATCGCTCCGCAGATCAACCGCGCCGCCCGCCGCCACCACTTTATCGGGATCCACCATCTGATTCCCCTTCGCCACCTTATAACTCATGTTCCTTGTTTTCCCTCCCCAATTTCTATATGCCCTCTGTGCTTCTGACCTCTGTGCCCCCTGTGTTAAATATCCCGGCTCAACTCCACCGACAACTCCACCGCGCCGAATCTTGCGATTGTCATTCCGCTTACCCCCGAGCTTCAAGGGGAGCGCAGCGAGGAATCCCCTTTCTCCGTGTCCTCTGTGAATCCGGTGCTCCCTATGTAAATTCTTTTCTCACTCTCTGCGAATCTCTGCGCCCTCTGTGTCTCCGCGTTATCTTTTTCCGTCTCCCTTACTTGCTTTACTTCCTGAGCCTCATTTACCTCATCAACTCCACAAAAACTTCATTGGAAATACTCAGCTTCTCCTCCGCCAGCCGCACCACGCTTCCCTCTCGCTCCACCAATCCGGCCGACGTGAGCATCTCAAATCTCGCCCCCAATTCAACTCCATACTCCTTCTCAATCTCGCTCAAATCAATTCCATCGAGTTGTCGCAATCCCAAAAACAACTCTTCCTCCAGCGCCTGCTCTGTCGAAATTGTTTCATGCTGCTCGACCGGCAACCGCCCTTGCCCGATCGCCTCCACATACGCCGCCGCGTCATGAGCATTCGCCCATCTCTCCGTACCCGAAAACGAATGCGCCCCCGCTCCAAATCCCAGGTACGGCTCGCGCTTCCAATATTTCAAATTGTGCTTCGATTCAAATCCCGGCTTCGCCCAGTTCGAAATTTCGTAGTGATGATACCCCGCCGTCCGCAACTCCCTCTGCGCCATTTCGTAAAACTCCGCCATTTCGTCTTCACTGGGCACCGCTCCCGCGCTGTACCGCCCGCCGCCTTGCAACAACTCTTTTCCCAACCGGCTCCCTTCATCCACTTCCAGAACATAGACCGAAACGTGCTCCGGCTCCAGCACCGCTAACTCTCCCAGCGACCGCTTCCAGCTTTCCGCCGTCTGATGCGGCAATCCCGCAATCAAGTCAAAACTGATATTCCGAATTCCCGCAGCGCGCAGAATCGGCACGGCTTTGTAGATGTCTTCGCGACGGTGCATCCGTCCCGCCGCTTTCAACTCCTCATTCACAAACGACTGCACCCCAAAACTTACTCGGTTGATTCCCGCCTTCACCCAGGCATCAGCCTTCTCTGGTTCAACCGTTTCCGGATCCGCTTCCAACGTCACTTCCAGCAAAACTTCCGAATCGCGGTTGTAGCGCCCGCGTTCTGAGACGGGCACCTTGGAGTGCGGCGGCTCGCCGCCGCTTTTCCGACCACCGAACTCTTCAGTGTGTTCACCCGAACGAAACGTCTCCCGAATCGCATCCAGTATCCGAGCCAAATCCGCAGCCCCCAGCAAACTCGGTGTCCCTCCACCGATGTAAACCGTGTCAGCGGCAGCTTCGCCCGGAGATGCTAGAAGGCTCACGCCAGCTTCGAGATAGAACTTTTGCCGCTCACGAATCTCGTTGCAAACCGCATCGACATACGGAGCAAACCGCGCCTTCGCCACCACTCCCGTATGGAAATTGCAATAGGTACACTTGGTCTGGCAGAACGGCACCTGCACGTAAATCCCAATCTTTCCCATCGCGCAAAACTTTAGCACACACCTCACTTCCGCTTCCCCAATTAAACATTGAACTCCTGTTCCGCTGGCGAGGGGACTTAAAAATTCTGTGAGGCGCTGCGTGTGTTGAGTTTTTCTGTCGGAAGTGAGGACACCCGCCGTCGAGACTCGACTTGTGCGAAAGCGCCCGCTTCAAAATGTCGGTGCAAGGAAATTTCTGATTCGTGGATTATGTGCCGGCCGGCGGAGTACCGGTCCAGACCTGCTGAACGATTTGCCAAGTTCCGCTGGACTGGCGTTTGTAGATGATGATGTAGCTGCCTTTGGAGGAGATTTTAGCGCCGGTGGCGATGACGGTGAGGGATTCCTGGAAGTCCCCGCTGTCGTAGGCCAGATCGCCGGACGTCTCGAGGTTCTGGCTGTGGAGCGTGAGGTCGCTGTCGAACATGGCCATGATGTTTTGAAAGAGCGTGCGGAGGGCGGCGGAGCCGGTGAGGCGGTCGCCGGCGGGTTGCAGGAAGGAGGCGTCTGCAGCGTAGAGCTTCAGAACGGGTTCAAGCTGTTTGGTGCGCAGGTCTTGGACCCAGGCGTCGCGTAGTTTGGCGAGGGTTTCGAGAGTCGAGGCTTGGGAAGTGGCGGCGGTGGAGGAGAACGCCGGTGCGAGGATGGTGGCGGACGCCAGGGAAGCTATCGCGGCGCGGCGCGAGCAGATCAATAGCGACGATTTGGCTGGGCGACTGGAACACACGTTCATGGCAGCTCCGATCAATTTGAATCTCTTCTCTCGGTTGAAACGCGCTGTCAATCTTACACGATCCCGCTGTAGGTAACTCGACCAATCAACCTATCTAAACCAGAAGCAACCGGTTCCAAGGTGCCGTGCTGGCCAGCGTGGAATAATCTTTGTTTGCAATTGCCTGAGCACGAGTAGGCCCGGCACTTATTTGCCCTGGGCCGCCTGCTAAACCCGTGCGAACGCTTCGCTTGCAAGCATTCACCTGAAATCAATACCGATCCGATATAATTGGCTTTTCCGTTGAGAACAGTCCCAGTCCCTTATCCTGCGCGTCCGTTATTTGTCATTGTCCCGCCCCCGCGTGTAGAGGGTAAACCGGGAAGCCTTGTCGGGAACTTCCTCTGTCACTTTCTGGCAACTTAAACGCATTCCATTCATCCTTCCTGCGAAGCCGGACTCGATCTTCCTCCAGAGAATCTTTCGCGGCGCAGTCTGGTATCATCTATATGGGACCCATGCGGCTTGCACGCATTCCACTTTTTCCGCTCAACGTCGTTCTTCTTCCCGGCGCCAATCTCCCCCTGCACATTTTCGAGCCGCGCTATCGCGAGATGGTGAAGAATTGCCTGGAGGAACATTCTCCGTTTGGCATGCTTCTGGCCCTTCACAGTGGAATCGCGGGAATCGGCTGCACTGCGGAAATTCTGGAAGTCACGAAACGCTATCCCGATGGACGGATGGACATACAAACGATTGGCCGCTCGCCATTCCGCGTGGTGGAACTCTTCACGCAGAAGGAACTGCTGGAGGGCGACGTGGAATTCCTGGAAGACCGCGAAGTTCCCGCGGATCCCCGCGTGCAGCGGGAACTCCTGGAACTCTACGAAGCGTGTTTCACGCTGGCTTTCGAGGACTATCCCCGGCTGCCCAAGGACGCCACGGCGATGGAGATTTCCTATCGCGTGGCCGATTCCCTGCCGGTGGAGTTGCTGTGGAGGCAGCAAATCCTGGAGCTGCGTTCCGAGTTCGACCGGCAAGAACGGCTGCTCACGTACCTGCGCGAGTGGGCGCCGCATCTACAGAAGAGCAGGGCCATGACGCAGCGCGCGGGCGGCAACGGCTACGGATTGAATTAGTTTTTTGCGGGCGCGGAATGCGCTCGCGGAACGGGACCCTTGATTATGGCGAGCACATTTCAGCACGGTGCGGGAACTCCAAAAGCCCGCACGCTGGGAGAACTGAAGCGAATCCCTGATTTTGACGCCGCGGGCGCATCGCGCTCAGTCAAGGACGAAATCCGTCGCAATTTACTGCGGGCCATCGAAAGAGGAGAAACGCTGTTTCCCGGAGTTCACGGCTACGAAGACACCGTCATTCCGCAGATCGTAAATGCACTGCTCTCCCGTCACAATTTTATTTTGCTAGGGCTGCGCGGGCAGGCGAAAAGCAGAATTCTTCGCGGACTGGTTCATTTGCTCGATGCGGAAATTCCCGTCATTGCCGGGTGCGAAATAAACGACGATCCGCTAAAGCCCATCTGCCGTGGCTGCCGCGAAAAAGTTGCCGCTGAAGGAGACGCCACTCCGATTCATTGGATGCAGCGCGAGTATCGCTTCGTGGAAAAACTAGCCACGCCGGACGTGACCATGGCGGACATTATTGGCGACGTGGATCCGATTCGGGCTGCGCGCGGTGGACGCGATCTTTCCGATGAACTAACGATTCACTACGGACTTCTTCCTCGCGCCAACCGCGGAATTTTTGCCATCAATGAACTTCCCGATCTGGCCGGAAAAATCCAGGTCGGCCTCTTCAACATCATGCAAGAAGGCGATATCCAGATTAAAGGTTACCCGCTGCGTCTTCCGCTCGATGTGCTACTTGTTTTCACCGCGAATCCGGACGATTACACGGCGCGCGGAAAGATTATTACTCCACTAAAAGACAGAATGGGCGCGGAAATCCGCACGCACTATCCATCCGGCGTTGAAGAAGGAATGACGATCACGGCGCAGGAAGCCTGGGTAGCCCGCGATGCCGCGCGAAAAGTGGAAGTTCCAAAGTATCTGCGCGAGGTAATTGAAGAGATTGCGTTTCAAGCGCGGCAGGATAAGCGGGTGGATCGGCGCTCCGGGGTGAGCCAGCGGCTTCCGATTACCACGCTGGAGAGCGTGGTGAGCAGCGCGGAACAACGAGCGGCGCGGAACGGAGAAAAATCTTCGTTTGCGCGCGTGGCCGACGTTTACTCCGCACTTCCAGCAATCACAGGAAAAATGGAACTGGAATACGAAGGCGAATTGAAAGGCGGGGACATCATTGCGCGAGAACTGATCCGTACCTCGGTGGGTCGCGTCTTCAGCAAGTATTTGGCGGACACTAATTTTCAGCCCACAATTCAGTGGTTTGAACTGGGCGGCGAACTAAAGCTCCCGGAAAATACGACAACTGCGGACCGTTTTCAGCAACTTTCAAATATCCAGGGCCTCCTCGAACAGGTGGCAAAACTGGGAGTCAAGGACAAGAAAGATGCGGGAGCAGCTTCCGCCGCGGCAGAAATGATTTTGGAAGGGCTGTGGGCTCATCGCCGGATCAGCCGAAGCGAAGAGCGCGGGTTCTTCGCCGAAAAGCCAAAACAGCCGGAACCGCGCGAACGCGAAACTCCGGGCCGGCCTCCGCGGAGGCAGTTCAATTGAGCCACAGATGAAATTCATCAAGTACGGCAAGTACATCGGCGAACCGGCTGACGACATCGATCTGGAAGAACTCGTCAAACGCCTGGGTGATTTTTTTCTTCAGAGCGGCTACGAATCGCAATACTACGGAGTGTCTGAGATGGATCCGGATCGCTCGATGGAGGCGCTGCGGGAGGCAATTCTTCGCGCGTTGCAGGAAGGAGACCTGTTTCCTGAAGGTTCGATGTCCGAAGAACTGCGCCAGATGCTGCAAGATCCGAAGGCGATGAATAGTCCGGCTATCCAGGAGCTCCTCGATAAGTTGATGGAACGGATGGCCAGCGAAGGATTCATCAATCCGCAACAACCGCCGCAGATTACTCCCCCGCCGCAAACCAGCGCGCGAGGGCAAGTGGGCCAGCCGCGCGAGCGCCAGCCGGAAGTGCGCTTTGAAATCACGGACAAGACGATCGATTTTCTCGGCTTCAAGACTTTGCAGGATTTGCTTGGGTCGCTGGGACGCAGCAGCTTTGGGCGGCACGATACGCGGGACTTGGCTACGGGCGTTGAGTCCGGTGGAACTTCGCGGCCGTATGAGTTTGGAGACACGCTGAATATGGACATCAGCGCGACGCTTTTTAATGCGGTGCGCCGCGACGGGGCGAAAGTCCCCATTGAGATTTCTTATTCAGATTTGATGGTCCATCAGTGCGAATATCAGAGTTCTTGCGCCACGGTGGTACTGCTGGACTGCAGTCACAGCATGATTCTTTATGGCGAGGACCGGTTCACCCCCGCAAAGCGCGTGGCGATGGCGCTTTCTCATTTAATTCGCACGCAGTATCCAGGAGATTCGCTGAGCTTGGTGCTTTTTCACGACTCCGCGGAGGAAGTCCCGCTCAGTGAGCTGGCGCGGGTGCAAGTTGGCCCGTATTACACGAACACTCGCGAGGGTTTACGGATGGCCCAGCGGATTCTGCTGCGGCAGAAAAAAGACATGCGGCAAATTGTGATGATTACCGACGGGAAGCCTTCGGCGCTGACGCTCGAAGATGGCCGAATTTACAAGAATGCTTTCGGGCTGGACCCATTTGTCGTAGGCCAAACGCTGGAGGAAGTGAACAAGTGCAAGCGCGCGGGAATCATGATCAACACGTTTATGCTGGCCAGCGACTATAGCCTGGTGAATTTCGTCCAGAGGATTACGGCCATGTGCAAAGGCAAGGCCTACTTCACCACGCCCTACAATCTGGGCCAGTACCTGCTGATGGACTACATGTCCCGCAAGACCAAAAATATCCACTGATTTTGCTCTTCCCTTTCGAGAGTGAGTTGAGTAGGATTGCGGAAATTGGCTTAGGAACTAGCTGGCCGCTGTTCGGAGGGGCAGTTGGGAATCGGACTTGGTGAGGAGAATCACACTAGTACTACGACCGGAAAATTGACAAATTTGAATGGGTCTTTGACCTCGCTTTAGGGTTGCAACACCCAGCCTGGCAACCCGCTAATGCTCATAAGTTATAGATAATATTATACTTATTGTTGATCTGTCCAAACGTACTTTGGGACAGTCCTAGTTCTAGAGGTCCTAGACGAGAGTGCTAGTCCCCCAGTGCCATTGACCCTATTGGCCAGGGCGGGCAAACTGGACCCATAAAGTAAGTCAGTTTTCGCGATTCGAGGCCAACACAATTCGAGACACGGCAAGGAGAACTCAAAGGCATGAGTTCTGGATGTGGAAATCCAGACTCTGAAAGAATTGCCAAAGGGTCATCAGATGGAACGGAGCAAGAAAACTATGAAGGCTACAAGCTCCATTCGACGGGCGGCAGGCTTTACGGTACTCGAGGTACTGGTAGCCACGGTGATTCTGCTTGTGGGGATTATCGGGGTATCCGAGATGGTCCCGCAGGCGCTGGACTCGGATATGAGGAACCGGGACACGAGTTCCTCGATCATGGCTGCGCAGATGGAACTTGAGCAGATCATCGGTGTGCCCATTGATGTGAATACGGCAGCGTCAGCCACAGACTACAGCTTCCTGGATTCAGACGGAGTGCAGATTAACCTCGGAGCGCTTCCCATTCCCGCGACGGCCGCTGCGAACGCGGCGCCGCCAATTGCGGTGCAGAGCGGATGTCCGCTGACGGCGGCAGGATCGTTTGATTTTTCGGTGGCTTGCACAGCGGCCAATTACACCAAGATCGTGACACCGGCTCTCGGACCGACCTTTGAAGTGCGCTGGAATGTGATGACATTTTACGGGAACGATAATGGGACGATTAAGCCGGTGCTGAAGCGGATCGCCATTGCGGGGAAATCGAGAGATGGATCACTGACGATACCGGCAACGCTGAATCTGATGGTGGCGCCATGATGCGAACCAAGACATGGAAGCGCGGCAACCGGCAGAGCGGTTTCACCTTGTTTGAGCTGGTGATTGCAATGGGAATGTTCTTGGTAGTTTCCGCAGCCGTATTCTTGCTGCTGAATGACGCGCAAGTAAAACTGATGGGCGAACAGAATATGGTTCCTGTGCTTCAAGAGAGCCGTGTGGCCATGGACGCGATGGTGAGAGATATTCACCGGGCGGGATTCCCGTCGCCGTATGAATTTCCGCAGTCGATGGTACCCGATGATCCGTCCACCGCGATAGCTCCGAACCAGAATCTCTTTTCGGTTGGTTTCGTTGGATGGCCAAGCCAGAATTGCGTTGTTAACGGGACGTGCACACTCCCGAATGGATTCGATCTGGCAATGGAAAGCAAACCAGATCCGCCAACCACGCCAGTTCAATGGATCGAATATCAATTGGTCAGAGCGGCCGGCCAGACCAAGTCGACGCTGATGCGCAGGCAGATTCAGAAAGACGCAGCAGTAGGGCTTGCGGGCGCAGCGCCAAACTGGATTCCCATCCTGGAAAACGTGTTGAACGACCCGAACAATCCGGCGGATGCGATTTTCACTTATCCGCAGTGCAACAGCGGCGCGTGTCCGACGGCGAAACAGTTACAGCAGGTTCAGATCAATCTGAGGGTTCAATCGTATAAAGCCGATCTGCAGACCAATCAATTCAGACAAATTTCGGTCATAGAGGTAGCGCAGCGGATGAATCCCACGCCATGAGCGCTATCGGAGGAATAAGAATGAGCTTGAGAAAATCCAGTTCAACCAACCGAGTTTCACGCTCGAAAGAGCGGGGGATGGGTTTGCTGATCTCAATTTCCGTGCTGGTGATAATTCTCGCGCTGGGAGCGATGCTGATGATGGTCGCAGGCTCGGAGAGTTCAAGCGTCGGACGGCAGAGGTATGGAACGCCGCTGATCTATGCGGCGCAAGCTGGGCTGGAGGAGGCGCGAAGCCGGATGTTGACGTACAATCCGCAAGCATTTTCCAAACTGCCCACCCCGGTACCGATGCCGGCGACGGTCGGTCAAGTGTTCTACCTCCTTAATCCCGCGCCGGGCGAGGCGGTGAACCCACTGGACCTTTCGACGACCAACCCCTACGCGGATAATGAGTATGCAAACGAATTTGGGGTGCCGATTACAGCGGCTACAGTTGGAGCGCCTGTCTTCAGCGTGCAACAATCATGGACTACAGTTCCGCCGATTGCGTTCAAGTGGGTGCGGGTTTCGCTGAAAACGGCGTTTTCTGCAAATGCTGATATTGGGAATACAGGCGTGCTCCCTTATAACAATACGATCCCGGTTTTCTACGATGGGAAGCGCCAGAACTTAAATCAGCAAGGTAGCCCTGTTTATCGATTGACGGCACTAGCCTCAGCGCCCGGCGGGAGCACGAAAATCGTGCAGATGGAGATGACTGGACTCCTGGGCGGATTTGCGTACGCGCTTGCCGCCGGCGGAGAGTGCGAGATAGATGCGCCCGGCTCGGTGTACAGCATTACCGGGAACATGCTTTGCAATGCTTCCATAGACCTGGTTGGGCCGTTGACCCTGACCGGCGGCACTCTGACTACCTCCGGGGCGCTTAACGGGACCGGCGCCATCAGCATGAGCGGAACCGGCAGTAAGGTGTCAGCTTCTTCTACTTCAGGAGCCACAGTGAGCGGAGGAGGAGGCCTTAGCACAACTCCTCCTTTAACGGGTTTCACCTCCCCCAGCACTCCGACGCCCTCTCCACTCCCAGCGAATACGCTACCGAATCCTGATCCGGCGAACATGTTGCCCTTGGTCACGCAGGTGAATCCCGTTGGGACGTGTGTTGGGGGCGTCTGGACGGTTGACCTGGGGAACAGTGTTCCGCCACAGGTCTTTCAGTTCACTGGGGCATCTTATACGACCGCCTGCGGCACAACGTTCGATCAGACGAATATTCCCGCCAATGTGAATTTCACGGGTACGGGATCAATCTGGTTTAGCGGGAATCCCAGCAAAATCAGTTTCTACAACAACTTTGGATACGTGGATCCGGTCAATCCTTCTCTGTC
>Ga0075017_100001192_pt1 | contig 15766 bp, 11 predicted proteins | sample AleBraG_ABR_2012_FD_71475 | JGI IMG/M metagenome (GOLD analysis project Ga0075017, IMG submission 71475) | Freshwater sediment microbial communities in response to fracking from Pennsylvania, USA - Alex Branch Run_MetaG_ABR_2012 | ecosystem: Environmental > Aquatic > Freshwater > Creek >... | reverse complement strand
GTTCGACCCGAGCTCCGATGGAGCCAAGCGGCCTCGAATGCATCGATATCGGACATCGTGGATCGGGCAGCCAAGTCTCGGCCTGACTACTTCGGCGACCTGCCCGACGGGCCGGCGCCGCTCCTCGTCGTTCCAGGCGAGGAGTCCGCACGCGCCCGCCTCGACCGCTTCGTCGCTGAAGGGATCGAGGACTATGCCGAGCACCGCGACCTGATGGCGGTGGCGGGAACCTCGCGCCTGAGTCCTTCGCTGCGATTCGGCGAGATCCATCCCCGGAGCGCCCTGGCGGCTGGAGCGGGGACCGGGGAGGGTCGGAGGATCTTTCGTAACGAGCTCTGCTGGCGCGAGTTCTACGCCGACGTGCTCTTCCATCGACCCGACAGCGTGACCAAGCCCTTCCAGCGGGGTCTCGCTGGCCTCCAGGTGGATCGAGGTCCCGCCGCCGAGGAGCGATTTCGCTGTTGGGCGCTCGGCGAGACCGGGATCCCGCTGGTCGACGCGGCAATGCGCCAGCTGCTGAGCGAGGGCTGGATGCACAATCGGGCACGGATGGTGGTCGCCAGCTTCTTGGTCAAGCACCTCCATCTCGATTGGCGATGGGGCGCGCGCTGGTTCATGTGGCGGCTGATCGACGGCGACCTGGCGTCGAACCAGCATGGCTGGCAGTGGGTGGCGGGGACGGGCACCGACGCTGCCCCTTTCCACCGGATCTTCAATCCCGTCGCGCAGGCCGAGCGCTTCGATCCCGAGGGGGACTACATCCGCCGCTACGTCGACGAGCTCAAGGGCCTTGATGCTCCCCAGGTCCTGCGACCTCACAGCGGCCAGCTGCTCGAGCCGGCACGCTACCCGCCTCCCATGATCAACCTCGCCGACGAGCGGGCCGAGGCGCTCCGTCGCTACGCCGCGCTGCGCCAGTCAACGAGCACGCGGTCGTGAGCGACTTCGGCGTCTATGTGCACGTGCCCTTCTGCGCCGAACGCTGCGGCTACTGCGCCTTTGTGACCTACGTGGGAGCCGATGAGCTGCACGAGACCTACGTCCAGGCCGTCATCGCCGAGCTCGAGCGAGCTCGTGAGCTGGGACGGCTCTCGCCGGCAAGCTCGGTCTTCTTCGGCGGTGGGACACCGTCGAGGCTCGAGCCCGATCTCCTCGCTTCGATCCTGCAGGCGATCCCGCGCCGTGAGGCCGCCGAGGTCACGGTGGAGGTCAATCCCGAAGATGCCAGTGCCGAGCGGCTCGGCGCCCTGGTCGATGCCGGGGTGACCCGCTTCAGCGTCGGGATCCAGTCGACGGCCCCCAGGGTTCTCGCAGCTCTTGGTCGGCGGCACCGAGGTGGCCCCCCCGACGAGATTGCGGCGGCGATCTCGGCCAGCGGAGCGGCAACCTGGTCAGCCGACATCATCATCGGGGCGAGCTCCGAGCACGACGAGGACCTCCTCGCCACCCTGGACGACCTGTTGGGCCTCAACTCGCCGCCGCCACACCTCAGCTGCTACCTGCTCAGCGTGGAGCGAGGCACAGCACTCAGCCGGGATCCTGCCCGTCACCCCGATGACGATGTCCAGGCGCGTCGCTACGAGCTCCTCGACGAGCAGCTCGAAGCTCGGGGCTATCGCTGGTACGAGCTGTCGAACTGGGCGAGGCCGGGGCAGGAGTGTCGGCACAACCAGCTCTACTGGTCCCAAGGCGACTATCTGGGCCTGGGCCCCGCAGCACACAGCCACGCCAGTGGCCGCCGTTCGTGGAACGTGGCCAGCCTGACGACCTACCTCGAGCGCATCGCGCAGGGCGAGGACCCGACACAGGGCGTCGAGATCCTGAGCGAAGCTGAGCGCGCGCTGGAGGCGCTCAGCCTCTCGCTGCGCTGCTCGTCGGGTGTGCCCGCCGAGAGCCTGGATGCCGACGAGCTGGCCGGCTTCGTCGAGTGCGTCGGCGATCGCTTGGTCCTCACTCGTCGCGGCCGGCTCATGGCCAACGCCGTCGCCACCGGGCTCCGGATCGGCCAGGGATAGTCTCGCCCCATGCGCAGCTCCGCCGAGATCGTCCCGGAGAACGACGACGAGGCCTACGTCAGAGGATTCGACCAGATCCAGATCGACAACCCCGATCCGAACGCCTTCACCCGGCTGCTCTACCTCGAGCGCATCGAGACGATCAGGAAGAAGATCCACGAGCTGCTGCCAGGCTCCGGTCGCATCGCTGATATCGGCTGCGCGCAGGCCAACCTGGCGCTGCTGCTGGCCGAGGATGGCTATGAGGTCGACGCGTTCGACCTCAACGAGCGCTTCTTGGCCTATGCCAAGAAGAAGTGGGAGCGGGGCGAGGTCCGCTGGCACAGCGCCAACGCCTTCGAGATCGCCGAGGCGAGCAGCTTTGACGTCGTCGTGCTCGGAGAGATCCTCGAGCACGTGGCGCACCCCGATGAGCTGCTCGCCCAGGCGGTGTCACTGCTGCGGATCGGAGGGATCGTGGTTGCCACCACGCCCAACGGCCGATTCATCCGAGATCGCTTGCCCTCCTACGCCGAGGTGATCGCCCGAGGCGACCAGGCTCGTCTGGAAGCCGAGCAGTTCGGCCCTGGGGGCGAGCACCACCTCTTCGCCTACACCGAGGATGAGATGCGTGCTCACGTCCCGACGAATGCCAGGCTGCTCTCGATCGGCTACCTCGGCAGCGGGCTCTACAACAGCCACGTCCAGTCGCTCTTGTCGAACAAGACGACGGGCGCCGCGATGCGAACCCTGGCGTCGTCGGTGACCAATGTCCCGGTGCTCAGGAGCCGGCTGGGGGCCTCGATGATCATGGTGCTGCGCCGGAGCTCGTAGTCGGGGCCGGAGCCATGAACGCTACATTTGGCTCCCCATGAGCGATTCGACCGCGGCCACGCCGGACCCCAGCCTCTTCGACAAGGTGGTGAACCTGGCCAAGCGGCGGGGCTTCGTCTTCCCCTCGGCCGAGATCTATGGCGGGTTCCGGTCGACCTACGACTATGGGCCGCTGGGCGTCCAGCTGCTCCGCAACGTCAAAGACGCCTGGTGGCGCTCGATGGTCCAGTATCGCGACGACGTGGTCGGCCTCGATGCGGCGATCCTCTCGCCCCCGGCGATCTGGGAGGCCTCGGGCCACCTGACGACCTTCTCCGACCCCATGGTCGACTGTCGCAGCTGCAAGGAGCGCTGGCGGGAGGACCAGATCGAGGACAGCTGCCCGAACTGTGGCAGTCGTGACCTGACCGAAGCACGAGCCTTCCACCTGATGTTCAAGACCCACGCGGGTCCCGTCGAGGACGAGGGCTCGGTCGCCTACCTGCGACCCGAGACGGCGCAGGGGATGTTCACGAACTTCCTCAACGTTCAGACCACCACCCGCAAACGTCCGCCTTTTGGCATCGCCCAGGTCGGCAAGTCCTTCCGCAACGAGATCACGCCGGGGAACTTTGTCTTCCGCACCCGAGAGTTCGAGCAGATGGAGATGGAGTACTTCGTCCCACCGGCCGAGGCCCCTCGGTGGTTCGACTACTGGGTCGAGCAACGCCATAGCTGGTATCTCGGCCTCGGCATCAAGTCCGAGCAGATCAAGCTGCGACCCCACGATCCTGATGAGCTGAGCCACTACTCGGCGGCCACCACGGACATCGAGTTCCTCTTCCCCTGGGGCTGGGGCGAGCTCGAGGGCATCGCCAACCGCACCGACTACGACCTCAAGGCGCACGCGGCAGCGTCGGGGGAGAAGCTCGAGTACTTCGACCAGGCGGCGAACGAGCGCTACACCCCCTACGTCATCGAGCCGGCGGCCGGAGCCACCAGAGCGATGATGGCCTTCATGCTCGCCGCCTATGACGAGGACGAGGTCGGCGGAGAGCAGCGCAGCGTGCTGCGCCTTGACTGGCGGCTCAGCCCCATCCAGGTCGCCGTGCTACCGCTGTCGAAGAAGGCAGAGCTCGAACCCACCGCCCGGGAGGTCCTCTCGCTGCTGCAGCCGCACTTCCACTGCGACTACGACAGCACGCAATCGATCGGTCGCCGCTATCGCCGCCAAGATGAGGTGGGGACCCCTTGGTGCGTCACGGTCGACTTCGACAGCCTCGACGACCGAGCGGTGACGCTTCGTGACCGCGACACGACCGAGCAGGTCAGGGTCCCGATCGAGGCGCTGCTCGCAGAGCTGGCGGGCCGAACGACGCAGCGCTGAGCGCCGCGGGGGTCAGCCCTGGCGATCGGTGGCAGTGGCCTCTCTGATGACGCTGGCGGGGATCCCGCCCACCACCACTCCGGCCGGCACGTCCTCTCGAACCACCGCGTTGGCTCCAACGACGGCTCCGTCGCCAACTCTGATCCCGCCGAAGACCTTGGCCCCGGGGTAGAGGACGACGCCATCACCGACGACGGGGTACTGCTCGCCGTCCTGCGTGCCGAAGGTGACCTGCTGGAAGATCCGGCAATCCCGACCGATGACCGTTCCCGAGCCGATCACGATCCCATTGCCGTGGACGAAGACCGTGCCAACACCGATCTCGGCCCCCGGCACGATCTCGATGCCTGAGATCAGCTTGCCGAGCAGCAGCAGCGTGGCGGCGAGCTTGGGATGGCCGGCCTCAGCCAGCCGCCGAGATGCACGGTAGAGGCGGAGGACGTGCCACTGGGTGGCAAGGATCCCGTTGGGGCTGGCGGCCATCCGCCCAACCTAGCGATGCTGGCCGGTCATGCCGGGTCTAGCTGAGCCGGCGGTACTTGCGCACCGCCAAGGGCGCCAAGATGACCAGCAGCCCGAAGCTCCAGGCCAGGGAGTGCCAGATCGAGCTCGGATCTTTGTAGACGCCCCCGACCATGAGTGATCGGGCGGCGTCGACGGCCTGGGAGACCGGTTGGTGCTCGGCGAATGTCTGGAGCCAGCCCGGCATCGAGGTCACCGGGACGAAGGCCGTCGATGCGAAGGTCAGCGGAAAGAGGATCGGGAAGCTCATCAGCTGCGCCGTCTCGGCGTTGGGCGCTGAGAGGCCGATGTAGGCGAAGCCCCACATCAGTGAGTATGCGAACAAGAGCATGATCAGACAGGCGAAGAGGTACTCGAGCGGGGTCGACTGCGGACGGAAGCCGACGATGAATCCGACGATGCTCATGATGGTGATGACCATGACGTTGCGGAGCACGTCGGCGCTGGTGCGCCCGCCCAGCACGGCGGCTCGGCTCATCGGCAGAGCGCGGAAGCGTTCGAGCAGGCCGCTCTGCAGATCTTCGGCGAGGCCGATCGAGGTCGAGATCGCGCCGAAGCACATCGTCTGGACGAAGATCCCGGGCATCAGGTAGTTGACGTAGCTGCCCCCGGGCACGGGGATGGCGCCGCCGAAGACGTAGGTGAAGAGCAGCACGAACATGATCGGCTGCAGGGTGGAGAAGAAGATCAGCTCGGGGACACGGAACTGTCGGATCACATTTCGACGCGTCACCGCGCCGATGTCTGACAGTGCCCAGCGCATCGAGGTGGTTGCGGAGGGCTTGGCGGCGAGGTCGGTCATGTGGCTTCCTTGGCGGCGCGCCGACCTCGAGCCGAGGCCCCGTCGACGATGCTCTCGGTATCAACCTCGGTCTTCTTGCCGGTGAGCGAGAGGAAGACATCGTCGAGGCTGGGCTCATGCAAGCTGAGGCCGACGAGGCTGAAGCCGCCGGCATCGATCCGCCTCAGGGCCTCGGCGGCGACCGCGGGTCCCTGATCCACGGTGAGCTCGACGGTCGAGCCGTCCACGTGGGGAGTGATCGTCGACAGGTCGGCCAGCGCCCTCGCTGCCGTCGTCGCGGCAAGATCGCTCTCGAGGGTGAGTTCGAGCACCGTTGCACCAAGGTCGGCCTTGAGATCGGCCGGTGTCCCGTTGGCGATGACCCGGCCATGGTCGATCACGACCACGCGCTTGGCCAAGCGGTCTGCCTCTTCGAGGTATTGGGTCGTGAGCAGGACGGTGGTACCGCCAGCGACCAGGGCCTCGATGACGTCCCAGAGGGCAAGCCGGCTCTGAGGATCGAGACCCGTGGTCGGTTCGTCCAAGAACAGCACTGGGGGTCGGGCCACGAGCGCGGCCGCGAGGTCGAGGCGACGCCGCATCCCACCTGAGTAGGTCTTGACGGGTCGATCAGCGGCGTCGGCGAGTCCGAACTGCTCGAGCAGCTCGGCGGCTCGGGGCGCGATGTCACCGTGACGGAGGTGGGAGAGGCGGCCCACCATCGACAGGTTCTCTGTACCCGTCAGCTGCTCGTCGACGGTGGCGAACTGACCCGCCAGGCCGATCGATCGCCGCACGGCGCTCGCCTGCTTGACGACGTCGTTGCCCATGATGGTTGCTGAGCCGGCGTCCGGACCGATGATCGTCGACAGGATGCGCACGGCAGTGGTCTTCCCAGCGCCGTTCGGGCCCAGCAGGCCGATCACCTGGCCGATGGGAACTTCGAGATCAAAGTCGATCAGGGCCTTGATCTCCCCCTTGCGGAAGGTCTTGGACAGCCCGACAGCCTCAACAGCGAGATCGCTCTTCATCTCGGCGAGGTTAGCGACCTGGCTGCGCTCCGAGTCCCTGACGCTCGTCAGATGCTGTTGTCGGCGGCCGGTAGGATTGATCCCTCGCGCCCCGATCTGCACCAGAGGGAAGAGAACCCGATGCCCTACGTCTACGACTTCAACCACAAGCACCGCCGGCCGCCGATGGAGCTCAAGGATCTCCTGGGCGGCAAGGGCGCCAACCTCGCTGAGATGACCTCGGTGCTCCGCTTGCCGGTGCCGCCTGGCTTCACCATCTCGACCGATGCCTGTCGTGACTACATGGAGACTGGCTGGCCCAAAGACCTCGACCGTCAGGTGGCCGCGGCTCGGACCCGACTCGAGAAGTCGATGGGCAAGACCGTCGGCGACGCCCTTGATCCGCTCCTGGTCTCGGTTCGCTCGGGGGCCAAGTTCTCGATGCCTGGGATGATGGACACGGTCTTGAACCTCGGGCTCAACGATAAGTCCGTCAAGGGCCTCGCCGTTCAGACGAGTGACGAGCGCTTCGCCTATGACTCGTATCGCCGCTTCGTGGCGATGTACGGGCGAATCGTCCTCGAGGTCCCCGGTGAGCCCTTCGATGACCGCTTCGACGAGGCGAAGGCCGCGGCCGGGACGGCTTCAGACGCCCTGGTCCCTGTGGAGATCCTCAAGCAGCTGGTGAACGACTACAAGGCGATCGTCAAGCAGCACACCGGCAAGGCCTTCCCCCAGGACCCCACGGCCCAGCTGCGCGGAGCGATCGAGGCGGTCTTCCGCAGCTGGAACGGCCCCCGAGCCTTCGCGTATCGCGATCGCGAGCGCATCCCGCACGATCTCGGCACTGCGGTGAACGTCCAGGCCATGGTCTTCGGCAACCGTGATGACAACTCAGGCACCGGCGTCGGATTCACCCGTGATCCCTCGACCGGCGCCAACAAGCCCTACGGCGATTTCCTGGTCAATGCGCAAGGTGAGGATGTCGTGGCTGGCATCCGCAACACCGAGCCGCTCAGCGCGCTCAAGCGGAAGTTCCCCGTGGTCCACACCGAGCTGCTGGCCATCTTTGATCGTCTCGAGCACCACTACCGAGACATGTGTGACACCGAGTTCACCATCGAGCAGGGCACGCTCTGGATGCTGCAGACCCGGGTCGGAAAGCGCACCGGGCGCGCCGCGCTGACCATGGCGGTCGACATGACCACTGACCGCTCCATCCGACTCAGTCATGCCGAGGCCGTCAGTCGCATCACCGAGGATCACCTGAGCCAGGTTCTTCACCCGCAGTTCAAGGGCTCCGGGCACAAGGCCCTGACCAAGGGCCTCGGCGCCTCACCTGGAGCGGCGGTGGGCCGGGTCTACTTCACCGCCGACGACGCAGCCGAGGCTGCGGCGCGAGGCGAAGAGGTCATCTTGGTCCGCTCCGAGACCTCCCCCGAGGACGTCCACGGGATGCTGGCTGCCGAGGGAATCCTCACCGCACGCGGTGGGCTCGTCAGTCACGCGGCCGTCGTGGCACGTGGCTGGGGGAAGCCGGCGGTTGTGGGCGCCGAGGCCGTTCGCATCGCTGGCCGTCACTTCAGCGTGGGTGATGTCACCATCGGCGAGGGTGACTGGCTGTCGCTCGATGGCACCGCGGGAGTGGTGGTGGCCGGCCAGGTCGATCTCGTCTCGGGCCGACCTCCAAAGGAGTTCGAGGTCATCCTCGGCTGGGCCGACCGCATCCGAAAGGGAGAGCTCAAAGTCAGAGCCAACGCTGACAACGGACCTGACTCGAAGAACGCCCGCTCGATGGGTGCTGAGGGCATCGGGCTCTGCCGCACCGAGCACATGTTCTTAGGCGAGGACCGGCTCCCGGTGGTCCGCCGCATGATCTTGGCCTCGAACCCGCTCGAAGAGACGGCCGCACTCGAGGAGCTGCGACAGGTCCAGCGCGATGACTTCTACGAGATCCTCGAGGCGATGGACGGCCTGCCGGTGACGATCCGCCTCCTTGATCCGCCGCTGCACGAGTTCTTGCCCTCGACCCATGAGATGGCGGTCAAGGAGGCCACCGTCGGGCTGAGCAAGGCCGAGACCCAGCTCTATGAGGCGGCGAAGCTCTGGGAAGAGGCCAACCCGATGCTCGGGACGCGGGGCGTGCGTCTCGGCGTGGTCAAGCCTGGTCTCTATGCCATGCAGGTCCGCGCCCTGATGGAGGCGGCGCAGGATCGGGTGGCCAAGGGCGGCCATCCGATCGTCGAGATCATGATCCCACTGACCGTCACGCGCGAGGAGCTCCGTCTGGCCAGGGGTTGGGTCGAAGGGGCAATCGCCTCGGCGAAGGCCGCCGCACCCGCCAGCAAGTCAAAGCGACGAGGGACACTCGACGTGCTCATCGGTACGATGATCGAGACGCCGCGTGCGGCACTTGTGGCTGATCAGATCGCCGAGGTCGCTGACTTCTTCTCCTTCGGCACCAACGACCTGACCCAGATGACCTTCGGCTTCAGCCGAGACGACATCGAAGGTCGCATCATGGGCCCGTACCTCGACCAGGGCCTCCTCAAGAGGAACCCTTTCGAGGTCGTCGACTATGACGGCGTGGGCGAGCTCGTCCGCATCGGCGTGGCCAAGGGCCGTGCCACAAGCCCCAACCTCAAGACCGGCGTCTGCGGCGAGCATGGTGGAGACCCGGAGTCGATCGAGACCTTCTATCGCGCCGGCGTGGACTATGTGAGCTGCTCACCCTTCCGAGTGCCGGTGGCTCGCCTGGCGGCAGCACAGGCCGTCCTGAACGCTGGGCCACGGGCATCGGCGACCAGGAAGCCGACCAAGGGGCGGGCGACGACGAGGTCGGCGCCAAAGAGTCCCAGCCGGAGCCGGGCGACCAGCAAGAAGGCTGCAACGAAGAAGTCCGCCACGAAGAAGGCAGCAGCCAAGAAGGCGGCACGGCGAGCTCGCTGATCGTCAGCCTTCACTCCGGACGGGCGGCACAGGCCTCGGAGTACGGTGCCAGCGTGGGCATCCCGGCTGAAGACATCGCGCAGGTCCGGGCGGCCACCGACATCGTCGCCCTGATCGGTGAGCAGGTCGCGCTCAAGAAGCAGGGTCGGCGCTTCACAGGTCTCTGCCCCTTCCACTCAGAGAAGTCGCCATCGTTCAGCGTCAACCTTGAAGAGGGCCTCTACTACTGCTTCGGTTGCCAGAAGTCCGGCGACGCCATCACCTTCCTGCGCGAGACGCAGGGCCTGGACTTCGTCGAGTCAGTCCGCGTCCTGGCGGACCGTGCCGGCATCACGCTCCACGAAGATGAAGGTGGCCCTGATCGACGAGATCGAGCAGAGCTCCTCGAGGCGATGGAGGCGGCGGTCGAGTTCTATCATCAGCGTCTCCTGTCATCGGCTGACGCGGGTAGAGCCCGGGACTACTTGCGATCGAGGGGCTATGACGGCGAGGTCGTCAGGAGCTTCCGTCTCGGCTGGGCACCAGATGATTGGGACCAGCTGGTCAGCCACCTCAATGCGCCCGAGCGCGTCCTCGAAGGAACCGGGCTCGGCTTCATGAATCGCCGTGGCCGACCGCAGGACTTCCTCCGAGCGCGCGTCGTCTTCCCCATTTGCGACACCGGCGGACGCCCCATCGCGCTGGGGGGTCGGATTCTTCCGCCCCGGCCGGGCGACCCCCTTCCGGACCGGCCCCAGCCGAAGTACAAGAACTCGCCGGAGACGCGCATCTACTCCAAGCGACGGACCCTCTACGGGCTCAACTGGGCGAAGAAGGGGATCATCGAAGCGGGTGAGATCATCGTCTGCGAGGGCTACACCGACGTCATCGCCTTCTTTGAAGCCGGACTTCCCCGAGCGGTGGCGACCTGTGGCACGGCTCTCGGGGAAGAGCACTTTCAGCTCATGCGGAACTTCGCGAGGCGAATCGTGCTCGCCTACGACGCCGATGCTGCGGGGCAGAACGCGACTGGTCGGGTCTATGAGTGGGAACGGAAGCACGAGGTCGACGTCGCAGTCGTCGAGCTCCCCTCCGGAACGGATCCGGGCGAGCTTGGACGCAGCGATCCTGCGGCGCTGCGGGCCGCGGTGGCCAGCGCTAAGCCCTTCTTGGCCTTCAGGGTTGACCGCGCGCTCGACCTGGCAGATCTCAGCACCGCCGAGGGCCGGGCGCGCGCAGCGGACGTCGCGAGCGAGGCGGTCGCCGAGCATCCCGATCCGCTCGTGCGCGACCAATATGTCATCGGCATTGCTGACCGCTGTCGACTTGACCCCAGCTTGCTGCGCGAGCGGCTCGCTTCCTATGTGGCCGGCGAGCGGGCGCCGCGGGCGACAGCCCCTGCGTCGAGCTCAGCTGATCCCAGCGAGGCACCGCCCCACGGAGACGAGGACATCGACGGCTCCATCGCCCCCGAGCCTCGCGGCGAGACGGTCGACCGACCAGGCCTCGAAGCGCTTCGACTGGCAGTGCACCGTCCTGAGCTGGTTGGCGAGCGACTCGAGGCCTTCATGTTCCGCGATCCGATCCAGCGCAGCGCCTTTGAGGCGCTCCTGAGCTCGTCCAGCTTGAGCGCAGCAATCGACGAAGCGACGGCGACTGCTGCCGCGCTGCTCCGCAGGGTGGCGGTCGAGGAGCCGATCGGCGGTGAGCCAGGGGATCCTGACCCGCTCGGCCCAGTCGTCGCCCAGCTCCTGCGGGGCTCGGTCCGCCAGGCCCTCGCAGATATCCAGGCTGCGCTGCGCCAGGGCAGCTTGGACGTCACTGAGGGGTCGGCGCTGGTCTCAGAGGCGCAATCGGGCCTGGCGATGCTGGACGATCCCGCGACCACCCGGCAGGGCGAGGTGCTGTTGGTAGGTTGGCTCCACGGACGGGGGGAGTCGTCGTGACCGTTGATGCACGCGAGGAAGGGGCCGCCGCGGACGATGCCGCACGGCCTGCCCTCCCTGCGGACGTCGAACGCGAGCTGAGCCGTCTCATCCGCAAGACAGAGCCTGGTGGCGAGGTCACCCAAGAAGAGCTCGTCGAGGCGATCCGACACGCCGAGCTGACAGAGCAGCTCATCGGCGCACTTGTTGACCGAATCCACTCGGCAGGCCTCCGCTATGTCGATGATGCAGAGATCGACGACGAGCATCTGGCGTCGCCCGTGCCCGCGGCTGCAGCGCAGCCCACCAGCCAGCGCAGAGCCGCCGGTCGACGGAGCTCACCGTCAACTGACGATGCGGTCCAGGCCTATCTCTCCGAGATCGGCCATGTCGAGCTGCTCAACGCAGAGCACGAGGTGGAGCTCGCGACGACCTACCAGCGCGGTGAGCGTGCGGCAGAGCGACTTTCCCGACATGATGCCGCCATCGACGAGAGCGGCGTGGCGGCCGACAAGCTCAGCGCCCGACAGGTTCGGTCCCTCAAAATGGCGGTCCGGCAGGGAGAGGCCGCCAAGTCTCAGCTCATCGAGGCGAACCTCCGCCTCGTGGTCTCGATCGCCAAGCGCTATCGGAATCGGGGACTCGCCTTCCTCGATCTCATCCAAGAGGGAAATCTCGGCCTGATGCGGGCGGTCGAGAAGTTCGATCCGGCGAAGGGATTCAAGCTCTCCACATACGCCACTTGGTGGATCCGTCAGGCGATCACCCGCGCCATCGCCGATCAGGCACGGACGATCCGAATCCCAGTCCACCTCGTCGAGACGATCAATCGCGTGGTTGCTACCCAGCGCCAGATGACGCAAGAGCTTGGGCGTGACGCGTCGGCCGAGGAGGTCGCCGTCTTGCTCGGGATGACCTCGGACAAGGTCCGCGACATGTTGCGCTTGAACCTCGACACGGTGTCGCTCGAGCAACCCTTCGGTGAGGACAGCGAGTTCATGCTGTCTGACACCATCGAGGACAGCACCGTCGCAACGCCCTATGACGCGGCAGCCAAGCATCTCTTGGACGACGCCATCACTGAGGTGCTCGGCCAGCTCGACGATCGGGAACGACAGGTCGTGATCATGCGCTTCGGTCTCAGAGACGGAAAGGTCGCGACCCTCGAAGAGGTGGGACAGACCTTCGGGATCACGCGGGAGCGGGTGCGTCAGATAGAGGTCAAGACGATCGCCAAGCTTCGTCGACCCGAGCGATCGACCCAGCTGCGGGGCTTTCTCGACGGCCAAGACTGAGCGCTCATCGTCGTCCGGCGCGACCTGGAGTGGCTGCTATCGTCCCTCCGGGCTTCAGTCCAATCCGGGGTAGCTCAATGGCAGAGCGAGCGGCTGTTAACCGCTAGGTTGAGAGTTCGAGTCTCTCCCCCGGAGCGTTGATCAGATCCGCCCCAGCCATCGGGACCCAGACGCGCGCTCGATCTCCTGCGGCCTGGAGACCCCTGGGCCAGATGAGCAGCGCGGGGAGCCGCCGCTCGTCACGTATGGTCCTTACGATGACGCCGATGGACCGCATGCTGAGTTCTCGATGAAGCGCTGGATGGCGCTGGTCGCTCTGGGCGGCGCTCAGTTCGTGATGGTTCTGGATCAGTCCGTGATGAACGTCTCGATCAGCCAGCTCGTCGCTGACTTCCACACGACGGTGACGACGATCCAGGCGGTGATCACCTTCTACTGCCTCGTCATGGCGATGCTCATGATGACGGGAGGGAAGCTGGGCGACATCTTTGGTCGACGCCGGGCCTTCGTGGTCGGTCTCGTGATCTACGGGATCGGATCGGCGGTCACGGCGGCGGCGCCGACGGTGGGGGTGCTCGCGCTGGGCTGGTCCGTCCTCGAGGGAATCGGTGCAGCGCTGGTTCTCCCGGCGATGGTGGCGCTCATCGCCGGGAACTTCCAGGGCGGGGACCGCAAGATCGCCTACGCGGTCATCGGTGGGGTCGCCGGTGCCGGGATCGCCGTCGGTCCGATCCTGGGCGGCTGGGCGACCACCGTGCTGAGCTGGCGGGTCGTCTTCATCGGTGAGGTCGTCCTGGTCCTGGCCATCATCGCCATGACGCCCTTCGTCAAGGACGCCAAGTTCGAAGGCACGCGACCGCATCTCGACTACGTCGGCTCGCTGCTGTCGGCGGCCGGCTTGGGCGCGGTGGTCTTCGCTGTCCTCCAGTCGAGCACCTGGGGTCTGGTGAAGCCGAAGGATGCCCCCTTCGAGATCTTCGGCTTCTCGCCGACGCTCTTCTTCATCGCTGGAGGCGTCGTCCTGCTCTGGTGCTTCGTTCGTTGGCAGCATCACAGAGAGGCGGTCGGGCGCGATCCGCTCGTCCACCTCGGCCTGCTCAAGATCCCACCGCTGCGCAGTGGCTTGATGGGACTGCTGAGCCAGAACATCATCCTGATGGGCATCTTCTTCACGATCCCGCTCTACCTCCAGCTGGTCTTGGGCATGAACGCTCTCGACACCGGGATCAAGATGCTCCCGGTGTCGATCGCTATGTTCCTCGCCTCGGCGATCGGTTCCCGGCTCTCGAGCTACCTCTCGGTCCGCTTGATCGTTCGAATCGGTCTCGGCGTCTCGGGCGTTGCCACGGTGATCCTCTTGACGACCATCGAACCAACACTGGACGAGGCGAGCTTCGCCATCGCCATGGCCTTGCTCGGGGTCGGCATGGGCCTCTTGGCTTCCCAGCTCGGCAACGTGGTCCAATCGTCGGTCGATGCCTCGGGCCGCGGCGAGGCGGGCGGTCTGCAGTTCACCGGCGCTCAGCTCGGCTCGTCGCTCGGAGTTGCCCTCATCGGCGCGATCGTCCTCGCCAGCCTGACCTCGGTCTTCATCAACAAGGTCAATGAGAATCCCCAGCTCAGCCCGCAGACTGCTGCACAGGTGAGCACCTCGTCTGGCTCAGGAGTTGACTTCGTATCGGCAACGCAGATCAGCGAGGCCGCGAGCAAAGCGGGCCTCCCCCCGGCTGAGAGCCAGGCGCTGGTCGACAGCTACGAGACCGCGCAGATCGCCTCGCTCAAAGCCGGGCTCCTCGCAGCGGGCTTCTTGGTCCTCGCCGCGCTGGGCTTCACGCGCGACCTACCCAAGGAGCGGGCGCAGCGGAAGAAGGGTCTCGACCGAGATGGGATCGCGGCCTAGTGGGAACAGAGCTCGCTGAGCGATGAGCCAGCTGCCTGACGATCCCGAGGCCCAGCGCGAGGAGCTCGAACAGCGCGATCTTGACGCGGCGCGCTTCCTCCAGCAGCTCCAGCGCGGGGTGCTTCGGCCCCTCGAGAACTTCCAGGACCCCCATCAGGAGTGGCGCAGACTCTTCGCCGAGCTCCTTGGCACCTTCTTCTTGGTCCTCGCGGCAGCGGGCGCGCCGATGATGGGCCACGCCTTCCCCGGCTCCGTCTCGGAGGCAGCTGCGGTGGTGGCCCCGGGCCTGATGGTGATGGCCATCATCCTCTCGATGGGCAAGGTGTCCGGCGCACATCTGAACCCTGCCGTGAGCCTGGCGTTCGCCTTCCGGGGAGACTTCCCCTGGCGGCGCGTTCCCGCCTATGTCATCGTCCAGCTCGGAGGTGCATCGCTGGCCGCCCTGGCGCTGCAGGGGGTCTTGGCCGTCTCGCCTCGGTTCGGAAGCACCTATCCTGCGGCGGGGCACTCAGCCATGGCCGCATTCTGGTTGGAGCTCCTCTTGACGATGGGCCTGGTCACCGTCATCCTCGGGACGGCCTCGGGAGCGCAGAACATCGGCATGATCGGCGCTTTTGGTGTGGGGGGCTACATCGCCCTGGCCGGGCTCTGGGGTGCCCCGCTCTCGGGAGCCTCGATGAACCCGGCGCGCACCTTCGGGCCTGATCTCGTCAGCTGGGACTTCACGGCCCTCTGGGTCTACATCGCCGGCCCTCTGCTCGGCATGCTCTTGGCGGTGATCTTCGCCTTCGTCCTGCGCGGCCAAGGCGGTGGCAGGGCGGGCTCCTTCGCTGCGCAAGGTGCGCTCTTCACCGAGGTTGCAAACCCCCTCAAGCCCTGAACTCCTCGATCTGAGATCGCCTGACGAGACCTCAGATCTCGCGTAGATTCCCAAATTGCCGATCGCTGGGTGAAGCAATTCGAGATCGCCAGAAAGGACCCAAGGTGAAACGGGCCAGGACGAGGACGAGACCACGCCGCTCGAGGACGCCGCTCCTTCTTGCCCTGCTCATCGCGGGATTTGGCATCCCGATCATCTCGCCAGGCCACGCAGGGGCCAGTCCACCCGCCTTCACCATCGCCACCAGCCCCAGCCTGTCGCCGGCCTTCAGCCCCACGACCTATGACTACGTTGAGACCTGCGGGAGCTCGCCGACCCAGCTGAGCACCAC
>Ga0075017_100001191_pt1 | contig 15767 bp, 14 predicted proteins | sample AleBraG_ABR_2012_FD_71475 | JGI IMG/M metagenome (GOLD analysis project Ga0075017, IMG submission 71475) | Freshwater sediment microbial communities in response to fracking from Pennsylvania, USA - Alex Branch Run_MetaG_ABR_2012 | ecosystem: Environmental > Aquatic > Freshwater > Creek >... | reverse complement strand
CCCGTACACGCCCAGGTCGTCGACGAAGAGCGCGTTGCCCGGTGCGAGCTTCCAGCCCAGGACGTTGAGGTCGAGGGACGCTCCGGACGTCTTGGTGGTGTAGGTCAACGACACCCGATGCCACGCGGTGTCACGGAGCCAGACGCTCTGTACGGACTGGTGAACGAGCGCTCCGCCCTTGACCTCACGGATCCGCAGAGCCGCGGACAGGGACGGCTTGGCGACCCGAACCCATGCGGACACGTTGTAGGTCGCGCCGGCGTGGGTACCGATGACGGTGTTGGGGTTGTCGTTCAGGGTGACGGTCGAGATTCGCTTCGTAGTGAGCCGGGCGGCCCACGAGCTGGCGTGGCCACCGGCCGCGCGTGCTACGACCTCGGCGCCGGAGCTCGACTTCCACCCGGACATGTTGTGCTCGAATCCGGGATTCTTGACGAGGTTGACCAACGGCGCCGCGGACGACGTTGCGACGATGATCGCGGCGGCGCCGACCGCAGTCGCGGTGAGCAGCGCGCCTGGTACTGCCAGCGGGCTCCGGCGGAGCCTGCGAGAGAGGGAGGACAAAGGATCGGGCTGAGTTCGGGCTGAACGATGACGCATGATCACTCCACGGCTGAGGAGGGGGTGCCGCGAGACGGTCCGACCGGATCGGCATCGTCGGAGGGGGGAGGACGCCTGGCGGTTCGACCGGGTGACTGAGAGGCCGTCACGGGCAGTGGGCAGTCGCTGGGATCGCGGACAGCAGCGACCGGCTCAGGGCAGCGCGCACATGGAGATGTCCTTCCTGCACGCCTACGGGGTTAGCTGTCGGGTTCGGGCGGGAAGGTGCCCGGTCGCTGGTTGCGACTTCACCCCAAGGTCACCGGCAGGTGACCACGTTGCTTGGTTCCCCCGCCCCTGCCGGGCGGAAAATCGGAGCATCCCGTGTGGCCGGTTGGCAGGGCTCGGCGCCCGGCCGGGACTGTCGTCTGCAAGCATCGGCACGCCTCGCGGCCGACTTGAGGGGCAGACCATAACCAGCGGACCGACATCAACTCCAGCCCGCCACGCACTTCGTGAGCGTGCGTCTTTTCACAACACGGTCAGCGACCGAACGGCAACGCGCCGACGTCGCAACGTTGGCCCCATCCGCCCCACCCGTGAGGCAGAATCAAGCACCGGACAACAGGAGATTCCCCTTGCCCAGCAATGCTTCCGAGCCATCGATCGGCGCCGCATCGGCGGACGAGGCGTCGCCGCCCGGGCAGGCGCAGATGCAGTCGGGTGCGGATTCGGGTTTCTCGGAGAGCGCATACGAACTCGTTCCGGACCAGCGTGGATTGGATCTGTTGGAACTGATGTTGGCCGGTGCGCTTCCCTTCAACCGTTTCTTCGACGCCGAAGACGCTCGAGCCGTCAGTGGTCACGGAACGCTGACGGATGGGGCGAGATGGTCACTCGCTGTGACGCTGGATGCTCCATCTGACGCGACCCTGCCAACCCCGCCGACCCTGCCAACCTTGACGACTCCGCCGACCCTGGCGAGCGCGCCGGCAACAACGTCGGGCTCCACCGGCTCTTCCGCAGTTGCGTTCAGGTTGGTCCTGCGCGACCCGGAAGGCGTTCCGCTGGCGGTGATGCCGTCCGCACGCTGCTGGGCGGACGACGTCGGTGGGATCCACGTCGCCGGAGCGGTCCAGCCGATGCACGAGCCGACCGGCCGACCGTTCCGCCGGCTGCGCCGTCCTGCAGCCGAGATCCGGGCAGGACTCGGCGGCCGTCCGGCACTTGGCATCGCCGTAACGGCCGCCCCTGGACCGGGCAGCAGGCTGTCGGTAGAACCTGGGGCGGCAGACCGTCCGGTCGTCCTGTTCGCGCTGGTCGGGCACGGCAGGCGCCCGTCCCCTTCGGCAGGCGGCCTTGTCCGGTCGTTGCTGGACCTGCTCCCGGGCCTTCCCGAGGGCTCCGCGGTAGTACCGCTGCCGTTGCCCGCTCCGGCCAGGCCGGACGGTGCTGAATCCGTCCTGCGTACCGTCGTGGCCGCGTACGGCGCGACGCTGGCGGATCCGGTGCAGTGGGATCCGGCGCCGGGCGGCCGGTCGGCAACTGCCTCCCAGACCTGGGACACAGCAGCGGGCGTGGTCGGCGTCCCGGGTGGGCTCCCGGCTCGGCTGCCGGGCGGGGTGGTGCTCTTCACGGGTCTGTCTGGATCGGGCAAGTCGACGATTGCTCAGGCACTGGAGGACGTCCTGCTCGAGCGGACCGACCGGACGGTCACCCTCTTGGACGGGGACCTGGTCCGCCGTCACTTGTCCGCCGGCCTCGGCTTCTCGCGGGCCGATCGCGACGCGAACGTCCGCCGGATCGGATTCGTCGCCGCCGAGGTCGCCCGGCACGGTGGCCTCGCGATTGCAGCGCCCATCGCGCCTTACTCGTCGACCCGGGAAGACGTCCGCCGGATGGTCGCCGCGGCGGGTGGAACGTTCCTGCTCGTGCACGTCGCCACCGATCTCGCGGTATGCGAAGCGCGCGATCGCAAGGGCTTGTACGCGAAGGCCCGCTCCGGCGAAATCCCCGAGTTCACCGGCGTCAGCGACCCGTACGAGGAGCCGCTCGACGCCGACCTGCGGCTGGACACCGTGGACCGCAGCGTCGCGGACTGCGTCGAGGATGTGATGGCGCTTCTCGTCCGGTCCGGGCTGCTCCCGCCGGACTGAGCCTCGGGCTTGTTCTCAGCGCCTGCCACAGCCCGTTCGACGAGGGCAGTCACTCAGTGGCTGTGATCATTCCCGCCGCGACGGTCCGGTTGGTTCCCTCGTCCACGAGGATGAAGCCCCCGGTCGATCGATTCCGCGAATACGGGTCGCACAGGAGTGGCTGGGTCGTCCGCAAGCGAACCCGACCGATCTCATTGAGACCGAGTTCGGTGGCCTGGTCGTCCCGGTGCAACGTGTTGACGTCCAGCCGGTACTGGAGCTCCTTCACCAACGCCCGAGCGCTTCGAGTCGTGTGCTTCAGTGCGAGCTTGGCGCCGGTCCGCAAGGTCTCGGACGAGTCCATCCAGCAGATCAGAGCGTCGATGTCCTGCGTGGCGAGCGGTTGATTGTGCGGGCGACAGATCAGGTCGCCGCGCGAGACATCCAGGTCGTGCTCGAGCCGCACGGTGACCGACATCGGCGGGTATGCCTCGTCGACCGGTCCGTCCGCAGTGTCGATGGCGGCGATCCGCGAGGTGAAACCGGACGGCAGCACGACGACCTCGTCCCCGGGCTTGAGCACGCCGCCGGCGACCTGGCCCGCGTATCCCCGGTAGTCCTGGTACGCGGACGACATCGGACGGATCACGTACTGCACCGGGAACCGGACGTCGACGAGGTTGCGGTCGGAGGCGACGTGGACATTCTCGAGATGGTGCAGAAGTGAGGGGCCTTGGTACCACGGCATGTTCTCGCTCCGCGTCACCACGTTGTCGCCGAGCAGAGCGGACACCGGCAGGAAGGTCAGGTCAGTGATGTTGAGCTTGCTGGCGAACGCGGTGAAGTCGGCTCGTATCTGCTCGAACACTTCCTCGGAGTAGTCGACGAGGTCCATCTTGTTCACGCACAACACCAGGTGCGGAACGCGAAGCAATGTCGTGAGGAACGCATGCCTGCGGCTCTGCTCGAGCAGTCCTTTGCGGGCGTCCACCAGGATGATGGCCAGATCCGCGGTGGAGGCCCCGGTCACCATGTTCCGGGTGTACTGAATGTGGCCCGGGGTGTCGGCGATGATGAATTTTCGCTTCGGAGTCGCGAAATAGCGGTAGGCGACGTCGATCGTGATGCCCTGCTCGCGCTCGGCGCGAAGCCCGTCCGTCAACAACGCGAGGTTCGTGTATTCGTCGCCGCGTTCACGACTGGTCCGCTCGACCGACTCGAGTTGGTCGGTGAAGATGGACTTGCTGTCGTACAGCAATCGGCCGATCAGCGTGCTCTTGCCGTCGTCGACGGACCCGGCAGTGGCGAAGCGCAGAAGGTCCATCAGAAGTAGCCCTCCTTCTTCCGGTCCTCCATCGCCGCCTCGCTCACCTTGTCGTCCCCGCGGGTGGCGCCGCGCTCGGTGAGCCTGGTGCTCGCGATTTCCTCGATGATCAGCTCGACGGTGTCGGCATCGGATCGGACGGCAGCCGTCAGGGTTGCATCGCCGACGGTGCGGTAACGGACCCGCGCGCTGAAGACCTCCTCGCCCGTCCGCGGCGGCGAGAACTCCGTTACTGCCATAAGCATTCCGCCGCGCTCGTACACGTCTCTGGTGTGGGCGTAGTAGATGCTCGGCAGCTCGATGCGCTCGGCCCCGATGTACTGCCAGATGTCGAGCTCGGTCCAGTTCGACAGCGGGAAGACGCGGATGCTCTCCCCCGCGTGGACGCGGCCGTTGTACAAGCTCCACAACTCCGGGCGCTGGTTCTTGGGGTCCCACTGGCCGAATTCGTCGCGGAAGGAGAACACCCGCTCCTTCGCCCGCGCCTTCTCTTCGTCGCGGCGCGCGCCGCCGAAAAGCGCGTCGAAGTGGTACTTGTCCGCGGCTTCGAGCAGGACGGGGGTCTGGATCCGGTTGCGCGAGCCGTTCGGCTCTTCACGCACCAGTCCACGGTCGATCGCGTCCTGCACCGAAGCCACGATCAGCTGAAGGCTCAGTTGGTCCACGCGCCGGTCGCGGTAGGCGAGCACCTCGGGGAAATTGTGGCCGGTGTCGACGTGCATGACCGGGAACGGGATCGCGCCCGGCCAGAACGCCTTCTCGGCCAGGCGGAGCATGACGATCGAGTCCTTGCCGCCGGAGAACAGCATCGCCGGCCGCTGCATCTCGGCGACGACCTCGCGGATGATGTGAATCGACTCGGCTTCCAGGGTGCGTAGCTGGGACAGGCCGTACTGGCCGTCCGCGGCGGCCCGCTCCGCCGGCGTCATGCCGCGTCCTGTGCGATTGCGGCGAGCACCGTCGCGGCCAGCTCCGGACGACACACCAACAGGTCCGGAAGCAGCGGATCGGGTCGGTTGTAGAGCAGCGCGGATCCGTCGATCCGCGATGCATGCAGTCCAGCCGCAATCGCCACCGCAACCGGAGCCGCGGAGTCCCACTCGTGCTGACCGCCCGCGTGGACGTACAGATCAACCTCGCCGCGCACGACGGCGGCAACCTTGTAGCCGGCCGATCCCATCGGCACCGGGACGAAGCCGAACCTGCCGGCCAGCATGTCCGCGACCGCCGGCGGCCGGGTGCGACTCACGGCCATCCGCGGGGGCTCACCCAATGCGGCGGCGGCCGGTGCCGCGCTGTCGGTCGCCAGGACCGTGCCCAGCCCGGGCAGCGCGACTGCTCCGGCCGTGAGTGAGCCTCCGACTCCGCCGGCCTCCCACAGCGCGACGTGGACCGCCCAATCCGAGCGCCCCTCGGAGAACTCCCTCGTGCCGTCCAGCGGGTCGATGATCCACACCCGGTCTGCATCGAGCCGCCCGGCGTCGTCCGCCGCCTCTTCGGACAGGACGCTGTCGTCGGGTCGGTGTTGCGCCAGGCGAGCCGCGAGCAGGTCCTGCGCGCTCCGGTCCCCCAGGCGTTTGAGCTCGTCGGGACCGAGGCCGGGATTGCTGCCGCGGACCGAGACGAGGAGGTCGCCCGCCTCCTGCGCCAGCTCGCGGGCGAGCGCGGCGTCTGCGGGCACATCTCCTCCGTCGGGTTGCAAGTGTCGTGCTGGATCGAAAACGGCGCGACGCTGCGGCCGTCAGCAGTCTAGAAGACCGCGCTCACGCTGGGTGATCGCACAGACCGCTTAGACCTGCTTCGGCTCCCAGCGCCCGGTCGATAAGCCGCACGCCGTCAGTAGGCTCCGTCGCCGCCGATGACGGCACGAGCTGTCTTCCAAAGGATCAGCAGGTCGGTGGCGAGGGTCCAGTTGTCCACGTAGCGCAGGTCAAGCCGCACGGACTCTTCCCAGGACAGGTCCGCCCGTCCGCTGACCTGCCAGAGCCCGGTGACGCCCGGCAGAACGAGCAAGCGTCGGCGGACGTCGTCCCCGTAACGCTCGACTTCTTCCGGAAGCGGCGGCCGTGGCCCCACCAACGACATCGAGCCGGCCAGGACGTTGAGTAACTGCGGCAGCTCGTCCAGGGAGTACCTGCGCAGCCACGACCCGATCCGGGTGATCCGGGGGTCGGCGCGCATCTTGAACATCAGGCCGTCGCGGTCGGACTGGTTCAGCAGGTCCTCCCGCATCGCCTCGGCGCCGGTGACCATCGAGCGGAACTTGATCATCATGAACGGCTTGCCGTTCCGGCCGATCCGTTCCTGCTTGAACAAGGCCGGACCCGAGCTCGTGATGCGGATCGCGAGCGCGATCGCGATCATGAACGGCGAAAGCAAGCACAGGGCGAGCAGGGCAACTGTGCGGTCGAACGTCGACTTGACGATGCGGCGCCCACCGGTGAACTGCGGCTGTTCGACCTGAAGCAGCGGCAGGCCCGTCACGGGACGGATCGAAAGCCGAGGACCGGCGACCTCCACGAGGGAAGGAGCGACCATCAGGTCTGCGCCACTCGGCTCGAGCTGCCAGGCAAGCCGGCGCAGGCGCTCGGGCCCGAAGTCTGGACTTGCCAGCACGGCGACAGTGTCCGCGCCGGTCAACCGGACGGCGTTCGCGACCGCGTCGAATCCGCCGACAACCGGCACGCCGCGGTCCATCAGCGCGGGGCGCTGGCCCGGCAACGGCAGGCAGGCTGCGACGACCTGCAGCCCGTGGTGGCGCGCGTCGCCGAGGCGGCGCAGCATCTCCAGGACCGGTACTTCGTGCCCGACCACTACCACGCGATGGAGGTAGCCGCCCCGGGCACGCTGGTGGTGCAGCCACCTGCGGACCCCGTAGCGCTCGCCGAGTGTCAGCAGGGTCACCAGGGGAAGACCGACCAGGACGTACCGCCGCGCGACGGACAGATCGAATGCGTAGACCGTGAAAGCCACAACGGCGGTCAGCACCAGCCCGGCTCGGGCGACCCGGCGGAACTCCTCTGAGCCGACGCCGAGGAAACGTGTCTCGTACGCCCGGTTGAGGGCGACCACACCGACCCAGATGAAGGGAAGAGCGATGGTGAGCAAGATGTAGCTCAGGCGGCCCCCCCAACCGACCTTGACGAAGTACGCGGCTGAGCCCGCAACGAACGCCATGACGAAGTCGCTGACGAGGCAGATCGCCTGATACCGCTGGCGCCACCTCGGCTCGGGACGCACGACGGTGACGTCGCCCACAGACGTCGTCGAGCCCCGCGTGCGCGTCGCGGTTTCCCGAGCCGCGACGCCCATCCCCCCTAGTTCATCGAGGACTGCCAAAGTCCCACTCCCGCCCCTCGCGCCCCTTGATCTCTCCCCGCACGACGGTCGCCAAACGTGCCGACGACCGGTCCCTCGACGGGGTGAGTGATTGGGCGAGTTTAGGGATGCAGCAAGGGCTCCACTAGGAACGCGAACAGAAATCGTCCGAAGGTTGGACACAAGTAGCCGTTCGTCTCACGCACACCACACAGCCAGTTACGGGGAGTCGCGAAATCGCACATTCTCGGAGCACTTCCGGACTCGTCTGCTCCGCTCGGCGTCTTGGCCAGGGTGACGAGGTCGACGCAGATTTCCGGCGTGTCGGATCCGATCGATTTCGGGTGCGACGTCGATGGAATCCGTCGGTTCAGCTATTGAAAGCGTTCTGCGCGGCCTCGAGTCCGTGGGCCAGCACGTCCTCCACGGCGTCGGCCGCACGGTTCACGAGCGGATCGAGTGCGGTCCGTTCCGCGGAACCGAACGGACGCAAGACATAGTCGGCCGGGTCCATCCGGCCGAGCGGCCGACCGATCCCGACGCGGACCCTGATGTAGCCCGGATCGCCGAGCGATGCACTCAGCGACTTGAGACCGTTGTGGCCGCCCGACCCGCCGCCGCTCTTGATCCGCAGAGTGCCGAACGGAAGATCGAGGTCGTCGTGAACGACCACGATCCGGTCGACCGACGTCTTGTAGAACGCACGCAGCGCGGAGACCGGTCCGCCGGACGCGTTCATGAAGCTGCCCGGCTCGGCGAGGACTATCCGGTCCACGCCCGGCAGTGGACGGCTGACTTCGCAGACTCGGGCATGTGAGCGATGCCGCTTGAACCGCACACCGAACCGGCGGGCCAACTCTTCGGTGACCATGAAGCCCGCGTTGTGCCGGGTTTCCGCGTACTCCGGGCCCGGGTTGCCCAGCCCGACGACGAGCCAGGGCCCGAGCGGGTCGCCCGTCAGTCCTCGTCCGACGACGCCGGTGCCGCAGCGGCTTCGCCCTCGGGCACCTCGCCCTCGGCCGGAGCAGCCTCGGGCTCTTCTTCCTCGACCGCCGGCGCTGCCACCGAGATCATGATCTGCTCGGGATCGCCCGCGAGAACCGTTCCGGCCGGCAACACCAGGTCGCTCGCGCGAACGAGCGTGCCCACTTCGAACCCGTCGACATTGACCGGAATCTCGCTCGGGATGTGCGTCGCCTCGGTTTCCAGCGATACCGCGGCGACGACGAGGTCGACGATCCCGCCGGGGACGCGGCCGGAGACGACGACCGGGACCTCGACGGTCACCTTCTCGCCCGACCGGACGATCACCAGGTCGACGTGTTCGACGGTCTGCTTCACCGGGTCGCGCTGAACGGCCTTCGGCAAGGTCAGGAAGTCCTCGCTCGCAAGGGCCACCTGGAGCAGGACGTTCGGCGTCTTCAGCGCCAGCATCAGGTCGTGACCGGGGAGGGCGATGTGAGTCGGGTCGGTGCCGTGGCCGTAGATGACCGCGGGGACCTGGCCGGCGCGGCGGACCCGACGGGCCGCGCCTTTGCCGAATTCGGTGCGCGCCTGCGCGCTGATGTGAACCTCGGGCACGGCTGTTCTCCTTGCGTCGCGTCGATCACGGAGACCTGCGGCCTCGTGGCCGCCAGATGTCCCTCGCCGGGGCGGTGGAAGTCTACGTCAGGCGGCGGTCCGCCTCGAACGGTCCGACTCAGGCGTTGCCGTCGAACAGGCTGGTCACGGAGCCGTCGTCGAAGACCTCGCGGATCGCGCGGGCGATCAATGGCGCGATCGACAACTCGGTCAATTTGTCGAACCGCTTGTCCTCGCTGAGCGGCAGCGTGTTGGTCACCACGACCTCGGAGATCCGGCTGTTCTTCAGCCGGTCGACTGCCGGGCCGGAGAACACGGCGTGCGTCGCCGCGATGATCACGTCGGTCGCGCCGTTCTCGTGCAAAGCCTCAGCAGCCTTCACGATCGTCCCGGCCGTGTCGATCATGTCGTCGACGAGGACGCAGATCCGTCCGCGGACGTCGCCGACGACGCGATTGGCCTTCGCCTCGTTCGGACGCATCGGGTCCCGGCTCTTGTGAACGAATGCCAGCGGACATCCGCCGAGCGCTTGAGTCCACTGCTCGGCCACCCGCACCCGGCCCGCGTCGGGCGACACGATCGTCACCCTGGCCACGTCCACTCGTCCGCGGACGTACCGGGTGAGCAGCGGCATCGCGAAGAGATGATCGACCGGGCCGTCGAAGAAGCCCTGGATCTGCGATGTGTGCAAATCGACTGCCATCAGCCGGTCGGCACCGGCGGCCCGGAAGAGATCGGCCACGAGCCGGGCCGAGATCGGTTCGCGGCCCCGGTGCTTCTTGTCCTGGCGCGCGTACGGATAGAACGGCATCACAACGGTGATCCGGTTGGCCGAGGCGCGCTTCAGCGCATCGACCATGATCAGCTGCTCCATCACCCACTTGTTGATCTCGTTGGCGTGGCTCTGCAGCACGAACGCGTCGCATCCGCGCACGGATTCTTCGAAACGGACGAAGATCTCACCGTTCGCGAAGTCGTACGACGACGTCGGGGTGACCTCGGTGTCCAGATATTCGGCGACCTCGTCGGCGAGCTCGGGATAGGCCCGGCCCGAGAACAGCATCAGCTTCTTTTCGCTGGCGGTCTTGAATCCGCTCACAGTCCCGGCTCCTCGCCCTGCTGCTCGTCATTCCGGGCCGAGCGTGCTCTTGCCTCGGCCGCGGCCTGCGCCGACTGCGTTCCCGCTCGCTTGCGATCCACCCACTTGTCGATCATCCGCGTTCTCGCCCGCCCGACGCCCAGAGCCCCCGGAGGAATGTCTTCGGTGATGACCGAACCCGCCGCAGTGTAGGCACCGTCACCGACAGTGATGGGTGCGACCAGCATCGTGTCCGAGCCGATCCGCACGTGGTCGCCGACCACGGTGCGGTGCTTGTCCACACCGTCGTAATTGACGAAGACGGTGGCCGCACCGATGTTGGTGTCCACGCCGATCGTCGCGTCGCCGACGTAGGACAGATGCGGCACCTTCGAGCCGGCGCCGATGTGCGCATTCTTCGTCTCCACGAACGCGCCGACCTTCGCGCCCTCGTCGAGGATCGTTCCGGGGCGCAGGAACGAGAACGGCCCGACCTGTGCCCGCGGCCCGACGACGGCCCCGATCGCGTGGCTGCGCACGACCTCGGCATCAGGACCGATTGTGCAGTCCCGCAAGGTGGTATCCGGCCCGACGGTGCTCCCGGTCAGTACCACGGTCGTCCCGAGCAGCGAAGTCCCGGGGAGCAGGGTGACGTCTGCGTCGAGACGCACCCCGGCGTCGACCCAGGTGGTGGCCGGATCGATCACGGAGACACCCGAGCGCATCCAGGCTTCGACCAGCCGATCGCGCAGGAATCGCCCTTGCGCGGCAAGCTGCGATCGGTCGTTGACCCCTTCGGCCTCCCGCGCGTCCGCAAGCACGACCGCACCGACCCGGCCGCCGTCTCCGTGCGCGATGGCGACCACATCGGTGAGGTACATCTCGCCCGCCGCGTTGTTCCGGCCCACCCGTCCGAGCGCTTCTCGAAGGACGGCCTCGTCGAAGGCATAGATGCCCGTGTTGATCTCCGTCAGCGCCGCCTGGTCTTCCGTGGCGTCCTTCTGCTCGACGATCGCCACCACCGCGTCCCGGCCGGAGCCCTCGGTGGCGCGGAGCACCCGTCCGTAGCCGAACGGATCGGGCACGTGAGCGCTCAACACAGTGACCGCGTTGCTCCGCTCCTCATGCGCGGCCACCAGATCGGCAAGCGTGGCCGTAGTCAGCAGCGGGACGTCGCCGTACGTGACCACAACGGTTCCGGAGCCGGGCTCAAGCGCATCGAGAGCGCACTGCGCTGCCCGCCCGGTACCAGGAACGTCGTCCTGCACGGCGACGATGGCATCGGGCGCGGTCTCGACCAAGTAGTCGACGACGGCTTGCGCACCGCGTCTGACGACCACCACGAGCTGGTCGGCCCCGAGGCCGCGTGCGGCGGCGAGCGCGTGCCCGAGCAAGGGTCGACCGGCGATCGGATGGAGCACCTTCGGCACGGCGGATCTCATCCGCGTGCCCTCGCCGGCGGCGAGGACGATCACGGCGGCCGGACGGGTGCTGCGCACGCGGCTCCTCGGCGGGCGTTGGCTGGGGGGCTGGGGCAGGCTTGGTCAACGGACAGGTCGCCGATGGGCGGGCGAGCCAACGATGTAACCAGACGATGTAGCGAGACGATGTAGCGAGACGATGTAGCAAGACGATGTAGGCGACGGTTCCCGGGACAATTCCGAGGATACCGGTTGCGAACTCTTGGCGAACGCCGAGTTCCCAGCAATGGACCCCCGGGACGTGCGCGCATCGAGCGCGTGATCGGTGAGTCCGGCCTGGGGCAGTTTCGTTCCGCCGCCTGGTCTCGATCCAGGATCGCAAGCCTTCAAAGGGCTGCAGGCTGCCAATTACCCCACGGCGGATCGTGCGCCGGAGGACCGACGACCCGGCACAGTCTGTCAGGGCCGCCGCCGTCATCGCGATTCGGCCGGCGCAGGCACGGGCCGGCCCGACCCCCGACGGCGGGTCGGGCATGATGACCACGTGGCCGAGCGGACGCACCGGACGGCAAGCACCGAAACGAACGGGACCCGGGCCGCCTCGGCCGGACCCGTCGCCCGCGGACGCATGACCGGGAAGCAGCGTCGTGCACAGCTCGTGGATGTCGGCCGCAAGCTGTTCGCCGAGAAGGGCCTCGAGGGAACCTCGGTCGAGGAGATCGCGGCCAAGGCAGGCGTGTCCAAACCAGTCGTCTACGAACACTTCGGCGGCAAGGAGGGGCTTTACGCCGTCGTGGTGGACCGCGAGATGCAACGCCTTCTCGACGGCGTCACCGGGGCGCTGACCGGTGGGCACCCGCGCGAACTGCTGGAGCAGGCCGCGTTCGCACTGCTCGACTACGTCGAGGACGACGCGGACGGTTTCCGCATTCTCGTCCGCGACTCGGGAGTCGGCTCCACGTCGGGCACGTTCTCCAGCCTGATCAGCGACATCGCGACGCAGGTGGAGCACATTCTCGGCTCAGAGTTCAAGGCGCGCGGCTTCGATCCGAAGTTCGCGCCGATGTACTCGCAGATGCTCGTCGGGATGGTTGCACTGACCGGCCAGTGGTGGTTGGACGTGCGCCGGCCGCCCAAAGCCGAGGTGGCCGCCCACCTGGTCAACCTGTCCTGGAACGGCTTGTCGGGGCTCGAACCCAAGCCACGCCTCGTCGGTCGGCGCGACCAGTAGGGGTCGGCGCAACCGCCGGTCAGCTCGGCGGCCCGATCTGAAGCACCTTCGCTCGCTCGATGATGTTGTTCACATACGCCCGGGTCTCGGGGAACGGCGGCACCCCGTGGTAGCGGGTCACGGCGCCCAGGCCGGCGTTGTACGCGGCCAGCATGAGCCTGAGCGGGTCGCCGGCGATCGCCCTGGTGTCGCTCAGCAGCGCACAGTCGAATGCGGCGGCGGACGGGATGGCGTCCGACGGATTCCACACGTCCTTGCGGCCGTCCCCATTTCCGTCCACGCCGTATGCAGCCCAGGTCGCCGGCTGGAACTGTGCGATTCCCTGGCCGCCGGCGCCGCTCGCGGCAAGTGGATTCCAATGACTTTCCTGCTCGAGCTGGGCGGCCAGCACCCTCGGGTCGAGTCCTGGGCACGACTTCGCGGCAGTGATGACCAGGCCGCGATACTGGGCGGGAACGATGGGCGGCTGCCACGGCCGCCACACCAGCAGGACGCCGCCGGCGACCGCGAGAGCCGCAACCGCAGCCCCGGTGACCTTGGCGATCCTGCGCATGATCGTCTCGCCCTTCCGGTCGCGCACGCCGGGTCCGGGCAGTGCGGCGGCCACGGTACTTGAGCAGCCTGAGGACTCCCGGCTCGATCGCGCGCCGGTCGGCAAAGAATCTCGATGTCAAGAGAAGCGGCGCCCGCGCTGGCTATGCTCGCCGGTGTGGCGGCGCCGGGGCCAGAACGCGATGAAGTCGACCGACTCGTCGAGGCCTGGCGCCGCGAACGCCCCGACCTCGACGTGACTCCGCTCGCCGTGCTTTCTCGGGTCAGCAGGCTCGCGGTCCACCTCGATCGAGCGCGGCAGCAGACCTTCACCGAGCACGGGCTTCAGCTCTGGGAGTTCGACGTCCTCGCGGCGCTTCGGCGTGCCGGCCACCCGTACGAGCTTTCCCCTGGGCAACTTCTGACCCAGACGCTGGTGACGAGCGGCACCATGACGAACCGGATCGACCGGCTCGAACAGCGGGGACTGGTGACCCGTCGGCCCGACCCACAGGACCGACGAGGTGTCGTCGTGACCCTCACCGAGTCCGGACGAGCCAAAGTGGACACCGCCCTCGCCGACCTGCTCGGGCAAGAGGACGGGATCCTCGAAGCTCTCGAGCCAGCGGATCGCGACTTGCTGGCCGAACTGCTCCGCCGGATCACAGCCCGCTTCGAGCGATCGGAACCGGATCGCTCGGCGTCGCGCTGAACCGTCCGGCCAGCAGCTGCGGCACGACGCGCGAAACGTCTCGCTCCTCGGCCAGGACGACGTCGCCGGCAAAGCCGCGCTCGATCAGTTCGCGGCCGGACGGGCAGTCGGACAACGGCCTCGGACTACTCGCTGCCGCGGCCGCCGCGGCGGCGTCGGGCGTCGCCGACGCTCCAGCGCTGATCAGAGCCGAGGAGACGACTCCCGAGCCCAGCCAGTCCTCATAAGCCGGCCGCAACGTTCCGTCGGGCCAGCGTTCGCCGCACGCGACGATGCCGACGCGGTCGAAGTCCCCGAGCAGCGCAGCGGCTGCGGCGGCGTTGCGCAGGCAGGCAACGACGACCGGCAGGCCGCCACTCAACGCCGCGTGCGCGATCGCCGATCCGTTCGGCGACGGAAGTACCAGCCGCGTTCCCGGTTCGATGTCGACGAGGCTGGCGGGCGACAGCGTCCGGCCCTGTCTCGTCGACCGGCCGCGAGCGAGGACTGCGCCGATCTCACGCGCAAGTTGTTCGGCCCCGTCCGACCCGAGTGTGTAGGGCCAGACTTCCGCACCCCGATCCACGGCGATGCTCAATGAGGTCGAGAACGAGAGGACATCGACGATGACCAGAACGTCGGTAGTCGTAGCGAGATCCCGTGCACCAGTCGCTCCCCACGCGACGTCAACCGTGGCGGCGCTCACTCCTGGCCCGTCGCCTGACTGGCTTCGACGATCTGCGCTCCCGCAACCGGCCCCTCGGCGCGGCGCACCGAGCGACATACCCCGGACGCCGAAAGGGCGACCGCGAGATCGAGCGCGTGATCCGCATCCCGGGCGAGGAATGCACAGGTCGGACCCGAGCCCGACACGATCTGGCCGAGCGACCCGTACTCCTGGCCGACGCTGAGAACGAACTGCAACGACGGCCGCAGGGCGAGCGCGGCCCGTTGCAGATCGTTGTCGAGAGCCGGCCCGAGTGCGCGCGCGTCCCCCGACCGCAGCGCCGACATGATGTCGTCGGACACCCGCGGTTCGGGTGGGAACTCGCCCTCCGCGACCTGGTCGTAGCAGTCGTAAACACGGGGAGTTTCCAACCCGGAGTCGGCCAGTGCGAAAACCCAATGAAACGTCCCGCGAGCCAGTGCGGGAGTCAGCCTCGCGCCGGTTCCCATCCCGACTGCCGTACCCCCGACGAGCGCGAACGGAACGTCAGCGCCGAGACGAGCTGCCATCTCCAGCAGATCCGATCGCTCGGTGCGCAATCCCCACAACGCATCGCACGCGACCAACGCCGCGGCTGCATCGGCACTTCCGCCCCCCATCCCACCGGCGACCGGAATGGCCTTGCGCAGGTGCAGATGCACGTCGGGGGCGATTCCGGCTGATTTCGCAAGCTGTGTCGCCGCGGCACCGGCAAGGTTGTCGGTACCGGAGGGCAGGCGGCCGAACCCTTCGCCTTCGACAGTGACGTTCAGGCCACGGCCCGGTGTTGGCGTTGCCGTCAACACGTCGAACAGGCTGACGGCTTGAAAGACGGTGACCAGATCGTGGTACCCGTCGGCTCGGCGCCCCCCGACACTGAGCTGAAGGTTCACCTTGGCCGGCGCGCGCACGGCTACCGCCGGCTGCGGGGGCATCGGACTGGTCACGCCCAGACTCTAGGACGCTCGCGGCGGCCGGCCGTCGCGCGGCCGCTCCGGGCCGCGGGTCGTGCCGCGTGCGCGCCCGACGATTCCGGTTCCTGCTTCCGCTCCGGCTTCGGCGATCGACGCGAAAGCAGCGATGTCCAGGGACTCTCCGCGCGCCGACGGATCGACGCCCGCGGCACGCAGGATCGCTTCCGCGGCGGCGGCTGACCCGGCCCAGCCGGTGAGAGCGGCCCGCAGTGTTTTGCGGCGTTGGGCGAACGCCGC
>Ga0075017_100001190_pt1 | contig 15769 bp, 19 predicted proteins | sample AleBraG_ABR_2012_FD_71475 | JGI IMG/M metagenome (GOLD analysis project Ga0075017, IMG submission 71475) | Freshwater sediment microbial communities in response to fracking from Pennsylvania, USA - Alex Branch Run_MetaG_ABR_2012 | ecosystem: Environmental > Aquatic > Freshwater > Creek >... | reverse complement strand
ACCCAGTCGCCGAGCGAGAGCTTGGCGAAGGCGTCGTAGTCCTTCGTCGCCGCGCTGAGAGCGAAGAGCTGGATCTCGCCACTCGAGTCACGAAGCGTCCCGAAGCTGAGCTTGCCCTGGCCCCGCAGCAGCATCAGCCGACCGGCGACGCCGACGATGACGCCTGACTCCTCACCTGCCTCGAGGTGGCCGTAGCGCTCGACGAGCTCGGCGGCGGTCGCCGTGCGATCAAAGGTGTAGGGGATGCTCACCGTGCTCCTCCGACGTTGCGCTCAAAGACGATCCGCAGACCGTAGAGCGTGAGCCACGGCTCGACGTGATCGACCGAGGTGGCGTAGGGCGCGATCAGCGCCGAGAGCCCGCCCGTGGCGACCACCGTGGCCGGGCCCAGGATCTCTCGGAACCGCTCGCACATGCCGTCGACCTGTGCCGCGAAGCCGTAGAGCACACCTGATTGGATGGACTCGGCCGTCGAGCGACCGATCACGCTGGTGGGCTCGACCAGCTCGACGCTCCGCAGCGCCGCGGCGTGGTGATAGAGGGCCTCCATCGAGATCGCCACGCCCGGGGTGATCGCACCGCCCAGGTACTCGCCAGCCTCGCTCACCGCTTCGAAGGTCGTGGCCGTGCCGAGGTCGACGATGATCGTGGGGCCGCCGTAGAGGTCGTGGGCGGCCACCGCATCAGCCACGCGATCAGGCCCGACCTCTTTGGGGTTGTCGTAGAGGATCGGCATCCCTGAGCGAACACCGGGACCGAGCATCACCAGGGGGAGCTCGGGGAACCACCGCTCGGCCATGAGCCGCAGCGCCCCGGTGAGCGCCGGAGCCGACGAGGAGACAGCGATGCCCCCGACGGTCGTGGCGATGTCCAGTCCCTCGAGATCGAGCAGCTGGGTGAGCAGGACCGCCAGCTCATCGGGCGTCCTGGTGGTCACCGTGGAGAGGCGCCAGTGGTGGGTGAGGCCGTGGGCCGACTCCGCCGAGGTGACCGCTCCCCACGAGGCCTCGTCGGTCTCGAGCGGGTCGTCACCCTCCATGCGGAAGAGACCGATCACCGTCTCGGTGTTGCCCACGTCCATGGCGAGGAGCATCAGGCGTCATCCCTGGTGAGGTCGAGACCCAGATCCAAGTTGATCACCGTGTGGGTGAGCGCTCCCATGCTGATCAGATCCACGCCCGCCGCCGCGTAGCTCGGTGCGGTGGCCAAGGTGATCCCACCAGAGACCTCGACCAGGATCGCCGGGGCGATCGAGCGGGCGAGCTCGGCGGCGGTCCGGGCGTCGTCAGGCGACATGTTGTCGAGCAGCACCGAGGTCGCCCCGGCCCGCGCCGCTTCAGCGACCTGGTCGTCGGTGTCGCACTCGACCTCGACGTTGCGACCGGGCCAGGTCCTCCGAGCGCGGTCCACGGCGTCGGTGATGCTGAGCGCACCGAGATGGTTGTCCTTGAGCAGGATGGCGTCGGAGAGGTTCGCCCGGTGGTTGGAGCCTCCCCCGGCGCGCACCGCCGCCTTCTCGAGAGCGCGCAAGCCCGGCGTGGTCTTGCGGGTGTCGAGCACGAGGGTCGTCGACGACACCGCTCGCACGGCAGCGACCACCTTGGCTGTCTGGGTGGCGATGCCAGAGAGATGACCCAAGAAGTTGAGGGCCGTCCGCTCGGCCGAGAGGATCGGCGCCATCGGTCCGTGCACGGTGGTCACCACGTCGCCCGGTGTGACCGTGGTGCCGTCGGGCGCGACCACGGCGACCTCGATGGCGGGGTCGAGCTGGAAGAAGGCCTCGACGCAGCACGCCTGACCAGCGATGACACCGCTCTCGCGAGCTACGACCGCGAGCGACGCCGTCGCACCCTCGTCGAGCAGGGCGGCGGTCAGATCACCGAGCGGCTCGAGATCTTCGGCCAGCGCCCGGCCCACCGCCTCGACGACCGCTCGTCGCGTGGGAGGGACGATCACGAGCCGTCCCGCTGGACGAGCCGGCACTCGAAGGAGGGCTCGGTGCGAGGGAAGTCGACGCGAAAGTGGCCGCCCCTGCTCTCTTCGCGAGCCAGCGCCCCGCGCAGGACGGCTTCGGCCACCAGCACGATGCTGTCGCGCTCGGCGGCGAGGATCGAGCGGGGGGGTCCCGCCGTCTTGAGCGCGCAGACCACGTCGAGCGAACGGGCCATCTCGTCGGGCTGGCGCACCACGCCCGCACCCGAGGTCATCACCTCTTGCACCGCTGCGATGTCGTGGCCAGGCATCCCTCGATCCTCGCGCACCGAGCCTGCGGCCAGCGTCGAGGGGAGCTGGCGCACGCCGATCTGCCCGCCGCCGCTGAGCAGCGCCTCGAGCGCTCCGGTGGCGCTCGGCCCGCGCCCGCCACCCCCGATGGCCTCGGCCACGCGGGCACCGAAGACCAGGCCTTCGAGCAGCGAGTTCGATGCCAGGCGGTTCGCACCGTGGACCCCGGCGTCGGCCGTCTCACCGACGGCCCAGAGCCCGTCGATGGTGGTTGCTCCGTTGAGGTCCACCAGCACGCCTCCGGCCAGGTGGTGCGCAGCGGGGGCGACAGGGAGCCAGTCGGTCGCCGGATCGAGGCCGATGCCCTTCAAGGTCTGATCGAGGCTCGGGAAGCGCTTGTCGAAGTCCTTGAGCACCGTGACGTCGAGCCACGCATGCCGAGAGCCCGACTTCGACCCTGCCTCGACGATGGCTCGGGCGACGACGTCACGAGGGGCGAGCTCATCGACGAAGCGCTCGCCGGCGGCGTCGCGCAGCAGTGCTCCGTGGCCTCGCAGGGCCTCGGAGAGAAGTGGACGAGGGGCCAGGTCCACGTCGAGGGCCGTCGGATGGAACTGCACGAACTCCACGTCCGCGATCGCCGCCCCGGCTCGCAGGCCCACGGCGATCCCGTCCCCCGTCGCACCGTTGGGATTGGTCGTCACCGAGTAGAGCTGTCCCGCGCCTCCCGTGGCCAAGACCACGTGATCGGTGCTCAGGTGGACAGGGCCCGCCTCGCCGAAGAGGACGACGCCCTCCACGCCACTCGCTCCGATCTCGACGGAGAGCCCGGCGTGGCGCTCGAGGACCCTCACCCCGGCAGCCGCCGCTCCGGCTTCGAGCGTGCGCTGGACCTCGACACCGGTGGCCGCGCCTCCCGCGTGCAGGACCCGGGCGGCGGAGTGGCCTCCCTCCCGAGCCAGCGCCAGGGCACCGTCGGGCTCTCGATCGAAGTCGGCACCGAGCTCCATGAGCTCGTCGACGCGCTGGGGACCCTCTTCGACCAGGATCGAGACCGCCGCCTCATCACACAGCCCGGCGCCTGCCTTGAGCGTGTCAGCGACGTGCAGACCGATCGAGTCACCCGAGGCGTCGACCACGGCCGCCACCCCGCCTTGCGCCCAGGCCGTCGCGGTGGCCCCGCTCTCGCCCTTGGTTGCCACCACCACCCGAAGGCCCTGGCGAGCCATCCGGATCGCCGTGCTGAGCCCCGCCACACCGGAGCCGATGACGACGACGTCGACGTCGCGCGCGCTCACGTGGGCGATCCGAGGGTGACCCCCGTGTTGTCGATCAGCCGGACGCCTTCGACGTCGGCGGCCACCAACAGGCGCAGCTCCTGGCCTGAGGCGAGTGCTCGGGGCCGCTCGAGTGTCGTCGGGTCCACCGCGGCAGCGTAGAAGAGCGCTGCGCCTTCCTGGGCTCTCACGGTCGAGGTCATCGCCGCTTCGATCTCGTCGAGCCCCGCTCCCGCCTCGCTCCGAGCGGCCCCCGCGTGGAGCGCTCGGACAAGCGAGAGCGCCGCGTGGCGACCCTCCGGGCTCAGCCGGGCGTTGCGGCTCGAGAGAGCGAGGCCGTCCTCTTCTCGAACGATCGGGCAGCCCACGATGCGGGTGGGGAGGCCGAGGTCCTCGACCATCTGGCGCACGACGCAGACCTGCTGGAAGTCCTTCTCACCGAAGTAGGCCTCATCGGGCATGGTCAGGTTGAGCAGCAAGAGCACCACCGTGGCGACGCCGTCGAAGTGACCGGGGCGATCCGAGCCCTCGAAGCCGAGCGCCAAACCGCCCGCTCGCACCGACGTGGTCGGCAGGGCGGGGAACTCGGGGTACATCTCGGTGACCGACGGTGCGAAGACCAGATCGCACCCTGCCCCCTCGAGCAGCTCGAGATCCGCCGCCAGGGTCCTCGGGTAGCGCTCGAGATCAGAGGCATCTCCAAACTGGATCGGGTTGACGAAGATCGATGCCGCCACCTGGTCGCACTCATCAGCCGCTCGCACCACGAGGGATCGATGACCGCGATGGAGGGCACCCATGGTGGGCACCAGACCCAGGCTCTTCTCGGCGCGGCGCGCGCCATCGCACGCGGCGCGCCACTCGGCGCGATCTTCGATGAGCTGCATCGTCAGGTGGTCAAGGCCACCGAGGGAGCGCGCACCTCTGGTCGCTCGTCGACCGGCTCGTCGACCGGCTCGGCAGCCACGGTGGCGTCGGGCAGCAGCGAGGCGGCCGCGGCGAGGTCGAGCACGAGTCCCACCCCGGCCCGGTAGCCCGCCCGCTCCGCTTCGGGCAGCGCGGCAAGGTGATGTTCGACGGTCACCCAGTCGCCCCGCGCTGCGGGACCGGTCAGCGCGCTCTTCGGGCCCAAGACCGTCACGTCCTCCACGGCACAGCGGGCCAGATCCAAGAACGCCTGGAGAGGCAGCCCCGCTTCGGCGGCGATCCGCTCCACCTGGCCCAGCAGGGCCACGACGTGGTTCGCGGCCACGCTCGCCGCAGCGTGATAGAGCGCGCGGTCTTCGTCGGCGACCTCGACGATGGTCCCGCTCAGCGACTGGGCCAGCTCGCGGGCCACCGGGTCGCCAGCCACGGCGAAGGTGACCCCTGAGAGGAGGCGCGTGGCACCGAGCTCGGCGGTCGGCAGCGGGACGAGCGGGTGCATCGCTGCTCGACGGGGGTGGCCGGCGAGCACGTCGAGGCCCAGAGAGCCTGAGAGGTGGAGCACCACGCAGTCCTTCGACGGCGTGATCATGGCGGCAACCTCGGCGATGGTGCGATCGGGCGTGGCCACGATCACCACGTCGACGCCGTCGGTGGCGTCGCTCAGTGAGACCCCTCTGGTGAGCGGTCCGCGGACGTCGTGGCCCACCTTGCGCAGGGCGCGCGAGAGCGCCGTGCCAGCGCGGCCTGCGCCGACGATCCGAATGCGTCTCATGGTGCCTCCGACAATCCAGCCCCGTCTCCAGGTGCCGGTCGCGTGAACCCCTTACTCCGCCAGCGTACCCACCCGGCGAACCTCTCCGCCAGCAGCGAGCTCTTGGGCCGCTGAGACGAGGTCGGGCGCCAGCTCTCGCAGCGGGCTCATGACGAAGCGCCGCTCGAACATCCGAGGGTGAGGGATCGTCAGCTCGTCGCTCGAGCGCTCCTCACCCTCCACCAAGAGGACGTCGACGTCCAGGGTCCGGGGGCCGAAGCGCTCGAGGCGCACTCGCTCGGCGGCCGCTTCGAGCGACCGGCACCGCGCCAAGAGCTCTTCGGGGCTGTCGGTGGTCTCGAGCTGGACGACCAGGTTCAGAAACAGGCCCTGGGGAGGGCCTCCGACGGGCTCGGTCTCGAAGAGCCCTGAGACCGCCGCGACGTCCCCCGCTGCGCGCAAAGTGCGGATCGCCGCTCGCAGGTGGGCCTCACGATCGCCCAGGTTCGTGCCCAGGCCCAAGAAGGCCCGACGGCTCACCGCTCGAGACGCCGTCTCGCCGCCACGGTGCCCAGGTCCTCGACCACCGGCGGGTGCAGCTTGGTCACCGTCACCTCGATCGCGCTGATCCGCGGATCGCTCAAGAGCCCCTCGGCGGCGATCTCGCCGGCCAGGGACTCGAGCAGATCATGATGCGCACGGGTGGCGCACTGCGCGGCCAAGCTCACGAGGCCTGCGTAGTTCACGGTGTCAGCGAGATCGTCACTTGCCACCGCCGCGCTGAAGTCCACCTCGACGTCCAGGTCGATGGCGATGGGCTGCGGGGCGAGCTTCTCAGCGTCGAGGACGCCCACCGGTGCCTCGAGGCGCAGGCCTCGAAGCTCGAGTCGATCAGCGCTCAAGGATGCGCCCGTAGCTCCGAAGCGGCCACCGTGAGCTCTCGACCTTCGGGTCCGAGCGGCCGACCGAAGAGCCGCTCGACGACGCTCATCGCACTCGGAGCGTCCGGCAGTCGCCCCGTGTAGGCCAGGTAGCCAGCCACGATGCCGATCGTGCGATCGCCGAGCTCATCGTCGTGGACCAGCACCACCTCACCGAGTCGCTGTCGGTCCGCGATCTCATCGAAGAGCGAGATGAGGGCTGCTCGCTGGTCGCCCACCAAGGGGACCGGATGATGGCTCCAGGCCACGCCGAGCTCGGCGTAGGCAGCGAGGTTCTGCGGCGCGGCCAGCAGCGAGATCACCACGTCGAAGCCGTTCTCGCGCAGCCAGATGATCTCCTCTTGGCGACGGACCTTGCGATGGGACGCGCTCTGGCCTCCGGGCCGCTCACTGGCGGCCAGACGCTCAGGCAGGACCCAGGTGAGGTGGCGAGGCGGGATGCCCGCCGCCCACTTCCCCTTCATGAGGCCACCGGCTCATCGACGAGCAGCCGTGCGGCGTCGACGGTCTCGGCCACGTCGTGGACGCGCACCATCGAGGCGCCCGCCACCATGGCCGCCACCGCCGTGGCCAAGGAGGCATCGAGGCGCGCTGCGGCGGGGACCGGCTCCTCACGCCCGCCGACCAGACCCAAGAAGCGCTTGCGCGAGGTGCCCACCACCAGCCGGGCGTCGAGCGAGGCTGCCAGCGAGACCAGCTCAGCGAGGTGGTGCAAGAGGCTCCAGTTGTGCGCGGCGGTCTTGCCGAAGCCGATCCCCGGGTCCAGCCAGAGGTCTTCGACGCCCGCCGCACGGGCCTCGTGAGCGCGCTCTGAGAGCCACGAGGAGACCTCAGCGACCACGTCGCCGTAGCGAGGGTCGACCTGCATCGTCTGCGGTGTCCCCTTCGCATGCATCGCCACCCAGGACAGGCCGAGCTCACCGGCGAGCGAGGCCAGCGAGCCGCTGACGTCGTTGAGCATCACCGCACCGGCCTCTGCGGCGGCACGGGCCACCGCCGGCTTGGTGGTGTCGATGCTCACCGGCCCCAGCGCGCTCAGCGACGAGACCACCTCGACGACCCGCTCGAGCTCGGTGGCCTCATCGACCGGCGTGGCACCCGGACGCGTGGACTCGCCACCCACGTCAACGAGCGCGGCTCCCTGGTCGAAGAGCATCCGACCTCGCTCGACTGCCGAGGCGGTATCAGCGGTGCGCATCTCGGCGAAGAAGGAGTCGGGCGTGACGTTGACGATCCCCATCACCGCCGGTGGCACGAGCGCAAGCACGGTCCGAGGCTAGCGAACCTCAAGATGGGCACGTCTCAGCGGCCGTGGATGAAGCCGAGGGCCTCGGTGCGGGTGGCCACGTCGGTGTGGAAGATCCCCCGCACCGCAGAGGTCACCGTCACGGTGCCGGGCTTCTTGACACCCCGCATGGCCATGCAGAGGTGCTCAGCCTCGATGACCACCAGCACCCCTCGGGGCTCGAGGACGCCGGCGATGGCGTCAGCGATCTGCGAGGTCATCCTCTCTTGGACCTGGAGGCGACGGGCAAAGCCCTCGACCGTGCGGGCGAGCTTGGACAGCCCGGTGATCCGACCGGACTCACCCGGGATGTAGGCCACGTGGGCTCGACCCATGAAGGGGACCAGATGGTGCTCGCACAGCGAGGTGAAGGGGATGTCGCGCACCATGACCATCTCGTCGTGCTGCTCTTCGAAGGTCACCTTCAGGTGCTCGGTGGGGTCGGTGTGCAGACCTTCGAACAGCTCGGCGTACATGCTGGCGACCCGCCGTGGCGTCTCGAGCAGGCCGTTGCGCTCGGGATCCTCCCCGATCGCCTCGAGGATCTCTCTCACGTTGTGCTCGATGCGCTCGAGATCGACCGTCATGGCTGCACCCTCCTCGCAAGGTCCGCTGGTATCGCCGCGACACTAGGGGCGCCGATGGCGCCTCGGTTCAGTCGGCGTCCTTGCCGACGTAGCGGTAGATGGCGTCGAGGTTGCGGTAGCGCTCCGCGACGTCGAGCCCGTAGCCGACGACGAAGTCCGACTCGATCTCGAAGCCCACGTAGCGGAGCACCTGATCGACGCGGAGCGAGCCGGCCTTGACCAGCAGGGCGCAGACCTCGATCGAAGAGGCCCCGCGCGCTCCGAGGTACTTGCGCAGGTAGTTGAGCGTGAGTCCCGAATCGATCACGTCCTCGACAACGAGGACGTGTCGGCCGGTGAGGTCCACGTCAAGGTCCTTGACGATCCTCACGATCCCCGAGGTCTTCGTCGCCGTGCCGTAGGACGAGACCGCCATGAAGTCCACGTCGACCGGCAGCTCGATGGCTTGGGCCAGATCGCTGATGAAGTGCATCGCACCCTTGAGCACGCCGACGAGCAGCGGTGCCTCCTCGGCGTAGTCGACGCTGATCTTCGCTCCGAGCTCAGCGACGCGGCGCTGGATCTGAGCAGCGGAGACCACCACGTCACCCAGATCGTGTGCGGCCCAGGCCGGTGCCTCGCTCATCTCGCTCGACCCGTCCACTTTGGCCAGGGTACCCGAGGGCTGAGCAACGAGTCGAAGGCGCCCGTGGCGTCGAGCCACCCGCCACGACCCGGCGAGCTCGGTGGCCACGGCGCGTCCTTCGACGACCTCGCGCACACGGGCCACCTCTTGGGCGCTCGGCGGATGCGCCTCGCCGTCGGTGGCACGGGCAGATCGCAGCCACGACCGAAGCGCTCGGTCACCCAGCGCTCGGGGAGCCGCCAGCACGCTCGCCACGTCCGAAGGGTCAGGCACGAGCTCGTGGGCGAGCTGGTCTAAGACGTCGACGTCTCCTCGGGCGGTCCTCGCGGTGCGAGCCAGCAGCGGGACGAGGTCTCGACCTGAGAGCTCGCTCATCAGGGGGACGAGCTCGGCTCGCACCCGGTTGCGAAGGTGGATCGGATCGGTGTTCGACGGATCGAACACCACCTCGACGCCCTCGTGGCGGCACAGCTCGGCCAACGAGGCGCGCCGGAGCCCGAGGACCGGGTGCGTGGGACCTGGGACCATGGCCGCGATCCCGTCGAGCCCCGCTCCCCTCAGGAGGTTCAAGAGCACCGTCTCGGCCTGATCATCCATCGTGTGACCCGTCGCCGCGTCACCGGGCAGGACCGCTCGGCGCGCTGCACGGGCTCGAGCCTCGAGGTTGGCCCCTGGCTCCAAGGAGACCACGTGCGCGACGAAGCCAGCACCGAGTCGCTCGGCGAGAGCCTTGACGAGGCCTGCTTCCTCATCAGAGCCGGCTCGCAGGCCATGATCGACGTGGTGGAGCACCACGGCTCGACCGGTCGCCGCCGCCAAGAGGGCCAGCGCCGAAGAGTCAGGCCCTCCCGAGCACGCCACCTCGAGCACGCCGCTCGGCGCGAACGTCGCCTCGGCGCCGAGCTCGTCGAGCAGTGGGCTCACGACGTGAGCGCACCGGTGGCTCGGGCCAGCCATCGCTCCGGTTCGCGTAGCTCGAGCATGGTCGGCATCGAGGCCGGCGACTCGAACAGCTCGCGGACCAGCGAGGGCCCGCCCGCGTCTCGAAGGGCCCGCACGAAGTGCTCACCTTCCGCGTACTGGCGCATCTTGGCCTCGATGCCCAGGACTTGAGCGATCAGCTTGGAGGGCGCACCGACATCCTCTCGACGATGGCGCAGCACCTCGTGGAAGCGCTCCGCGTCGGGAACGAGCTCTCGAGCAGCCACGTCCATGACCACCTCGCCGTGTCCTTCGAGGACGCTCATGAGGGCCGAGAGCCTCGAGAGGGCGTCGAGCTGCTCCTCGCTCGCCACCAAGCCGACCAAGCCGTGCTCGGCGAGCGGGTTCCGACCACCCACCACCTCGGTTGCCGCTCGAGTGAGTCCCGCCAGGAGGGACTTGGCCCCCGTGGGGACCACGCCGAGGACCTCATCGATCAAGCCGAGGAAGGTGGTGCGGAGCCACGGGACGCCGGTGAACTGAGCGCGGTGGGTGGTCTCGTGCAAGGCGAGCCACAAGCGGAACTGCGAGGGGTCGAAGCCGTGGCGCTGCTCGAGGGCGACGATGTTGGGTCCCACGTAGCTGATGACGTCCTCGTCGTCGGTGACCTCCTCACCGACGAGCACGTCGTACTGACCGAGCACCCGGTTCGACAGCCACGCCAGCATCCCGGCCAGCTCTACGGCCCCCGCCTTGGACGACGCTGCGGCCAGCACCTTCGGGGGACGTCGACGATCCGCCATCGCTCGGGCCATCGCCGGTCCGGCCAGGCGCTCGACGCCAGCGGCGGCGGAGCCGACCCAGGCTGCTCGATCGAGGACGCGAGCCCGTGCCAGGCCCGGCGGATCGAGGCGGGCCTCCTCGGCCACACGCTCTTGGGCGATCTGAGAGAGCGCCGTGAGCTCGAGCTCCATGGGCCCCGGGCGATAGGCAGGGCTGACCGAGCGGCGCCGAGCCAGGCTCCCGCCGAGGCGGGTCGCCAGATCGACGTCGATCAGCGCAGCGCGGTCTTCAGGCTCCCCCGGCGTGATCGGCCTCCTTGGCCAGAGCCGCGGCGATGCGGTCACGGAGCGCCTCGGGGACTCGGTCCCGGCAGCGGTCCGCCAAGACCGCTCGCAGCTCGACCTCGAAGCTGGCCGCTGCACCGCAGGGGGCACAGCGCTCGAGGTGGGCGGCGATCTCGACACGTCGCTCGTCGGTGAGCTCGCCGTCGAGGTAGCCATAGAGCTCGTGGACGGCGTTGGTGCAGTCGTTCGGGAACATCGACGTCATCTCGCTCTCGCTCACCTCAGCCCTCCTCGTTCGGTCCGGAGCCCACGCCGATGAGGCCGTGAGTCTCTGCATACGGAGCCAACGCCTTCTGGAGCGCCTTTCTTCCCCGGTGCAGGCGGCTCATGACCGTGCCGGCCGGCACCTCGGTGATCTCCGCGATCTCCGCGTAGCTGAAACCCTCGACGTCGGCGAGGTACACCGCCATGCGAAAGACCTCGGGGAGCGAGTCGAGGGCTTCTTTGACCTCGTCGTCGGTGATCGTCAAGAGCACCTCTTCTTCGGCGCTGGCCGAGCCCGCAGCCTCTGAGGCATTCGACAGCCGATGGTAGAGGTAGAGGTCCTCGACGTCTTCGACGTCGGTCACCTCGGGCCGGCGCTGCTTGGCCCGGTAGAGGTTGATGTAGGTGTTGGTGAGGATCCGATAGAGCCACGCCCGCAGGTTCGTCCCCTCGGTGAAGCTCGGGAAGGCCCGGTACGCCTTCAAGTAGGTCTCTTGGACCAGGTCCTCGGCGTCCGCCGCGTTGTGGGTCATCCGCATGGCCGCCGAGAACAGCGCGTCCATGTAGCCCATCGCCTCTTCTGCGAACGTCGCCTGGTCAGCCACGGCACCCAACCTAGGGGGTGGGAGACGGCACCTGCTCAGCGCGCACCACGGCGAGCCGCTCTCGGCGGCGGCGAGCGAGGGCAGGACCAGCCAAGCGGGCGAGGAGGTAGAGCCCGAAGCTGATGCCGGTCACGAAGACGGTGGGCGGCACCGACGAGCCCGAGAGCGAGCAGAGGATGCCTCCGTCGGTGGCGACCAAGGCCAAGAGGATCGAGAGGCCGGTGACCGCCATGGGCGAGGCGGCGAGCCGCTGGGCGGAGGCGGCCGGCGTGATCGCCAGAGAGAGGACGAGCAGCGTGCCGACGATCTGGGCGGCCTCGGTGACGGTCACCGCCAAGAGGACCAGGAAGATCAGGCCCAGCCAGCGGGTGGGCACGCCCCGTGCTTGGGCCAGATCAGGGTCGACCGACGAGAAGAGCAGGGGCCGATAGATCGTGAGCATGGCGGCAGCCACCACCACGGCGAGGACCACCAGGAGGGCGAGCGAGCTGGTGGAGACCCCGAAGATGTCACCGAACAAGATGTTCGTCGCCGCCGTGGCGTAGCCCTGGTAGTGGCTGAGCAGCAGCACCCCGAGCCCGAGTCCCGCAGCGAGCACGACCCCGATCGCCGAGTCCCGCTCGCGCTGTCGCTCTCCTAAGGCACCGAAGAGCCCGGCGACCACCACCGAGCCGATGAGCGCGCCGGCCACGGGGTTGGCCGCGATGACCAGCCCTGCGGCAGCACCCGTGAAGGACAGCTCGGCGGCGCCGTGGACAGCGAAGGCCATCGAGCGAGCGATCACGAAGGGGCCGATCAGCCCGCAGATGATGGCGATCAGCGTGCCAGCGATCAGCGCGTGCTGCGCGAAGGGCAGCCCGAGGTAGTCGCTCAGTCCCATGGACCGTCCTCGTGGGCGTGGTCGTGGTGGTGGCCCAAGAGCTGGCTGGCCGAGTCGTCGCCCGCCACCACCACGATGCGACCCCCGACCTCGACCACCTCGACGTCGGTGCCGTAGAGATCGGACAATCGCTCGGTGGTCAGCACCTCGTGGGGCGTGCCCACCGCGGCTCGTCCGTGGACCAGATAGAGCAGCCGATCGACCAACGGCAGGACCGGGTTGATCTCGTGGGTGACGAAGAGCACCGCCGCCTCTCGCTCGGTGCGCTGACGATCGATCAGCTCGATCACCTGGGCTTGGCGACGGAGGTCGAGCGCCAGGAGCGGCTCGTCACAGAGCAGGACCGAGGGCTCTCCCAAGAGGGCCTGCGCGATGCGGAGTCGCTGCTGCTCGCCTCCGGAGAGCATGCCGACCGGCGCATCGGCGTACCCCTGAGCACCAACCGCGGCCAAGGCTCGGTCGATGGCCTCTCGCTCCGCCTTCCGGGCCCAGGGCAGGCCCAGGCGATGACCGGAGAGCCCGAGGCCCACCAGCTCGCGCCCTCGGATCGGCAGGTCGCGGTCGAAGTCTCGGTGCTGGGGGATGTAGCCAACTCGCCGCCGTGCGTGGCGAGGAGCCAGCCCCTCGATCTCGACGAGGCCAGCCAACGGGCTCAAGATGCCAAGGAGCACCTTGAGCAGCGTGGTCTTGCCCGAGCCGTTGGGACCGAGCACGGCGACGACCTCACCGGGCTGGATCTCGAGATCGAGCGGTCCGACGAGGGTCCGCGAGCCGTAGCCGGCTTCCAAGCCGACGAGCCTGATCGCCGGAGCGCTCACGAGCCGGCCGACTCGAGGGACAAGGCGGTGGAGCGGAGCCCCAAGGCCGAGCTCAGCGCAGCGATCTGGCGGGCCTGCCACGAGACGAAGGTCGCGCCCTGTGGCTCGACCAGCTCGCTCACGCCGACCACCGCGATCCGCGCCTGCCTCGCCCGTGCGACCACGTCGTTCGTCACCGGGCTGATCGTCTCGGTGTTCTCGAGGAGCACCGCGACACGCCGAGGGACGAGCACGTCGTTCATCTGCGTCGTCGCCTGCGCGTCAGGCTCTTGGCCAGCCTCGATGGCGAGCGAGAACGAGCGTGGCGAGGCCACCACCAGGCCGGCTTGGGCCAGGAGGTAGCCAGCCACTCGCTCGGTCTGGGCCACCGGAGTGCCTCGACGGGTGGCTCTGATCCGACCGAGCGCGCTGGTGAGCGACGAGAGCGACCGATCGAAGCGCTCGAGGTTCTGCGCGTACGAAGCGCGGTGCGACGGATCGGCGGCGGCGAACGACGCCTCGATGGCCTCGGCCACCTGCGGCACCCGATCGAGCGCGTACCAGAGATGCGGATTGCTCCCCGCGCCGTGGAGCCCAAGGACCGTCGCTGCGGTCACCACGGAGCGTGCGTGCGAGGCCCCGGTCGAGAGCAGGCCGTCCATGAACGAGTCGTAGCCGAGCCCGTTGTCGATGACGACGGATGCTTGCGCCACCTCGGCGGCGACCTGGGCGGTCGGCGTGTACTCGTGAGGGTCCACGTTGGGGTTGGCGATCACCGAGATCACCTGGGCATGGCGCCCGCCGATGGCCGTGGCCACCGCACCCCAGGGGCTCTCGGCCGCCACGACAGCGAGCTTGCCTTTCGAGGCGCCGTCGGGTGACGACGAGGAGCACGACGCCAGAACCGGCACGAGCCCGACCACGATCGCAGCGAGGACCGCCCTCCTCGGCCAACCCACCTTGATTGGAACCATTCTCATCAAGAAGGCAGAGTACATGAGAATTAGAACAGTTACAATCTAGAGATGGCCAAAGAGACGCTCCCTCCCCTGCGGATGACCCGTCAGCGGCGCGCCGTCCAAGAGGCGCTGGCGTCGACGTCGACGTTCTGCTCGGCCCAGGACCTGCACGCGTCGCTGCGCACCGAGGGCACGACGATCAGCCTGGCCACCGTCTACAACCAGCTCCGACAGATGGCCGAGCGCCACGAGGTCGACCTCATCCGCACCGAAGCCGGCGAGGCGCTCTGGCGCCGATGCGGCGCCGGTTCGCACCACCACCATCTCGTGTGCCGCAGCTGCGGACAGGTCGAGGAGCTCAAAGCGCCTGTCGTCGAGCAGTGGGCGAGCGACGTGGCGCGCGGATCGGGCTACAGCGAGCTCAGCCACTCGGTGGAGATCACCGGGATCTGCCCCCGCTGCACGCATGGCTGAGCGAGCGCAGCGCGCCGGCCTTGCGGTCCTCGTGCTCGAGGAGCTCAGAGAGCTCGGCGTCGATGCCTTCGTGACCACCCGGTCCGGCGGGGTCTCGACGGGCCCCTATGCCTCCCTCAACCTGGGGCTCCACGTGGGTGACGAGGTCGACCACGTCCTCGAGAACCGGACTCGGCTTGCCGAGGCCGCTGGCTGCGAGCTCTCCGACCTGGTCTTCATGGATCAGGTCCATGGCGCCCGGGTGGCGAGCGTCAGCGAGGCCGAGCGTGGCCGAGGCGCCTTCGAGGTCGACCACGCGCTCAGCGCCACCGACGCGCTCGTCACGACCACGCCCGATCTCCCGGTGGTCGTCCTCGTCGCTGACTGCGCACCGGTGGTCCTCGTCGACGCCGACGCCCGAGTTCTCGCGGTGGCCCACGCCGGGTGGCGAGGGGTCGCCGCCGACGTCCTCGGGGCCACCGTCCATGCCATGGAGGCCCTGGGAGCTCGAGCCAGCTCGCTGCGCTGTGTCATCGGGCCGACCATCAGCCGTGGCCGCTACGAGGTGGGCGAGGAGGTGATCGACGCCATCGTGGGCCAGCTGGGATCGATCGACGGATGCGTCGATCTGACCGAGGAGCGTCCACACCTCGACGTGGCCGAGGCCGCTCGACGAAGCCTCCTTCTCGCTGGCGTGCCCGAGACCGCCGTCTCGGTGACCCCCGAGCGCTCGGATGACGATGCCTTCTTCTCTGATCGGAGCGTCCGACCGTGCGGGCGCTTCTGCCTCGTCGCTCACCTCGTCTCGTGAGCCGAGCCGTAACATCGTGGGTGCCATGAGCGACGCTGCCACCTTTCGCTACGTCGGCGTGGAGCTGGATCGAGCGACCTCGACCGTGACGTGTCGCTTCGCCCTCGGTGAGGACGACTTCGTCGAGACCGCCGTGCTCCCCGGTGGCGACCTCGCTCGCCCGGGCGTCATCGAGGCGGCCGAGCTCTACTGCCTGCTCGCTGGTGTCTCCTACTTCAAGACCCGCGCTCCATCGCACATCGATCTCGGCCCTCTCACCGCCACGGCCGAGGAGCGCCGCTTCCTCACCACCTACTTCACCGCCGGGCTGGGCGAGTTCGCCTTGAAGAACGGGCTCGACCTCACGAGCCTCACGATCGAGGGGCCCGAGCGACGGAGCACGCCAGCGGTGGGCTC
>Ga0075017_100001189_pt1 | contig 15771 bp, 11 predicted proteins | sample AleBraG_ABR_2012_FD_71475 | JGI IMG/M metagenome (GOLD analysis project Ga0075017, IMG submission 71475) | Freshwater sediment microbial communities in response to fracking from Pennsylvania, USA - Alex Branch Run_MetaG_ABR_2012 | ecosystem: Environmental > Aquatic > Freshwater > Creek >... | reverse complement strand
GTTGCCCACAACGGAGAAATCAACACCATCGTCTCCAACCGCCGCTGGCTGCGCGCCAAAGAAAATGAAATCCGTGCCCATCTCAACGTAGGCTCGTGGTTTTCCATTCTCGAAGACCAGGTAAGCGATTCTGCGACGTTCGACAATGGATACGAATTGAAGCTCCTCGAAGGACACTCCTCCGAAGAGGCCATGGTCACCATGGTGCCTCCGGCGTTTGAAAAAGACCCGTTGTTGTCCCGCGACGTTCGCGGAGCCCTTACCACTCTCTCTCGGCGGGGCGAACCTTGGGACGGTCCTGCTGCCCTGGTTTTTTCAGACGGCGACTTCGTCGGTGCAAAGCTAGACCGCAACGGCCTCCGCCCGCTGCGCTATACGCTCACCCACGACGGTTTGGTTATCGCCGGTTCCGAAACCGGCCTTGTGGACTTGGAAGAATCCCGCATTGCCGAACGACGGCGACTTGGCCCAGGCGAAATGATCCTTGTCAATCCCGCCACGGGAGTTTTCCTCCGCTGGCGCGACATTTTGAAGCGGCTTGCCGTTATTCAGGAGCGCACTACCGCACCTCAACGCAAGTTGTCTGCTTCCGCCGCGCCTCAGACGGACCCGGTTGAGAACTCCAAACGCGTCGCCGCCGCCGCCGGATGGACCGATGATCAGGTCAAAATTCTTTTCAGCGGATTGGTTCACGGCCAGGAATCGAATTGGAGCATGGGGGACGATGCTCCGCCCGCGTTTCTTTCCACTCTTCCGCGCTCGCTTTGGGATCATTGCAAGCAGCGTTTCGCGCAAGTCACCAATCCTCCGATTGACCCTTTGCGAGAGTCGCACGTCATGTCGCTGGACGTGCATCTTCCGGAAGGGTTAACTCTGCCCGGCCCGATTTTGAGGACTCCTCAACTCTCTGAGCTATGCACAGTCCTGCCGCCAGTCCAGCGAATCTCTTTCAATTTTCCTGCTGAAACAGGAGTTCCGGGAGCGCGCCGCAGTCTTGCTCAGCTGTCTTCTACCCCTCTGAGCAGCGGTGGGCGCCCGGGGCTCCTCCTCCTTTCTGATCGGGGCATCAGCTCATCGACAGCCTCTTTGCCAGCTCTTTTGGCTGCCGCCGCTGTGTGGAAAGCGATGGTTCGCGAAGGACTCTGGGATATCCCCCTCATTGTCGAATCAGCACAGGTCTTTGATACCCATCACGTCGCGCTGCTCATCGCCGCTGGGGCCAGCGCCGTTGTTCCGTATCTCGCCGATCAATATGCGCAGTCGCTAGACCCCAACGGTTCAGAGAACTTGCGGACCGCCATCACAGCCGGCCTCCGCAAAGTGCTTGCGCGTATGGGAGTGTCCACCCTCGCGAGTTACCGCAACAGTCAGCTCTTCGAGACCGTCGGACTCTCTGAAGAAATCTGCTCGGAGTTCTTTGAAGATGCCGCCGACTTTCCCGGCCAAAAATCGCTCGACGCGCTCCTCTCTGATTATTTGCGGATGCACCAGCGAGCATTCTCAGAGAATTCTGGGGAACTCCCGGATTCGGGCCTCTTCCGTTTCCGCAAGGGCGCGGAACTCCACGCGAATTCGCCCGAAGTCGTTCGCAGGATGCACGCGCATGTTCGCTCGCCGGATGCGAAGAAATACTCCGCTTTTGAAGAACTTTCCGAATCGCAGGGGACGGTCTTTCTGCGCGACCTGCTGGACATTCTTCCTGACGAGCCTGTGCCGCTGGCCGAAGTTGAATCCTCAGAAGCTATTCTGAAGCGGTTCAGCACTCAGGCTATGTCGCTTGGTTCATTGAGTCCAGAGGCGCATAGAACGCTCGCGCTGGCCATGAATCAGCTCGGCGCGCGCAGCAACACGGGTGAAGGTGGAGAAGATCCGCACACCTATCGTCACGATCCCGCTGCCGCCAACAAGATCAAGCAAGTTGCTTCTGGCCGGTTCGGGGTCACCGCCGATTACCTGGTTCACGCCGAAGAGATTGAAATCAAGATGGCGCAAGGCTCTAAGCCCGGCGAAGGCGGCCAGTTGCCCGCGCGCAAAGTCACCGAATACATCGCGCGAATACGCCATGCGACTCCGGGCACCCCGCTTATCTCTCCTCCGCCTCATCACGACATTTACAGCATCGAAGATCTAGCGCAACTGATTCACGACCTTCGTGCTGTGAACCCGCTAGCCCGAATCGGCGTCAAGCTGGTTTCCGGCGCAGGCGTCGGAATCATCGCTGCTGGCGTCGCAAAAGCCGGAGCGAATGTCATCACCATCAGCGGCCACGGCGGCGGAACTGGATCCTCCCCGCTCACTTCCATCAAGAACACGGGCCTTCCTTGGGAAATTGGGTTGCGCGAAACGCACGATACGCTGGTTCGCGCGGGCCTCCGTTCACGACTCTCTCTCCGCGTGGACGGAGGCCTGAAATTTTCTCGCGATATCGTCTTAGCCGCTATACTCGGCGCGGATGAGTTCGGCTTCGGCACTGCATCTCTCCTTGCTATTGGTTGTGTCATGGCGCGCCAGTGTCATCTGAACACATGTCCTGTCGGCATCGCCACGCAGGACGAAAAGCTGCGCGCTCGCTTTGCGGGAAAACCGGAAATGGTCATCGCCTATTTCCAGTCGCTTGCCGGAGAAGTCCGCGGACGTCTCGCACAACTTGGCGTCCGCTCCCTGTCCGAATTGACCGGATGGTACGATAGGTTGAGCACGCGCTCTGGCATGGATCCGCTTCTCCTTGTGCCTATCTCAATTTCCAACCGCGTCGCGCCCGAGCAGTCGCCGGGGCTTCACGTCTCTACCCTGGACAATCCGCTCTTTCTTCGAGACTTGCTCGCATCCCAGTCCGAAGTAAAACCCATCAACAATTCAGACCGTAGTGTCGGCAGTGCACTTAGCGGCATGCTGATGCGCCAGCGCAAAAAGGGAATCGCCGCAGATCAGGAAATCCTCCAGGAATATCGGGGTTCAGCGGGGCAAAGCTTTGGTGCTTTTCTCCCCAGCGGCGTCACACTCAAGCTTCATGGCGAAGCCAACGACTACGTGGGCAAGGGCCTTTCGGGCGGAACAATTTCCATTAGCGCGGGGATTTCAGCTTCGCGCCGCGGCGATGTTCTTGCCGGCAACACAGTCTTGTATGGGGCGACCTCGGGGAAGCTTTTTGTTGCTGGTACTGTCGGAGAGCGTTTCGCGGTGCGCAATAGCGGCGCCCTCGCCGTAGTCGAAGGCGTGGGCCAGCATGGGTGCGAGTATATGACAGGCGGAGTGGCCGTCATTCTCGGTTCACTTGGACTGAATTTCGGTTCGGGTATGACAGGCGGACTGGCATACGTTCTGCAAACAAAGGCCGATGATGTATTGCACAAGGACTTTGTGGCGCCCGTGGGAATTGACGACCAGGAAGATCTCTGGCTGCGCAACGCCTTATCTGAACATATGCGGTTCACCGATAGTCCGAAAGCTGCAAGGCTGCTCTCGCGGCGGAGCAAATTGCCATTTCTCAGGATTCAGCCCTTGCATTTTCAAGGCACCGTGGAAGCAACCTGGAGTTCTGTCCTTGCCGCTGTCAAATCGGAAACCGAACTCTTAACGCAGCACTTGTCCATCCCCGCAACTCCAGTTGCGATGCACGCCTGAAAGGAAAGAGATAAGTCAGCCAGGGCAGAGGCCACTTCGCTATAATTCTATCCTGGCACTAAAATTATGGACTTCGATCAACTTGCAACATTTGTGTACGTCGCAAAACTAAAAAGTTTCTCCCGCGCAGGGCAGAAAGTCTTTCGCTCCCAATCAGCCGTCAGCGCACAAATCCGCCAGCTCGAACAAGCTTACAAAGCAAAACTCCTTGATCGCTCCGCCAAATCAGTCGAGCTGACGCCGGCAGGAGAAGTTTTGTTTGAGTACGCTGAAAAACTCCTACGTTTGCGCGACGAGTCGATTCAGGTCGTCGCCGACCGTGGGAATGTCGTCCAGGGCCCCGTCGTGTTCGGCGCAAATGAAGCGACCTGCCTTTACCTTCTCCCTGATATCTTTGCCGATTTTCAAAAACAATATCCGCTGGTTCACATGAGTATCTACCGAAACTTCAGCCACAAGATTCTTCAGCGCCTCGAGGATGGTTCGGTGGACGTAGGCATTGTCACTCTGCCCATCAAATCGCCCAATCTCAAGATTCATCTCATCAATAAAGACAGATTGCGTTTCATGGTGAGCACAAAGAATCCTCTCGCGCACCGTTCCAAAATCACGCTGGCGGAAATTGCCGAACAGCCCTTGATCTTTCCGCGCCTCGGCTTCACGCGCCAGGTGCTCGACAAACTCTTCCGCCCCTACCGCTCCCGCCTCCACATCACCATGGAACTGCCCAGCATTGGAATGATCAAGCGCTTCGTGGCTGCGGACGCCGGCATTTCCCTGATCAGTGACAGTTTCGCCCGCGACCAGGTGAAAGCCGGAGAGGTAAAACTCATCAACGTGGAAGGTGTGGATCTTTGGCGCGAATTGGGTTTGGCCTATCGTCGCGATCGGAGTCTCCCGCGCGCTGCTCAGGCTCTGATCGCCATCATTCGCGAACATCGCAAAGCGACCGAATCTGGCGACTACTCCCAGCCCTGACTTCAATTTTTCTGATGAATCGTCCGGAACGCGAACGGGGATTACTCAGCGCGCCGTAAACTCCAGGCTTGTGATCGACCGCGAGATTACGTTTTCCTGAATCTGAATCAAGTCCGAATCTGCGTACGTCATCGCCAGTATCGTGAAAATGTCCGGCCCGTGCGCGATCACCACGAGCCTGCCGGACCAGTCATGCTCATCCGCTTTTCCGCGATACTGATATTCAATTGCCGGCAATCCGCTCACGGTGGTTTTCTTCTGCGAAAGCTGCTTGTAATTTGAATAGACGTCGCGCAATCGCTTTTCAACCTCGGCTGACGCGCCGTCCAGCGGTTCCTTCGTTTTTTCTTTTCCGATCACCATCAGCGTGGATTCGTTTGCCGTTCCCATCGCCACGATGGCATTCGGCAATGCGCCGCGTGCTTCCTCAATTACGTTCCAGCTCGGTGCTTTATACATCTTGAACCCGTGCGTGTAGTTGATATAGAGATTCCCCTGAATCTCCTCGCGATTGGCTGGGACTTCCGGCACTTTCGGCGCCAGTGGAGCGGCGTTCGCTGCCGTTGCCTGCGCAGTGCTGACTGACGCGTTCTTGATTTCTGGCGCTGGCGCCGAAGAACTGGACGTTTTCCCTGGAACTTCGGGTTTCGCCCCGGTGTTCACGATTTTCGCGGAGGGTTTTCCTTCTTTTTCACTCACTTTCGCGCCAACAGGTCTTGTCTCCGGACTTTTCGGCAATTCCGCGTTGTCCGGATCCGGCGGCAACTCGGAGTCTGCCTCTGCCTGGGCTTCACCGTTCTTATTTGGAGCCTTTTCTCTTGAATCTTTTTTCGTGTTGCCTGCTTTTTCCTTCTCAGGCGATGGCGCCGACGGAATGATTGAAGCGATCTTGTCTTTCTCCACCAGCACGTATCCAAAGTCCGTCTTCACTTTGAACATGTTTTCTTCGTACGCGACGATCACCCCGTATAGCTTCTTTCCATCCTTCAATCGAATCTCATCCGCGCGCGCCGAATATGCGCACGCGGAGACTGCCAATGCCAACGCCGCAATGAACAGGGAACCGCGCTTCCTGTAGACAGCCATATTGCCAGTATCCTGCCCCTGATTGTGCGCCGCAACCTTCATCCGCCGGGCGGTGTCCGGCGTGCCACCTCTTCCAGGATCAGCCTGATTTTGGACGCCAGCCGCTCCACCTCCGCCATACACGCGCTCAATTTGCTTTTCGCAAACTCCGGCAATTGCGCGTGACTCTGTTGTAGCGCCAGTCCCTCCGCAATCATGCGAATCTGTTTTCTGCTTCGCGGATTCAGCCGTTCCCACAGCTGCCTTTTGCTGCTCCGATTCCGTCCCAGCCACTCTTCGCCCGTTCCTGCCGGGCGCCCGTTTTCAGGCTCCATCTCCGGTCTTTTCTCTCTCGGCCTGCCAAATATCATGTTCCACTCTCTCGCTTCTATTTTTTCAACGCTTCCAGCTTTTCCCCATTGATCTGCCCGCCGGGTTCAACGCGCCCCGTCACGCGCATCGTGCGCGTCTCAAACACCAGTCCTCCATACCGGTCGTAAGCGTCCGGAAAAAGTACCACTTCATACAATCCACGCTGATCCTCCAGCGTCACAAACATCATGTTGCGGTAGTTCTTCGTCCCCACATGGCGGAAGGTCACCACCCATCCGCACAACGTGACGAGCTCCCCTCGCAAGCCGGGGAGTTCGTCACTCCACGTCTCCCCATTGCGCGGCAGAAAATCCAGCGGATGGCCGCTCACGCACACCTCCAGAATCTCCCGCTCGTAACGCAATTTCTGCTCCAGCGTGTAGTCCGGTATCTGCATCTCCGCCAGCGCCACGGCCGTTTTCTCCTCGCCGTGCACTTCAGAAAAAAGGGCGTTTGTCATTCCGAGCGGAGCGCCACGCAGTGGCGCGAAGCGAGGAACTTCTTTTTTCCCGCGCTGTCTTTGCGCGAGAATCTCTCTTCGGTCTTTTCTTTGCAGTAGGTTCCAGCGCCACAGCAATTCCGGACGCGTCACCGTTTGCGTCTCATCACTCATGTCGTCAAATGCCCCACACTTAATCAGCGATTCAATCTCATCGCGCTCTGCGGGAACACGCCGCAAAAAATCTTCCAGTGATCGGAACGCTCCGCCATCCTCCCGCGCCCGCAATAGCGCGCTGATCGTCTCCACGCGCAGCCCTTTCACTTGCATCAAGCCGACGCGCAGCACCCGCTTTCCATCTCCGCAGTCCTCCGCCGTATACTGCATCAGCGAATGATTCACCGATGGCGCGCGCGCCGCAATTCCCCAGCGTTTCGCCTCTTCCACGTAAGCCGATACGTGATAAAAACCTGCGCCCGCGCTGCACATCGCCGCCAGAAACTCCGCCGTGTGGTGCGTCTTCAAGTAAGTCATGCGGTATGAAATGTCCGCATACGTCGCCGCATGCGCCTTGCAGAATCCGAATCCCGCGAACTTTTCCACCATCATCCAGGTCTCTTCGCGCTCTGCCCCCGTCAACCCCATCTGCTCCGCGGCTTTCAGGAATTTTCCTCGCAGCCGTTCCCGTTCGCGTTGCCCGGAAAACTTCGCTGCGGACCGCCGCACAATGTCTGCCTCTTGCAGTGACATGCTTCCCACCGCCTGCGCAATTTGCATCACCTGTTCCTGGTAGATGCACACGCCCATCGTGTCGCCCAGAATCTTTTGCAGTGAAACATGCGCGTACAGCACAGGCTCTTCGCCGCGCAATCGCTTCAAAAATAATTCTTTCGATCCGTACTCGGATGCTCCTGGCCGGATTAGCGCCAGCGCCGCTGCAACCTCTTCCAGCGTCCGCGCCTTCATTGTCTGTAATAATCCGCGCATCCCCGGCGACTCGATCTGAAACACGCCCATCGTCCGCCCCTGCGCCATCACCTCGCACGTCGCCGGATCGTTTTCCGGTATCGCATCGAAATCAATCTCGCGCGCCATCGGCCGCGGAGTCACTCCATCTGGCGCGACTCCACTCTTTTCCTTCACTTCCTGCTTCTCAATGTTGTCCATCGCCAGCGACATCGTCGTAAACCCGCGCTGCCCCAGCAAATCCATCTTTATCAATCCCAGCGCTTCGATGGCATTCATGTCGTACTGCGTCACGATGATGCCTTTCGTCGCGCGTTCCAGCGGCGTCAGCCCCGTCAACGGCCGTGCGGAAATCACCGTTCCGCACGGATGAATCCCCAAATGACGCGGCGCATCATCCAGCCGCAGCGCCACTTGCAGAATCGTTTTCCACGGCTCATGGTTCACCGGAAGGTCGCGGCATTCCGGCAGCCCTTGAATGGCTTGCAGAATTTCCCGTACCGGACGGTGCGGCAGGCGCTTTGTAAAATGATTCACTTCGCCCGGCGGCACGCCAAACACTTTGGCAATCTCTCGCACCGCCAGCCGCGCATGCATGGTGATAAAGCTCCCAATCATGGCCACGCAGGGACCCTCTGCATCACCGGAACCACCGCCCCAGCGCTCGTATACGTAATCCAGCAGCTCATCGCGCCGCGCTCCGCAAATATCAATGTCAATGTCCGGACAATCCCCACGCTGCACGTTCAAAAACCGCTCAAAATAAAGTCCCCAGCGCAGCGGGCACACGCGCGAAATTCCCAGGCAGTATGTGACAATCGAACTTGCCGCAGACCCGCGCGCCACCGCCGGAATCCCCCGCCGCCGCGCCTCCTCCACGATGTCCCACACCAGCAAAAAATACGGCGCCAGGTGGAGCTTCTCGATCACTTCCAGTTCATGCGTCAACCGCGCCAGCACTTCCGGCCGCAGTGGTCTGTACTTTTTCTGTGCTCCTTCAAAACTCAGCTTCCACAAATACGAGAACGCCGATTCGCCTTCCGGAACTGGAAACTCCGGAAAAATCAGCTTGCCCAGTTCCAGTTGCAGGTTGCAGCGGTCTGCGATTTCCAGCGTCGCCTGCAGCAGCTCCGGATGATCCGGAAAACACTTCTGCATTTCCGCCGCTGGCCTGAACCATGCTTCGCTTGTCGTGATCTCAGGAGCGGTTACCGTGGTCAGCAAACTTCCCGTTCGCACTGCATTCACCGCGCGATGCGCCAGGTATTCCTCCGGCCGCAAAAAATAAACGTTGTTCGTCGCCACCAGCCGCACGCCAAGCTCACGCCCAATCCGCTCCGCTTCGCGCAGCATCCGTCCATCTCCCGGCGAAAGGTGCGTCACCTCGATGTACAGCCGGTCCCCAAAAATCTCCTTCAGTTGCGAAAAATGGTTGGTTAGATGATGCGCAGGCGCCAGTGCGATCACGCCGCGACTATGCTCCGCCAAGTTCTGCAATGTCACGGGCTGGCCGTCAGTTTCAGCTGAATTCATGTTTTGTGAGAATCTTGTTGTGCCGAGATGCCGCAACGTGATGAGCCGGCAAAGATTGCTGTACCCCTCCATGTCCATCGCCAGCAGCACCATTGCCACGCTTGCGGATTCGTCACCTACTACGTTTGCAAAACTGTCATCCCGAGCGAAGTCCCGATATTTTTCATCGGGACGTAGTCGAGGGATCTCTCTTCGGCATCGCTCGCTTGTTGCCCGATGAATCTCTCCTTCTCGCCACTCGCCACTCGCCACTCGCCACTGCACTTCCAGCGTCACTCCCACAATGGCCTTTACTTCTGCCTTCTTCGCCGCCTGATAAAACGGCACCGCTGCATACAAACCATTCGTATCCGTCAGCGCCACCGCAGGCATTTTCTGCTCGACCGCCGCCGCAATAATCTCCTCCGGCGACGCCAGTCCCCGCAAAAACGAATAGTGACTGTGACAATGCAAATGTACGAACACGGAAGCCCCGGCCCGGAAAGGGAAGTAGGTTATGCCGCAAATCCGCATCGGCGCGCCGATGTACAGACGGCATTTCTTCAATTCAGTTGAGGTAGGGGAATTGAGAGGAAAACTTTAGTAACTATCAAAAACAAACTCTGTAGCTTGGGCTTTCAGGTCCGAGGTCTTTTCTTCTTCATCGCGACAAACACGGCGTCGACAGCACCAACCCATTCGGCTTGGTCGCATAATGTTCGCGCAACTCCAGCCCCTTGCCATAAAACACCACGTTCCATCCGTAGCGTCCGCGGACGCGATCCATTTCCCGGTTCAGGTACCACCGCTTGTTCGCGCTTGTGTCAAACAGCTCGTTTTGCCGCTTGTCGGCTTCCAAGTTCGTTACGCTGACGCCCACCAGCCGCACCGCCACGCGCCGCGTGAACAGTTTCGCGAACAACTCCTTTGCCGCCGCCAGCAGTTCCCGTTCGTCGTTCGTTGGCTTACTCAGCCGGATCGTCTGATGTGCCGAATAGTGATCCGCATAACGGATGCGCAACCCAATTGTGTGCGCTTGCCTGCTATTGCCTGTTTTTCCGACATGCGCAACATTGACTGTTTTACAGTCATGCATCCCATTGGCCGTTTTGCCTTCATGTGCGCCACTGTCCCGTAGCGTCGAACCAATCCGCTCGCAAAGATACTCAATCAGCCCGCACAGGAATTCCGTGTCAATCGTTCCGCCTTCAATCGTCGTCTCACGCGAAATGGATTTCGGCGACGAAGGCATCATCACTTCGCGTCCATCCGTCCCCCGCGCGCGCTCCCACATCTGCAAACCAATCGCTTCGCCGAACGCCGCTTGCAGCACCGGCTTCGGCACCTGCCTCAGTTGACCGATCGTCGTAATCCCGCGCTCCGCCAGCATTCCCGCGTGGACATGCCCGACGCCGTGAAGTTTTTCCACGGGCAGCGGCGTCAAAAATGTTTCTTCTTCGCCGTGCGCCACAATGCGGAACCCGCGCGGCCGCTCCAGCCGGGACGCAATCGATGCCACCACTTTCGTCCTCGCCGCTCCCACAGAAACGCTCAGCCCCGTCCGCCCCAGAATCTCCGCCTGCAAACGCCGCAGCATCGCTTCGTAGTCGGGATAGAGGCGCTCGGTCCCCGCAAAGTCCAGGTAAAAATCGTCCAACGCAGCCGTCTCCACCGCCGGTGTGTAGGTTTCCAGTATTCGCCGCACGCGCTCCGCAAAATCCGCGTAATGTTCGTACTGACCGGGCACCACCACCGCCTTCGGGCAGATCCGCAGCGCCTCGCGAAAACTCATCGCCGTCTTCACGCCGCGCATCTTCGCTTCGTAGCTCGCCGACGCCACGCATCCTCGCCCCACCAGCACGGGCTTCCCGCGCAGCTGCGGATTCAGCACCTGCTCCACCGACGCGAAAAATGCGTCCACATCCACGTGCACAATATTTGGAATTTTATGGGTCGGGGCCTTGTGCAGCCCGAGCCATGTCCATGCCGACCATGGATTCTTTCCTGCCGTAGATGGATCTGTTGCGGCTGGATCCGCTCCGCTGCAGCCCGCGTCGCCCTTCTCCTGTGTTTTGCATTCCGGATTGCTGGAAGGCTCCAGACGCGTGTTCTCTTTCGTGGAGCCCAGAATTGTATCCGCTTTTGTAGGGGAGGGGCTTGCCCCTCCCGGTCTCGCACTTCCCGATCTTTCTTCTCCTGGTCTTTTCTCGTTCGGGCTCACACATCCCGCCTGTTCATTGCGCGCCCGATTGTCATCCTGAGCGTAGCGAAGGATCTGCTTTTTCTCATCCGGTGCTAGCACCGTCGTCTCGCTGGTGCTTTCCATACAGACATCCATGGCGGCTCCTCTATACTCTCACCACACACCACTCATTAGCAGAGAAGCGGGCGTCCTATACTGTCTTCCAGCGACGCAAGCGGCTTGCAGCGCGTTTGACGCGCCATTTGACTCCGGATGTTTCCGCCGGAGTATCCCGGAGAAACATCCGGGATCGAGGGATCGCTCTTTCGAGCGGCCCCTCATCCCGCTTACGGCTCGGAATTTTCAACGGACGGCAACCGGCGCGTGAGAGCCTGATCGGCAATGGAGCCGGCTGCCGCTTTACCCTGCTTCCTGTTTCCAGGCCGCAGGGCCGTTTCCCGTTTCCTCTACCGCTCCGCACTATAGGCGAATAAAAAGCGAAAGTCAAGAGTTTTTCGGCGAGCAAAATCTTACGAATACTCAACACTTCGTATGCTCAATTTCCATTAACGCGATCAAAGAAGGGCTGAACCGGATCACACCTGAGGAGAATGCGGTAGTATCTTCGAAGCACTCGCCTTGGCTAGCCGAGGGTAGATCCGAAGCGCGGACCAAATGTGCTATTTCATGCTGAAAGGGAACTCGATGAGCGGATCAAAATGGTTTCTCGCGGCGCTATTTCTGCTCCCGTGCAACGATACTCTTGCTCCGGCCCGTGCACCAAACGACCTCAGCACCATCAATCACGTTTTCGGTAGAAATGTCGAAGGTACGGAAGACATACTCGTGGCCACGGCCGAAGCCATGCCTGGGGAGAAGTACGCATTTGCACTGACCACTGGTGAGTTTAGAGGGGTGCGCACTTTTGCACAAATGGCCAAGCACGTCGCAGTGGTCAATTTCATGAATGCCGCTGCTCTACTGGAGGAGAAGACGCCGGTTGATGTTGGCGAGCATGAGAATGGGGCAGACTCCATTAAAACGAAGGCCCAAATCTTGAAGTTCCTGAGGGACTCCTTTGCTTATTTGCGCAAAGCAACTGACACGCTGGACGAAAAGAATCTGATGAAGCCAACTAAGGATCCGTGGAGCGGCACTCGAATACCCCGCCTGATGTTTGTAACGACGGGAATATCACATTCTTGGGAAATGTACGGCCAGATGGTCATATATCTCCGTATGAATGGAATTGTCCCCCACGCAATGTGATATCATATATGATATGAGAGCGGTTTTGGATACGGACGTCATCGTGGCGGCAATGCGAAGTCCCGATGGCGCATCTGCTGCCATTCTCCGCGAAGCGCGGCAGGGCAAGGTTACGCCTCTAGTGAGCGTCCCGCTGGCCTTGGAATATGAAGCCATTTGTTCGCGAGTAGAGCATCGGCTTGCGGCCGGATTGAGTGAGAGCGAAGTTCAGATATTCCTGGATGCTGTTGTGGCGATGGCAGAGCCAGTGGAGACACATTTTCTCTGGCGGCCCCAGTTGCGCGACCCTGGCGATGAGATGGTCCTGGAAGCGGCAGTCAACGGGTGAGCCGATCTCCTAGTCACATTTAACATACGGGACTTCGGGCCGGTGCCGCAGCGCTTTGGAATTGCAATAATACTTCCCCGAGAAGCCTTGGAAAGGATCAGACAATGAGCGAAACCAAAACTTACCTCCTCCGCCTGCCGCGCTCCATAAAAAAAGCCGTCGAGCAGCAGAGCAAAGCGGATGGTACCAGCATCAACCAGTTTGTTGCTACGGCAGTCGCGGAAAAGCTCTCGGCTTTGCAAACGGCGGAGTTCTTCGCCACCCGCAAAGCCCGCGCCGACTTCAAGGCTTTTGACAAGATCATGCGCCGTCGCGGCGGCAAGCGCCCCCGCCCCGGCGATGAACTCCCGCCGAGTATGCCCACGAGCAAATAAAACCAACATCAAGTCATCGTTCGTTGTAAAGTGCCTTCTTCATTCGCAATTCACACAGGGAGAACACATCCATGAAACTCAATCGCAAAATCATTCCGTCAACTCTTGCCGGCGTCGCGCTCGGCATGGCTGGAGCCGCGGCCATACGTGCCCAGCAAGTCAAAGTGCCGCCTGCCTACGTCATCGCGGAAGTCGATGTCACCGACCCTGCCACCTTTCAGAAATATGCGGAGCAAGTTCCAGGAACAGTCGCGCCGTTCAATGGCCAGTATCTGGTTCGTGGCGGCAAGGTCCATCCGGTCGAGGGCGAAGCGCCGAAGCGCATCGTTGTGATCGCTTTCGAGAGCGCGGAAAAGGCGCAAGGTTGGGAAGACTCACCTGCCTATGAGGCCATCAAGCCCATCCGGCACAGCTCCGCAAAAAGCCGCATCTTTATCGTCGAAGGCATCACTCCGCACTAACCGTACAGCTTCCTCTACTGCAGAGGCGTCCACACCCGGCACTCCGCCACAGTCACTGGCGAAGTCAAAGGCGCGCCCAATTTAAAGCGAATCACGCCGTCCGAGATTGCGCAGAAGCTTCTTGTTCCCGTGTTTGCGTCGACAGGCGTGGCAACCGCCACATATTCCTCGCACCCTCAGCAGCGCCCACTTATCGGTCTGTTTCCAATTTCTCCAATTCAGGATAGGACGATACCTCCACGATGCACCGTTCGGGTGGCTGAATCTTACTCTTCATTGCGTTGACCAACTGCGTCAGAGCAAGATCCGTCGTGACGGACGTAATCACTCCCGCGGCTAAGACCCGTCTGTCAACTAATGGCTTCACTTGGCTTAAGATGCCAATCCCGATGTAGGGCAATTTCTGCCATCCTCTTTGCTGCTCTGGATTGCTTACGCCGTGCAAAGCCCTTCTGGCTCCGACTGCAAGTTCATGCGTCTGGCCCGCCACCAAGTCAAACTTTTCTGCCCGTGAAGTCGCCAGCTTTAACCAAGTGCTTGCGCTTTGGAAAGCACTCTCCTCGCTCCACTTGCTCCGGATCCTTGTAGTCTTTATATCCTTGGAGATCACGCTTTCCATTCCTTCGCGCCGTTGGACCGCCACCGAACTCATACTCGGTCCCTCAACGAACAGGACGGATCCCCCTTGCGGCAAAAGTGCCGCAAGCTGCTTACCCTGAAGCTGGCCGATCGGATGTTGACCTTGAGTAACCGTAAAAACCGGAATCAGAGGATTCTTGCGGAGTTGCAATACATAGTCAACGTCGCTGTTGCTGATCACCCAGGCGATTCCAGCAGCAACCGCGGCTTCGGCCACCCGGCGCAGGCCCGTGGCTGTTACCGGCTCAACCAAGAATGCAGCGGGCCGGTTTTCCGCACGATCTTGGATGATGTTCAATAACTGTTGGCTTTGGGTTATGGAGTCGTCATTTGCGCGGATGACGTCAAGGTCCAGCCCGAGGCGTTTTGCGGCTGCCTTCGCCACTTCTCCCTGTTCGTGTTGGTAGGCGTTGTCGTTGGGAAGGGACACAATGATTCGCAGTTTCTTCACTGGCAGGTCCTCCAGACCGTCCACAGCTAGATTATAGTCCGTCTGATTGGGTCCTCCTGAACTCTGAATGGTTGTCGGAGCGAAACAATACTGAGGTTTACCGCTAAGGTGGAAGTGCGAACCTCTCAGCCCGCGCCGAGACTCTTGCAGGCAACCGCTGATAACACCCTAGCGGTGCCCGCAACTAAACCAGCGTCATCCCCGGGCTCTGGGCACGAATCGAACATGCGAATTGTCCACAATTACATGCGCGATCTCGCGATGACCCGGGACTTAGCCCAGGCGCCCAGTCATTTCTCTTTCCGCCAGGTCATTTCCACCCGGACCGGTATTTCGTTTTTCACGGCGATCGTCAGGAGTGACGGTGCGTCGATCTTGAAATCGGCCAGCGTGACCGGAATGGTGCCCGTAATCTTCGTTTCGTTTCCTTGCTTCGACTGCTCGAACGGAACCTGCTTATACTTGGCGGTCTGGCCTGCAAATTGGACCTCTAAATCCGCATGAATACTTGCCGATGCAGAAGCGTCTTCGGGCAAACTGGTCCGCACAATCACCATCGGGAATTCGCCCCCACGCGTCACTTGAAGCATGTGTAGATCGCGGTTGCTGTCCCCGGAATCGAACGATTTAACCGCTACCGCTATCAAGAAATCGCATTGTCCGGCGTGGCAAACGCCCTTGCCTCGCGCCGCATGGCTGACGCCCTCCGTTTGGCGCAAAGGGTGAGACACGTGATAAGTGAGAGTCGATTGCGCCAGAACCCATTGGTTATCCGTTTGGGCGAGTGTGGGAACCGCCAGGAGCAGTAAAGCGATAAGAATTTTTTTGTTCATCGCGCCCCTCACCACTTAAAAGATACGGATAGTAATGCGGCTCCGAATGCCCCAGCGGTCACGATGGCCACAGGTCCATGAGCCCGCGCGATTCCATGAACTCTTTCCCCGCGGCTTTTTTGATTATAGGCAATCGCTCCCAGGATGGGAGTCATGATCATCCCCGGGCCGTGAATCCAGGCCAGGGCCTTGTGGACACGGATGGGCCCGCGCGTTTGGGTTCCCGCGATCCTGGGTGCGCGGATGGCGTAGTAAGCGCTGATGAAATATAAATCCCC
>Ga0075017_100001188_pt1 | contig 15782 bp, 20 predicted proteins | sample AleBraG_ABR_2012_FD_71475 | JGI IMG/M metagenome (GOLD analysis project Ga0075017, IMG submission 71475) | Freshwater sediment microbial communities in response to fracking from Pennsylvania, USA - Alex Branch Run_MetaG_ABR_2012 | ecosystem: Environmental > Aquatic > Freshwater > Creek >... | reverse complement strand
CCCGAACCGGCGCTCGGGGCGATCGCGAAGAGCGCCGATGTGCCGTTCGGCGTGCCCTACGTATCGGGCTCTATGGGTGGCACCGGCCTTCACGATTTGTATGCGACGGGGTGGTGCGTGGAGGCTGCGGGGGAGTGTCTCGCCCATGACAGGTCACCGAGTCGCGCTGCCACCCCGGACCGACCTGAGGAGCCGGCGCGAGCGGGTGGCGGCATCGGTGATGGTTCGCGGTCTGGGTCTGTACGAGCGGCTCTCGTCGTGGATGCTCGTCAGTGTCACATCTCCGGCCGACGATGGCTTCTACCACGTGCCTGAGAAGCTCGAATCGTTCCGCCCCGGTGCAGTGCTCGACAGTCGACCTGTCGAGGTACGGATGCTTCGCCGCGTCGTCAACGCCGACGCCTGGCACGTCAAGTTCCGCTCCACGGACACTCGTGGTCGCGCCGTGTCGGCCGTGACCACATTGATGATTCCCCGCGACCGGTTGGGCGGGTCGGTCAGGCCAATGCTCTCCTACCAGCCGGCCATCGACAGCCTCGGGCCGGCCGCCGATCCTTCATACACCCTGCGACAGGGCAATCAGTTGGAACTCCCACTCTTTGCCGGCGCGCTGCGCCGAGGGTGGGCGGTCATTGCCACCGACTACACCGGGCCGCGGCACGCCTTCGCGGCGGGTGTGCTGGCTGGCCGCGTTGTGCTCGACGGTCTCCGGGCCGCTCTCACCTTCGAACCGGCTGGCTTCGATGCTGTCACGCCCATCGGTCTGTGGGGCTACTCGGGCGGCGCCCAAGCGACGCTCAGCGCGGCAGAACAACAAGCGAGCTACGCGCCCGAGTTGAACATCGTGGCGGTCGCCGCTGGAGGCCTCCCCGTCGACCCCGCGAATACGACCGGCGACTTTGAGGACGTGTACGACCGAAGCATGCTGAGCGGGATCCCCTTCGGCGCGCTCATCGGCATCAGCCGTGAGTTTCCAGACGTCGAGCTGCTCGGCTCCCTCACACCGGGTGGCAAAGCCATGGTGGCTGCCGCGGCGGACATGACCGTCGAGCAGCTCTTCATGAGCTTCCCGTTCCTCCATTGGGGCCACTACCTCACGGTCCCCAGCGTGTTGGAGATCCCGGGACTCGGCGCCGCCTTCGAGGCGAGCCGATTGGGTCAGGCCACGCCCACGGCCGCGATGTACCTGTATCACGGCGTACATGAGCAGAACCTCCCCATCGCCGACGCGGACAGGTTCGTCGACACGTACCGACGCGAGGGAGCCGACGTGACCTACCGCCGCATGCGCTTCGGTGAGCACGTGATCGTGGCGTTGACCGGAGCGCCGGGGGCCCTCCGATTCCTGGGCGGGCGATTCGCCGTCCCCTAGCGCCGGATCGAGGGCGCACAGATCGTTCCGTGGCAGGGGCGCGCATTGTAAGAACGATCACCTATCCGGCGTTCGGGCCCCGCGTGTCGAAGCACCGGCCACCAGGCCCCCGACCCGTTGGGGGTCAGCTTTGTGAGTAGCCAGGTTGGCCAGGCACGATGCCGCCCCGGGCGCCTCGCACCTACGTGCCGTTCGGGCGCTCCTCGGTGGACGTCAGTTGTCTTGGCCTCAACGCCGGTCGATCCATCGTTGTCGCCAGACGTTGGCCATGACCCCACTGCCCAGGGCGAACAAGAGCCAGATCGCGACGCCCCAGCTGCCACCGCCGTGGCTGGTGATTCCGGCGAATACGACGAAGAGGACAGTGAATCCGGCGAAGCCAATGGCGAAGACGAGGCACTGGCTCGGCGAGGCGACCATGCGTCCGAACTCCATCACGGGCCGGGATCTGGCGACTGGGCGCTCTTGGTCCGCCGCTTGCGAAGTATGACGGAGTAGATCAGCCAAAGCATGAGGAAGCCAGCTGAAGCGACTGCCAGCGAGACCTTGGACGTGGCTTGGAGGCCATTGCTCAATGATCGCGAGGAGCGCCGAGGCGCCAGTTCCGTGCGGCCTAGGCTCCGGCGCGGTGGCGCAGCTGATCATCAAGAGATCGGACTTCCTCAGAGGAGTCGCTTGGACGCGGCGCCTGAAGGTGCAGGTTGATGGCGAGCTCGTCGGTCGGCTGTGGACGGGCCAGACGGTCGCGGTTGAGGCCCCGCAAGGAGAACATTCGGTCCAGGCGCAGTTGAGCTATCTACGCAGCCCCGTCCTGACGATCGACATCTCCGCTGAGGACTCCTCGGTCCGGATCGAGGTTGACGTGCCCGTGTCGGCCAAGTCCTTCACGCTGCGTCCCCGGTCGGCGCTGATTTGTCGCCGCATCTGAGGCGTGCGGGCACCGATGCCGATGTGGCGATACGGCGCTCGTGATCGATTAGGTGGTGGTGATCGGGGTGGCGAACCACCAGCGGTGACCTTCGGGGTCCCTGGCCCCGTACTCCCGCTGTCCGTACTCTTGGTCGGTCGGCTCCGAGTCGATGACCGCCCCCGCGGCTGTGGCTCGGTGGAAGTGAGCGTCAACATCATCGACGTGCACGACGAGACCTCCAGTGGCGACGGGCATCGTGCGAGGTGAGGCGAGTTCGTGCTCGGGCGACACCGCGTGCAGCCAGATGACGGCATCGCCGCCGCGCACCTCACCGTGGACGGGCCGTCCTTCACCGTCGCGCTGGACTCCGCCCGATTCGAAACCGAAGGCGTCGACCAGGAAGTCGTGGGTGGCGGCGATGTCCTCACACACCACGACCGGTATCACACGGGAGATGGTGGCCACGGCGTCATGCTACGACGAGGTCCTCACACACGCGAGGTGCTCTTGGAATGCTGTCGAATCTGCGGTCGTCACCGCCCCGGCAAGCGCCCACCTGCCGATAGGGCGCGCAGGGGGCTTGGGGTTGGGCGGGTTTGGTAGTCTCGCAGCTCGCCGACCAGGAGCCTGCCGCGACGATGTCAATCCCTCCGCCAAGCTCCGGTGACGAGTCCGCCACACCAGTCGAATCGACCGCCGCCGAGGTCTCGACCCGCAATCCCGATGCGTGGAAGCGTAATGCCATCGAGTGGCTGGTCGTGGTGGTCGCGGCAGTGGCGGTGGCCCTGGTCGTCTCGGCCACCAGCGCCCAAGCCTTCGTCATCCCGAGCAAGTCGATGGAGAGCACCCTCCACAAACAAGACCGGGTGTTGGTCAACAAGTGGAGCTACCGGCTTCACCCCATCCATCGCGGCGACGTCGTCGTGTTCTCGAGGCCCAAGAACCTCGTCAGCAATGACAAGGATCTCATCAAGCGGGTGATCGGGTTACCAGGTGAGCAGGTCACCTTCGCCAACGACCACGTGTACATCGACGGGCACCTGCTCAACGAGCCGTACCTCGATCGGGGCACCATCACCAACGCCGAAGGGGGCCAGTGGACCTGCACCCTGCAGGTGCCGTGTGTGGTGCCGAAAGGGCAGATCTGGGTCATGGGGGACAACCGCGGCGACTCCGAGGACAGCCGCTACTTCGGGCCCATCCCCGAGTCCAGCGTGGTGGGGCGCGCCTTCCTCCGCATCTGGCCCCCCAACCGGATCGGTGGCCTCTAGAAGGAGGTTGCCGGACGCGGCTACTTGAGCCCAATCAATCCGGCTCTGGTCGGCGTGAAGCCGCAGGCATCGATAGAGAAGGGACTCAGGTCCTCATCGAAGTCGACGTGGAGCAATTCGCATCCGGCTGCTCGTGCGTGGACGAAAGCCCACGAGGGCTCCATCACGGGCCACGACCCAGCCCAGGCTCCACGGAGCCAAGGTACCTCCAGTTCGTTGGACCGGAAGGCCGGCAACCCCGAGCGCCGACGTGCCGTTCGGCGCTCTCGGGTCGCGGCAAGCTCGCAACGCACCATCGCCCGGTCCTCCCAGGGTGCGACGAGACCATGTGTGCCCGAAGTGCGGCCAGGTAGAGTCCGGGGGCGTGGCGGAGATCCCTTTGGACGCGCTCGAGCGTCAACAGCTGTGTGATCTCCTCGTCGAACTTGGTCCCGACGCGCCGACCGTGCTCGACCCGTGGTCCACTCACGAGCTGGCTGCCCACCTGGTGCTGCGTGAGCACGACTACCTCGCCGCACCTGGGCTTGTTCTTCCCGGGCCGTGGCATCACTTCGCCGCGAGGCGAACGGCCGAGCTGGGCGAGCGCGACTTCGCGTCGCTCGTCGATCAAGTCAGGTCGGGGCCGCCGCCCGGGTTCTTCCGCATCGGTTGGGTCCGGAGACATCCCAACCTCAACGAGTTCTTCGTGCATCACGAGGACGTGCGCCGGGCGAACGGCCGGGGCCCGCGGAACAATGGGCCAGAGCTCGACCTCGCCCTGTGGCGTAACGTCGCTCTCGCGCCGTGGTTTCTTGCTCGGCGCCTACGCGGCGTGGGACTTGAACTCGTGTGGGCCGGCACAAACCACCGAGTACGAGCCCGACGAGGCGAGCCGATGGCTCGGCTCGTGGGACCTCCTGGCGAACTCCTTCTGTTTCTGTTCGGACGACGAGCGGTAGCCCAAGTCGAGGTCGTAGGCGACCCCACCGCCGTTGCCGCCGCCCGCGTGACCCCGTTTGGCATGTGAACGCGTGACCGTGTCGAGGACGGCCAGATGCTTGTCAGGGGCGCCCGGAACCGGCGATCGGGTCGAGCGCCGATGTGCCGTTCGGGGACGGCTGGCCTTGTCACACGCTTTAGGCCGAGAGCCGTACCTTCACGCCAGGAGTTCGGCAGCGAACTAGCCAGCGGCTCCAAAGCGTCGCAATGGAGCTGCGCCACAAGACCGGAAGGGCGGCCAGCAATGCACGAGCACACCAGCTCCGGCGAGGACCGAGATCACCGGGCCGGTGCCCGCACGCCACGCAGAAGCGCTCACCATCGCTCGACCCATCGGCTCCTGCTCGACGCCGAAGCAAACAACGCCCGGCGGGCCCGGCGCTACCACCACGTCTGGGACGGCGAGCTCCGCGAGGTCTGGGCCAAGGGCCCGACCGGCGACCTCGACGCCGCCTGGATCGTCATCACCGACGACGCCAGGGCCCTCGCGTCAGTCGCCTGATCCGGACTGCTCAGGCACCGACCCGGCTCGAGCAGGCACGCCGTCGCTCCAGCGTCCCAGCCGGGGCCAGGGGACACCCTGAACCAGCGCCCGATGTGCCGTTCGGCGCTCCTGAGCCGGGCCTGGTGTCGGCTTGTGGCGGGGTCGCAGTGTGGCGTTTGGGCGGTCCAGTCAGGGCTTGGTTGCCCTCGCGTAGATGACGTTTGTCTCGACCTGGTCGATCCGTGCTTTGGTGAGCGAGCTGATGACGTGATCGTGCACGTGTGCTCGCTGTTCGGGAGTGAGCAACTCGTAGGTCGCTCGATAGCCGCTGCCCAAGACGATCGCCCAGAAGTCCTCTGGGGATCGCAGGGGCTGGAAGCCGTCGACGGTGTCGATGTCGGCCGCGGGGATGCCAGCTCGACGCAACACGTGCCGAAGAGCCTCTGGATCGGTGAGCGAGTCCCAGGGGTGGTAGGCCCTGTTCAGCTCGGGACGGACCGCGTTCACCGCGTCCCAGAAGACGCTGTTGGCGGGCTCGAACAGCCGCGGGCCCCACGTCGTGACCGCCAGCTGTCCCGTCGGCGCGACCAGACGCCACAGATCTGCGGTCGCCTTCTCCATGTCGGCGAGGAAGAAGAGGCCGAACACGATCACAACCGCGTCGAAGCTCTCTGCTGGCTCGTCGAGTTCGTCGAGGTCGGCGCAATGGGTCTTCAGCACCTCGCCGAGCCCGGCCCGGTCTGCCTTCGCTCGAGCGAGATCGAGCAGGTTCTGAGCCAGATCCACCGCCATGACCTGGCCCGTTGGTGCAACCCGTTCGGCCGCGGGCACGGCCGAGCCGCCCGCACCGGAACATACGTCGAGCACCGACGCTCCCCGGGCGAGATCGAGACGATCAATGGTGGCGCGCCCGTAGCGATCCCAGAACGCGAGCGCTGGGCCGTCGAAGTGGTCCGCGGCCGCGTCATAGGTGATCTGGGCCCGACGCTTCGCTTCGTCCACCACCGCAAGGATGACAGAGCGCGACCCTGGGAGGGCACTCCGACGTGCAATTCGGGCGCGGCCTCGCCGATGACCCGTATCCTCAGGGACATGCGAGTACCCATCGCCTGCTCGTTGGATGCGACCGCTGCACGGAGCCAGGTCGACGAGTGGCGCCTGGTCATCGGCCGCGCCGTTGCTGAGATAGAGCGGTCCTCACCGACAAAGGTCACCATGACCTTGAAGGAAGATCTGGTCGGTCTGACGGACCTTGTGCTACTCGCCCAGCGAGAAAAGGCATGTTGCGGGTTCTTCGAGTTCGATCTAGCGATCGACGCCGACTGCGCCCGGTTCCGGGTGTCGGTGCCGGAGGAGGCGAGGGACGTCCTCGACGAATTTGGCATGCGCGCAGCGCACGACTTCGAGGCGTGAGCCAACCGGCACCGAAGTGCTCAAGCCGTTCTGGGTCCGCTCGGGCACCGGATGGTCCTGGGCCCGCCTGAGCTTCGACCAGCACGAGTTGGTGATGGGCGACAAGAGGCACAGCCTTCGTGCGGGGCGAAACCGGGTGCATGAGGTCCGCGTCAGCCGATCGGGTTGGGTGAAAGTGCGGTTCTGCGACGGTGTGGCCCCCAAGCTTCGCTTTCGCGGCCAGCATCCGGCCAAGATCACGTGGGCCCTACGCGAGCGCGGCTGGCCGGTGGTGGAGGAGGCCGACCCCTCGGGGAGTCCCGAGCCGAGCCAGCGATAGGGCTCAGCGTGTCGCAGCACCGACCACCGGCGCCCCGGCCCCGTTTGGGGGTCAGCTCGGCGACCAGCCAGGTTGGCGAATCGGTGTTGCCGCCGTCCTCGAACGGTCGGAGGTGGTGGCCGTCGCTCCAACCCGGTGGTCGATCGCAGCCGGCGAAGACGCAGCAGCCCCTGACATCCGACGAGGCCTCGTCGCGGCGCCTAGTGACGGACGTGTGCTCGTTGCACGTCCTGGCCCCGGCCGATCCGTTTGCCCGTGGCCGCGCACGCGACCGCCCCGACCGTCAGTGGGAGCTCGACGGCATACAACGGTCCCGGGTAGCTCCCACCGGAGAGCGCCCAGGTGAAGAAGAACTCCCAGTCGAAGACCAACATCGCGCACCCGAGCAGGACGAGCGAAGCAGCCGCCACCAAGGTCGTGGTCCGAGGACGCATGGCGTCAGACTACCTCCCGGACCGCTCCCGGGAGGAGTGGTCAAGCCGAAGAAGGGGGTGATGATCCAGTCCGGCTCGGCTGTGCCGAGGCAGAGCGGCCGGGGTGGTCGGGTCGCCCGCACTGGACGGATCGACGCCGTGACTAGCCTGGGCCACCATCGCCGAACCGATACCGAGACGTGATGTCCACTTCGACTCCTGAGACCGCCGGAGCTGGCTCGTCGACCGATCCGTCCGGGCCGGGCTCGTCGGAGTGGAGCGCCACGTCCGCGGCGGAGGACCTGCACCGTTTGTGGGTGGCCAGCCAGGCGGCGCGGCCCAAGCTACGAGGGTGGCTGCACGCGGCCGCGCTGCCACTGGTCGTGGCCGGGGGCTCTGCCCTGACGCTCCGCGTGCGCGACCGGAAGGCTCGCGCCGGACTCTTCGCGTTCGGCGGCGGGTACTCGGCGATGCTCGCCGCCTCGGCCAGCTATCACCGCCTGCCCCGCTCCGAGCGGCAGGCCCATTGGCTCCGGCGAGTCGACCACTCGATGATCTATGTCGCCGAAGCCGGCACCGTGACCCCCCTCGCCCTGTTGTTGTTGCCCCCACCATTGGCGGGCACCGTCATCGGCGCCGCCTGGACCGCCGCGGGGGTCGGTGCCGTGCTCAAGATGACGCGGCTCAACAAGGAACGCCACGGCGGGAGCTGGCTGTACCTGGCCATCGGCTGGTCGGCCTTGGCCATGGCCCCCCTGGTGTACAAGCGAGGCGGCCGGCAGGCGTTGGCGGCGATGGCCGCCGGTGGTGTGCTCTACAGCGGAGGTTTCGCCGTGCTGGCCACGAAGCGCCCGGATCCCGTGCCTGATGTGTTCGGCTACCACGAGCTCTGGCACAGCCTGGTACTGGCCGCCGGCCTCTGCCACGCCGAGATGCTCCGCCGCATCGTGATCGGCGAATCCGACTGACCGACGCCTCGACATCTGCCAAGCGGCTCCTCGGCGGGTGCCGCATCGGTGGTGCGTTCAGTCGAAGTGGATGGCCACCGCGGTCTGGCTGGCCACGGCCAGCAGGGTGCCATCCGCGCCCCACAGCCGCGCCGCTCCGTGGACGTAGCCGGAGGAGGCGATCTGGGGATCGAGCTCGATCAGCACCCAGTCGGTGGTGGGGGCCGGGCCGAAGCGGATCGTGTTGTCCAGGCTGCTGCCACCGCCGGTCCGACCGGCCGCCCTGACCACGGCCGACGGCACCATGTCGGCCACGAACCCGAGGCTGGCGCGGCTGGTGGACGTCGAACGCATCCGGGCCCACAGCGTGAGGCCCGGCCCCACACTGGAGCCCTCGGCCGGTCTGGCTCCCCGCAGATCGACCGAGCCGAGCCAACCACGGTTGTCCTCGGGGATGGCGAACGGCACCCGGGGCGTCCACTCGGGGGAGTCGTCCGGGCCGCTCACCAAGGGGATCTCGCCGATCTGCAGTTCCAGGCCGTTGCTGCGCGGCTCGCCCGTGGCCGCCAGCGCGGCCAGCACCACGCGGTCACCGGCCAGGCCCGTCAACCGCAGTTGCGTGGTGCGCTTGCCCTGAGCCAGCACCTCGAGGTGGATGTCGAGGCGTTCCCCGACCTCGGCGCTGGACACGAACTGCACCGTCGACCACAGGGCGTCACGACCGGTCTGGGCCTCGGCCACGGCGGTGACCACAGCCAGTCCTGTCCCCCCGTAGAGCATGCCGTCGAAGCGCGACAGGTCCGGGGTCAGCTCGAAGCTCCAGCGACCCGGAGCGACGGGGGACAGGCCGAGCCAGTCGGCGGCGGAGGGCATCGGCGGATACTAGGGGGTGGTCGCGTCGGACCTACGCCGGCATCCAGGTGTTCTGGCGGATGTAGTCGTACACGTTGGTGAAGTCGCGCCGGGCCCGGTCGGGCAGATCGACGCAGCCCCCCAGCAGTCGGGCTCCCCAGAAGATGTGGGCGTTGTGCTCGACGACCAGGGCGGAGTGCAGGGCGTCGTCCACGGACTTGCCGATGGCCACCAGGCCGTGGTTGGCCATCAGCGCCGCCGAGCGGTCGGCCAGCTTGGAGGCCACCTCGGGACCCAGCCCATCGCTGCCCGAGCCGAAGTACTCGCACACCGGCACCTCGCCGCCGATGTAGACGACGAACTCGTCGATGGCGGCCGGGATGGGCAGGCGAGCCACCGCGAACATGGACGCGTAGCGGGCGTGGCAGTGCACCACCGCTGCGACCTCCGGGTAGGCGGCCAGGGCGCACAGGTGCACGGCCTTCTCCGACGTGGGGGAGCGATGGCCGGCCACCACCTCTCCTTCCAGGTCGACCACCACCAGGTCGTCGAGCTCCATGGCCTCGTAGCTGAGCGACGACGGGGTCAGCACCACGGTGCCGTCGTCCACCCGACCCGACACGTTGCCGGCCGTGCCCTCCACCAGGCCGCGGGCGTGCATGGTCTTGGCCGCGGCCAGCACCGCGTCCTTCACCTGGTCGAGCGGAGCGCCGTTGACGCGGACGCCGGGATCGGTTGCGGTCATGGGAGCACCTCCGGGTTGACGCAGTGCAGTGGAACCTCGCCGGCCAGGATGCGACGGATGTCCTCGGCGATCATGGCGGTGTGGTTGACCTCGGTGTCGTAGGTGGCGCCGCCGATGTGGGGCGTCAGCACGACGTTGGTCATCGACAGCAGCGGGTGACCATCGGGCAGGTGCTCGCCGTCGAAGTGGTCCAGCCCGGCACCGGCCAGGTGTCCGCGGCGCAGGGCGGCCACCAGGGCGTCCAGGTCGTGCAGCCCGCCGCGGGCCGAGTTCACGTAGTAGGCGCCCTCGCGCATGGCCGCGAACTGCGCCGCGCCCATCATGCCCAGGGTGTCGGGCGTCGGCGCGGCGTGCATCGACACCACGTCGGCCTCGGCCAGCATCTCCTCCAGGGAGTGATGCGTGGACTCCTCGGAGTACGGGTCATAGGAGATCACCCGCATGCCCAGCCCTTCCAGGCGCCACCGGGTGGCCCGACCGACGGCGCCCAATCCGACCAGGCCGGCGGTGCGCCCCGAGATCTGCCACGCCCGGTAGCGCTGGTAGGGGATCGAGCCGTTGGCGAAGATCTGGTTGGTGCGGACGTCGTGGTCACCCGGCAGCAGGTGGCGGGTCACCGCGAACAGCAGCGCCACGGCCAGCTCGGCCACGCCGTCGGCGTTGCGTCCCGGGGTGCGCAGCACCGGGATGCCCCGGGCCGTGGCCGCGGCCACGTCGACGTTGGTCGGGTCGCCCCGGGTCGAGCCGATGACCTGCAACGGTCGCTCGAGGATCTCGCCGGCCACGAAATCGGCCTCGCAGACGAGCACGGTTGCCCCCAGCTCGTCCACCCGCTCGGCCAGCTTGGTCCCGTCCCAGATGCGCAACGGATGCTGGTCGATCCACGGGTCGTAGGTCACGTCGCAGAGCTGGCGGAGCAGGTCGAGCCCGGGCCCCCGACACGATGCCGTCACCAGGGCGGCCGGTCGCGGCCGGTCTCCATCGCTCATGATCCCCCCGAACCTGACATGGACGTCAGCCTAGAGGACGTCGGCCGCGGCGCGGACCGGGTCGAAGTCGGGCGCCAGCGGTCAGGTCGCGGGTGGCAGGAGGCCAGGGCTACAGGCGGCGGCTCCCCGGGCCGATAACCTGACACGAATGTCAGGTATTGGGGAGGGCACCTTGAACGGAGTGGACAGCAGCGGCGCCGACGTGGTCGACGATCCGTTCGAGGACTTCAACCGGGCCATGGGAGCCGACGGCGACGCCTCGCCCTACCCGGGCTTCATCGAGGCAAGGGCGCTGGCCCCCATCCATGGCTCCGGCCTGGAGTTGGAAGGCGGGTGGGAGGCAGGTGGCGCCGTGTTCACCGCCTACAGCTACGAGGCGGTCCACACCGTGCTGGGTGACGGCGAGACCTTCAGCTCCGCGGGCTACGGCGAGGTCATGGGGGTGGTCATGGGCCGCTCCATCCTGGAGATGGACGAGCCCGAGCACCGCACCTACCGCTCCATCCTCCAGCAGGCCTTCACACGCAAGGAGATGGAGCGCTGGGAGACCGAGCTGGTGGCCCCGCTGGTCAACCGCATGGTCGACGAGTTCATCGAGGACGGCCGGGCCGACCTGGTCCGCCAACTGCTGTTCCCCTTCCCGGTGGCGGTGATCGCCGAGCTGCTCGGCCTGCCGGCCGAGGACCTGCCGGAGTTCCACCGCCTGGCCGTGCAGCTCATCGGCGTGACCGTGGACTGGGACCGTTCGGTGGCCGCCTCCACCCAGCTGCGCGAGTACTTCTCCCACATCGTGGCCGCCCGTCGGATGCACCCGGCCGACGACATGATCTCGGTGCTGGCCACCGCCGAGCAGGACGGCCAGCACCTGACCGACGAGGAGATCTACGCCTTCCTGCGCCTGCTGCTGCCGGCCGGGGCCGAGACCACCTACCGCTCGTCGTCCAACCTGCTGTTCGGCCTGCTGAGCCACCGGCCCCAGTTCGAGGCCCTGCTGGCCGACCGAGACCTGATGCCCCAGGCCATCGAGGAAGGCATCCGCTGGGAGCCCCCGCTGCTCATCATCGCCCGGGGCGCCACCCGCGACACGGAGGTGTGCGGGGTGGCCGTGCCGGCCGGGTCCAGCGTGATCGTCAGCCTGGGCGCGGCCAACCATGACGAGAGCCGCTGGCCCGACGCCGAGACCTTCGACATCTTCCGCGAGCGCCGGCCCCACATCGGCTTCGCCCACGGCCCGCACCTGTGCCTGGGCATGCACCTGGCCCGCATGGAGACCACGGTGGTGCTCAACACCTTGATGGATCGCCTGCCCGGCCTGCGTCTCGATCCCGCGGCCGGCGACCAGTACATCTCCGGCAGCCTGTTCCGGGCCCCACCCCGCCTCGACGTCGTCTGGGACTGAGCCGCCCGGCGCGGGGTGCTAGCGACGCAGGGCGCTGGCCAGACGTTCGCGCTCGGTCCAGATCACCCAGGCCAGGGCGCTGCCCACGATGGCCAGGGCCAGCGCGCACTGCACCACCGAGGTCCAGCCGTGGGGCCAGCCCGAACCCGAGTCGCCGGTCAGCTCCACCTGGAGCGACACGATCAGTCCGAAGGCGGCCACGGCCGTGGCCGGGGTCAGGGCGCAGAACACGATGAGCTTGGCCGTCGAGATCTTGGCCGGCTCGCCGCCGGATCCGACGCCACGGGTGTCGGTCACACCAGGTCCTGGGCGGCGCGACCGGCCATGAGCGGCAGGTCGAGGTAGGTGCGGATCCCCGGCTCGGCCTCGACCACGTAGGGCACCGCGTTCACGCAGTGCATGGCGGTGGCCAGGATCCCCTCGTTGTGCTCCAGGTCGGCCGTCTCCACCGACGCCGGGTGCATGCCGTGGAACGACGCCCGCAGGGGCGGGTCGGCCTCGAACTCGACCTCGAAGCGCTCGCCCTCGGGGCCGAAGGTCCACGCCGGGTCGAGGTGCTCCTGGCCCATCAGCCAGTTGACCCGCACGGTCATGAAGACCGTCCCGCCCACCAGGCCCTGCCAGGTGAACCGCTGGGCCGCCACCGTGCCCGCCTCGATCACGCCGACCGGGGTGAGGAAGTCCTGGGTGGTGACCGCCATCTCGTGGACGGTGGTCTTGTCCGGGTCGAGCGTGACCCCCAGCGCGTCGGCCACCATGTCGATGGACTGGCAGAACCCGTCGCCCAGCAGGCCCAGCATCGGGCTGGCCGCGGCCTCGGCCGGGGACTTGCCGAACAGCATCACGTCGCGCACCACGAACTCGGTGTCGTAGGTGCGGATGTCGGAGAACTCCTCGGCCCGGACATGGCGGATGTCGCGGCAGAAGGCCGACAGCAGCAGCGGGATCTGCTCGGTGATGCCGCCGGGATTGATGCCCGAGCCGTGCAGGCTCACGCCGCCCGCTCGACAGGCGGCCTCGACGGCCACCACGTCGTGGCTCCTGAACGGGTAGACCCACCCCACCGGGGTGACCAGGTTCTTGCCCGACGACAGGATGGCCAGCACCTCGTCGTTGTCGGCCAACATCGGGCTGTACACCACGCAGTCCGCGTCGAGGGCCAGGATGGCGTCCCGGTCGTTGGTGGCGATCACCCCCACCGGGTCGATCCCGCAGATCTGGCCCACGTCGCGTCCGGCCTTGGCGTCGCTGTAGACGTAGGCCCCCACCAGGTCCAGGTCGGGATGGGCCAGCACCCCCTCGATGGCGGCGCGCCCCACGTTGCCCGTGGCCCACTGGATCACCCGGTACGTCATCGATGTGCCCCTCGCTTGTACGGTTCCCCCGCCGGCCGGCAACCCGACGATCCGAGTGCGACCCAGGGGGAACGATGATCCTCGACCTGTTCCAGGTGCCCGACAAGGTAGCCATCGTGACGGGGGCGGGGCGCGGCGTGGGCGCCGGCATCGCCGTGGCCCTGGCCGAGGTCGGGGCTGACGTGGTGTGCGCGGCCCGCACGCCCGAGCAGCTCGACCAGACCGTCCAGCAGGTCGAGGCCGCCGGCCGGCGCGGCCTGGCCGTGCCCACCGACGTGATCGAGCGCGCCCAGCTCGAGTCCCTGGTGGAGGCCACCCTGGCCGAGTTCGGGCGCATCGACATCCTGGTCAACAACGCCGGGGGATGGCCGCCCCAACCGCTGCTGCGCACCAGCGAGCGGGCGTTCGAACAGGCCTTCCGGTTCAACGTCACCTCCGCCTTCCTGCTCACCCGGCTGGTGGTGCCCCACATGATCGAGACGGCCGGGGGAGGGGCCATCGTCAACATCTCGTCGCGGGCGGCCTCCATGGTGCAACAGGGGTTCACCGCCTACGGCACATCCAAGGCCGCGCTGTCGTTCATGACCCGGGAGATGGCCCCCGAGCTGGCCCCCAAGGTCCGGGTCAACGCCATCGAGCTGGGCGGCATCGAGACCGATGCGCTGGCCACCGTGCTGACCGACGAGTCGGTTCGGCGCCAGCTGGAGGACAACACGCCCATGCGCCGGGTCGGACAGGTCACCGACATCGCGGCCTGCGCGGTGTACCTGGCCTCGCCGGCCTCGAGCTGGGTCACGGGGAAGGTGTTCGAGGTCGACGGTGGCACCGAGCACCCCTCGTTCAGCATCCCGATCGAGGCGCTGTAGCCGTGGTTGGCAGGCCATGAGCCGCGCCTTCGTCCTCAGCGGCGGGGGGAGCCTGGGGTCGGTCCAGGTGGGGATGCTGGCCGCCCTGGCCGAGCTCGGCGTCGAGCCCGAACTGGTGGTGGGCACCTCGGTGGGCGCCGTCAACGCGGCGTGGGTTGCGGGCCGGCCCGGGTTGGACGGAGCCGAGACGCTGGCCGCGATCTGGCGGGGGGTGGGGCGCGACGACATCTTCCCCGCCGATCCCGTGGTCGGGCTGAAGGGCCTGCTGGGTCGCAGCGACCACCTGGTGTCGAGCGACGGACTGCGTGCGCTGTTGGCCCGGCACCTGACCTTCGACCGCCTGGAGGACGCCCCGGTCCCGCTGCAGGTGGTGGCCACCGACATCCTCACCGGCATCGACCTGGTGATCGACCACGGAGATGCCATCGAGGCGGTCACGGCCAGTTCCGCCATCCCCGGGGTGTTCCCGCCGGTGACCATCGACGGGCACGTCCTGATCGACGGGGGCGTCACCAACAACACGCCGATCTCCCACGCGGTGGCCGCGGGGGCCGACGAGATCTGGGTGCTGCCGACCGGTTACCCGTGCAACCTGCCGCGGGCGCCGCGCACCGCGCTGGGCATGGCCATGCAGGCCGTGACCCTGCTGGTGCAGGACCGATTGGTCCTGGACGTGGCCCGCTACCAGTCCGAGGTGGAGCTCCACGTCCTGCCGCCGCTGTGTCCCATGACGGTCGCGCCCATCGACTTCACCCACACCTCCGAGCTGATCGACCGGGCCCGGGCCTCGACGCGGGCGTGGCTGGCCGGCGACCACGGGCCGGATCAGACGGCGTGGCTCGGCTTCCATCAGCACGAGGGCGCTTCCCCGAGCTGAGACCGGGGACGGCGCCGACCGACACGCACTCAGTCGTGGTCGTCGGGTCCTTCCGGCGTGGCCTGCGGCTCCGGCCGCATGGAGGGTCGGGTGAGCCACAGGACCATGAGCGACAGCGCCACCGCGAACCCGGCCACGATGAGGGCCACGATGGCCAGCCAGTTGGAGGGCTTGGCCGAGGCCGTGAGGGTGGAGGACCCCGATCCGGGGGGCGCGGCAGTCGGGGTGGCGCTCTGGTTCGAGTCGACCGCGGTTCCCGAGCTCGAGGCTCGGGCGGTGAGGGTGAGCGTCGGGGCCGGGTGCTGCGGATTGGGGTCGCCCTTGGACGGCTGTTCGATCCAGGCCACCGTCTGGCCGTCGCCGTACTGCTGGAGTGCATCGAACACGAGTTGGCTGGTGTCGGCCGGCAGGCCCTCGACCAGCACGTCGAACTGGCCGAACTGGCCGGGACCGATGGTGCCGCCCGACCAGTCGATCTCCGAGACCACCTGGGTGAACGTCCCGTCCGACGTGCGGACCGGCTTGGCCAGGGTGGTGCTCCGGGTCGTCACGGTCCAACCGGGCGTCGCCTCGGGCGTCACACTGGCGATGG
>Ga0075017_100001186_pt1 | contig 15790 bp, 15 predicted proteins | sample AleBraG_ABR_2012_FD_71475 | JGI IMG/M metagenome (GOLD analysis project Ga0075017, IMG submission 71475) | Freshwater sediment microbial communities in response to fracking from Pennsylvania, USA - Alex Branch Run_MetaG_ABR_2012 | ecosystem: Environmental > Aquatic > Freshwater > Creek >... | reverse complement strand
GTTTGGCCGCGTAGTCAAGACCACGGGTTGGCTCATCGAGAAGCACGACTCGTGGGCCTGCTGCTAGCACGATTGCCAGGGCGAGTGAGAGTTGTTGACCGGCTGATAAGTCACGTGGGTGTGCAGTGTCCGCGAGCCCAGGAACGAGCACATCGAGCAGCGCCCTCGTTGTGCCGCGGGGTGCGCCAGCGTCGCGATCGGCTTCAGCGCACTCGCGTCCGACCGTGTCGTTCATGAGCAAGTCTGTGGCGTCCTGCGGGACGAGGCCGATGTATTTGAGAAGTTCGCGGCCACGAAGACCGGCCGGATCGAGACCATTGACACGAACTGATCCAGCGCTGGCCTGCAAGAGGCCGACCATGGCAGATAGCAGGGTCGACTTGCCGGCTCCATTACGGCCCATAAGTGCAACGATTTCGCCCGGCGCGACCGTGAGTGACACATCGACGAGCACCGGGTGCTGCCGGTAGCCCGCGCGCAGAGCAGTCGTGATGAGAATTGGCGCCGCTGTTGATTCGGCTTGTCGCTCTATCTCGGCGGCCGCGAGTTGCGCGCGCAGGCCGATGGCGAGTCGCCGAGCATCACGCACCGACAGCGGAACCGGCGACCACCCAACCAATCGAGCTAGTTCGACAACAGGCGGTGCGACCGGCGCCTCGGCGAGAACGTCCGCTGGTGTGCCAGCAATGAGAGGTTGCCCACGGCCAGGCACCAACACAACACGATCGGCGTACTGCACAACCCGCTCAAGCCGGTGTTCGGCCAACACGACGGTGATGCCGAGGTCGTGCACTAAGCGCTGCAACGCCGCGAGGACTTCTTCGGCCGCGCCCGGATCTAGTTGGCTCGTTGGTTCATCGAGTACTAAGACCTTCGGGTGTGTCGTGAGTACGGCGCCAATCGCGACGCGTTGGCGTTGCCCGCCCGACAAAGAGCGCAGCGGACGATCGCGTACGTCCGCCAAACCAAGCAAGTCCAGCGTTTCTTCGACACGACGCCGCATGACGTCAGCCGGAACGCCGAGTTGCTCCATGCCGAATGCAAGTTCTTCTTCGACCGTGTCGGTAACAAATGCCGAGCGCGGGTCTTGCGGTACGACGCCGACAACATCGGCGAGGTCGCGTGGGCGATGAGTTCGCGTATCGCGTCCGGCGACGGTGATGCGTCCTGTCACAGTTCCGCCAGTGAAGTGCGGAACCAAACCGTTGATGAGTCCAAGCAGCGTCGACTTCCCTGAACCAGTTGGGCCGACAACCAGCACTAGTTCGCCCTCATCGACATGCAGTGACACGTCGGACAACGTCGGCATGGACGCATCGGCGTATGTCACCGAGACATTCTCAATCGAGATCATGCGACCACCTGCGCTACCCGATCGGGTGGCAGGGGAGCGATGACCCCGGCGAGGGTGGCAACGGCGATGCCGAGCACAACGAGCCACGGCACGGACGGCCACGCGGGCGGAGCAGTTGACGGAGCCAGCAGCGCCGGGTTTGCCACCCACAAGCACGCGATCGCTCCGAACCACCCGGTGCATCCAACGAGAACTTCGGCGAGCCGCCATCGTTCGCGTCGGTATCGCGTCACGATCACGCGTCGTCCGGCCACAATTAAGCCACCGAGTGCCAGTGCTACGCCAAGTACAAGCAACGGCCAACCCAGCGCGGTTGGTGCTGAGCCATCCATCAGTCCGTAGAGCCCGACGGCAAGTCCGACGAGACCGAGAACGAGCATTGCAGCGCTGCCTAGGCGTTCACCCTTCGCGTGCTGGCCTCTTCTGCCGTAACCGCGACTGTCCATCGCGGCCGCCAGCATGACGGCGCGATCAAGCGCACCGCCCACGATCGGTAAAGCACCGCCAGCCACGCCGCGGATGCCGCGATAACTACGTCCGCGAAGTCGGCGCGCGGTGCGGACTCGATCTGCATCGGTGACGAGTTGAGGTGCGAATGTCAAAGCCACGATCAGCGCGACTCCGGCTTCGTAGAGCGCTGGGGGAACCGCCTTGAGCAACCGAGTTGGCGATGCAAGGGCATTGGCTGCACCGACCACAACAAGCACGGCGCCCAACCGCATTCCGTCGTACAACGACGCAAGCAGCGCCTCTAACGTGATGCGTCCGCCGAGATGAACTCCAGCCATGAACGCCGGCAGTGGTACCTGCGGCAGATGGACGAGCACTGTCTGTCCGTACGGGTCGCCGACGATGACGCCGAGAAACACCCGAACGACCACGACGATGACGGCCAACCACACAAATCCTTCAAAGGCGCGGCCCCACGCAGCAGCAGGACGTCGTCGGCGAACGACCAATGCGGCGGCCACACAAATGGCAAGCAGCACTAGGGGATTAGTCGTTCGCGATGCAGTGACACCTAAACCGAGCGCCCACAACCACCAAGCGCCTGGATGCAACCAACGCGGCAGCGCGCGGTCGCCAATGCCATGACGGACGAGTGTGCGCGCAACCCACGACGTGGTGCTGCCGACGGTGTCGACAGTCCTTAGGTCGGGCGCAGCAGCGCGTCCGTCGTTGAGAAGGGTCATCGCGACAACTGGTTCTTTCGCATGCGCAGGAAGAACCACGACACGGCTATGACGGCTGCCGCGAACGCTGCAGCACCAAGCGCCCACGGCCAGGGGCTCAGTGACGTCGTTGTCTTGCCCAACGCACTCGGCTTGCCACTTGCATCAACAGGCGCCGTAGTGGGGGGAAGTCCGCCAGGCACGGGAGTCTCCGTGATAGCGGGGAGATTGTGCACGGCGACGCCGCACTCTTGCGCCGGGTAGCCGTTGATACCGCACACCATTCCGCTCTTAGCCCGAACCGTTACGGCGGCTGCAAGGGCGTCGGCGTCGCTTGAACCCGTGGGCACCGCAACGCATTTCGCGATGGGACCGGCAGGTGGTGTCTCTCCGGTTGGTGCTTCGCCTTGCACGCCGTAGTCGATGACAACGGCCACGCCCACCGAGCCGGTGGGTACCTTCAAACTCGGACACAACGCTGTGTAATTCGGTGTCATGCGTGGCTCAGGTGCACCACCGCTTGCCGGTGAGATGGTGAAGCGCCAGCCTTCGACTGATTTGTCCACGGCTTTGATGTCAGCCGGCCCCTTTTGCGCAAACGTCCAGGTGTCGGCAGCACCGCCCGTCCAGAACGTCCAGTAGCGGTAGTCGGCTGCCCGCGCTGTCGTCGCGGTGACCAACTGGAGCGAACCAATGCCCACAAGGGCGATGAGAAAGATAAGAGCGCGAGCGGCCGTTCCGCGAGCAGTCTGCGCTGGGTGATGCGTCACGCGGTTCCTTTGCGTTAGGACGAAGCGCCGACCTAACGCCGCCGAACATGACGTCGCCCTCGGTCGTGTGATCGATGGCGCTGACCACTACCAAGGGCGAGATGTCCGGTGACCCGGGCCCTCGCTCCGTATGCCTCGACGGTGCGTGGAGCCGCTCGTCCTCGCCAGGTGCTCCGACTTGTCGCGGTCGTGCACGCGAGGTGCATGACGTCTGGCTGCTTAGCGATATCGCTGCTACACAGGCGACCTACGGTTGCGGGTCAGCGCCGGTATCCGACCGGACTTCCCCTGGACTCGAGGGCGGGCTTGCTGCCGTGAGCAGCACACCATGTCTGTCCGCCCAAGTCAAAGGCCAGCCGTTCCAATGCGTGTGTCGACGCGGTACGCCAGCGCACTGGTTCGTGGGAGGCTAACGCCATGGCATGGACGTGGATGTTGCGCGACAGTACAGGCGCTGTTACGCAGTCAGGCTCGCAGTACCTCGTGTCGCCGAACGGTCAAGCCGACGGCACCGTCGAGTTTGACTCGCAAGGCGACGCCGAGAGTTTTATCGGCGAATCCTGGCGCGCCTTACTCACCGCAGGAGTTGATTCCGTCGTTCTCTATGACGGCGACAAGGTCGTCTATGAGATGAGCCTGCAGCCACCGCAGGTGTAACGCACTAAGGGCGCTGCTTCGGCGACGAATCGAGCGTCCGTTTCGGATCACTCTCGACGACATCGCCAAGCACCTCGTCGATGCGCGCGACGACGTCGGACGAAAGTTCGACATCACTTGCCGCCGCCGAATCAGTCAACTGTTCCGGACGGCTGGCGCCGACAATTGCGGCACTGATGCCAGGGCGCGTAAGCACCCACGCCACCGCGAGTTGCGCCATCGTGATGCCAAGATCGTTCGCGATCGGCACGAGATCTTGGACGCGCCGCAAGACATCTTCATTGTCGAGCCAACGCTGGACGAACTGCGAGCCATTGGGGTCAGTGGCACGCGACCCAGCCGGTGCCGGCTGCCCTGGCAAGTACTTGCCAGTCAAGACGCCTTGCGCGATGGGCGACCACACGATTTGTCCGATGCCGAGTTCCATCGACGTTGGGACAACCTCAGCCTCGATGACCCGCCACAGCATTGAGTACTGCGGCTGGTTGGAAATGAGGCGGTCGAGTCCGAGGTCGTCGGCAATTTCAACGGCGGCGCGAATCTGATCGGCCGTCCACTCGCTGACACCGATGTACAAGACCTTGCCTTGGCGGACGAGATCGTCGAAGGCGCGCAGCGTTTCTTCAAGGGGAGTCTCGTAGTCGAAGCGGTGCGCCTGGTAAAGGTCGATGTAGTCGGTCTGCAAACGACGCAGCGAACCGTGACAACTTTCGATGATGTGTTTGCGTGACAGGCCACGGTCGTTAGTTCCAGGCCCGGTCGGCCAAAACACCTTGGTGAAGATCTCGAGACCTTCGCGGCGCTGCCCCTTGAGCGCGTCACCAAGGACTGCCTCGGCCCGAGTGGCGGCGTAGACATCGGCGGTATCGAACGTCGTAATGCCGAGGTCGAGTGCAGTGTTCACCGTCGCCTTGGCAACGTCCGCCTCAACTTGCGACCCGTGCGTGATCCAGTTTCCGAGCGTGACTTCGCTGATCTTGAGACCGCTGGCACCCAAATGACGAAACTTCATGGACCGTCCTTCAACTCAGATTGGCTGACCACAACGCGTCCAAGCGCGCGAGATGACGTGACTTACTTCGGTTCTTTCGGTGCTTTCGGAGCAACGGGCTTGCCGCGGAAGCCGACGACCGGACGCGGTTGGCGCATACGCCGCGGCATGGCACTACGCAACATTCCGTAGAGCGCCGCACCTTTGTTGTCGACGGGGTCCGGAAACTGTCGGCGCACGGCTCGTCCGATGATGAAGTAGGTGCCGGCAGTTGTAATGAGCATGGCGAGCAAGAGCGCAGTCTCGATCGCGCGAATGTTGGCCATCGCCACGGTCGTCAGCTTGAAGATTCGTTGGATCGGACCGCTGAGCAAGATGACGAGGGCGAGGACGAGGAAGTAGGACTGCAATTGGAACCGGGTGTCGACCCACTCGCGGACGAACTTCTTCGCAGGCCCTTGATCACGGGCTGGCAAGTAGCGCTCGTCGCCACCGCGTAGGGCTTCGGCCTGGCGGAGTCGACTTTCGCGCGCCCTTTCGCGCTCTGCAGCCTTGGCTTGCTTGGGGTCTTTCGGAACCCGGAGCGCCTGCTTCCGCGCCGCTTCGGCTTCCTTGCGACTCGGAGTCGGACGACCCTTCGGGGCCGTCGCGTCGCGCTCGGTGGCGTCATTCCACGTCGACGCCGCCTCCGACTCGGAGGTCGACGTTGCAGAACTTGCTGTTTTCGTGCGGCGCCCAAACATGCGTTCAGCGTAGTCTGGGCTGCAGGCTGGCGAGTCAGGCCATCGTCGGACGATGCCAGCTGCACCGCGTAGGCGTCCGACCAGGACGCCAGGGGATACGAGAGTCAAGGGGTCGGCATGGGTTTGTGGCAGCGCTTCACGCTCATCTTCAAGAGCAAGGCGAACAGTGCCCTTGACCGGGCTGAAGATCCGCGCCAAACGCTCGATTACTCGTACGAGAAGCAACTTGAACTGCTTCAGAAAGTTCGCCGCGGGGTCGCCGATGTCGCCACGTCGCGTAAGCGGCTGGAGTTGCAGATAGCCCAAATCGACAAGCAAGAGGCCACCCTCGACAGCCAAGCGCGCGCCGCCTTGAGCAATAACCGCGAAGACCTGGCCCGCGAAGCGCTCAGCCGGAAAGCCCTGCTGGCGCAACAGCAGGCAGATTTGCAGAGTCAATACGCTGACTTGGCGGCGCAAGAAGAGAAGTTGGTGCAGGCCTCGCAGCAGTTGCAGGCCAAGATCGACGCCTTCCGGACGCGCAAGGAAACCATCAAGGCCACGTACACCGCTGCCGAGGCCCAGACCAAGATCAATGAGGCAGTAACCGGCATCTCGAAGGAACTCGGCGATGTCGGCTTGGCAGTGCAGCGGGCCGAAGAGAAGACCGCGACCATGCAGGCTCGGGCCGCCGCTGTCGATGAACTCATGGCCAGCGGTGCGCTGACTGATGCGACCGGCACGTCCAAGGACTCCATCACGATCGAACTTGAGCGACTCCAAAGCGATGCCTCGGTCGAAAGCGACCTGGCCCGCATGAAGGCCGAGATCGCCGGTGGCGCCACCATGCCAGCCGTCGAAGCGGCTCCGGCGGCGACCGCCAAGCCGATCGAGGCCGAGGTTGTCGAGCCAGAGTCACATCCGTAGGCCGGGCGCTGTCTCGCCCGGGGCGTCCTTGCGGCGCGGCGGGCCGGATCGTGGCACGATAGTAAGTGCTAGCGACGGATACGAATTACGGAACAACCACCCGTCACATCGCGTTACCGAAGTCGTATGAAGCAAGGTGTTCGACCAGACCCGAACACGACACCGCACTCCGAGGAGCCCCGATGACCGCTGAGACGACGTCTCTGCCCACGCCCACCGTTGCACCCGTCGATGGTGTTGTCCTCACTGAGGCAGCGGCCGACAAGGTCAAGGCACTGCTCGAGCAAGAAGGCCGCGATGACCTCGCGCTTCGCGTGGCCGTCCAGCCAGGTGGCTGCTCCGGCCTGCGCTACCAGTTGTTCTTCGACGACCGCTCGCTCGACGGGGACTCGACCAAGGACTTCGGTGGCGTCAGTGTCGTCGTTGACCGCATGAGCGTTCCGTATCTCGGCGGCGCGGTCATCGACTTCGTCGACACCATCGAAAAGCAGGGCTTCACGATCGACAACCCCAACGCCACGGGTTCGTGCGCGTGCGGTGACTCGTTCCACTAAGTCCGCTGAACTGACTGCCATTTCCTCCTCAACCAAGGGGCTGGGTGTGTACGCACCCGGCCCCTTGGTATGCCCGACCTTCCGCAACCCGAGCCGCTCGGACGGTAACGTCGCAGTCGGACGACTTCGGTTCGCCCACTAGTCATCGCCCGTTGACCTGACTCTTCGACCATTCAGGGGCCTGCAGTGCGCATTGCCATCACTGGTTCGATCGCCACCGACCACCTCATGCGCTTCCCGGGGCGGTTTTCTGACTCCCTCGTCGCAGAGAAACTCGACAAGGTGTCGCTGAGTTTTTTAGTCGACGAACTTGAGATCCGACGGGGCGGCGTGGCGGCCAACATTGCATTCGGCATGGGCGTTCTCGGACTCAAGCCGGTACTCGTAGGCGCGGTCGGTCCGGACTTTGCCGACTACCGATCGTGGCTCGAGCGACACGGCGTTGACACAGACTCGGTGCACGTGTCAGAAGTGCGCCACACAGCGCGCTTTGTGTGCACTACCGACACCGAGCAGAACCAGATCGCGTCGTTCTATCCCGGTGCCATGAGCGAAGCGCGTGAGATCGAACTAGGACCTATTGCCGAACGCGTGGGCGGTCTTGATCTCGTGCTCATTGGGGCCAACGACCCCGATGGCATGGTTCGCCACACGGCTGAATGTCGCTATCGCGGAATCCCGTTCGCTGCTGACCCGAGTCAACAGTTGGCGCGCATGGACGGCGAAGAGATCAAGCAACTCGTTGAGGACGCGGCGTACTTGTTCACGAACGAGTACGAAGCGGCCCTGATCGAAAAGAAGACCGGCTGGTCGTCCGGCGAGGTGCTCGAACGCGTCGGCGTGCGCGTCACCACGTTGGGAGCCCGCGGTTCCATCATCGAAGCGCGCGATGCCGAGCCGATCGTCGTCGGATGTCCGGAAGAACTTGCCAAGGCTGACCCCACTGGCGTCGGCGACGCATTCCGGGCTGGGTTCTTGGCGGGGTTGGCGTGGGGCCTGAGTTCTGAGCGCTGCGCCCAGATTGGTTCATTGCTTGCGACGTACGTCATCGAAACGATCGGCACCCAGGAATACGACGTTGCGCAGCGCGCGTTCCTCGATCGCATCGCAGCGGCGTACGGCGACGAAGCGGCGGCCGAAGTGGGCGAGCACATCGCCTGCGCCGCGCCCTAGTCGACCCCTCAGCCGTCCGTGCTCGGCGAACCGCGTTGGAACCTTCCCGATCCCGTCGCCGCCGACGCGGGTCAGGATCTACTCGGCGTCGGCGGCGACCTCGATCCGGCAACCCTCATCGCCGGCTACCGCGCTGGCATGTTCGCGATGCACCTACATCCGGACGATGTTCCACGCTCACACCGCAGTCGCGAACCCCTTGTCGGTTGGTGGTCGCCCGACCCGCGCGGTGTACTCGATCCGTCCGATGTGGTGGTTGCGACGTCGTTGTGGCGCGCGATGGGGCACTTTGACGTCAGCGTCGATTCCGACTTCACTGCAGTTGTCGCAGGGTGTGCCGATCCGCGACGTCCGCACGGTTGGATCACGCCCGATTACGTCCGGGCGTATCAGGTCTTGTTCGCCGAAGGATTCGCGCACTCGATCGAAGTATGGACGCGCGACGGCGATCTGGCTGGCGGCCTGTTGTGCGTTGAGGTGGGTGGACTCATCGCGGCGGAGTCCAAATTTCACGTGGCGCGCGATGCGTCGAAGGTGGCAGTGGTTGCGTTGTGCGGGCTAGCGCTCGCCGGTGGACAGGGGCGGGTCATCGACGTGCAGTGGTGGACCGAGCACCTCGGGTCGTTAGGCGCTGCGGAGCTTCCGCGGCCCGACTACCTGCGGTGGGTTGATGCGGCAGTGAAATTGCCGCCGGCCTTGACCGGGGTGGGCCACGATCGCCGCCCGGCCCGCACCGTCTGGCGCCGCTCTGGCGCCACTTCACACGGGCACTAACTCGATTGATGTCGAGCCGTTTTCGGGACCTTGTCCCTGGCTTGCCCCAGGCGCGTTTCGACCGTGTCACGACCCGGCGCGTCCGGCTACCCACACGGGGCGGCACGAGGGGCGCTGCGCTAGTCTCGCGACAGAGCCACGCATCGTTTGGACGCGGCCGAATCGTCCCGGGACGGTAAGTGTTCCGGGTCATTCGTTCCTCTGGAACCCGTCCGATAAGACGATGACGCGGAGCAGCAGCACCGTCCGGGTCACTACTCACGCAAGATCAGGAAGGCACTGTGCGAGCCAAGGCACGAGCGCAGGGCGCCCCGAGCGCGCGGCGTCGGTTTACTCGGTTAGCCGCCATCGGCGGACTATCGGGTGCCGCCCTCATTCTCGCCGGGTGCACGACGGCCCAGCAGAAGCATTGGGAGCGCGGCGGTTTCCCGGTTCCGGCGACGGTGCAGGGTCAAACCACGTTGCACCTTTGGCAAGGCTCGTGGGTGCTCGCGCTCATCATTGGCTGCTTCGTGTGGGGTCTCATCCTCTTTGCCGTTGTGGCGTACCGCCGTCGCGCCGGCAACGAGTACCCGGTCCAGACGCAATACAACATCCCGATCGAAATTCTCTACACGGTCGTCCCGATCGTCATCGTTGCTGGCCTGTTCTACTTCGTGCAGCGCGACCAGACGTACCTCACCAAGGTGACGCCTGATCAGAAACTGACGGTCAACGTCATCGGTTTTAAGTGGAACTGGGGCTTCAACTACATCGATCAAAGTGCCTACGATGTGGGCACACCGAACGCGCCGGCACAGTTGTATTTGCCGGTCAATGAAAAAGTGAAGTTCGAGTTGACCTCGCCAGACGTCATCCACTCGTTCTGGGTACCTGCGTTCTTGTTCAAGATGGACGTCATCCCGGGCCGTCGCAACACCTTCGAACTCACTCCCGACAAGATCGGCATCTACGCCGGCAAGTGCGCGGAGTTCTGCGGCGAAGACCACTCGCGCATGTTGTTTGACGTTCACGTTGTGACCCAGGCCGAATTCGATCAGCACATGGCAGACCTGAAAGCACGTGGTCAGTCCGGTCTGCTCGACACCGGCCGCGCGATTGTCACAACTACCGTTCCGAGCTTCCGCAACCCGAGCAACACAGGTCAGGGGAGTACCCAATGACAATCCTGAGCGATGCGCCCAGCCCCAGTGAGGCGCCTCTCCGTCCGGTGAAGCGGCAACGCAATGCCGGTGCGGCCATCGTTTCCTGGATTACGACGACCGATCACAAGAAGATCGGGTACCTGTACCTGACGACGTCGTTTGCGTTCTTCCTCATTGCCGGTGCGATGGCCCTCGTTATGCGCGCCGAACTCGCTCAGCCCGGCATGCAGTTCTTGACCAACGGTCAGTACAACCAGTTGTTCACGATGCACGGCTCGATCATGTTGTTCTTGTTCGCGACGCCGCTGTTCACCGCGTTCGCGAACGTACTCGTGCCGGTGCAAATCGGATCGCCGGACGTGTCGTTCCCGCGTTTGAACATGATGGGCTACTGGTTCTACTTGTTCGGCGGAATCCTTGTGCTGTCTGGATTTTTCACGCCAGGTGGCGCCGCGAACTTCGGTTGGTTTGCCTACGCGCCGCTGAGCAACGCCGTGAACAGCCCTGGTGTCGGCGGTGACGTCTGGATCTTCGGTATCGCCATGGGTGGTATCGGAACGATCATGGGTGCCGTCAACTTCATTACGACCATCCTCACGATGCGTGCACCAGGCATGACGATGTTCCGTCTGCCGCTGTTCACCTGGACGGCGCTCGTCACCAGCGTGCTCGTCATCATGGTGTTCCCCGTGCTCGCAGCGGCCCTGGTCATGCTGCTCACTGACCGATTACTAGGGACGCATGTCTTTGATGCGGCCAACGGCGGAGCCATCTTGTGGCAACACTTGTTCTGGTTCTTCGGCCATCCCGAGGTCTACATCTTGGCGTTGCCGTTCTTCGGCATCATTTCTGAGGTCATCCCTGTCTTCAGCCGCAAACCGATCTTTGGCTACAAGGGTTTGGTCTTCGCCACCCTCGCCATTGCAGGTTTGTCGATGGCTGTGTGGGCGCACCACATGTTCGTCACAGGCGCAGTGAACTTGTTCTTCTTCTCCGGCATGACCATGCTCATCGCCGTTCCCACTGGCGTGAAGTTCTTCAACTGGATCGGCACGATGTGGGGCGGTTCGCTGTCCTTCGATACGCCGATGTTGTGGGCCATCGGATTCCTCGTGACCTTCTTGTTCGGGGGGCTGACGGGCGTCCTGCTCGCCATGCCGCCAATCGACTTCCACGTGTCAGACAGCTACTTCGTCGTCGCGCACTTCCACTACACAGTGTTTGGCACGGTCGTGTTCGCGATGTTCGCGGGCTTCTACTTCTGGTGGCCAAAGTGGACCGGGAAAATGCTTGACGAGCGCCTCGGCAAGATCCACTTCTGGACGTTGTTCATCGGCTTCCAGGTGACGTTCCTCGTGCAGCACTGGTTAGGCGCTATGGGCATGCCGCGCCGCTACGCCGACTATCTGCCGAGCGACGGATTCACGACGCTCAACATGATCTCGTCCATCGGTGCCTTCATCCTCGGTGGTTCGATGCTCTTCTTCCTCTGGAACGTCTATCGCACCTGGCGTTTTGCGCCTCGAGTTGAAGTAGATGATCCCTGGGGCTGGGGCATGTCATTGGAGTGGGCGACTTCGTGTCCGCCACCGCGCCACAACTTCACGTCGTTGCCGATCATCCGCTCCGAACGTCCGGCATTCGACCTGCACCACCCCGAGTTGTCTACGGCCGACCTGTCAACGCGACGCACAACAAGCGTCGCGGCGGCTGCGCCTGTCGGCGAAGTGGGCGGAGGTAGCGACTCATGAAGCCCACCGGTTTGATCTTCGCGTTTGGCGCAGCGTTCTACGCCGTTGTCACCGTCGTCTACTTCCTGTTCACACGCGAGGTCATCGGCTCAATCTTGCTGCTCCTCACCGGCGGCATGGCGCTCATCATCGCGTTCTACTTGCTGTACACGATTAAGCGTTTGGGCGATCAGCCAGAAGACAGTCAGGTTGCTGAACAAGACGAGGCCGACCCCGACTACGGCTTCTTTAGCCCACACTCGTGGTGGCCACTGCCCATCGCGGCGTCGGCTGCACTTGCTGGTGCGGGTCTCATTTACGCCCGGTGGATGATCGCTCTAGGAGCCATCATTCTCGTGCTCAGCATGATCGGACTGGTCTTTGAGTACAGCCCGATGGAGTACGGCGAACCAGCTGAAGGCACGCCGCACGGGCACTAACGCTCACACGGATTTCGAAGGTCTCATCCGTAAGGTCAATCGCATCCCGATATGTGTTGCAGTGCCCGACATCCGGGTGCCCTAACGGCGCCAGGTGTGCTGGAGGACAAGATCAATGACGGCTGATGAATCGTCCGAGCCAGGACCAGCAGTCTCGCGCCGCGGATTTATTGCGGGCGCGGCGGCTGTGACTGCCGGACTGGTTGTTGGCGGAGCCGTTGTCGGCGCTGAGCCGGCCGAAGCAGCAGGCACCTGGGTGACGGTGTGCAAACTCAGCGCCCTGAAGGTCGGACACATCAGGGTCATCGACCCCAACGTCTCGAATGTCAAGGGGCTAGATCGCCCGGTGGCCCTCACTCGCACCGCGCACGGCACCGTGCACGCCCTAGACGCCCGCTGTACGCACCAAGGCTGCACCGTCGGCATCTTCGCTAACAAAGAGTTTGTGTGCCCCTGTCACGGCTCCACGTTTACGGCCACGGGTCACCGCATCCAAGGACCGGCTCCTGTCGGCCTTGTGGTCCTGAAATCACGCGTTGTGAGCCGCACCAAGGTGCAGGTCTTCATCAACCCTGCGACATCAGGCGGCCCACTGCAATAGCGGGCCGCCGCTGGTATTAGTGGACGGACTCGGTGAAGTCGGTGTTCGGCTTGCCCGGCTCAATGCCGTAGCGCTCGCCAGCATCATGGACTTGGTGCGCCGCGTGCTCTTGACCGGCCTCAATCTCAGCCGCAGTGGGCACCGGGATAGCGTCGGAAGCCCACGCGTGCGACATGCGGGCCTGCAGCGCCTTCATCCGGTAGTGCTTCGTGCGCACCCCATTGGCGTCCGTCTTGGCAGGAATCGGAAGCGGCTGCACGTCCTCGCGAGCCAGAATCTTGGCCGCCTCGGCGGACGAGATGGGCTGATGCACCTCTTCGAACTGACCGTTAGGCAGTCGCAGAATTCGTCCGGTCTCAACACCGTGCAGCAACTTGTCGCGGTCGCGACGTTGTAGCGACAGACAGAACCGCTTCGTGATGACGAAGGCGATGCCAGGGAAGATCAGGATTGAAATGCGCAGGAACCAGGTGATCGCGTTGATCGATAGGTGGAAGTTCAACGCGATGATGTCATTGCCGCCACCGATCCAGAGCATGACGTAGAACGTCAGCGACATGACGCCGATAGCCGTGCGCGTTGGGTTATCGCGCGGTCGCTCGAGCAGGTTGTGAACGCGCGTATCGCCTGTGATCCACCGTTCGATCCAGGGGTACAGGGCCATCAAGGTGAAGATGATGCCCGCGACAACCATGGCCGGGATGATGATGTTGAGACTGAGCGGATGGCCAAATATATGAAGCTCGACGTTAGGCATTAATCGCAAAGCACCATCGAGCCATCCCATATACCAGTCCGGCTGCGAGCCGGCCGTGACTTGGTCTGGTGTGTACGGCCCAAAAGCCCAAATGGGGTTGATCTGAACCAGCGCACCCATGAGCGCTGTGAGGCCGAAGACGACGAAGAAGAAGCCACCGGCCTTAGCCATGTACACCGGCATGAACGGGTAGCCAACGACGTTGTTGTTCGTGCGTCCTTCGCCCGGGAACTGCGTGTGCTTTTGGTACCAGACCATCATCAAGTGCGCCGTGATCAACGCCAGAATGAGGCCTGGGATGAGCAGGATGTGCACGGAGTACAGGCGTGGGATGAAGTCGACGCCGGGGAATTGGCCACCGAAAATGAGATACGACACCCAGGTGCCGACGACCGGAACCGCCAAGATGATGCCGGACGTGATGCGCAGGCCCGTGCCAGAGAGTAAGTCGTCAGGCAGCGAGTAGCCCGCGAAGCCCTCGACGATCGCCAGGGTGAGCAAGACGTTGCCGATGATCCAGTTGATTTCGCGCGGCTTGCGGAAGGCACCGGTGAAAAAGACGCGCAGCAAGTGGACCGAAATAGACGCGACGAAGAAGAGCGCAGCCCAGTGGTGGATCTGTCGGATGAGCAGTCCGCCGCGGACATCAAAGGAGATGTTCAAGGACGAGGCATAGGCCTCAGTCATCTTGACGCCCTTGAGCGGGATGTATGAACCGTTGTAGATGACCTCGTTCTGTGATGCCTTGAAGAAGAAGGTCAGGTATACGCCGGTGAGCAACAAAACGATGAACGAGTACAGCGCGACTTCACCCAACATGAATGACCAGTGGTCGGGGAAGACCTTGCGGGCGTTGCGCTTGATGAAGTTCGAGGATGTGAGTCGATCATCGACCCAGTCGTAGCCCTTTTCGATACCGCTCACGTGCGCTCCCAAAAGCTAGGACCCACAGGTTGTGTGAAGTCCCCACGCGCAACCAAGTATCCCTCGGAGTCCACGGTGATCGCGAGTTGGGGCATCCGGCGAGCGGCTGGGCCGAAGACGACGCGACCCGCGTCAGCCAGATCGAAAGTTGATTGGTGGCATGGGCACAGCAAGTGGTGAGTGCGCTGCTCGTACAGCGACGTAGGACATCCGACGTGGGTGCAAATCTTCGAGTACGCCAGGATGCCCTCGTAGTCCCAGTTCGGACCTTGTTGCGCACGGATTTCGCTCGGCTTCATGCGCACCAAAATGATGGCCGACTTAGCGCGCTCGTTGAGGTTGTGCGTCGTCTCTTCGACGGTCGGCAAGATTGCCGGGACGGCGTCGACCAATCCACCAACGGGAATGTCTTCCGGACGGATCTTTTGATACGTCACGTCGACAACGATCGGCATGTCCTTGGCCCACAACGTGTGCTTCATCTGACCGTCCGGACGTGGTCCGAGATCGAGCAACGGCAAGATGAGCGGCAGTGGGAACAGCGCCATGGCGCCTATGAGCGATCGGCGCAGCATCTTGCGCTGGAAGAGACCGCTTTCGGCACCGCCCTCACTGATGGCTTCGATGGCTTCGGCACGCGTCGCGGCGTCAGGAGCCAGGTCGTGGCGCTCCTGCGACAACTCGACATCACTCATGAGTTTCTTGGCCCAGTGGATGGCGCCCATGCCGATGAGAAGGGCTCCGAGTCCGAGTCCGAGACCAAGCGTGAGGTTCGACGCGTTGGTGTTGCCAATGACAGGGACAAAAACGATCTTGTCCTTGGGGATGGCGAAGAACGCGACGACGAAACCGATGAACGCCAGCATCGCGAAACCGAAGAACATCGAGACTTGGCGTTCGGCGCGCTTCGCGGCCACTGGGTCGATGTCAGTGCGTCGCGGAATGTGCACGACGCCAGGGGCAGGCGCAGGTCCGTCGTGCGAGATCGGGTCAGGTGTTGCTGCTGGCTCGGAAGTGCCGCCAAAGAGGCGGTCGACCGCCCTCTTGTCTTCGTTCTCGTCGTAGTTCATCGAACCTTGGCTCCGATCCACACCGAGAA
>Ga0075017_100001185_pt1 | contig 15812 bp, 7 predicted proteins | sample AleBraG_ABR_2012_FD_71475 | JGI IMG/M metagenome (GOLD analysis project Ga0075017, IMG submission 71475) | Freshwater sediment microbial communities in response to fracking from Pennsylvania, USA - Alex Branch Run_MetaG_ABR_2012 | ecosystem: Environmental > Aquatic > Freshwater > Creek >... | reverse complement strand
GCTCGGCTGCCGGCCCTCGCCGGACACGTCCTTCACATCGACGTGCCCGGTCCGACCTTGCAGTTGTCAGTCGTTCGTCCGCATCCGCGATGTGGTTGTTGTTGGGACGCCGCGTAGTCGCTCAGTGGCTGACCATCAGGTAGGCGGAACCGAGCCCATCGCGCTTGGCGACCGCGGGCAGCGAGGCGATTGGCAGCCGCGCCAACACCTGTGGTTGAGATCGCGTCGGCCGCCGCTGCGGACGGCCCGGATCCAGCGCAGAATGGAGGCATGGCCGACATTCCACGACGGGCGATCACGCGCGGCGCCAAACTTGCTGCGCTCCCGATCGGCGCGGCTGGTCGAAGTGCCATGGGCTTAGGAATGCGTATCGGTGGCAAACCCGCGGAAGCCGTCTCGGCCGAACTGCGCATGCGGACCGCGGAGCAGATGTTCCGTGTGCTCGGTGAACTCAAGGGCGGCGCGATGAAAGTCGGGCAAGCCCTAAGCGTGCTTGAAGCCGCACTTCCCGAAGACTTGGCCGGGCCGTATCGCGCGACACTCACGAAGCTGCAAGAGGCCGCACCGCCACTGGCTGCCGACCGAGTTCACGCCGTATTGAAAGAGGAACTCGGTTCGCGCTGGCGTTCCAAGTTCGTCGAGTTCGACGACACACCAGCGGCTGCCGCATCGATTGGTCAGGTGCACCGCGCGATTTGGCGTGACGGCCGTGAGGTCGCCGTCAAGGTTCAGTACCCAGGCGCCGACAAAGCGCTCATGGGCGACTTCGCGCAGGCGTCGCGCCTCGCCAAAGTGTTCGGTGCCTGGATTCCGGGCATGGACCTCAAGCCGCTTCTTGCGGAACTGCGCGAACGCATTGCCGAGGAACTTGATTACGAACGTGAAGCAAATTCGCAACAGGGCTTCTACGAGTCGTACGGACCCGACGATCCGGACGTCGTCATTCCGCAAGTGCTCGCGTGGAGTAATCACGTCCTTGTCACTGAATGGCTCGAAGGTCGTCCGCTCGCTGACGTCATCGCCGCCGGAACCAAGTCCGAACGCGACCACGCGGGTCTGAAGTACGAACGCTTCCTACTTGGTGGACCTGCCCGTGCCGGATTGCTGCACGCTGACCCGCACCCAGGCAACTTCCGGATCATGCCGGACGGACGGTTGGGCGTGCTCGACTACGGCGCAGTCGCGCACCTGCCAGGCGGACTGCCAACTGCCATCGGCAGTTTGCTGACGATCGCCATGCGTGGCGGCTCCGAAGATGTTCTTGAAGGTCTGCGGGACGAAGGTTTCATCAAACCCGGAATCTCGATCGACCCTGAAAGTTTGCTCGGTTACTTGGCGCCTTTCGTTGAGCCAGCCGAGCACAAGACCTTTACGTACTCACGCGAGTGGGCACGGGAACAGTTTGCGCGCGTCAATGACCCACGCAACCCAGACTTTGCTGTTGGCCTGAAGCTCAACCTGCCGCCGCAATATCTGCTGATTCATCGTGTGTGGCTTGGCAGCATCGGCGTGCTGTGCCAACTCGGGGCAACGATTCCGGTGCGCGGCGAACTAGAGCGCTGGGTTCCTGGATTCGTCGCTGCGTAGCGCTGCTGACGACACTGGCTGCACCGCGTCGTCAGTAGTAACGCTGCCGGCATTGCCCGCAACGATGTCGAGCAAGACGGTTCCGTAACGATCAAGTTTGGTCGGCCCAATGCCTGGAACGTCAGCGAGTGTGTCGACGTCTGTTGGCTGCTGCTCAGCCACTGCTTGCAACGTCGCGTCCGTGAAGACGACATACGCCGGCACATTCCGGGCTCGCGACTCCGCTAGGCGCCACGCGGTCAGGCGTTCGTACAACGCATCGTCGATCGTGGCTGGACATGTGCGACACCGGCCCAAAACGCGTTCGGCTCCAGTGACAAGACCTTTGCCACAGACACGACACTTCGCGATGCCGCGCTTCTTCGTTCGCTGCTCTTTTCCAGTACCGCGTCCGCGCTTGGTCACACCTCCAACATCAATGGCGCCGGTTGATGACGTGCCGAGTGCGGCGAGAAACCTGGACGGCGTGCGATTTCCGCGCTGCCCCGGCTGTCGCGCGCGTGACCACGACAGGGCCAGCACGTCAGCAGCTCGAGTTACTCCGACGTAAAAGAGCCGGCGTTCCTCTTCGATGGCTTCGGGTGTCGTGGCTTGGGCGTGCGGCAACAAGCCTTCGACTAATCCGACGAGAATGACGGCACGCCACTCCAAACCTTTGGCCGCATGCAAACTCGCCAAGGTCACACCGTCAGCGACGGGAGCGTCTGAATGCGCGGCTCGCCGGTCAAGGTCGGCGACGAAGTTGGCCAGCGTCGGCGCTTCATCGGCAGCAGCGAATTGCGCGGCCGCATCGATGAGGGCTTGCAAGGCTTCCCATCGTTCGCGCGTCGCGGCTCCGGAGTCTGGACTCGGCGCGGGGCCGTGGCCGAGACCTGACACAACATCGGCGACTGTTGCTGCAAGGTCGGACGATGCATCGGCTTTCGCAGTTCCACGCAGCAACGTGATAGCGCGCTTCACATCGCCGCGATCAAAGAATCGCTCAGCGCCTCGGACGACGTACGGAACATGAGCGTCCGCAAGTGCGGCCTCAAAGGCTCGCGATTGCGCATTAATGCGATACAGCACCGCGACGTCGCGCGGTGCGAATCCCGATGCGACAAGGGAGCGAACGCGTTCTGCGACCCACCTGGCTTCGACTGTTTCGTCGTCATGCGCCACAACTTCAGGAACCGGGCCCTCGGGTTGTTGGGCAATGAGACGCACCCCAGCCGCTGCAGCGTCGCCCGTCGCCGATGCGAGTACGTCGTTGGCAACTGCCACGATCTGCGGCGTTGACCGATAGGAACGAACAAGTCGAATCACGGTTGAGTTCCGGAAGCGCTGCTCAAATCCGAGCAAGTATTTCGGGTCGGCACCAGCGAAGGAGTAGATAGTTTGCGACGCATCGCCGACCACGCAGAGGTCGTCGCGTTCACCAAGCCACAACTCGAGTAGGCGCTGCTGTAAGGGGTTGACGTCTTGATACTCATCAACGGTGAACCAGCGGTAGGCGGCTTGAACTTCGGCAACAACATCGGGACGCGTTTCGAGCATGCCGACAGTCAGCAGCAGCACGTCTTCCATGTCGCGCAGGCCACGCTCGACAAGTAAGTCGTCATACATCGCGTAGAGCTTCGCTACGTCAGTGGTCGCTACGCCATCGAGCCCGGTGCGACCAAGCGTCTGCAGTGCGGACGGATAACCGGCGGCCGTCGTCCGCGTGAGTTTCGCCCACTCAATTTCGGCGGCCAAGTCGCGAATGATCGCAGGATCAGTAGCGATGCCGCAGATGCTTGCGGCTTCCGCTATGAGCCCAGCCTTGCGGTCAATGAGTTTGGGGAACTCGCCACCAACGACGCGCGGCCAGAAGTGTCGCAACTGACGAAGTGCAGCGGAGTGAAACGTCCGGGCTTGCACTTCGCCAACGCCGAGACTCGACAAACGTCCGCGCATCTCGCCGGCAGCTCGAGTTGTGAACGTGACGGCCAGGCTGCGGCGCGGGTCGTGCGCGCCAGACAAACACGCGTGCGCGATGCGGCGCGTGATGGCGCGGGTCTTGCCGGTGCCAGCACCAGCCAGCACGACCACGGGACCCTCGACGGCTGCGACGACGGCCGTCTGCTCAGGATCGAGCCCGTCAAACGGGTCAACGGGAGCCGGGGTCACCTATGCATCGTGCCAGCAGCCGCTGACGGCCGGGCGGGGCATGGCCTCGTGGTCGCGACCGCGCACTCGGCTAAGGCCGGCTCCACTCCCCCGGCAATTCGCCGCCGTACCAGCGCTCGATAAGTCGTCGCGCAACCGACACCCGCGGCGGTATGCGGACGCTTCCCGCGGCGCACTCTTCCGCAAGTTCGGCGCGGGTGAACCAACGAACTTCGCTGATCTCGACGCCGTCCGCCTTGGCGTCGGCCGGATTCGTCGCGAGCGCGTGGTACCCGAGCATGAGCGAACGCGGAAATGGCCACGGCTGACTGCCGAGGTAGATGAGTGACGTCGGATCAAGGTGAACGTTCGCCTCTTCGGCGACTTCTCGACCAACCGCATGTTCGGCCGATTCGCCCGCTTCAACGAAACCAGCGAGCGTCGAGAACCAACCGGACGTCCACTCGTCGCGCCGTCCGAGTAACGCGCGCCCGGCGCCGTCGTGAACTAACACGATGACCGCGGGATCAGTTCGCGGATGTTGTTCGCCGTGTTCTGGACAGGTCGTGGTCCAACCGGCGCCAGTGACTGTCGTGAGCTGGCCGCAGGTCGGACAGTGCGCGTGCGTTCGATGCCATTGCGCCAGCGCCACGGCCGTCGTCAGGAGGCCGGCATCATCGTCGTCAAGTAGGGCGCCGAGTTCTCGCAGGTCTCCCCAACGCTCGGCTGGCATTTGTGTGAGGTCAATGGACGGATCGGTGAGCGCGGCTAGCACCGGACCATCGGCGTCCTGCGCGAGCAGAACCAACGTGTGCGGCCACGTCACACCGGACAACCGCATGCGGACGAGACGCGGCTCCTCGCCGCTGACCGGAGCTCGATGACCGTGCAACACGATGACTTGCGCGGTCGGATCACTCTGTACCGCCTCCCACCCTGCCGCGTCCGTACGCAAGTGCGTGGCCCGATCGAGCGAACCACGCGCCAAAGTGAGACTCGTTAACAAGGTGCGGTCGGAAGCGTCAGTGGTCACCTACTGATCGTTGCCCACCGCGGCCGATGGCGCGAGCAGAGCAGCAAGTTCGGACGGGTCGGCGAGGTCGGTGGGCGCCACGACCACACCACTCGGCCAATGCACGAAGCAGGCCCGGACGAGACTGAGGTCGACGGCATGCGCCAGCGCCCACGCCACGCGGTAAACGGCCAACTGCAGTGGATCGCCCGAGCCGGGACGTCCGGTCTTCCAGTCGACAAGGACCACACCGGCGGACGTGTCGGGCGGCACCTCACCGAGCGCCGGCACCTCGGAAACTGGAACCGCGCTCCACGGGAAGACAGCATCGACGCGTCCGCGGACCAGCCGCCCGCCCAGCGACAAGGCAAACGGCCACTCGATTGCGCGCGGCGCTCGATTTGCCCACGGCGAGGACGTGAAGGCCCCGACCATGCCAGTGATGTCAGCGTCAGCAATGTCGGGGTCGCCGGCGCCGCTGAGGTCATCGAGGTCAAGCAGTGCAGCCACGCCGAAATGCCGCTCAATGGCGCGATGCAATTCACTGCCGCGCCACGCAGCCGGACGCGGCGCTTGTGGCACAGGCCGCGCCAATACACGCGCAAATTCGTCGGGGTCGGCGGCCAACCGTTGTATGTGCGATGCCGTCAGTGACGGAGGAAGTCCGACATGTCGGACAGGGTGACGATCAGCAAGTTGAGCCGCGACCACACGCTTTGCGTCGTCATCCCACGATGCGAAGAAGTCGCGTTCCACATCCGTGAGAGTTGCATCGACCGCGGCGAGGTCAGCGTCACTGACGGGTGCTTGCAGAGACTGCTCAACGAGGCGCGCGAGGTGTCGGCGTCGGACGCCCTCGGGAGACTCCGTTGCCGTGAGGTATGGAACCGCAACCACGTCGGACAAAGCCGGATTTGTGTCGTCTTCGTCCGGCTCGGGCTCCCACGTGTCAACGACGCCGGCACCCGCGACTGCGGCGTCATGTAAGTGAGTGAGGATCTCGGACGGACCACGTCGCGTCTGCTGGGTCGGACCCCACCAGTGGCCGCTGGCGATAAGTAGGCGTTCGGCGCGCGTGCATGCCACATATCCGAGCCGCAGTTCTTCGAGTCGGACGAAGGCCTTGAGGTCGCGTTCGAAGCGCTCGTGCTCGGCCTTTGTGTTGTCCGGATCGACAGGAAGCGCGGCTCCGTCAGCGCGGAGCGCGTGCGGCACAACCGTCGGGTTCTTTGTGTGCCGCGGACGTGCTCGTCCGCTCGGAAACACCTCTTCGGTAACGGCCGGCAGGACGACAACTGGCCACTCGAGACCCTTCGCGCGGTGCACCGTCAGCAATGCGACCGCACCAGGCGCGGGCGGAATGCTCAGTTGTGGCGGTGAACTCAGATCGTCGCCCGCCTGCAACCACGCAAGGAAAGCAGCGAGGCTCGCGTCGCCGTCGAAACTTGCAAAGTTCGCCGCTAAGTCGATGAATGCTTGCAACACCGCTGAACGATTGCGGGTGGTCAACGTCGGCGAGGCCGCGAGTTCGACATCGAGACCCGTGATTGTGGCGACGCGCAAGACAAGGTCGCCAAGTTGTTCATCGGACAGGGTGCGTAAGAGTCGCAGTTCGCGGACGAACTGGGCGCAGCGCTGCGCAGCAGCCGGGCTGATGGGAGCGTCGCCGGGGTCTTCGACCGCGTCGATGAGCGCGACGACATCGACAGGATCCGTGGCGATGTGCGCGGCGATACGTTCGCTGAGCGTTGCGTCGTCGGGGACGCCGAGCCGATGCGCGGCAGCCAATTCGCGCGCCCGACGCGCAAGAAAGGCAAGGTCACGATGACCAAGCGCCCAACGCGGTCCGGTGAGGAGTCGTAGCAGCGCTGTGTTCGCGGTCGGGTCGGCCAGCACCTCAAGAGTGCTGACGATGTCGACAACCTCAGGGACCGCAAGCAGTCCAGCCAGATCTGCAACGGACGTGGGCACCCCGCGGCCCGCTAAAACCGCGTCGACATCGGCTAATTCACTACCGCGTCGCGTTAACACCGCGATGTCTTCGGGGGGTGTGCCAGCGTCAAGTTGCTCGCAAATGCGATCGGCAATCCACTCAAGTTCGTCCGACCACTGCGGCAGCAACGCCAGTCGGATGCCACCTGTGCCGCGCGCCGGGTTTCCGGGCGTCAGCGGACGGACCACGGTGTGCGTTGATCGGAGCGGCGCAGCGACATCGTTTGCGGCGTCGAGGATGTGCGAACCACTGCGCATGTTCGCCGCAAGCGAGAGTTGCAGTGCGGGAGCTCCAGTTGAACTCGGAAAGTGCACCGGGAAGGAGTCGATGTTGTCGACACTGGCGCCGCGCCAACCGTAGATCGCTTGCAACGGGTCCCCTACTGCTGTGACGTTGTGACCATCGCCGAAAGCAGTCGCAAGCAATAGACGTTGCGCGACCGAGGTGTCTTGGTACTCGTCAAGAAGAACGGCACCGAATTGCGCTCGCAAATCTGCAACCACACCGGGTTGCGACGTGACGATATCGAGCGCTAAGCGAATCTGGTCAGCAAAGTCAATGAGATCGCGATCGCGCTTGGCTAAGCGAAACTCGTCGACCAGCGCGCCAAGTTCGAGACGCTGGAGCGCCGCCTCACGGGCGTCCAGAACCACTTTGGTCGGCTTGGATTCGGCGTCAATGCTCGCGATGAGCTCGAGATCGAACGTAGCAAGTTCGGCAACACTGAGACCTTGCTCGACGAGGGCGTCATCAAGTTTGAGCAACTTGCCGACGTGATTGGCCGGACGTCCGGTAAGCGCACGCAACGGCAATGTTGTGCGTCGCAACGTAAGCAGAGCAAGTTGGGCACGGGCTGCGTCGGTGATGACTCGGACATGCGGCTCGACGCCAACGCGCAAACCGTGGTCGCTAACCAATCGTCCGGCAAACGAGTGATACGTCGATACGAGTGGACCAGGATCGACACTGTCGACAAGGCGAGCATCTTCTAGGGCGCGCGCTACACGGGCACTGAGTGACGCGGCAGCTTTGTTGGTGAAGGTCAATCCGAGGACTTGCTCCGGTGTCGCCTGCTCGGTTGCGACGAGCCACACAACCCGCGCGGCCATGACGGCAGTTTTGCCCGAACCGGCACCCGCGACGATAAGAAGCGGCGCTGGCGGGGCCGTGATCGCGTCGAGTTGATCATCGGTATACGAGACCCCGAGGAGCGACGCGAGGTCGGAGCGCTCAATCACGGCAACACCTGCCGACCTGCGGGTTGTGCGGGACACAGTCGTTGCACGGGGCATGTCCGACATACGGACTGGCTCGGTGTGGCAACGAGTTCTTCGTTGCGCAGCGCCGCGACCGCCATTCCAATTCGCGTCGGCCAAGTGTCATCTGTCGGGCCAGCGACGGAATACACCTTGGCCTCGCCGGCCTTGTCAGGAATCCGCAATTCGACGAGTTCAGCACCCGACACATGGGCACCGGGTACCAGCGAGTCGACGGCACCCGCTTCGACGATGAGGCGGTAGACGCCCAACTGCGGGTGCTCCTGAAGGCGCTTAATAACGGGTGCATAGCGGCTTGTTTTGAAGTCGACGATGTGAACACCAGTCGGATCGGATGCGTCAACTTCAACGCGGTCAATAGCGCCGACAAGGCGGACGGAATCTGCCATTCCATCGGGAAGCGGGACCTCAATGGTGACGTCGAAGTTCTGCTCACCTGCAACCGTGACGCGTCCACGATCAGCCAGTTGCCACGCAAGCAACCGATCGGCAATCGCGGTCGCCTCGCTGCGTTCTTGGTCGTTCGCCCACTGGGCGTCGGCCGCCAGGTGCGGCCACACTGCATCGATGACGGCGGCCACAGCGTCGGGCTCAACTGGAAGTTCATCGTTAACGAATGCCTCAGCCACCGCGTGGATGACCGTGCCGAACGACGCCTGCGGGGTACTGGCTCGTTGCGCCGCGGCGTCCTTCTCAAAGAAACGTCGCAGGCTGCAGTCTTCTAGTGCTTGTAATTGAGTGGCCGACAACCGAACTGGGGCCGTGGCGTCGAGCAGCGGCTGGTTGTTCTGCGTCACCGAGTGGACACCCCACCAACGTTGCGGGTGGGCGAAGCCGAACAATGGCCGACCCGCAACATCGGTCTGATGCACAAGATCCGCAAGTCGGACGGCAGCAGCCGAAACAACCGCTTGGCTGGCCTCGACGTCAGTACCGGCCCGGCGAATGCTTGCGACAATGCCGACTGGAGTCAGCGACCGCCGTGGGAAGCCACGCGTGTGTGTGGCCACCCCAGCAACTCCACTCCGGACGATCTCGTGGAAGAAGCGGGACGGTTGCGCCCCGTCGTCCGTCGCGGACGAGACGGCGGTGATGACGAGCTCGCGGCGTGCACGCGACACCGCCACGTGCAAGACGCGGCGCTCGTCGCTTAGCAAAGCGGCTCGAGTAGGTGGCGCGACAAGACCAATGGAACTGAGTCGATCAGCACCAACGATGTTGTGCGAACTCGCGGCCATCGGCCATTCGCCGTCGTTGAGGCCCGGAATGACGACGAGGTCCCAGAACTGTCCCCGCGCCCTGCGCGCGGTGAGTAACGTGACGGCAGGTGCTGGCGCACCACGCTCAACGAGTGACTCGGTGGCGAAGTCAAGCGACTTGATTTCGTTGAGGAAGGCGCTGACGCTTCGACGACCTTGATAACGCGCGTCAGCTCGCTCGGCCGCGTCAAACAAACCCATGATCGCGTCGAGATCGCGATCGGCCCGTCGGCCGCGCGACCCACCGCGGAGTGCGGAATTCAGCAACCGATCGGCATAGGACGTCGCCGAGTTCCAGACGGTCCAGAGCACCGCCGACACCGGCTGGCGGGCGTTGATGGCCGCCGCCGTCGCTACGACCAAATCGGACGCACCAATGAACGCGTCTAGTGCTTCGTCGTCCGGCACGTCAATGACAAGGTGACGATCGAGAAACGCGGTTACGAGAGCATCGTCGGCCGACGCGTCAGAGTCGCCAGCCTCGCGCGCCGCTGCTCGAAAAGCGCGCGCGAGTCGGCGCAAGGCAGCAGCGTCGAGACCAACAAGCGGTCCAAGGAGGAACTCGCGGACGAGTTCACTATCGGGACGCCTACCGTCGCTGCACTGCAGCGCTAGGTCAAGCGTCGCAAGAAAGACGCGTACCGCCGGGTCATCGCGAAGCGCTACTTCGTCGCGCGGCACGGTGAAGGGAATACCCGCGGCCGCAAAGGCTCGTGCGAGCACGGGAAAAGCCCGCGGCCCGTGCACGATGACCGCCATGTCAGTCCAGTCGAGTTCGTCCGCACCCGAACCGTGACGGCGCACGAGCAATTCCGCGATCTGTGCCGCCTCGGCACTCGCCGAATCAAAGGTGGCAGCGCGGACAACACCGCCACCCAACGATGTCGTACCAGCACGCGCGGTGCGGACGATATCGGTGTCGAAACCCCAAGCTGGAATGCGCGAAGTCAAGAGGGTGGTCACATGACGAATTGCTTGATGATGCACGTGATCGTGTTGCAACGTCAGCGTCGGTACGGGTACGGCAAACACCTGTGGGTGCAGTTGCGCAAGCAACTGTGGCTCGCCACCGCGGAACGACTCGGTTGCTTGATCGGGGTCGGCCGCGATGACTACTGGTATGGCGCCGCGCGCGACGTGGTGTAGCAACCGAGCCATTGCCGGATCAAGGTCGTGACCTTGATCGACATAGATCGCGTCGTATGGGTTTGTTACTTCCGACGACATGACGACGCCGGCCCGATGTAACACATCGGCGTGATCAGCGACGCCTTCGAAATCAAAAACGTCGAAAGCCTCGGCAGCAAACTCTGCAGCGGCACTGAACGTCTCGCGCAGCAGGGCGTCAATCGGAACATCGGCTGGCGCATGTTCGACAAGTCGCACGAGGTCGCTTGGTTGCAAACCGAGAGTGCGCAACTTCACCAGCAGCGCGCGAACGTCGGTTGCAAACCCCCGCGTCGTGATCGCCGGGGCTAGGACCGCGGGCCAATGAGATCGACCGTCGGTCAACCGTCCGAGCAGCAGTTCGCGAATGCGTGACTCGTACTCGGCACCTGTGAGCAGCTGAAGGGGGCCCGCCGTTGCTGCTTGCTCGAGGCCGTCCGCAGTTGACGAGCGCCGAGTGCGATCGGCGTTGACGATGGAATAGGCAAACCCATGCCACGTGCGGACTTTTGGGATATGGGCGTCGGGGAGGCGAGCCGCGAGGGCGAGACGGATGTCTGAGACCGCAGTACGACCGAGCGTCAACAGCAGAACTCGCTCTGGATCGAAACCAGTTCGGACGCATTCAGCGGCGGCGCTGACGAGCGCAGTCGTCTTGCCAGTTCCTGGCCCGCCAAGCACCAACAGCGGCCCAGACCGATGTTCGACAATGCGGCGCTGCTCGGCAGCAAGCTCAGGAACGTCGATTGTCGCCAGCGTTCGATCGAGGACGAGACGAGTAGCGTCCTTTCTCGGAACAGTCCCGGACGCCTCAGTCACGGGCTTAGTCCACCACCACCCTCCGACAGGGGGAACGCGGCCCGGGGGAACCGCCGCCAACCGGCTGAGTGCGCCTTGGGGTCGCGAGAATGGGAACATTCGGTAATGACGACAACGACTCGCGCTACCGCTGCATCGCGGCGCCCGCGAGTCCGGCGTCCGGGCGACGCGTTGCGTGCGGTGACTGCACTCGTGCTCTTCCTGGTCGTGTTGCTCATCGCGGTGGTTGCGGTGCGCACGACCAAAGGTCTCGACCAAGACATCCAGAAAGCGTCGGCGAACCTGCCGAAGTTGTTCATCCTCATCGTCAACATCATCGGTGAGATCGGCACCATCGGTCTGCCTATCGCGTTGGCCATCTACCTCATTTGGCGCGGACGGCGGCGCCAACTCATCGATGCGCTCGCCGCTAGCAGCATCGCGCTACTTACCGCAGTTCTGCTGTCGTTATTGGTGTTGAACTCCAACAGCAAACAACTACTACTCGCGCTAACCGGCACGCAGACCGGCGTGCACGGCGTGCCCATCAACGTGTTGTTGGCCGGAGTCGTTGCCTTCGCAACGGTCGCGCGTGCAGTCGAGAGTCCTCGGTGGGCTGTCTTTACGGTGGTGGCTGTTCTTGGCATCGCCTGGGCATCACTCGTCGGTGGCGGAACCACTGCAGTCGCGCAACTGCTCAGCATTTTGCTTGGTTGGGGCATTGGCACGGCGACACGCTACGTGTCTGGTACCGAGCCAGCAGGCCCAGGACTCGACCAGGTTCAGCGCGCACTTATCGACGCCGGCTTCCCAGTGTTAGCACTGACGGCTGGCCCTTCACTGCGCGTTGGTCAGCGCTATCGCGCGACGTTGATGGGAGATGCCGATCTCGACATCTTCGTCTTCGACCGCGACCGCGAGGCCGCAGGAGTCGTCACGGCAATGTGGCGAGCCATTCGCGTCCGCGAAGGCGGCGAGTTTGGCGGCTTCGGCATGCGACGCCGCGTTGATCGTGGCGTCCTCATGACGTACGCACTGACTGCGATTGGCCTTCCGACGCCAGCGATTCGCGCGGTTCGCGAAGTTGGGTCGGACGCCGTTCTTGTCGCTCGTGACACGTCGGCAGCCGTCCCGCTCACGCACTTGCCAGGCGGACTCAACGATCACGACCTTGACGCCGTATGGCACGTATTGCAACGACTACACGTCAATGACATCGCGCTTCGTCCGGCTACCGTAAGCGCGTTTGGTAAGACCACGGACGGCGTCATCACTGTCCTGCGTGCTGACAACGGCCAAATCGCTGCCAATGAAGTTGCCTTGCTGCTTGACGAAGCCGAACTCTTGGCGACAACGGCAGCCATCGTCGGCGCTGAGCGAGCTGTGGCTGCGGCTCGGCGAGCTATTGGACCTGAACGTCTGCTGCGATTGCTTCCAGGCATGCAGCCCGTCGCCCTAGGCCCGGAAGTTCGGCAAGCACTGAAAGGTCAGCCAACAACACTGACGCAATTGCGCGAACTCATCGGCGAAGACGCTCCGCAGACCGGTCCGATCGACCAGATTCAGCTGGAGCGCCTGAAGCCACGCGTATTGGCCGGTTGGCTGCTCGGAGCACTCGCCATCTACTTGGTCCTGTCAAAGTTCGCCACTGTCAACATCTCGACCCTCCTTCGCAATGCGTCCTGGTGGTGGGTCGCAGCCGCTCTTGTCTTCTCAGCGATCACCTACATCGGCGCGACTATCACCTACCAAGAATTTGCGCTACATCCGCTCAATTGGTGGCGCACCTTGCAGGCGCAATTTGCATCGTCGTTCGCCAGTCTTGTGTCACCGCCGAGTATCGGCGGCGTCGCCATCAACGTGCGGTATCTCCAACGCTCCGGACTGCGTGCGGGACGAGCCGGTGCCACCGTCGCCGTCACGCAAGTGTCAGCCCTTTTGACTCATCTCTTGCTCTTGCTCATCGCTGCGATTGCTGCTGGCACGCAACGAGATCTCGCATTCCGTCCGACCCGTGCGGCGCTCATCGTTGTTGCGATCATCGTGCTCACTTCGGCGGCGCTTTTTGCGACGGCCCCCGCGCGCCGCTGGTTCTTGTCGAAGGCGCAACCGATTCTCGAGCAAGCCGTTCCGCAGTTGCTCAACGTCTTGCAGCGACCCCGAAATCTGCTGCCAGGTTTCGGCGGCATCTTGCTGCTCAACTTTGCCTATGCGCTGTGCCTTTACGCCTGCGTAGCGGCATTCGGTCACCGACTGTCGTTCGCAGTCGTCGCGTTCGTCTACCTCGCGGGCTCAACGCTTGGCTCGGCCGCGCCGACCCCGGGCGGGTTGGGTGCTGTCGAAGCCGCACTGGTCGCAGGCCTCGTCGCCGGCGGACTGCACTACGACGTCGCGGTATCCGTCACACTCTTGTTCCGCGTGCTGACGTTCTGGCTACCCGTGCTCCCGGGTTGGCTCTCGTTCCGAAGCCTGCAGCGCGCCGAACTTATGTAGTTCGACGCGTTGCAGGTTCGTATGTGCGGGTTAGTACGAGATCTTGTCGGGCTCGATCTTGTTCACCCAAGCGATGACACCGCCCGCGACGTGCGTAGCGTCGGCGAAGCCATTGTTCTTGAGCAGTGCCAGGACCTCGGCCGATCGACCTCCGGTCTTGCACGTAAGCACGACGGGCTTATCGCGCGGCAGTTCCTCGAGCGCGCGACCCGCAAAGAACTTGCCCTTGGGTACTAGGACGGCGCCTGGAATGTTGACGATTTCGTACTCGGCTGGCTCTCTGACATCGATAAGGACGAAGTCGTCGGTGCCAGCAGCACGCGCATCAAGTCTTTCTTTCAGGGTCGTCACGGTGATGGTCGAACCCTTGATCGCTTCGACTGCCTCCGGCGACAACGCACCGCAGAACGCCGCGTAGTCGATGAGTTCGGTCACCGTTGCGTTGTCACTGCACACTGCACAGTTCGGATCTTTGCGAACTCGAACCTTGGTGAATTGTGCGTCGAGAGCGTCGTACACGATGAGTTCGCCCACTAGCGGATCGCCAGTGCCCGTAAGGAGTTTGATGGCCTCGGTCACCTGAAGGGTCCCGATGGTTCCGGCCATCACGCCCAAGACGCCACCCTCTGCGCAGGAAGGGACCATGCCGGGGGGCGGTGGCTCGGGGTAGAGGCAGCGATAGCACGGGCCGTGTTCAGCCCAGAAGACACTGACGTTTCCGTCGAACCGGAAGATTGAGCCCCAGATGTAAGGCTTGTTGAGAAGTACCGCGGCGTCATTGACGAGGTAACGCGTAGCGAAGTTGTCGGTGCCGTCGATGATGAGGTCGTACTTGTCGAACAACTCGAAAACGTTGCTCGATGCGAGTTGTGTCTCGTGAAGTTCGACCTTGACGTGCGGATTGATCTCGAGAATCGACTCACGAGCCGACTGCGCCTTGCTGCGTCCGATATCTGATTGGCCGTGAATAATCTGGCGCTGGAGATTGGACTCGTCGACGACGTCGTAGTCAATGACTCCGATGGTTCCCACTCCTGCGGCTGCCAGGTACAACATCACCGGCGAACCCAAGCCGCCCGCGCCGATGCACAGTACGCGCGCGTTCTTCAACCGCTTTTGGCCGTCCATGCCGATTTCGGGAATGATCACGTGCCGGCTGTACCGACGGATCTCGTCCGGCGTCAACGTCTCAGCGGGCTCGACTAGCGGTGGCAAACTCACGCGAACTCCTCAACAGCGGTTAGTTACTCGATTGCCTGTGTCGCTTGGTGCTGCCTCGTCCTCAACGCGGCCGATGCGCCGAATTGTTCCAATGTCCGCGGCGCTGCCCCGAACGATGCGCCTTCCATCGTGCCCGGTCTGTTTTGATTCCGACTGCGGTGCTGAGTTGCTGCATAAGGCGAGCAACAACTCAGGGCGCGTCAATGACGCGGACCGCCAAGTCCGAACCAGCAATGGCGTCACGCCACACGTCAGCCAAGACTCGCCATTCGCGGCTGCGGTTTGTGCCGGCGCGAAAAGCCAATTCAATGCGACGTCCTGGCGCTGGGGCTGCGAAGTCAGCCGTGGCCACGGGCGCGCGCCGGGTTTCGACCGGAACCGCGCTAGCCGGCAGCAAACTGATTCCTAACCCAGACCCAACGAGTTGCGTGAGGGTGCCCAGTGAACTCGCGCGCGTGGGCTGGGTGCTCGGGTCACGTCCGGCCGAACGACAGACATCAAGGGCTTGATCGCGTAGGCAGTGGCCTTCGTCAAGCAACAACAAATTGGCAGTCGACAACTCAGCCGCAGTGATGTCGATGCGTCCGGCCCACGGATGCGTGGCGGGGACGACGACGTGAAAATCCTCGTCGTATAAAGGAATTGTCGTGAGTCGCGGGCCAGCGGGTGCCGCCAACAGCGCAACGTCGAGCGAGCCTTCGGCCAACGCTTCGCGAAGGCGAGGTGTGCGATCTTCGTGGATCTCGGGTACGAGATTCGGAGCTGCGGACGTGAGGATGCCCAGCACGGCGGGCAGCAGGTACGGGGCGACGGTCGGAATGACGCCGATGCGGACGAGACCTGCGAGCGTGCCAGTGAACGGCCGGACGGCATCGAGC
>Ga0075017_100001184_pt1 | contig 15814 bp, 14 predicted proteins | sample AleBraG_ABR_2012_FD_71475 | JGI IMG/M metagenome (GOLD analysis project Ga0075017, IMG submission 71475) | Freshwater sediment microbial communities in response to fracking from Pennsylvania, USA - Alex Branch Run_MetaG_ABR_2012 | ecosystem: Environmental > Aquatic > Freshwater > Creek >... | reverse complement strand
CTCGCGGCCATGGCCGCGAGTGGCTGATGATCATTACTTGCTCGGGCTGCCACTTGCCACCTTGCAGGCGATAGAGCGAGACTTTTTCCGGATCAAGAACGGCGATGTGTGCGGGGGGCGCAGTCTCTTCCAGAACGGCGACATCGAGAATCGGATCGCTCTGCGAATAGAGCGGAATCTTATGCAGGGTCAGCGGCACGGAATCTCGCGCGGCGATGGAACTCTCGGGCCGTGGCGCCGAGACCATTACGACTGCAGCCTCGGCTGCACTCTGATGAATTTCTGCCACCCAGACATAAGAGGTGGAATTCTCCGACAGCGAAACCGCCACTGTGGCCGCAGCCTGCTCCGATTTTGCAAAGCGGATTCCAAGGTTGCCGAGTGCGACGTGCAGTCCGTTTTGAATGATCTCGCTGTCGCGCCGCCCGAGCGATGAGCGATTCTCAACCGTCAGCGCGATGACGCCTGGTCCAGTGACCGCCACGATCTTGCGCGCCAGTGCCTGCTCCGGCAAGCTCCAATCGACCGCGGCAGCAGGAATGGCCACGACTGCAACAAAAAAGATGCTGGCAAGGCAGAACGACGTCGAGCGCAGTGCGCGATTCACCGAGATCAGGATGGCTGCCGGGATGGCCGAATTATAAACCGCTGTGCGCATACGGCTTCCTCGCCTGGTCTGTACTGTTTAGACACCGGAGCACTGGTGCCCCACGTCTCGCAACTGGTCGTCGGCCTTCGGTCGTCGGTCGTCGCGAGACGTGGGGATTTTAGCGCTACTTATCTTTGCTCTTCTTGCGGTGGTTCGCTCGGCGCACCCTGGCCGGGCATGTTCATACTGCGCAGCACATCGTTCATGAAGAACTTGCCATCGGACGGAACCATCATGATCTGCAGCTTATCCGAAAGCCGCTCGGCCACGATTTTATTGATCAGGAGCGGATTCTGTTTCAGAATCGCCGCCTCGCTCTGCATGCGTTCGGCATCGGCCACGGCGGTGACGCGAATGCGATCCGCCTCGGCCTCGGCCAGCATCTTGCGCCGCTCGGTCTCGGCCTTGCTGTCGATCACCTTGGCCTGGGCCGCCGCTTCGGCGTTCTGGATGGTCGCCTCCTTGCGCGCCTCGGCTTCCAGCTTGCTCTGCTGAATCTGCTTTTCTTTCAGCGGGAGCGTGTACTGCATGGCGTCAGATTCGCCCTTGGCCTGCAGCACGTGAACCTGCGCCTCACCCTCGGCCTGCTTGATCTGCTGAACCTTAGTCGCTTCGGCCTCGAGTTCGGCGATCCTGACTTCCTTCTGCTTCAGTTCGGTCTCGACACCCATGCGGTCGTTTTCCTGTTCCTTGAGCAGCAGAGTCTCCAACCCCTTGGCGTACTCTTCCGGCAGGTGGATGTCTCGGAGCATCACCTCTTTCACGACGATTCCGTCGGCGGCCAGTTTCTGGGTGATCAATCCCGCGGCCCGCTGCCGAACTTCCTCGCGCTTGGCGGAGAACACATCGCGCACGGTGTAGTTAGGAACCAGTTCGCGCCAGACGCTGGCCACGACCGGGGGAACGATTTCCTTCTCCACGGGGTGCGGCAGGTTGTTCTGAATGTAGTCGAGGTGCTTGGGATCGAGCCGGTAACGAACCGTGATGGCCAAACCGAGCGTCAGACCTTCCTTGGCCTGCACGTCCAGCAGTTGCGACTTCGCCGCTACATTTGCGGCCGCATTCTTGCCATCCTCCGATACCCCGGTGGTGAAAACCTGATCGCGCGTGTCGAAGAGCGCAACGTCCTCGATCAGCGGAGTCACGAAATGCACGCCAGGATATAAAGTGCCGGACAAGGTGCCGCTGGTCTGGCTGACGCGTACGCCGGCCATTCCGCTCGGGACGACGACTATGCTGAAGGCCAGCAGAATCGGTCCCCACGCCAGCAGCACCAACGCCACGGAAATGCGCCACCGATGATGCGGTTGTGGCGGCACGACCACTTCTCCGGCAGGCGCAGCCAGGGCCTTTCGATACAGCATTTCGTTATAAAGGTCGTAAAGCAAAATGCTCACAGCCACGAGAATCATCCCGAGGCCACCGGTAATCAGCAAGTACCTCAACGCCAGCATCGTGTTTCTCCTTGGTGAGTTCTGGTCGAACTCAACGTCTCTGCTCTGCATTCACTGCCGCCGTCTGCCGCGCCAGCTTGACTGGCGCTAGCCTTTGCGAAGCAAAGAACAGACGGAACACTTGCCCGAAGATCAGCTCCTCCGCCAGTAGCGCGATCGCCAGCGAGAAGATCAATCCCCCCACCACTGCCATGAATGTGATTGCCATTTGCATGATGTCCTCCTTGAAATTTGAATCGTTATTGGCCGCCCGCTTGAGTCGATACTTGCGATTCGGCAATCGTGTTGTCGTCGGCGCTGCCGCCAAACACTCGCGCGATCTCGTCATCGCGCTCACCGCGAATCTGAACTATGTCGCCCACCTGCAGCATGGGGTAGAGCCTCTCCATGTCGCGATTGCGCAGGCGAATGCATCCGTGGGAGGCCGCGCGGCCGATTGAGCGCGGCGCGTTGGTGCCGTGAATTCCGTAGCCCTTCTGGCTCAGCCCCAACCAGCGCGTGCCGATTGGATTGTCCTTGCCCGTGGGGATGACCGTGCCGGGGTGGTAGTAGGTGGGGTTCGTAACGCGGCTTACGATTTGAAATTCGCCGGTCGGGCTGGGGCTGACCGACGCACCCACAGCGACCGGAAATGTCGCGATCACTTTTCCTTGTTCCAGGACGGCCAGCTTACGGTCCGGGATGCTGACCAGCACGACGCGCCGTATGCGATCACTGGAGGCCGATTCCAGCGCCTGGGCCTCGGCCCGCATCGTCAAGCTGAGCGTGACCATCGCCACCAGGTATCCCAACCGCTTCGTCTCGCTCGCCCTGCTCATCTAGGCCTCCCCAGCGTTTCCTCGTGCGCTTAGGCTGGTGGCAGGGCAAGAACCAAGTTCTATCTACTGGCAAATAAGGGATTTAGGCAATCGAGAGGGGTGAATGATTGTGTGCGCGCGGGGACAGTGTGTACCGCATGACACAACAAACGTGAGGAATGAATTGAAAAGGAAGGTGAGGGAGCTTGCTTGCCTTCAAGCGCCCGGCTCCCGCCGTCTGGGGTAACGGCTTGTGGGGTTCTGTGGGTGGAGCCGGGCGATCCTATGACTAGAAGGCCTAGTTCAATTGTGCCTATTTAAGCCCTATTGCCCGGCCATTTCTGTGACGGCCGTCACAGTTGCTTGTGATTGTCATCAATCGAAAATCGTTCGCCCGAGTTCGCCCAGAGCCGCTCTTCCACGGCTCACACCCGACTGTGATGGAAATCACGGCCCGGCCCTCGATGTGATCCTAAACTGCTTTCGAGTAAGCCGGGCGCGATTTCGTCGCCCGCAATTCATCTGGAGAGACTGACTTATGGCCTACGTAATTACTGACTCTTGCATCAAAGACTCACTCTGCGTCGACGTCTGCCCGACCGACTGCATCCACCCCAAGCTGGACGAGCCGGAGTTCGAAGCCGCCACGCAGATGTACGTGGACCCAGAGGGCTGCATCGACTGCGGAGCCTGTGTTCCGGCCTGCACTTCCGACTCGATCCACGCCCTCGAGGACGTCCCCGAAGAAAAGAAGGAGTTCATCGAGAAAAACGCCGGCTTTTACACGAAGTAGCTTTAGCTCAGAAAAGCCTAGCTACCGGTCTTGCGCAGAGCCGGTTCTTCGGCGTGCACCAGGGGCATCTCCACCAGGTGTTCGCTGAGGAACCAGGACTGCAGCTCGTTTGTCCGCAGAACGTCGCTCACCGCCATATCGTTGGTGCCGTCGTCACCCAGTTCGTCGGCCAACTTGGCCAAGTCGCGGCAATGCCCGATGATGAGTTGGTGAGCGTCCAATAGCCGGGAGATTTGAACCGGGACTTCTTCCCTGCCGCGCGGAGGCCTCTCGATCCGCGTCGTCTCGGCGACATCGGCCGCCATGGCGATGGAAATCCCGCCTAGCAACTGGATCCGCTCCGCGATGGTGTCGACGATCTCCACCTGCTCCTCAAAATGCTTATCGAACAGCAGGTGCAGCTGGTAGAAGGTCGGCCCGGCCACCTGCCAATGAGACTTCTTATATAGGTCGCGCAGGGTCATGCTGTCGGCCAGCAGCAGATTGAGTTGCTCGGTAATCTCCAGGCGTACAGGCTCTTCCAGATCCAGGGGCAGCGCGTGAGAAACCGTACCGTACTGCTGGATTTCACGGGCACGCTGGTGAATTCGGGGTTGTGCGTTCAAAGTGCGACTGCTGCTAGAACCATCTTTCTTCGGCATTGACGGCCTCCGTTTGGGCTGGATTCGTAGGGTACTTTTCTGGCAATCCGCCCACCAGCTTAGATACCGCGATCCCAAAAAGGATGCCATTCGTGTAGGCGCCTTTGAAATGGGGGAAACTCCGACCTTGTGAATCCGGCGTTTCTCGGCAGGCGGGACGGAAATCCTGGGTGCACGCAAGCGATGAGAGGCGACATCGAAGCAGCCCGTGTGGCTTACGGACCACTGCTCGGAACGCACCGGAAGATGACAATCTTATCGGATGTAGTGGTTATCGTCTGAGTGTAGGTGGAACCGGTCGCCGTGAAAGTAGTGACATGCGTGGCCATTCCCGCATTCGCATTGAAATTCTCAACCGGCACCGCCAGCGCGGCGTTCGTACCTTCCCCTTCCACCGACGAGAAATCGTACTCGTACAAATTGTAGGTCGTTCCGGCCTTCAGGCCGCTCACGGTCGCCTTGAGAGCGAAGCTGGTCATGGCATCGGGTTGATCATTGGTGCAGCCACTGCCGAACGTATTAGTACCGATTTTCGGATTCTCATAGTTGTAGCCGGCGATGGGATCGAGCGGATTCGATTTGCCGCCGGTCACCGTGGGGCCCATGATGGTGAGAGCAAGCGGCATCGTCTCCTGGCTCTGATCGATCGGACCGGAGACAGAAAATCCGTAGTTGTGCGGACCGAGGATGGGAACTGTGTTGTATCCCGATGCGCCGTTCGCCGTGTAGATGGTCCGGTGATCAGGAATGATGATCGAGTAACCCTGCGCACCCTTCTGATTCGCACCTGCGCGCGTGTTGGCGAGCGAGGCGAAGGTGTATCCGTAAATGTACGGCGTGCAACTGGTCGCGTCCGAACCCGCGCCGGGCGGAATCGACGGATAACCAGCAAACCTATTGCCTTTCAGCGTGAATGCGCCATGATCGTCGAAATAGACAACGTCATCCGGGTAGTAGGTGGAATCGGTGGGAGAATGATTCGTGCCGATCTTCATCACCCCGACTTCGTGGTCGTACTGCGGATCAGAACCGCCGTTGATCAGAATGGCCAATGTGACCTGGTGTCCCTGAATCACCTCACTCTTCACCCACGACATGTACTCTTCGTAACCCGCAATACCGGTCGATTGCGCCGAATAGTTGAACGTAGCGCCCGCCAGCCGCGAGTTCGACACGCATAGCGCGGCATAAGCGTAAGTATTCGATCCTGTAACTCCGGTGCCGGGGTCTTCGATCAGCAGTTGGGCGTTGTTGTTCACCTGGCCATGATGCGCCGCGCACGCGCCATTCGGGCCGGACTGCGAAAGCCCGGTGCCGCAGATCAGGCGGGCGTTGTATTGCGACATCCACTGGCCGTTGTTGAGTCCAGCCTGCATCAGCGAAACTTCGCCGCAATAGCCGTCATCGTTTTCCCACTGATAGAACGGCGTGACCGCCTGCCGGGGATAGATGTACGACGTAGTAGCAGGTGGCACCGTGCCGTCAACTCGCTTTTGTGTGCAGTTGGATTCCGATCCGTTTGCGCAAGGCAGGATGGCCAAGCCTAAGGCAACAACAAAGTGGCGGATAATGGCAGGCATTCCGTTCATGCAAGCTCCCCAGACGCGCTGTGCCTGATGATTTTGCCATATTTCATGCGGCTCGCAGGTGATTTGTGTAAGCGAGTGGGGGCCTTGCAATATCTTGCAACATCACGGCAAAGGCTGGGAAAAAATTCTGAGGCGCTCCGCCGCCGATTCCGGCGTAAGGTCGCGCTGCGGAGTGCCCAGCATTTCAAAGCCAACCATGAATTTGCGTATCGTCGCCGAACGCAATAGCGGCGGATAAAAGTGAGCATGCATGTGCCATTCGGAATGCGGCTCGCCGTCGCAGGGCCGCTGGTGAAAACCCATCGAATACGGGAACGGAGCCTGAAAGATTTGATCGTAGCATCGCGTGAGCCTCTGCAAGGTGGCAGCCAGTTCGGTCCTCGCAGATGAATCCAGCTCTGTGATATCCGCAACGTGCCGTCGCGGAATGATCATGGTCTCGAACGGCCAGACCGCCCAGAACGGCACCACGACGGCAAATGCGTCGCCCGCGAAGATCAGCCGCTCACTGGCGAGTTCGTGCTCGGCGTATCGGCATAATAAGCACGAGTTGTGCCGCTCTCGATAATTGAGAAATGAGCGCTGCTCTTTTGCCGGTTCATTGGGAATCGACTCGCTGCCCCAAATCTGGCAGTGCGGATGGGGGTTGCTCGCGCCCATCAGGGCTCCGCGATTTTCAAAAATCTGAATGTGGCGGATGAAGTCGACGGAGCTTAGTTCTTTGAACTCAAGAGTCCACATCCCGATCACTGCCTCGATCTCCGTGACCGACATTCCCGGCAACGAAAGATCGTGGCGCGGAGAGAAACAGCCGACGCGGCAGATGCCTTTCTCTGGGTTGGCAACGAGGAGATCGTTGACGTTGCAGGAATTCAAATCGCCGGGAACGTCGTGCTGCAGAGCTGCAAAGTCGTTCTCGAACACGAATGTCGACGAATACTTCGGATTGCGGATTCCGCCCGCGCGCACATTTCCGGGGCACAGGTAGCAGTCTGGATCATAGGCGGGCAGTTTAGCTGAGGCGGACGCTTCAACCTGTCCCTGCCATGGCCTGGCTGTTCGATGGGGGGACACCAGGACCCACTCGCCGGTCAGCGGGTTCAAGCGGCGATGGGAGACAGCGTTCAGAGTGAACATTGGTCTTCCGCCTATTCCACTGGGCCGGCGCCGTCTGCCAGCGTGGTCACAAAGATATCAGGATGGATGTGCGTGGCGCGTTCATAGCCCGCCGCCACTTCCCGGGTGAAGTGCTCCACTGCTTCGCGCTTCACCAGACTGACCGTGCATCCGCCGAACCCGCCGCCGGTCATGCGGGAGCCGCAGGTTCCCGGAACCGCGGCCGCCAGTTCAACCATGACATTGAGTTCCGGACAACTGACCTCGTAATCGTCACGCAGGCTCGCGTGCGACTGGTACATGAGTTCGCCGACGGTCTTCAGATCGTCATTCTCAAACGCGCGTGCAGCCGCAAGCACGCGAGCATTTTCAGTCACGATATGCCTGGTCCGGCGGAGCAGGGCTTTGGGCAAACCGGAGCCATACTTCCGAAGGTCGTCCTCCGTCACGTCGCGCAAAGCAGTAATTCCGTCGCGCTTGCTCTTGAAATATTCGACGCTGCGCTCACACTCTGCGCGACGCTGGTTGTATTCTCCGGCCGCGATCGAATGACGGACCATCGTATTGCAGATCACCAGGGCCACGCTCTCGGGCAACGGCACGTAGCTCGCTTCAAGCGAACGGCAGTCGAGCAGGAGGGCGCGCCCGGCGCGTCCACTGATCGAGGAGAATTGATCCATAATGCCGCAGCGTGCTCCCACAAATTCGTTCTCTGCCCTCTGACAAAGCTGCGCCACGGTTTTGGAGGGCAGGCTGCGCCCGCAGGCATGCAACAACGCCAACGCCGACGCGACTTCCAGAGCCGCCGATGAACTCAACCCGGCGCCCAGCGGCACATGGCCGTCGATCAGCAAATTGGCGCCGGGAAGGCGGCAGCCCAGGCGGCTCAACTGAATCTGCACGCCGCGAACATAATCCGTCCAGTCATGGCGCGGCTCCGGGTCAGGATCATCGATGAGGAAAGAATGCGCCTGAGATTCCTGAACATCGCGGATGTTCAACTCTCCCGAGTCGTTGCCTGCGACCGCCACGCGATGTTCGAATGCGATCGCCCCCGGCATCACGAAGCCTTCGTTATAGTCGGTATGCTCGCCAATCAGGTTGACACGTCCCGGAGCGCGGAAGATGCGGACGCCGCAATTCGCACTGCGCGGAAAGGCATCTTCGAATTGCGCTTTCAAATTGGTGGTAGAAGGAGGCGCCAGTTTCACAAGACCTCAGCCGGCGGGCGCAAAGCACGCCGCCTGTCCGATCCATACTGCGGAAATGCGGGGAAGATTGCAAACTGACCGCTGAGCGCAGCGGCGCTGAGATCCTTCGCTCCGCCTGAAAAACGGCTACGCTCAGGATGACCCTGCAAATTCTAGCGGACTCTGTGCCTGCCTAATTTCGCGTAGACAGCGCCGGCGTCATGCGATGGCGGATCCGACACCGCGCGGATGTATGCGATCAGCGCTGGGATGTCGCCTTTGGCTAGCGTGCCGCCCCATGCAGGCATGAGCGCCGATTTGTTCAGGGCCGGACCACCATGGCTGATCACGGCGGTGAGGTCGGCGTCGCTGATTTTGTTGTAGGTATCGCCTTCGGTGAAGGAGTGAGGTTTTACCTCGAGATTGTCGTAGTTTGAGACGCGCTCGACGGTCGATTCGGAATTGTGGCAGCGCTGGCAATACTGGTCCGCCAGAACGCGACCGAGATTTTGCTGGTAGCCGAGCGCAATCTCTTCTACTTTCAATTCAATTTTCTTGTGCGACTTGTCCGTCGTGGAAGCGATGATCTGGTAGCGACCCGCCATGCCGCCCAGAGACACATTGGTAGTGACCTGGCCGCTGGAGTCCGTTATTCCATTGGCGGGATCGAATACGACACCGGAGGCGGCCGCGAATTCTACCAGCGCGCCTGCGAGCGCACTTCCCTGCCCGTCATTCACCTGAACGACCAGCGGCTGGGGCAAGGGTGTGCCCGTCTGCGCAACCTGCTTGCCGCCGCTCGCTTCGACGATGGCTGCTCCGAAGGCGGTGGGCTTGGGCAGAGGTGCCGCTTCGTTTTTTTTGGAACACGACGTGGTCGCCAGTATCGCAACGATAAGCACGAGAACAAATGATGCTGAGCGATTCATTTCTTGGCTGTCTCCTTGCTGCCTCCACCCTTCTGCGAGATGAGGAATGCGGTGACCGCACGGGCATCATCATCGCTCATGGCACGGTTGGGTTCGACTGTGCCGGGGCGCAGAGACTGCGGGTTCTTCATCCACTGATAGATCCAGGCCGCCGTCAGCCGCGATCCGACTTGGGTCAAGGTTGGGCCGATGTATCCCTTATCACTCTTGGGATCCACGATGTGGCAACCCTGGCAGGAATACTTGCCATAGAAGAGTTGCTTGCCCAGTTCAACTTGCCCCTGCGGGTAGCCGCTCAGCGGCATGGAATCGCGGTCCACCGCCGGATTCTGGTAAACGGTCATCATGTAGTCGGTGAGGTCATTGATCTCGCCATCAGTCAGGTTGAAGCGCGGCATACGGCGAATGAGCGCGGGGCGCAGCGTGTTGGGATTTTTCAGGAACGACACCAGCCACTGCCGCTGCACCGAACTGCCTTCCCACGTGAGGTCGGGCGCCATATCGCCGCCGTGCCCGTTGATGCGATGACAGCTGAAACATGCCAGGTCGCTCATCAGCTTGCCGGCTTTGCCGGCGGGCTGGTAGTCCGACTCGGGAGTTGCCGCGACGGCCAGCGATGGGGGCAACGTGGTCGCGCGATCGTTTAGCGCCAGCAGCGCGGTTGTCAAAGAGTCAATCTGCGGCGTCGTGAAGGTGTACTGAGGCATTCGCAGCCCCGGCGAGAACGCGCGCGGCTGCTTGATCTTGCCGGCGATGTAATCGGGCAGCGTGTGCGGCATCCCGGGAAGGAAAATGAGCTGCGTAATCGACTTGCTGCCAATCCGGCTGAGTTCTGGCGCGAAATTCTCCGGCTTCTTGATGCCGGCAATTTCGTGGCAGGAAGCGCAGCCGTAATCCGATACCAGACGCTTGCCATGCGTGATCTGTTGCGGGGTTGCCGCATCCAAATGCACATTCGCGAGCAGGTCGGAATCAGTTTTCGCCTGCAGGAATCCCGACAGGGTGGCGACCTGCGCATCGTTGAAGCGATAGTGCGGCATGGCCGTGGCCGGATCGTATACGCGCGGATTGCGCAGCCACGATTGCAGCCATTCCGGCTTCACCTTGCTGCCGACGCGAGTCAACTCCGGGCCGACGTTGCCGCCGACCATGTTGCCGGCAGCATTCTGCACGGCGTGGCATGAGGCGCAGAAGGATTCTCCGTAGAGGCTCGCGCCGCCCGTGGGATCGGCTTTCGCGGAAACGGCTTGCGCATCTCCTGGCACTGCTGTGCTGTTGGCGATTAGAAATGCCGAAATGTCACGGGCATCGTCGTCGGTCAGCTTGAAGTTCGGCATGGTCGCCGTGGTTGAGTAGGCTTGCGGATCTTTCAACCAGGCGAAGACCCACTCGCGCGAAGTCTTGTCGGCGATATGCGAGAGCGATGGCGGATCGTCGTCCGCCGTCATCGTGGTGCCGTCGGGCAACTTTACGGTGTGGCAGTGCACGCAGCCGTAGCGGGAGAGCAGATACCGTCCCTGATTGAGCACCGGTGTTCCCGACAACGGCCCGCGGTGGCATTGCCCGCACGACGACTCTACGTACTTAGCCGGCAGAATCGGCTGCTCCCATGCCAGCGTGCTGTTATGCGCTTCGGCTGCGGTGGTCGCTGCGCCTTGTCCGCGATGGCACACGGTGCAGCCGAATTCATCCAGCTTATGAGGAATCGCAGGATGCTTACGGAAGGGCTGCGAGGCGACATCGGTGAGACTGGCTTCGTTCAAGCCGACGTGACAACTGGTGCAACGATCGACCACTCCGAGTTCCGGCAGCCAGATCTGCTGGATGCCGCTCTTGAAGTGGCGTTGCAGCGTATTCGCCTCGCTGCGGTTGCGGATCATTCTGAGATATCCGTGTTGATAGTGGCGCCACTCGCTGAAAAAATTCTTAGCCGGAGCGATAGCCAGCGAAAGAAGAAAAACAATGCTGACTACGCCGAACGCGCGAACACTATCTCCGAAAAGCCTTTGCCAGATCGAGTTGAATTTCTCTTTCATGTCTGTCGCGTCCTTCTCCCTAAGTGCCCTGCCACGGCCAAACCCAGGCCCAGCCTGGTCCGCGGAAGAATGTTCCGATGGCCGTCAGCACGATCAACTCGAATAAGAACCACGTCATCACCCAGTAAGAAAGCGGCCTGCCGGCGAGATAACGACGGAAGGCGGACGGAGATTTGGGGGAGCTCTGCGCCGCCAGCACCATCAGCCCGGCCATGATCAGGGTTGGGATCAATGCCACAATCACGTGAAACCAGCCCAGGAAGACCGACAGCACCGCCGCAACCGCATAGAAGATGCGCAGCCTCCGGTCGCGATCTTTGAGGAAGAGCCCATCGGCTTCGATATTCACTCTGAAGTAAGGGATCACGATGAGTGCCGTCACGACGAGTCCAGGCACCAATACACCGGCCACGACTGGCGGGAAGTAATGCAGCATCTCCTGCAACCCGAGGAAATACCATGGCGCCTTCGCCGGATTTGGAGTGTGCGAAGGATCGGCCAGTCCTTCGAGTGGAGCGTTGAACATCAGCGCGATCCAGACCAGGGCCACCGCCAGCGTCATCACCGCGACTGCTGCGCGGAACAATACTTCGGGAAAGGTCTGAACCTGATCTTCTGTTTCCGCCTTCACCTGAGCCGAGGTGCGGCGGGTAATGAAGACAATGCGGCGCGGCGATCGTTTCGCGTTGGAGTCGACCCCGGCGATGAAGTCTTTCGAATCAGCCATGGTTAGCGGACCTCCCCGGCAACCCGCTCTTCACTTGCTGCCTCATTGGCGCGAACCACGGCCGGCTCGCTGGAATGGGCGTAAAGTCCGCCGTCCTTGCGGATTCGCCAGAAGTGAATCGCAACGAAGAACATGGCCGTTAGCGGCAGAATCATGCAGTGCAGCACATAGAAGCGCAGCAGCGCATTGGCGTTCACTGCACTGCCGCCCAACAGCAGGAAGTGAATTTTGTCGCCGACCACCGGCACGGCTGAGGCGATATTCGATCCGACCGTGATGGCCCAGTACGCCAGCTGATCCCAGGGCAGCAGGTATCCGGTGTAGCTGAGCAGCAGCGTGATTAGAAGAAGAACGACGCCGATGACCCAGTTGAATTCTCGCGGCGTGCGATAGGCGCCGCGATAAAACACTTTGAACATGTGCGCAAACACCAGGAACACCATGGCATGCGCCGACCAGCGGTGCAGGTTACGTAGGAATAATCCTGAAGAGACCACAAACTGCAGGTCCTTGGTGTCTGCGTAGGCTTGCGGTGCCGAAGGGTGGTAGTACAGCATCAGCGGGATGCCGGTTGCGACCAGCAGCAGAAAAGTTCCCAGGGTCAGCGTGCCCAGATACCAGGTCGCGCTGAATCCCAGGAGGCGCGTACGCACCTTCGTAGAAAAAAGATGCAGAAACACGTTCTGCTGAATCGCGAGCGAGCGCTTCAGCGTGCTCGATCCCGTGCCGCTGCGGAAGATCGAGCGCCAGACCCGCGTTTCCTGCAGACTTTCGAAATACTGATCGACCGTTTTCGCCATATCAAACCCTCACGAAGGAATCGCGCGCCAGTGCCGGGACATCGGTAGAACGATCCACCAGCAGATCGCCGTCATCGTTGAGCCAGATGCGTTTCCAGGGCAGAGGCTTGGGCGCGGGGCCTTCAATCTTCTTGCCCGACTGCTCGAACTTGCTGCCGTGGCAGGGACACGCAATCATGTTCAACTCCGGCTTCCACGCCGTCAGGCAGCCCAGGTGCGTGCATACCGCGCTCAGCGAGAAGTAACCCTCCTGGGAATGGATGATGTAGATGCCGGTGGTCACGTCGAGCGTGACCGAGTCGAGCGGATAGCGGTCCGGCTTGCCGGCGTTTACTACGGGAGAGGGCTCGTAGAGAACGTTCGGCTCGAGATACTGATAGGTAAACGCGGCGGTGCCGGCAGCAGCGATGCTCAGCGACCCCAGCCCGAGCTTCGCGAAAAATTGCCTGCGGCTCACGTCTTCAATTTTTTTTGTGTCGTCTGCCATAGTGCCCCTTGCTCGGGTGCCCCATTTCTCGCGCGTTCTGTGCGCGAGAAGTGGGGGTTTCTCTACTTCTTCAATCCTGCGCCGATCGCTGCGATGGAGATCAGCCCGGTCGGTTCCGCAGGGACAAGTTTGTACGACTCCATCGTGATGGTGCCCACCGGGCATCGCATCGCGCACAGACCGCAACGGATACAGCGCGTTTCGTCTTTCAACATAGCCGCTCCGGTGACTACACCAAGTTCGTCAGCCGCAACTTCGTCGAACTCGACGCTGAAGAATTCCTGGTTGTCGCGGATGTGCCGCACGGTCTCAGGCTCGAAAGCAATGCGGTCGAGCGAAACCAGTTCGAGGCATTTTTCCGGGCAGACGTCCACGCATCCGCCGCACAGGATGCACATGCTGCCGTCTTCCGGCCCGCCTTCGAAAATCGTGTTGACCCAGCAGTGCAGGCAGCGTTGCGCCTCTTCCACTGCGGCCGGCGCGTCGTAACCGACTTCCACCTCGGTCACACCTGTGCGCCGCTCGAGCGGAAGCATCGGAACCGGTTGCCGGTTGAGATCGAGGTACCCGAGTGGCATGGAATGCCGCTTGAGTAGTTCGACTTCGATGACCGGTTCCGGATGCTTTCCCCCGCGCAGATATTGATCAATACCCATGGCTGCGCGCTTCCCGTCGCCCACGCTGTCAATAATCAGGCGAGGACCGAATACGCAATCGCCACCCGCAAAAATTCCGGGCGCGGAGGTCATCAAAGTCTGCGGATTAGCCGCGATCAATCCGCGGGGAGAGAGTTCGACCTTGTCTTCCGGCGTGAAAAAATCCAGCCGCGGCGCCTGGCCGATGGCCATGATGATGGTGTCGCACTCGATCTGGCTCTCGCTGTTGTCGTAGAACGCCGGATTGAACCGGTGATTCTCGTCAAAAACCCACTTCGTCTTGAGAGTTTCCAGCGCTGCGACCCTGCCATCTTTGCCGATGATGCGCTTGGGCCCAAAGCCGGGATGAATAAAGATGCCCTCTTCTTCAGCTTCTTCGATTTCTTCCAGAGCCGCGGGCATTTCGTTGCGCCGCTCGAGGCAAACCAGGTTCACCTCGCGCGCGCCCATGCGCAGCGCTGATAGGGAGATGTCCACCATTTCCTTCGTGGCCACCGCGGAAACATTTTCGTCAGAAGGCGCGAGGTCCTCGACTCCTCCGGCATGCTGCTTGACCACTTCACGCGCGGCCGAACGAGCTACGTCCATAGCCACGTTGCCGCCGCCGATAACGATGACTTTCTTGCCAATCGTGAACTTGTAGCCGAGGTTTACATTGAGAAGAAAGTCGATGCCTTTGTAGACGCCGTCGAGATCGACTCCGGGAATGGTCAGATCGCGGCTGCGATGCGCTCCCACTGCGACGAGCACGGCATCGAAACCCTGCCGCCGCAGATCGGAAATCGAGAAATCACGGCCTGCAGAGTGGTTCAGCTTGAGTGTGATGTCGCCAGTCTCCAGAATTTCTCGGACCTGCGCCTCAACCACGTCGCGAGGCAGCCGGTATTCGGGAATACCCAGGTACAGCATTCCGCCCGCCACGGGAGCGGCTTCGAAAATCGTGACTGCGTATCCCATCAGCGCGAGATCGTGAGCCGCGGATAGCCCGACCGGACCACCGCCTACAACGGCAACTTTGAATGGAAGTTTTTTCTGGACGCGTCCTTCGTTGACGTTGATCGGCCGCTTGGACTCGGGCCCATGCTGCTCGGTGAGAAATCGTTTCAGTGCGCGAATGGAAATCGGGCGATCAATCTCGCCACGACGACAAGCCGTCTCGCACGGATGCGCGCAGACCCGGCCGCAGATGCTGGCCAGGGGATTAGGATCGCGCGCCACCCGGTAGGCTTCCTCGAAGCGTCCCTCGGCAATCAGACCGACATAGGCTCCGGCATTGGTGTGCGCCGGACAGGCCATCATGCAAGGAAAGTTCGTATGCAGGAAATCTGCATCGACCCGCTTGTCTCGAAATCGCTTGAGCATCGCCACTTTGAATGAGAACCCCGATCCCAGAGTCAACAGCTATGCATTGCGCCTCGAAAATCTGCTGGGGAAAACCCGGGAGCGGCAGGTGGCTACCGCTCCCGTTCTTCCTTACTTACTCAGGGTGAAATCCGCTTTGCCTCCGCCGGCAACGGTTACCGGCTTGGACTGATTCTTGGCGCCTTCGTGCCAGACAACCAGGGTGTAGCTGCCGTCCGGAACGTCTTTGATCTTGTAGTTGCCGCTGTCGTCAGTGACCGCAAAATATGGAGTGGGGCTCACCACGATGTATCCCGCCATGTCGGGGTGCACATTGCAGAACAGCGGCACAACCCCGGCTTTGTCGAAGGTAAAGGGACGCTTCTCTCCCTTGGGCCAGGTTCCAAGATTGTGTCCCGCTTTCTTGTCACCCCCAACCGCCGTCCAGAAGACGTTGTGGGCAACGTTGTCGCTATTCAGAAATTCGACAGTTGTGCCCAGTTGCACCGCGATGATGTGGGGAGCAAACAGAAGTCCCTTCTGATCGACCACCGGATGATCTTTGGGAGCAGGAAACGTCTTGCCGGCGATGACGTCGACGTAGACCAC